>WNFY01008460.1_pt1 | contig 12542 bp, 10 predicted proteins | sample 5400091 | NCBI WGS metagenome assembly WNFY01 (sample SAMN13153364, study PRJNA577476) | soil metagenome | isolation source: 60 cm soil or saprolite under grassland replicate 1 | place: USA:California | collected 2016-06-15 | reverse complement strand
GGTAATGCGAGCAACCTGGCGATGGTGACAAAGTCTTCGATCAGGGTTTCACGAGAGGCGGCATTGATCCAGAAGATGTCGTGGTAGGTATCTTTATAGCGATAGGCGTATTCGACGGCAACCTGAGTTTTGCCGATGCCGCCTAAGCCGGTAATGGCGGGTGGTTGTGTGAGGGCAGCGGTTTTGGCCTGGGTGAAGTACTCGTGAAGCTGTTGCAGTACGTCTTCGCGTCCGGTGAAGAACGGGTTGCGGCGGTAAGGGATGTTCAAGACAGTGGATGGTGGTTGGGGTGCAGGAGTATCGGGTTTCTGGAACGGTTTTTCGACTGATTTTTTGGTATCTATAGGTGGCAATGGAAAGAGATACGCGATGAGAGCTAATGCGAGACCTAAGACACCGAAGACAATGGGCAAGATAGTGGACCAGTCACCTGATATGACTCGTTCTGTATTGAGAATCCAAACCTGTCCACCGGCAGCGAGACAAAGCAAGGCAATGAAGCCAATGACAAGGCGTATCCAGAAGCTTCTGGTACGTTTCGGTTTCTGTTCTGGTGGTACCATCTGTTGCACGTCCATTGTCTACCCATCCCAGATATATGGCCTTCTACAATAATGGAGGTATTATAAACGATAAACGGATGATTGTCGCTAGAATCAATGCATTGTGGTATGAGGTTGCCGATTTTGCACCTAGAAACCTGGTCGTTTTTGGGTGTCGATGGAGAGATCCGGCCTGGCTTGTTTTTGGGTGTTCATGGTCGTTTTCTCCGTGTGCTTTTGAGCGGGTTCTTGTTCTTCTACATCCGTTGGTATTCGCTAAATGTTGTCGGCGTCCCTGTCAACATTCCTGCCAAGAAATGAACGCGCTGAACTTGAATAAATTTCTATAATTTACCAAGCTAAATCAGAATCTGTCTGCCCTTTTGAGTCCCTCAATAAGTTTAGAGCATGCTTGGCAACTATTCTCATGCAAGTTCTTTATCAAGATGGGCTTAACAGCGTTTGAAGACGAAGACAATTTATCAACAATGCCATCGATAAATTCATCAATATCACGTTGTTCAAGCCGAAGATCTTCGTATGTTTCAAGATCTTCTTCACCACTAAATATATTGGAAGAGCCTATCGATTCTGTGACAGAGTTTAAAGCATCTTGCTCTCGGTGTAAAGCATCAAGCAAGCCTAATAAGGCAGTGTCATCTCCTATCGCGCCTAGTGCGACAATGGCACTTCTACGAACTTCATATGATTCTTTATTATTGGATAAGTTTAGGAGATTAGGCACAACAGAATTATCTTTAATCATGCCTAAAGCCTTAGCTGCACCAGAACGTACAAAACTTACTTTATCATCTAATGCAATGATTAAGTCTGATATTGCTATTTGCCCCATCTTTCCTAAAGCTTCTGTAGCCTGGGAGTTATATTGCTTCATACGAAGGGCTTGGAATAGGCCTGGCAAAGCTTGAACCTGCATATCAGGAAATCTCGCGACGGAAAGCGAAGATTGAATACGTACATCCCTGAGATCATGCTTCAGTGCTATCGACAGCGCCTTTTGCGCTATAGGATGGTTTCTAGCTTTTACTAGTATGGCAATACCTCCTTCACGATCAGAAGGATTCGGACTGTTCAATGCCTCAAAAGCATTTTTTATATAGAGCGGTGTATTCCGGGGAATAGTAAATGCATGATCCTTGGTATCTGCCACCGCATGTACCGTTTCGATTAATTGTTGCCAAGGTCGGATTCGACCAGTAAAATCGAGATATTGAATGTCTCTTAGACGCGGATGAAGTTCAGTGCTCTTGAGCATTAAGGGGATTACCTTCACTCCTACTCCTAGAGCAAAAGCCCACTCGTATGTGACGTACTCCGAGTTTTTAGCAGCCGGAGTCATGATTACTATCATTACAAGAGCGTCTTGAATTGCCTGATCAATTTCTTGCCGCCACACTTCACCTGCATGAAGCTTATCACCATCCCTCCACGTAGTGAAACTTGCATCATGAAGTCTGTGAAGTAGGTTATCAGAAAAGTCATTGTCCTCATGATTATAAGAGATAAATATATGGCTCATGCCTGCCCCTTCTATAACTACCTGTTCAGCTACATATTGTCCACAAAGTACCGCCAAATATGCTTTTCTCCATCGTTGTTAATGTCGAATGTGATGAGCAGAGGTAAACGGTCTATTTTGTACAAAGCGGTCTGAGTCGATAATAAGGCCTATAGTAAATGTTGTCTACCTATTCTCTAAAACAAAACTTTACATGTGTGCGCGGCTTCAACTGGCTTTAGCGTATACACTTTGGCCCTGTCCATAATATGAGTCATAAATGTGCTGGTAGACTTCATCGCACTTTTGCTCATAGAGTTCTTTCGTATAGGTGCGTGGTAATCCCCTATCCAGTACATTCTTAATGGTGGTAAGCACCTTTGCTCGCTCCTGTTGCTTCTTGCGCCAGTCAAGCACCAGTCTCTCTCGCTTGAGTGTTTCTAGCAGGCTGCGTGCGGCTTTCTTCACTTGGTCTTTCTCTTTCTCAGATAGTTCTATGTTGGGCCGTGTCAGCAGATCAAAGACAGCCAGTTCCTCTTCGGATAGCTGCTCTGCGATGGTGCGCTGTTCTTCTGCGCTGAGTTCTTGTGCCAGGACTATCAGCTTATCAAAGAATATTTCTACGTTATGACTGCCCATGTTGTATTCATCAATGAGCCGTTGAAATTTTTCGAGGTAATCGGCGCGGCTCTTGTTCAATTGTACCATGCGCTTGAGCTTACTTTGAACGGCTCCTCGTAGTTTTTCTGCCTCGATGTGCTTATGCGCCTGTTCAAAATGGGCTTTGAGGGCGTTGAAGTCGATCTGGCCAAGGTCGATGCGCGACGTTGTATCGTATGGAGCGCCTGGCTCACGAATGACGTATTTCTTGGTCGCGACAGAAATGTCCATGAGTTGTTCGATATCTCCCATGATTTCAGATATATCCGAATCTGGCACGAGCAAGCGTATCTTTCTGGCAATGACAATAACCAGCGCGACAATGGCGCTATAGGTATTCGCTGCCGCGTCGGGCAGAATGGCTTTGTAGAGTTGCGCTGTGGTATTCGCCTGTGCAAGATATTTCTTTTTTGTCTCATCATCAGCCACCAGGGTATCTACCGCATCGTCCAGTTGCTTAATGCGCTCGAACCCTGACGCTGCCATGATGGCCTGGAAGTCGATGCCCTGGGTTTTACAGAATGTTTCCAAGGTCGTAATGGCATTCTGTAATGTCTCGACCAACTCACTCTTGTCCTTAACGGGCATCTCGCCTTCTTTTACACCTCCACCTATCTCTGAGCCATAAATAGAGAGGGCTTTTTGCAGGTCACGGAACACGCCGATGTAATCTACAATGAGGCCATTGGTTTTCTCATGAAAGACGCGGTTGGCACGGGCGATGGTCTGCATCAGTGTATGGTTACGCATCGGCTTGTCGAGGTACAGCGTGGAGAGGCTGGGGACATCAAAGCCGGTGATCCACATGGCGCAGACAAAGACGATACGCAGTGGATCGTTTGCATCTTTGAATTTACTTTGCATCTTTGAATTTACTTTCCAGGTCCTCTTTGACCATGCGCCTGCGGTGCGGCGTGATGTCGAGTCCTTTCTTCCTGAAATCGTCTACCTCGTTCTGCGATGGCGAGACGACAACGGCCATGTCGGTAGTTTCCATATAGGCAATCTTATCGAGCAAGAGGTGTTGTTCCTCTGGCGCAAAGCCTTGTAGTTGTTGCTTCAGCTTTTCGAGATAGAGCTGCCAGTGCTGCTGCACCTTGTCGTACATGCGGACGGCTGTTGCTTTATCGATAGAGACAACCATCGCTTTGCCCAACTGACCACGTTCTATGAAGTGCGCTACGATGTCTTCCGCAATCCTCTCAAGGCGTTCGTCGCGGGTAATCAGATGATATTCGCGGGCAAACTCTCGCTCTAGCCGTTTCTCTTGAGCCTCGTTCAGTTCCGCATCGTCAATTACTTGCTCCATGTCCGCGTTAAAGTTGGCATTGGTCAGTTGTAGTTCAGGGATGCGGTTCTCATAGTAGAGCGAGACGGTTGTGCCATCTTCAATGGACTGGCGGAAGTTGTATATACTGACATAATCGCCGAAGACTTCGCGTGTTTTCTCTTCACCTACCATCAGCGGTGTGCCGGTGAAGCCGATAAAAGCGGCGTTGGGCAGAGCATTGCGCATGTTGAGCGCAAGAGTGTCGTACTGTGTGCGGTGCGCCTCGTCGGTAATGACAATGATATTGGAGCGGTCGGAGAGCTTGGGGTAGGTTTGACCTATTTCTGTGTGAAACTTGTGGATGAGGGTAAAGATGTTGCGGTGATCTTCTTTTAGCAATTGTTGTAAATGCTCACCGCTCTGGGCCTGCACCTGGTGCTCGGTTACTGCTCCCACATCCTGGAAGGTCTTGTAGATCTGGTCGTCTAGCTCCTGCCGATCGGTGACAATCAAAAACGTCCAGTCACCGGGAAGCTTGCGTAACACCTTCTGTGAGAAGAAGACCATTGAGTAGCTTTTTCCACTCCCCTGGGTATGCCAGAAGACGCCCAAGCGTCCATGGTTCTTTTGAGATGATTGAAGAGCAGCCAGCGCATTATTGACACCGAGAAACTGGTGGTTTTTGGCAATCAGTTTGACCAGCGCACCGCCTGCATCGCTAAAGAGCGTAAAATTCTCCACGAGATCTACGAGACGCACCTTCTCACAGGTGCCACGGATGATCGTCTCAAGCGAGACAACGCCCTTTTCTTCTTCATTGCTAATCTTCTTCCACTCAAAGAAATGTTCCCAGCCAGCCGTCATGCTGCCAATCTTGCTCTGATTGCCGTTCGAAAGAATGATAAAAGCGTTATACCAGAAGATGTGCGGAATGGTGTCCTTGTAGTCGCGTAAATTGTCGTTATAGGCGTTTTCTAGCCGCTGATGGGTTGCTTTCAACTCCATAAAGACCAGGGGAATACCATTGACAAAGCCGACGAGGTCGACACGCCGCTTATACATCTCGCCTGAAATCCAGAATTGTGAGGCCAGAAAGAAGTCGTTATTAGCTGGAGTGTTCCAATCGATGACACGCACCGTCTCGATAATCTCTTCGCCTTGCTCGCCACGAACTGTGGGTTTGACACCATCCTTCAGCAAGCGGTATACCTCACGATTCGCTTGAGCTATGCTTAATGCGCTGCGGTCCCGCGCGATCTCCTCAATTGCTGCCTCGATGGCCTCGGCAGCCACGCCTGGATTGAGCCGCTGTAAGGCGGCGCGTAGTCGAGGAACAAGCATCACCTCGGCGCTTGTTTCGCGTCCCAGTGTACCGTGTTTCCCGAATGTTTCGTGAAAGACGTTGACAGTTTCATAGCCAAGCTGCGCGAAGAGGGCTATGGCCGGTTGTTCGACGAGGGTGTCTTCAGAATAGTTGTGCATAGTCACAATCTTTCTGCGTTTGACATCAATTAAGAAAGTTCATGCTTACCTGTTACTTCATAACTTAGTTCTGTCAGCATAGACCAAAGGTAATTATCATCCAGTAAATTGAGGATTACCCATTTATCTTTAGGATTATAGACAAGCATCTCTTTCCCACTTTCTACGGCAATCTGTATAGGTAATTTGTTGTGTTCAATTACCTTCTTAATATGATCCATTGTGATTTTGCTGAGATAGGGTTTTGATGCGATTTTTTTGAGTTTCCTCTGTTTCCAAATGTGCCTTCCGCAATCGTTAGCAAACTCATCAAAATTCTTGATTGGGACGCAAACCTTTATACTTTCCAATGCCTCTTTTGCAATCTGCCTTATCTCATCAAAAAAGTGAAAAATATTTTGAAACCCCTGTTTGTCGAAGATAAACATTGTTTCTCCACGGCTCAAGCAATCTATCTCTGAGTCAAATACAAGAACTGCGTCAGTGACACGATCATACCAATCGTGCCGAAAAATAGCGTAGATAAACGAGCGGTCTAATAGCTTTTTGTGCTTATATGTGCGAAAAAAGTAAATAGGCTCACCAGAAGGAGGTTGAACAGCAAAAACATAGAATCGTAACTCTGCTATAAAGCGCTCATCCGCATCATATGAATCGATGTTTGTAAGTACCTTGAGAGGGTTTAACTGGTCAAGGATGGTCTGATACTCAGACAAATTAAGAGATTCTATCTCATAAGCAGCTGGGAAGCTTATTGCAACATATTCTGTGAACATGCTCAATTGCCGACAATCATCTTGTTTATAACTTTCAACCAGGTTCTTGATCGTATCTCGAAAGCCTGTCGCTAGTTCTTCAGTAATTTGTAGCCTTGCAAATCTTGGCGCTTCGTCTTTCACGACTGAAGCCAGACAAACTGTTAGGATGCACTTGCTAAGATCAAGCGCGAGTATTTCATCAAAGACATCTGTGTAACTAGCTGTTAGGGATGCATTCATACAACTTTCTCCAAAAAGATACCTCTGCCAACATCAACAATACGTACAGTATCGCCTCGCTTAATAGGACGGCGAGTGAAAAGTGAATAGGAGTCGGGGTCATTCTCAAAAGTAATGTCATATAAGCTGTAGCCGACGAGGCTGAGCATGGGGTTAATACGAATCATGCTTGATTTGACATAAATGACACCTAGAACCGAGATAAAGATCAACAAGGTAGAGATTTGCTGCCAACCATTAAGTGGGAGGGTTACAAACGGAACAACATAGCTCGCTACGTAACCCATAACGTCTCCCTCTTTTTCTTGTCGCTCGGTTATCTTTGCTCGAATTGCTGTCATCCTCGGAGCGAATATACAAAAGTATGCATATGTAAATGCTAATCCTATTACCCCAATACCCAGGGATACCCAAGCCAAAATAGGTTGCTGGTAAGCGAAAAGTATGCACAGAATTACCGTCAGCGGAAAGTATGAACTGATAAACATCATACATCGAACAAAAACGGTTGGCATGAATGTAACCTTTCTGTTGGGTACGAGTCAATCTATCTATTACTTTTGCACTATTTAATATACTATTCTTAATAGCCTGACTGAAAGGAGTCATACAAGGTCTCTTGATATGATAACTGAATATATGCTGTTTCTCTGTCCATTTAACTTCTCCTTCTCAATTCAACCAAATCTTTGGTTGCTACTTTTTCCCCTCATCACAATACTGCTGCCAATACTGGCGCAAATGTCCACGAATACCCATCTTCGGGTTATAATATAGATATAGCTTTCTAAATTCCTGTTCTGCGGTTTCTAGTGATGCGGTCGGAAGAACTCTTAGTCGAGCAGCCATATACAGCAATGCAATTGAAGGCCCTCTAGACTCACCTTGATTGCAATGAACAAGCACATTTAAACTATCAGCGCGTTGCTGATCGATAAAGTCTAATGCCCGGCTTATCATTCTTCTATCAAAGAACATGGGATTGTCAGTATCAACCATATTGAGTATTAACCTGTTTCCCCGTGGAGCTACAAGATATTCAGGATGATCTCTCGGTGCGCCTCGTCCGCTATATCCCAAAGCTTGTCGGTGGTATGGCTCTTTGCAGGCGTGAACTATAGCCCAACCACTCTGATCTGAGACAGAATATTCATAATCCTGCTCATTCCCAACAAACAGCTTTGAATATACCTCAATCATGTGTATCTCCTTCAAATGCTATATCTAACCTCTCTACATCCACCTCTCCCGAAATAAGTTTGGGTAATAGTAGGTCGCGGGTTTGGCGAAGGTTAGCATTCTTCTGTGCTAAAACGTAAATATTGCGAAAAAGAGGTGTTACCAGTTCTTCAAAAGTTGCCAGAGTATTAGCATCCGGTTGGGCAATCAGAAACTTATCGAAGCAAGCAGTTTGCACCCTTTGTCTTCCGCTAGCACCTGTCATAGATTTGATCGCATTATCTCGAAATTCATTGGAACGTGCCATAAGGTAAACATATTCTGGACATAGGGTTCTAGAACGTAAAATAATGAACTCCGTAGAGCCGAAGGCTACAGCAGACGCCGATGGTAAAAATTGTAAAAACCCAGTCTTGCCATTCTCAAGGCATGGAGTGATGCGAGCAAAAAGAGTATCTCCATTCCTAAATTTTGAGCCACTATTGCCTGTACGTAAATCGACATCGCGAATTAGCATTGAATCATTTGTTAAGCAACTCATAGGAACGAAAGGTTTTTCACCTTCCTTGGGAACTTTTGTTGGTGGGTCAATCTCTAATGCAGAGCTTACTTTCACAACCTCCCACCCCTCGGGTACCAATCCCAATGGAGAATCTACCATTCTCTTCTCTACGTGTCTAGGAAAGCAGAAATGCACGAACCACTGGCGATAGAGTGATTGTGCCATCTCCTCTAAAATGGCGATGCGGCGTGTGTTGTTCTCGATCAGGTTGTCGTAGGATGATAGGATTGCGGCGATTTTGTGCTGGGTGAAAAGTGGGGGAATACGAACAGGAAGGAGGTGCAAGGCATTTCTATTTAATCCAGGAACAGCACCAGCAGCATTTTGATGTGCTAGATTAAGTGTGCGCAGAAAAAAGGATATGAAAAGAGGATCATTTCCTTTGAAGTCACGCACATATAGCGTAGTGTTAAGAGGCCAAAAGTCTTCTTCGATGTAGAACACTTCTCCTAGAGTGCCATATCGACCTGTCACAACTCCTGGACCGCGTACTTTAGCAATATGATGATAGCCACTAATTCCTGATGAGGATACGATAGGAATATTGCCTTCCTGTCGGTCACGTCCTGGTAAATCGAACCCTCTTTGGAGAGTTAGTACATCACCAAGGTCGCAGCGTTTCCAGCCACTTAACATTAACTCACTCCCTCTAACAACGCTGCAACATTCTCACTAATTCTCTCCTCCAACTCGTGTGCCTCGACATTAAGCACCTCAAGTTCCTCGTTCAATTCCTCCAGTTTCTCCTTGAAATCGAAATCATCGGCGAGACGCTTGGTGACACCCACATAGCGACCTGGGTTGAGGCTCCAACCTTGCGATTCTATTTCTTGTAGTGTTGCTACTTTGCAAAGTCCTGGTACATCAGTGTATATACCCATGGGAAACGCTTCTTGCATTTGCGCTATACTGCCGTTGGTTGTCTCGATAGGTTCACCACGGTAGAACCGTACTATGTTGGAGAGGAATTCAAGCTGGTCGGGAGTAAATTCGCGGTGGGCGCGGTCGATCTGTTTGTAGATGTGGCGGGCGTCGATGAATAATACTTTGTCGCGGCGTTCGGTGTTGAGTTTGCCTTTGTCAAGGAACCAGAGCGTACAGGGCAGCGTTACGGTGTAGAAGAAGTTAGAGCCTATGGAGACCATTACATCGACGGCGTGCGCTTCGATCAATTTGCGGCGGATCTCCATTTCGGAGACACGAGCATCGCTGGCAGAATTTGCCATGACGAAGCCCGCGCGGCCATGATGGTTGAGGGCGCTGTAGAATTCCTGTATCCAGAGGTAGTTAGCGTTATCGGTGTGGGGTATGCCGAAAGGGTAGCGTGAGTCATCTTTGATCTTTTCTTTGTCCACACCATCCACGTTGAATGGCGGATTAGCCATGACGAAGTCGAATCTGCCGCGACAATTGTGCACATTCTCGTAATAAGAGTTGGCCTGGCGAATATCACCCGAGAGGCCGTGTACGGCTAGGTTTAGACGGCAGAGGCGTAAGGTCTCGGCGATCTTCTCTTGCCCGTAAATGGAGATTTCAGTGCTGGGGTTTTGCTGGTGGTTTTGTACGAAACGGGCACTTTGTACAAACATGCCACCCGAACCACAGGCCGGGTCAAAGATGCGCCCGTGGAAGGGTTCGATAATGGCAACGATCAGTTTGACGATGGAGGTGGGTGTGAAGAATTCGCCGCCCAGTTGTCCTTCGGACATGGCGAACTTGCCCAGGAAATATTCGTAGATTTTGCCGAAGACATCGCCTTCAATGTCCATGGGAATCTCGGAGAAGGTCTTGAGCAAGGCAAATAAGGTACTATTGTTGAGGCGCAGGTATGTTTTGGGGAGAACGTCGCGCAGTTCCTCATTTTCTGCTTCAATAGCCTTCATTGCATCATTGATCGCTCGTCCAATGTTTTCGCCTTCGGGAAGGTTGAGTAGATAGGAGAATCGTGCCTGAGGTGGTAAGTACATGATGCCACGAGCCTGGTAATCGCTTTTATCAATGGTGTAGCGGCTATCTACTTGTATGTTTGCCTTTAGTTCCCGTTCAACCCTTGAGAAGCGCTGGTCTGCGAAGCGTAGAAAAATGAGGCCCAGGACGGGGACAGAATATTCTGAGGACCTGAGGTTGGAGTTGGCGCGTAACTGGTCGGCTGATTCCCAGAGTTTCTTTTCTATGTCGGTGTGGTTGGCTGGCATCGGTAAATTAATCCCCTCTACATGACTTCTTTGGATAATTTGTGACAAGTATGGATGGCGTGTAGCAAGTATAGCAGAGAATGGAAAGTATAGAAAGAATACTGAACCATTATGCTAATTCAAATGCAAAGCGAGATTGTTGACGTCTATCAGCAGGTAATTTATAGTTGGGTCTAGGGAATTAAGTATGAGGGAAAAAGGTACTGGAATGGTAGCAGAACAAGCGAGAGCCATAAAGATTTTCTACTGCTACGCGCGTAAAGACAAAGCACTGCTTGATCCCAATGATTTTATGCTTCCTTACCTCAAGGAACGAGTACTCCTTTTTGGTATTGGATGTATTGAAGAACAGTTGCTGATCTATAAGCAGGAGCTAGCAGACATCGAAAAGCGCATTCTTTCTGATCCTGACGATGCTACTGATTATTACGATAAAAGCGAAGGACTAAACAACCTTAGACGTCACGATGAAGCATTGATTGCTATTGAACAGGCTATTCATCTTGATCCCAACAAGGAAATTTTCCATCGTTTTAGAGGTCATATCCTAATGACAGAGGAGCGCTTCGAGGAGGTTCTACTAGCCTATGAGCAGGTTATTCACCTTGATCCCAATTGTACTCATGGCCATAATGGCAAGGCATTAGTTCTTCATTTCCTTGATTGTGAAAAGGAAGTATTGACTGCCATTGAGCACGCTATTAGTCTTGATCCTGATAACTTAAGACTTAAGTGCATACAGCACGCGGGACGTGATACTTGGCAATTATGAAAGACCACATTGGGTCTAACGTGCTTGTTCACTTTTACCCAAGTCTAAATAACACATCCGCTTAAATTTTTATACCTTGCCTTGTGGTTTTTTCCCAATCAACCTCGCAAGTCCATGATAATGCGGCTCCCCGTGAGAATCATCATATTTCATGAATTCCTCGTACTTGAGTGTCTCCAATTTGGAGAACCAGTCTGCTAGCTCACCTTCGTCAAAGTAATGCTGAACGAACGAGGCCGTTTCGCTGATCGTCTCGTTTTCATCCCGGGCTGTATTTGCCGCTGGGTCATGAACCGTAAAAGCTTCAATGAAAACGAATCCTCCTGGTTTGAGAGCATCTATAATAGACTTTGCTACCTTGTGCCCTTCTTCTTCGGTAATGTGGTCAAGGATTGTCACGGCAACAATGGCGTCGTAAAAATTGGTCGTGAGTTGGACGGTTCTTACGTCAGCAACTTCACCGTCGATATTGTCCAAGCCTTGCGAGTGGGTATATTTTTCTAGCTTTTGAATACCCTGGCTCGATGAGTCTACAGCATGGACGTGATACCCATAATGGGCTAATAGCAAGCTATTTCTCCCCTCTCCACAGCCAAGGTCTAAGGCTTCTCCTGTTAGTGGGTGTGTCTCGTTCAGGAATACCTCAAGTTCTTTTGATGGATTGAGTCCATAATAAAATGGGTCATCTGGCTTGCCATAGACACGATTAAAGGAATCAGTCATGCTGGTCTCGTCCTGCGGATGGGTTTGCCATAATACATGAATAATCATCCACTTGCCATTATATTTTGCTAGGTGCATGTAATCGATGCCCCAGGCTGCAATGAGTTTCACGCTGGCCGTGTGATCGAGCACTTCATAGATGATAATCTCTTTGGGTGCATCCGGTGGAAATTGGCCGTCTTTGTTATAGGTCTTGGTATGTTCAATGAATTCCGTAAAAGACATTGTGCTTTCTGTAGTTTTCTGGTCATGCACGAAGAAACCACGCTTCGCCAGTTCAGGGTGAACGCTGCGCTCTATCCTTGCGGGGTTGGCTTCGTATACCCCTTCCACATAATCTAATACCGCTTCCTTGACTGCTTCTCGGTCAGTTTGAATGAGTTCCTTCATAGATGTCCTCTTGTAGTATCTGTTTGTTGTTTCGTTCCTTTGGCAGGTGTCCTCTAAATTTCTCGATTTCCTTTGCCAAGTGCTTCGCGGAGTGACACCCCTATTTGTCTGATCTCTCGTTGTCTTCTGAGGTGATACTCTTCTTCATCGTCTAAGTACTGCTGGATGTTATAGATACGTTCAACGAAACGTTCTAATCCGGCGGCCTGGCTCTGGCTTGCGGCGTCAATGGCAAGCTGTACGCCGGTTT
>WNFY01004685.1_pt1 | contig 12543 bp, 14 predicted proteins | sample 5400091 | NCBI WGS metagenome assembly WNFY01 (sample SAMN13153364, study PRJNA577476) | soil metagenome | isolation source: 60 cm soil or saprolite under grassland replicate 1 | place: USA:California | collected 2016-06-15 | reverse complement strand
GTGCCTTCCGCGTTATCCAGCAGGATTATGGTGGGCCGAGGCCGCTCTGCCAGAGCGGTCAGCGCCAGTTTGATACGCGTCTGCCGGGAGGCATCGGCGGGAAAAGGGGCGGCGCGGCTGGCGCTGAGCAGCATGCCTAAAAAGAGGTCCAGGCTTGCTTCGGGATCACGCGGTTCTCTTGCAAGCAGGGAAAGAACCATCACCTGAGAGGCGTTCTGCTGCACGAAGGAGTGTGCCAGGCGGTTGAGTTCACTGGACTTGCCGACCCCGATGGGGCCATGCAGCACCAGCAGTTTCTTCGGGATCTCGGCCTGCATCTGAGCGATGACTGAGGCGAGCCACTCCTGCCGTCCGAGCAGGTGTCGCGTTTCCGCCAGCAGTGGCCCGGCGTGCTCTAACGGCTCATCCATCAGCGGCAGGAACTCCTGCTCATCGGAAAGGGGCGAACTACTCACTTCGACCACTCGTGTCTCTGCCTGTCTCCCCTGTGGAGAGATAGCCCTGTTCTGCCCTTCCATCGGCAAGAAAGAAGTAGGAAACGCATCCAGTGGAGCGCTGTTCTGCGATGTCGCAAGCTGCGTCGCCAGCGTCTTAATCGTCTCTGTTGGTTCCAGCCCTTCCCTGTCTGCGGCCTCAAGAAAGGCGTGATAGGATCGCAAAGCCTGGTGGGTCATGCCCTGCCGGTGCAGCAGTCTCATCACGCGCGCAAGGACATCTTCATCGGTAGGATCTTCTTCCAGAAGCTGGCTGAGCGCGGTGGCCGCCTGCCCCGGCATCTGATGGTGCTCATAGGCTTCTGCCAGCCAGAGCCGACAGCGAAAGCGCGCCTGTTCCACCGTAGCCCGACGCCCGGTGGCCCACAACCCCTCTTCGTCTTGCAGCAACGGCCCCTGGCTCAAATAGCTGTCGGCTTCTTCGAGCAAGGCCAGCGCCTCCCAGGAGGTGCGTCCCAGGCGTTCCACCTCCTGAAGCAAGGTCAGGGCCGCATCCACATCCACCCAGAGCCGGTCCTGTTCCGCCAACCGGTAGAGTTGAGAATCGTCTTCGGTCATGAGCAGGCTGGCCTGTCCCTTGATGGGCGTGAGCACTTTGCGCAGCTTGGTGGTGGCGGTATTGAAGTATTGCACGGCCTGCTCGGGATCGCTCTCCGGCCAGAGTAGCTCCAGGAGCGCTTCGCGCCGAGCCTGCCGTCCTGAGCAGCGCAGTAAGGCTTTGAGCAGGAGGCGCGGGTAATTGCTGCCGCCCCATTCCGCCGTGCGGACGCCGCTATAATTGTTGCCCACGCGCCGCTCCAGCCGAAAGGCCCCACAGAGCCAGACCCGAAACAAGGGGAAATCATAGAGGTTTTCTTTATCGGTACGCTCGTTCATCTCCTGCTTCTTCCTGATCCACAACGTCATCTCTCTGTTGCAGTATAGCATACTTTTTGAGGAACTCAACCCATCATGTGTGTGTCTTCTTCAAATAGCAAGTAGCACCTTTCGACTTATCCCATCTCTCTCACGCAGCACTCATCGAGCAATCATTCAGCACTCATTCATTGCACCGCTTCGATGTCTGGTATGCTCTCGTCAATGGCGCAATCGGGCAGGGGGTGTCTGTGTAGAGAGCCTGAGAGCGCAGGCGTACCCAGGCGACGGATGGGCTTGCCTCGTTTCGGGATCATCGCTCGTCGCGTTCGGTTCCTAATAAATAGGATCTCATTCCTAGAATGATCATACATAGCATCAAGAGAACGGGAGGAAGCATGTCTAGAGAAGTAGGTATGACTGGACACAGCGAAGTAGCACAGATGAGACAACACATCGAGTCCGAATATCTCTCGGCGCAATTAGGACTCTTTGGATTAGCCGAAGGCACCTCGCGCCACAGCTTCATCACGCACAAAATGGAGCGCATGGGAGAATCCTTTGAAACCTTAGCCCAGATGATGGGAAAAGAGCAGGCCATCCAGCTCCTGGCGGACACGCTGCAGGAGGTGCCAGAGCAGGCCACCCGCCAGGACATCTTACGGGTGGTGCTCCACGAACTAGGCGAGAGCGAAGAGACCCAACACTTGCTGGATTACACGCGGGACCTGTGGGAGACCAAAGACCTGCTGACCAGGCGCTTCGGGCCAGAGGCGGCGCGCACGATCATCGAAGCTCCGGTCAGCTTGCCGATCAAAGAGGGGGTCTGCTCATGAGTTCATCGAAGAGTGCCTATGTGATTGACATAGAACACCCCACCGAAACGGCGCGTCTCATTGAGCAGAGCAAGCTCTTTACTCAGGCGATGGGTGGTCCCTTCCCTGCGGACCTGGACCTCTCCGGCGTCCGGCGCGTGCTGGACCTGGGCTGCGGCCCTGGGCAATGGGCCACGGATGTGGCCTTTCTCTATCCAGAGTGGCAAGTCGTTGGGGTGGACAACAACGAGACCATGATCGGCTATGCCCATGCCCGTGCTCGTGTCCAGGGACTTCCCAACGTGAGCTTTGAGGAGATGGATATCAGCGAGCCCTTCGCCTTTGCGGACGCCTCTTTTGAGTTCATCCACGCCCGCTTCCTTGTCGGCTTTCAGGACAAAGCGTCCTGGCCGCTGCTGCTTGCGGAATGCCGACGCGTGCTCTCCCCTGGTGGCGTCCTGCTGCTGTGCGAGGCCGAGCAAGCCATTTCCAGCAGCCCAGCCTTGCAGCGCCTGCAAGGCTGGCTCACCCAGGCCCTCTATAAGCAGGGGCGCACCTTTTCGGTGGATGGGCAGACCATTGGCATCGTGCATCTGCTCAAACGACTGCTCTCGCAGGCGGGCTTTGTGGAGCTGGAGCAGCGTCCGTTTCTGCTGGATGCTTCCGTCGATGCACCATTGTACGCCAGTAGCTTGCGCGAGTTCGAAATCACCTACGCGCTCTTGCAGCCCTATCTCGTCGGTTCAGCAGTGGTTGACGCTGCGACCTATGACAGCACCTATCAGCAGATGCTCTTCGAGACGCAGCTCGACGACTTTTGCTGCCTGGCCTTCGGAGTGAGTGCCTGGGGTTGCAAGTCGCAGGAGGAACCAGTCGATGAAGGAGCCGAACAGATCCCATGACCAAACCAACCTTTCGAGCCGGGTGCGCAAGCAGCATGGCATCACACCCAATATGCTTATCGAGGATGCCCAGGTTGATCCTGATGCGGTCTTGCTCCTCGATATGTGGGGAATCGGCGAAGCGGGTATCATCGATACGCTGCTAGAGTCGCTCTCGCGGCTTTCGGGGACCGAGTACCGTCGGAACCTGCTCAATATTGGCGGCTTCACCTTTTCAGTGAAGCCTCCATACGAGCGCGTTCCAGCAGCGGGAGCAGAGGAGAGCCAGGACCATCATGGAGGTCTATCAGAGCGGCGGGAAGCAGAACGGTGAGTAGTTCCTCCTTTTTCCCGGCACCGTGTGGGGAGGCGCAGTGTGTTCTTCACCGTCGGCTTGTTCTGTTCTGCTTTGCGGTGTTCCTGGTTCTCCCCTGGTATCTGTCCTGGCTTGCCAGAGGAGAGCGAGAGGATGGTCTGCACATCATCTGCTGGCGTTAGCAACGACTCGGCATCTCGTAACGCCCCGGCAGGGTAGAAACGAGAGCATCGAGTGGACTCGAACGGGTGCGTGATGTGTAACACATGCTTTCGCTCTCCCCTGTCAGGCCGCCAGGTGCGTGATAGGGCCACCCCGCATCGGGCAAGCTGGAGATCGTCACGAAGTCAGGCGGGAGCCAGAATCAGTGATACTCTTTCGTGACGCGGCTCGTCATGCATCGTCTGGTTGGTGGTTCCCCTTGCTGAGAGCAAGGAGAACCAGAACACTTTACTCACGAGATCAGTCCCGACGAGACCGATCAGGAGGGTTCTATGGCAACACTGTTCAGCAGAGAGGTCGAGCGTTTCCAAGCAGAGCTGCTCAAACAGGTGCAACCAGGAACGGGAACGGTACATATTTCTCTGAGCACGAACGTTCGTGAAGAACAGGAGATGGCGGCAGGTGAGGCTGTGGTAGCGATCGCAGAGATGCTCCAACGGCCCGTCGTCCTCCATTTTTTCGATGGGGACCAGCTCCAGATTGGTGAAGGTTTCTTTTGACTTGATATCGAAAGAGGTCAATGATGAGGCATTCAGGCTATGCCGCGCTCAGGGTCAATGAGGGAGGAGAAAAAGGCGGTGACTATGCGGTGTCTCGGAGGCACATGGCCTCTCTGCCCGCATGCATGGGAGAGGCCACTTCTGGTAACGCACGGGTTGCTGGCAGGATGGGAAGCGATGGAGGTTTGTCTATGAGCAAATTGGTCATGGTCATTGACGACTCACCCACGGTCAGGAAGATTATTGAGGTCAGTCTGCGGCGCGAGGGGTTCGATGTTGTCAGTTATCCCGACGGAGTTGAAGCGCTCCGCGCGATCACCACGGGGCAACTGAATCGTCTTCCAGATCTGCTGTTCCTGGACATTGAATTGCCCAGGATGAACGGTTTTGAGGTCGCGCGCCATCTGCGTTCACAGTCCCGGTGGGACCAGACCGCTATTGTCATGATCAGCCGACGCGATGGCATCATCGATCGAGTCAAAGCACGTCTGGCAGGAACGCAGGCCTACCTGACCAAGCCATTTACGACACAAATGGTGATCAATGTCGTCGCGACCACTCTCGGGCTTCACGCATCCTTGTCTTGATGGCAGTTCTCATTTCCTTCATCAGGTACACCGTTGAGTTGGAAATAGTTGCGGAACTGGGTACATACAGAGAGCGTCTCATGCCGAACGCGATGCACGGCATCCTCACCTGAGTGGCGAATAGAGAAAAAAGAAAGTAGGTTTATTGCATATTATGATGAATACACCATCAAGAGGTCTTCACCCTCCACAAGCAGTTCACACTGCAGAGCACCGTCATCCATCGGTGGGAGAGGTGGCTGCTGAAGCGGTGGGACATGGTGGAGCGCTCTCTCATCCTCTGCCATCGGAAGCAACGCTGAACCGTCTCCTACCAGCGGTGCTCTCTCCTTTTGACCTCTTTGCCAATAAACACGTGATCATTCTGTGGCTGGTCAACGCCTCTGGCGCTGCGACGGGTGGCCCCGTGGCGTTGCTCTATTGGGTGGTGGGCGCTTTATGCTTTTATTTGCCCACCGTGTTCGCCAGCGCACAACTCGGGGTGCTCTTTCCAGAGGATGGAGCTTTATATTCCTGGACGTATCACGCCTTTGCCGCTGACCCCCGGCATGGCAAGCGTGCCTCGTTTGTCAGTATCTTCGTGGGAACGTGTTTCTGGCTGATCGGTCCCCTGGCTTTTGTCATTGGAGCCAACGCCTTCGTGTCCTTCCTGGAAGGGATTCTTCCGAGCGCCTGGCTGCAAACCTCTCTGGCGCAACCCTGGCAACAAGGCCTCCTCATGATCCTGATCGTGCTGGTTTCCGCCTTCTTCGTCATCCAACGAATCTGTCGGTTACAAGACCTGATCAACTATACCTTCCTTGCCAACCTGGTGGCGTTGGGGTTGATCGGCGGCGCTGGTGTGGTCTGGGTGCTGCAAGGGCATCCGAGCGCGACGAACTTCGCTCATGTCTCTGACTGGATGCCGTCTCCGCAAAATTTGGGTCTCTTTGGACTCATCTGCCTGGGGTATTTAGGGGAACCCACCGCCCTGGCCATGATGGGTGAACGCTCTCCCAACGTCAGGACGCGGTCAGTCATGACCGCACTCTTGCGCTGGGGATCACTGCTGGTGGTTGCAGGCTATCTTCTCTCTACCTGGGCCTTACTGGTCGTCCGAGGCCAGGCGGCCCTTGCCGCCTCGACCAATAGCAACTTCGAGTTGGTGCGGCTCGTTGCCCTCGTCTTTGGCAAGGGCTTGGCGACACTGACGGTGGCCTGTCTGATGCTCTTCGTCCTCATCTCTCCACTGCTCTACAACCTTGCCTCCTCACGTCTCCTGCTGATGGGCAGTATTGATCAACACCTTCCCGCCTTTTTCGGTGCCGTCTCGCGAGACCGTGTTCCTGCCAGAGCCCTCTGGATGCAGGTCCTGGTGGCTATCTTTATGCTCTGCATCGTGTATTTCGTGGCCCCGCTCTTTACGTCGCTGGGGCAGCCTGCGCAATTGGCGAGCATCGTCTACACGGTAGTGCTTGCCACCCTCACCCTGGTGTTTATGCTGGCCACCGCCTTCCTCTTCGTCAACCTCTTGCTGCTCTTGCGCACCTGCCGAGAGCACCTGGTGGCGCAGCGGCTGGTGCCGCTTCCGATGTTGCAGTTCAGTATAGGCGCTGGCATCCTCTGCTGCGTGGTTGTCGCTGTCGATACCTTGCGGTATTCCTGGATACCCCAACTGCTGCCTGACGGGCTCTGGTTCCTCTTCGTCTTCCTGTTCCTGCTCTTTTGCATTACGTTTCTGATTATCTGTAGCTCGGTGGCCTCTAGTGAGGCGGCCTCACAACGCTTACTCCAACCGGCTTTCACTGGCAGTTCGGCGGCGCGCAGGGACACAGACTACGACCATCTCTGACTGGTACAAGCGCTAAGTGTTCAAGGAGCATCGTGCGATGTCTCCCCATGTCTCGTTTCGAGAAGGAGGATCTCATTGAAAACACCGGAAACACTCGCTGCTCTGCTGCAGGTAGCAGAGCAACATGACATTGGCTATGTGCGCTTCCTCTATTGTGATAACGCTGGCCTCATTCGTGGCAAAGGCGTTCCCATCGCGGAGGTGAGCACCCGTGCGCAAGCAGGGGTGGGCTGCACTCTGGCCATGCAGGCTGTGACAGTTCTGGATGGAGTGGCCCAGGTGCCAGAGATGGGACCCGTTGGCGAATTTCGCCTGCTCCCTGACCTGGACAGCTTTGCCCTCTTGCCAGTTCCTGGGGCTGCAAGTCTCTTCTGCGATCTGCTCACCCCCACGCTGGAGCAGGCGTGGGAGGCGTGTCCTCGCACTTTCCTCAAACGGATGTGCCGCCAACTGGAGGAGGAAGGGTTGCAGGCTCAGGCCGGGGTGGAGCATGAATTTGTCCTGGCACGCAAGGATGGGCCGCGCTATCTGCCCGCCGATGACGGTCCCTTGTTTGGGACCGAAGGGCTCAACATCCACGCCTCGTTTATCCAGACCTTGCTCGGCGCGCTCCAGGACCATCCCCATCTCTCCGCTGCGTTGCTGCACACGGAGTACGGGCCTGGACAACTGGAACTCTCGACCACCCCGGTGGAAGCCCTTCGGGCCGCTGATCATATCTGCCTGGTGCGGGAAATCGTGCGCAGTCTGGCCTCTCAGGCGGGTCTGGTCGCCAGCTTTGCGCCCAAACCATTTGTGGAGCAGATGGCTGGCAACGGTCTGCACCTGCATCTGAGCCTCTGGGATCAGACCTGTAGGAATGTGTTCTATGACGCGCAGGCCAAGGGTGGCTTGAGTTTGCTCGGACGGCAGTTCATTGGGGGCGTCCTGTCTCATCTGCCAGGCTTGGTAGCCCTCACCTGTGGCAGCGTCAACTCCTACGCTCGTCTTGCGCCGCATGCGTGGAGTTCGGCCTATGCGGTCTGGGGCTTCGACAACCGGGAAGCGGCCATCCGGGTGCCTTCTCTGCTCTCTGGGCGCGAGAGCGCATCGCTGAACCTGGAACTCAAGTGCGCAGATCATAGCGGCAACCCCTACCTGGCCCTTGGCGCGCTCCTTGCCGCCGGGGTAGACGGCATACGCCACCAGATGGAGCCAGCAGACCCACTGGCCCTTGATCCAGGCAGTCTGAGCGAGCAGGAACGGGAACGACGCGGCATTCGCCGCCTTCCGACCTCGCTTGGGCAGGCGCTGGATGCGCTCGAACAGGACCGCGTGCTCATGGAGGCGCTCGGACCACTGCTTGCCACCTCCTATCTCGCCGTCAAACGTGCGGAAATCGCCTGCTTCCAAGATATGCGTCCAGAAGAGATCGCGCTCGCGCTGTTCACCAAGTACTAGCACAGGAGGTCCTTGTATGCAAGATCACACAGCTTCTGCTGGCAACCCGGGCTATTTTGTCACGATGGGAGAGCAGGAAACCGAACGGCTGCTCGCGCTGCACCAATGCTATCAGCAGCTGCACACGCACGCTCTGGAGAGCCAGGCGGCACCCCTGGTTGGCAAGACGAGCGGAGAGCAGATCCTGGATGTGGCCTGTGGCACGGGGGGGGTGGGCGCTCGACGTTGCGCGGTGGCAACCCGCAAGCAAGGTGATCGGCATTGATCTGAGTCCATCCCTGCTGGCTGCCGCTACTGCGCAAGCCGCTGAGCTGGGGCTGAAGAATGTCGGCTTTCAGGTCATGGATGTGAGAGAGCCTTTCACCTTCCCTGACCAGACCTTCACGTTGGTCCATGCGCGTGCGCTCCAGTATGTCATGCGTGCAGATCGGTGGCCGACCTTCGTGATGGAATGCCACCGGGTCCTTCAATCGGCAGGCGTGCTTTGCCTGACGGAGGGCGAAAATGTGATCACGACTATGCCGATCTTCGAGCATCTCAGCAGCCTGCACATCGAGGCGAGCAGACGAGCAGGCTACAGCTTTTCGCCTGCAGGCTCCTGCACTGGAGTCACCGCCATGCTCGCGACGTTGCTCAGGAAGGCAGGGTTGCGAGAGGTGCAGAGCCAGGTCTTCGCCATTGATGGTTCGGCTGGAACCGAGGCCCATGCCAACTTCGTCCAGTATTTCCGTCTCCTCTTTCCCCTCGTCCTGCCGTTTTTGCTCACCTGGGGAGTGGTTCGGCAGGAGGAAGGAGAGCGCCTGATCCAGCAGGCATGCGAAGAACTGAAGGCCGAGGACTTCTGTGGGATCTGGTATTTCCGTACCGCCTGGGGGCAGAAGGCGTGATCCCTTGCCCAGATCGGTGCCAAACACACTGTTTCATTATTCGTCTGTGCAGCTCCTTGAGGCGCAAGGAGCGCTTGCAGCAAGTCTCCTATGGAGGGAAACATTCGTATGGCTCTTTCATCATCGCAGGACGCTCGTTCTGATCAGCCAACGCTCCCATCAGAACGCATCGCTGGCACCATTCTTCCCAAGGTGCTCACTACCTTTGACATGGTGGCGATCTTTGTCGGAATCGTCCTCTTTATCACCAACGCGGCTCTCATGAGCGGAGCCGGGCCTGCCGCCTATGGGTATTGGGTTCTGGGCTTTCTTACCTTCCTGCTTCCCTGCGCCTTTGTCACCGGGCAACTGGGTGTGCTCTTTCCAGGCGAAGGTTCCATCTATCTCTGGACGCAGAAGGCGCTCGGCCCCTTCGCCGGGTTCTGCGCGGGCTTTTGCGCCTGGTTCCCCGGCATTTTGGGACTGGTCGCGACCACGGCTGGGGCCATCCCGTTCATCCAATACCTCTTTCCCGAGGCGCTCTCCCACCCGTGGCAACAAGGCCTTGCCATCGTGGGGATGATCGCGTTCTCCTTTGGCCTCTGCCTGCTGCGTTTGCGCGTGACGCAGACGGTGATAAATGTGGTCTTTGTCGGCTACGGGGGCGCTATTCTCTTGCTGGCCCTGGCCGGGGTGGTGGCGCTGGTGCGCGGTCATGCGGCTTCCGTCGATTACTCCGCTCAGAACTGGTGGCCGCATCCTTCCACCTTCACCTTCTATGGGACCGTGGTCTTAGGACTCTTAGGGGTAGAAGTGCCGCTCAATCTGGGCGTCGAAATCAAACACGCCCATGCCATTACGCGCTATCTGGTCTGGGGCTCGGTGGTGATCATGCTGGCGTATCTGCTGGGCACCTTTGGCGTGATGACTGCCGTTCCGGTGACGGCGCAGGGCAATCTCTCTTCGGTGGCGCAAGGCATTGCGTTGGGATTTGGGGGCAGCATCGGGCACGCGCTGGGCGTGTTGGCCACCATCATCTATATCAGCTTTTTTCTCTTTACCACGGTGGTCTTCAATTATTCTTTCGCGCGGTTGCTCTTTGTCTCTGGGCTGGATCAGCAGCTACCGACCATCGTGAGCAAGGTCAATCGCAACAAGGTCCCCTGGGTCGCGCTGCTCATTCAGAGTCTGTTTGCCAGCTTCATCGCGATCCTCGTCTTCATCTGCGCGCCGTACTTTCTCACAGCGCACGCGCCAGGGGATTTAGCGACGATGGTCTACGATATCATCCAGGCGGTCTTAGTGGTGATCTGGTGCCTCTCCCTGGTCTTTCTCTTCGTGGATGTCATCCTCATTCGCCGCAAATTCCGCGACTCGTTTGCTCGTGCGCGCCTGGCCCCGGACTGGGTGTTTTTCTGTTGCGCCGTTGTGGGTTCGCTGGCCAGCCTCATTGGCATTGGCGTGACCTTCACCAATCCCTGGACCACTCTCTTGTCCACGCCTTCATGGGATGGATGGGTGGCCGTCATGGCCGCTTCGTCGTTGGCAATTGGGGGGATGTTCTACCTGGTGCGGCAGAAACGGACCACGAGCAAGAAGAGTGACGAAGAAGTGCTTGCGCAGGTCGTGCAGGAATGATGGAGCTTTGAGCAACGTACAGCGGCCTGTAAAGGGGAGCTCCTCACAGGCCGCATCCAAAACGTATGAAAAAGGAGAACGGATATGGTCTATGAGGGGTATGGGCAAGCAAGGCCCAGCGCAGCAGGAACAGCACTCCACCAGGGCGCACAACGGAAGGGACCAGCGCCACTAGAGGCAGGCACCTGGATCGGCGGTGGACAGTATCTCATCGAAGCGATGCACGAACGACGCCGATGGACCTCCCAGATGCAGGAGACCATCTGGATGGGCCAGGATGCGCATGTCAACAAGATCGTCATCATGGATATCGTCATCCCAGGAGACTTTGGCGTCAGACTGGACTTTGTGCATGCAGTGACGCGGACGCTGTTACAGGCAAAACACTCCTCTCCCTACGCGCCCGAACTGCTCAACTGTTTTTCGGAACCAGGGCATTTGTTCTTTATCGTGAAGGCGCTCTCAGTCATCTCGCTCTCTGCCCTGATGGCGCAGGCTGGAGGCCGACTGCCGCAAGAGCAGGTCTATGAGTGCTCTCTGCACCTGACCGAGCTGCTCTCGCACCTCTGGCAACACATGCCCCCGCTCGTTCATGGGTTCATTTGTCCCCACACGATTGTCTGGACGGGCATGCGCTGGACACTGATGCATTTCTCGCTCATCATTGCCAGTGGATGCTTCCCATCCCTTGGCCTCACAGAGCATAGCGCCTATCAAGCTCCTGAGCTGATGTCCGGGCACATCAGAAAGCCGCACCATGATCTGTATGCCATCCTGGCTTCTGCCTATCATGCCCTGACAGGGATGCCTCCCGAGGAAGGGGCCAGAACTATGCTGGGAGCGCAGTTGCAGAGGGCAGGAGTCTCGGAGCGGTTCGCCGCGATCGTGCTACAAGGGCTCCATCCTGTTGCGGCCCAACGCTTTCAGGCTCCGGCGCATCTTCTGGCCGCTCTCCAGGCAGTGCAGCAGAAGTCAGTCGAGAGCAGGCCAGGCGCTTTGAGAGACACGCGACCACCAGCCATCCCGAAAGCTGCCAGGCCTGAAAGCTCATCCGAACATGTTGCCGCCCCATCTGCTGCTGTTGTCACGCAAGCAAGAGCCTCAAGGCAGACCCTTGAGGACACGCATGTCTCTGCTGCCGCAGCGCTTCTCCCCTATGAAGCGCGGAAATTCGGCGACAGGCTGTACCCACTCATGTGGGTGATGCTGCTGTTCGTTCTGTTTTGCCTGCTTGCCGCGTTGGCAACCTATTAGGGAGGCCGATGATGAGAAGATGGGTGAGCACTATGCCAATTTCTCGGCGTCTGTCGCTGATATTCTCGAGCATTGCGCTGATCTCGATCGCAGCCATTCTCTCTGTGAGTCTGATCAGCGTGAATGTCATGCGTGCTGCAAGCACATCGGCGCAGGCATCGACGCTGGGCGGTGTGATTATCAGTGGCAATCTCATCGTCTTGTTCTTGCTGCTCGTGGTGATCTTCATCGCAGCCTTTGTGATGAATAGGACCATCACCCAACCCCTGGCGCATCTGGTGGCCGTCACCAGACGCATTGAACACGGAGAGACGGGCATGCGAGCCCAGGTACGAGGCCGAGACGAGATCAGCGTGGTGGCGGCTTCGATCAATCACATGCTTGATGTCATTGTTGGCCAGCACGACCTGCTGCAAGGGCAGGTTGCACGACTGGTCCACGAGGTGGGTGGCATCGCAAAAGGGGACCTGCGCATTCAAGCGGAAGTGCCTCCGGGCTCGCTGGGAATGTTGGCGGAGTTCTTTAATTATATGGTTGGTGCCCTGAGCAGCATGATTATCGGGCTCAAGCAGATGGCCGATGAAGTGAGAGACACCACGAGCAGCACCCAGGAGCGCATGCGGAGGCAGGTGCAAACAGCGGATGAGCATTTGCAGCAGATGGAAGCTGCCACCCACGAAGTGCAGAAGATGTCTGGGGCCAGCTCTCATACCAACTTGCGGTCTGTGGTAGAATTCTGAAAAGAGGAAACCAAGATCGGAAGGAAAGAGCGATGGCAAGGATAACAAGAGCAGCGCCACATTTATCAGTAGAAGAAGTAAAAGAGAGGATGAATAACGACCCC
>WNFY01009392.1_pt1 | contig 12544 bp, 8 predicted proteins | sample 5400091 | NCBI WGS metagenome assembly WNFY01 (sample SAMN13153364, study PRJNA577476) | soil metagenome | isolation source: 60 cm soil or saprolite under grassland replicate 1 | place: USA:California | collected 2016-06-15 | reverse complement strand
GGTAGATTCACGGTGATCTGGCGATCGAAGCGTCCCGGTCGCAGCAATGCCGGGTCAAGAACGTCCGGCCGGTTCGTCGCCGCGATGATGATCACGCCCTCTTGTGTGTCGAATCCGTCCATCTCTACTAGCAAGGCGTTCAATGTCTGCTCGCGTTCGTCGTGTCCGCCGCCCACGCCGTGGCCGCGGTGACGGCCGACCGCGTCAATTTCGTCGATGAAAATGATGCAAGGCGCGGATTTCTTGCCTTGCTCGAACATGTCGCGCACCCGGCTCGCGCCGACGCCGACAAACATCTCTACGAAATCGGAACCGCTGATGGAAAAGAACGGAACGTCGGCTTCACCGGCGATCGCGCGGGCGAGCAAAGTTTTGCCGGTGCCCGGGGGTCCAACTAGGAGAACGCCTTTTGGAATGCGGCCGCCGAGTTTCTGAAACTTTTTCGGGTCACGCAGAAACTCAACCAGTTCCTGCACTTCGTCCTTGGCTTCTTCGACGCCGGCGACGTCCTTGAACGTGATCTTGTTCTTGTCACGAGCCAGCATGCGCGCTTTCGATTTACCGAAATTGAGCGCGCCTTTGCCAGCCATCCGGATTTGCTGACGGAAAAGAAAATAGAGAAGCGCGAGCAGGAACAGAACCGGACCGAAGCTCAACAAGGCCTGGCCGAAAGGATGCGATTCGGAACGAATAGCCGGTTGAATTCCGGAGGCGGCAAGCTTGTCCTGCAAATTGCTAGTGAAATTGAGATAAACGACGGTGCGAAACGGCACTTGCATGTTCTGCTCGCCGCCTGTGCCCTGCTTCACATATTTGCCGCGCAACTGTTGGGTGGGCTGGCCTTCCTCCACGTACAAAGTGAGCGGCGAATTTTTGTCGTTCACGATTTGCTTGTTTTCAAGCAGTTCGAGGAAGCGATTGTAGGGCACGTCTTCGAGCTGCGGATAGTTCCCGCGCCAGAACAGCATCGCGAGGGCGAAAAAGCCGAAGGCGACCGCGATCAGGATGACGCCGCGCCAGTTAAAACTAGGCTCGTTGCCGCGAGGCTTGTTCTCGCGTTGAGGGTTACGATCGGATTGTGGCATAAGGGGTGCGATTACTCGCGAAGACAGAGGCTACCATGAACATTTGGCATTGCAAAAAGCAGGGTGCGGGCCGCATGGGCACTAGCGAGCCGGACGGGCATTATTTAGAAAGGGACGAGTGACAAGTGACCGGTGACGGGATACTAGGCAAGCTCGACAACGTAAGGCTCGCTGGGCTGGCCACGTTGCAGGTGCGTTGCTTAGTGACGCAATTTCTGTAAAATTTCTTTTTCAAATCGAGAAATGACTCAACTGGTTTCAACGGTCGCGGAAAAACTGGACCGCGCGGTGCAAAAAGTGACGCCGTTCGCGTATCGCGTGCGGCGCCAGGGCCGCCGCCTGATGCGGCGCGCGTTGCGCAAGCCCCGCAGCGTTTCGGAAGGTCCGAATTTGTTGCCGGTGCTCATCCAGGTGCTGGCGAGTTTTTCCAAAGCTGACGGCGTCCTGTTGGAAGAAGAAATCGACTCCAGTCTTGGATTTTTGCGGTACGATTATCCGGAAGCCGTTTACTCCGAGCTCCGCCAACTTTTCCGGCAAGCGCTTTACGAGCAGCAAGATCTGAACGCGATGGCGCAAAAGCTGAGCACGCAATTGACGACCGAGCGCAAGATCATGCTCGGCGTCCAACTTTACGATCTCATTTCGCAGGCCGGACTGAAACAGGAACAGGTGGTCGCGTTCTATTCGTTCATGTCGCAGCTCGGCATGGCGGCGCAGGCGATCGACATCGTTTACCAATTGAATGCGTCCGAAGATGCCGACCCATCGATTTATCAGCGCGGCGCGTCGCCGTTGGAATCGCTCTCGTTTGCCAGCAACGGCAAAGCGGACGTGCGGATGAAAAATCTGGCGGAGAGCGATCGGTTGATGGCGTTTCGCTATCACGATCTGATCCTCCTTAAGAATTACAGCAGCCAAAATGTTTCCGTGCGCGGCCGGCCCTTGGTGCGCGGCGGATTCTGCCGAATTTATCCGGGGCAGCGAATTTTGGTGGGCGACCACGTGCTGACCTATCAGGAGCTGGCCCAGTATTTCAACGCCAAGAAAAACGTTTCCGTTCCGCAAATTTTCATTCGGGTCAATAAAGACGCGGACGAAGTCGACCTCGAGCGGGCGCGGACGCGCGAAAGTGCGCTTGAGATCGCGTTCGGGTTGAAAGTGCGAGTAAAAGCGCTGCGGGATGTGGATGCGGTGCTCAACGGCGTGAACCTCAAATCCGGCGCGCAAGTGGAAGCTGCCCTCGACGACAAAATTCTTTTCCGCAACGACAGCGAAATGGATTTAAGCGATCTGCGCCGGCGCGCTCGCGCGTTCGGTGGCCGGTTTCAACTCAAGGCCTCGAAATCGGAATATCTGGTTTCAAACGATCCGAGCCGATTGCAACCGGACGACATTCTGCTTTCGCCGGGAACCAGTGGCGACGTCTTGCTGAAAATTTTCTGCGATTACGACCAACGCGTCGGCCAATTGGAAGTGATCGAAGCCGACCGTCCGATTCTGGTCGGCGACGTGGCGGTAAGATCGACATATCCCCTGAAGGATTGCGACACGATCCGGATCGACATCGGACAATTTCTGCGCTGCAATTTTTCCGAGCGCATCATCGAGGAAGAACGCAACATCATTCGCATCCTCGAGGTGAGCGAGGTGACGCACCGTTTCAGGGGCGGCGACACCGGTCTGGAAGGAATTTCATTTGCGCTGACGCGTGGGGAGCTGGTGTGTGTGATGGGCGCGAGCGGTTGCGGCAAAAGCACGTTGCTCAGAGTGCTCGCCGGACAGCTGCAGCCGACGAGCGGGCAGATTTTTTTGAATGGGCGCTCGCTTTATCCAAACCTGGACGATCTCAAAAAATACATCAGTTACATTCCGCAAGAAGACGCGTTCGACGAGCATTTGACGATCGGCGAGAATTTGCACTTCGCAGCGGCGATTCGTTCGCCCCATCTTTCGCGGCGCGATCGAACGCGCCGACTGGAAGCGAAACTGGTCGAGCTCGGGTTGGGCGAACGCCGCGACGCGGTTGTCGGCGCCGCGATCAAAAAGACGTTGAGCGGCGGCGAGCGCAAGCGGCTCAACATTGGCCTCGATATGATCGGGATGTCGGACGTTTATCTTTTCGACGAGCCAACGTCGGGTCTGTCATCCAAAGATTCCGAACACGTCCTCGAGATCATTCGTTCGATGGCGCACAACAAAATCATTATCGCGACGATCCATCAGCCGAGCTCGAAGCTGTTCCAATTGTTTCACAAGGCGATCCTGCTTGACAAAGGTGGGCGGCTTGTCTTTTTCGGGACACCGAGCGAAATGCTTCGCTATTTTGCCGAGGCCGAGCACCAACATCAGTTTGGCGCGGATCTGGGCGCGTGTCCGTCGTGCGGGACAACGCGACCAGAATTTATCTTCGACGTGCTGGAAACGCCGCTGCGCGATTTGAGCGGCGACATTATTTACGAGGAGAATAGTCGCGGCCAGTTGGTGGCGGCGCGGCGTTATTCGCCGGAGTTCTGGCGCGACAAGTACGAAGCGTTTCGCCTGATTCAGGATGTCAAACAAGTTTCGTTGCGTCGCGAACAAGCGCCGCTGCCGCCATCGGCGCCGGTGCAAAAGCGAAAACGCGGGCCGATTCGCTGGCACGACGAGTGGACGCAATTCCGCGCGCTTCTACGGCGCTCGTTTATCAGCAAGTTGCGCAACCGCGCGAACATTTGGATCACTACCTGCGCCGCGCCGGTGCTGGCGCTTTTGATCGGCACGCTCCTGCGTTATTCGGAAAGCGGGAAATACGATTTCGCGTCGGCCTTCCACATTCCGACGTATCTTTTTCTTGGATTGCTGGTGGCGATGTTTCTTTCGCTGACCAACAGCGCCGACGACATCATCCGTGATCGGCCAACGCTCCAGCGCGAGCGCAATCTCGACGTCCGATTGCCGTACTACATCTTTGCGAAGATGTCTTCATTGTCGGTTTTCGCGCTGATCCAGTGCGTGCTCTTCGTCTTGATCGGCAATTACGTGCTCGAGATTCGCGGCATAACATCGTGCCGCTGGTTTTGATTCCGCAGATTCTGATGAGCGGCGCGCTGATTAAATACGAAGACATGAACCGCAACCTCAGCCTGGTTTATTCGCTGACCCGCTGGTTTCAGGAACATCCGACGAAAGACCGCGGCAAAAAAATGGATAGCAAATTACAGGTGCCGTTCGTCTGCCAGTTTATTCCGATGCGCTGGTCCTACGAAGAGTTGGTTGTGGCGCAATCGAAACTTAATCCGCTGACTTCCCGACAGGAGCGCGCCCAGCGCGGGATCGATGCGATCGTGGCAGGACGCCGGCAGGATCCGGCGGAAGGGAAGTGGCTCGACGAATTGAAAGAAGTCCTGGCCGTTCTGTCCGGCCTTGAAGCGAAATCAGCGGACGAACTAGATCATTATCTCAAACAGGTCGACCAGGTGCTTGATCGAAAGCGAACTTTCGACCCGGCGGTGTTCAAAGAAGCGAAAGGCGCCGTTACCGCCGAGCAGGTTTATGTGAACCAGAAAGTTTCCGATCTGATTTCAAATGCGGAGATGGAGCAAAGCGATTATCGCCGCGGCAGCCGGCCCAACGTTTTCTTCGGCGCGGAAAAACGCTACCTCGGAGTTAGGATGAGCGTTTTCGTTTTCAACACGATTGTGCTGATTGGATCCACATTCGGTCTGCTCGGTTTGCTCTATTGGATCCTGCGCCGGCAGCTCGAAGTGCGACGAACCCACCACTGAAGTTGCAGGGCAGGCACTCCCGCGTGCCGATCTTTAGTTTGGCAACCGATGCGGTTGCCCTACAATTCGAAACAGCCATGCCTAAGATTAACAACACACGACTCATCGTCGCGCCCAGCGACGTCGATGCGGACATGCTTTACGCGACGAAGTTTTGGGCCGGCGATCCTTTCATCTTTCTCGAGCAAAACGGAAAGCGCACAATCGTTTTGAGCGATCTCGAAATGGATCGTGGCCGCCGGACAGCGAAGGTGGACGAGTTTGTTTCGTTCAACCAACTCGAGCGAGAAGTGCAGGGCAAAGCGAAACAAGCGCCGCCTTATGAAAAAGTGCTGGCGCATTTTCTCCGTAAACGCGGAGTAAAAAGGGCGCTGGTGCCGGCAAATTTTCCGCTTGGCTTTGCCCGGGAACTCGCCAAGGACGATGTCGATCTTGCAACGACCAATGGACTTTTCTGGCCGGAGCGCGAAGCCAAGACGGATGATGAGCTGAAGCTAATTGGCCGAGCGCTCCGCATCACCGAAACCGGTTTGGCGCGCGCGATGGAAGTTTTAAAGGCGTCGAAACCGGCCGGAAAGAAATTGCGCTGGTCGGGTAAAACGCTGACGTCCGAAATGCTGCGCGCGGAAATCGATTCGGCCATGTTGCGCTCCGGCGGTACGCCCACGAACACGATCGTCGCCGGAGGCGATCAAGCTTGCGATCCGCACGAGCGCGGGTTCGGTCCGCTCTACTCTAATTCTTTGATCATCCTCGATATTTTCCCGCGCGACGCGAAGACCGGTTACTGGGGCGATTTGACGCGCACCGTCGTGCGCGGACGCGCTAGGGACGCGCAACGCAAGCTCTGGGAGACCGTGAAGGAAGGGCAGGAGCTCGCGCTCCGGAAAATCAAAGCCGGGATCGACGGAATGAAAATTCACAAGGCGATCCAGCAGCTTTTCAAAAAGCGCGGCTATCCGACGGAAGTTCGCAAAGGGAAGAACGTTGGGTTTTTCCACGGCACCGGTCACGGGCTTGGCTTGGAGATCCACGAACATCCGCGGTTGCAAAAGGTAACCCTGAAAGATCGACAAGTGCTGACAGTCGAACCAGGACTCTATTATCCCGGGCTCGGCGGCGTCCGGCACGAAGACGTGGTCGTCGTGACCAAGACCGGCTGCAAAATTCTCTCGCGCTTTCCGAAGCAGCTGGAAATCTGAACGCGCAACGCAGTTGAGCGTCTAAAGTAACCAATTAGATTACCACAGGCATGTTCTACCCAATCGGCTTCGGCGGTCAGCACTGGTTTCTCTACCTGATTGTTCCGGCAATTCTGGGAATCTGGGCGCAGATTCGGGTGACCGGGGCGTTCAATCGCTGGGGAAAAGTCCGGGCCAGCTCGAACATTACCGGGGCCGAATGCGCGCGCGAGATTTTGCAGGCCGCGCAAATCCACGATGTCGATGTTGTCGAAACAAACGATTTCCTCGGCGACCACTACGATCCGACAAAGAAGAAGCTTTGTCTCTCGAGTAATGTTTACAACACGCCATCGGTCGCGGCTCTTGGGATCGCGGCCCACGAGACCGGCCACGCCATTCAGCACGCGAAAGCGTACGCGCCGTTGAAAGCGCGAATGGCGATCGTGCCGGTGACAATGGTTGCTTCGCAGATGCTGCCATTCATTATCATCGGCGGTTTTTGGTTCCGCATCGCCGGCCTGATCACGCTCGGGATTTATTGTTATCTCATCCTCGCCATCTTCCAATTGATCACGCTACCGGTGGAATTCGATGCTTCGCGGCGCGCGAAAATTATTCTGCAACAAATGCACATCGTGCAGCCCGGCGAAGAAGTCGCCGGGGTAAACAACGTGCTCAACGCTGCCGCGCTGACCTACGTCGCCGCCTTCATCGCTGCGCTGGGCAACTTGCTTTGGCTGATGTCGATGCGCGACCGGCGCGATTGACCGCGCGGCTTGAAGAGGATGAATCCCGCGATCGCGTTACCGCCTGCTCGACGCCTGACCGATTTGTTGTCGTCCGGGTCGAATGCCGGTGCTAAGTCTAAAAGGAACGCGATGGACGAGCCTCGGACCGACGAAGACCAGCAATTAGTGGCGCGCACGCAAGAAGGCGACGCGAGCGCGTTCGATCAGCTGGTGGTGAAATACACCCCGCGTCTTTACGGGCTGGTCTACAACATGACCTCGAACCACGAGGACACCAACGACCTATTGCAAGACATTTTTGCCAAAGCCTACAAGGCGATCCGTGGGTTTCGCGGGAAATCGTCGTTCTACACCTGGATCCATTCGATTGCGGTGAACATGACGCTGAATTTCCTCAAAAAACGCGGCCGCCGTTTCCAACTTAGCCTGGACGATGTCGATGCCAGCATTCAAAACGACAAGGAATTCCTCGAGGCTACCGCCTCCAGCAGTCCGGTGCGGCAAGCCGACCTGTCCGAGCTCCAAAAAAGGTTGAACGAGGCGATGATGAAATTGTCTGATGAACACAGAGCAGTGGTCACGATGTTCCATATTCAGGGGATGCCCCACGCAGAGATCAGTAAAATCTTGCGTGTTTCAGAAGGCACAGTACGATCCAGGCTTTTCTACGCCAACCGGCAACTGCAAAATTATCTAGACGAGTTTCGAAAAAATCCAGTCACCTGATCAACGCCCCATGGACGAATTTAACGACAACGAAATAACGAAGCTGCTTCGGTTGAAACGTTACGAACAGCCGCCCCCCCGGTACTTCGAAAATTTCCTGCACGAATTCCATCGCCGCCAGCGCGACGAACTGTTGCAGCAACCGCTTTGGCGCATTTGCGTCGATCGGGCGCGCGATTTCGCATTCTCCTTCAACCTCTCAACCCTCACTTCTTATCCAGCCGCGGTCACCGCGGTGCTCGTTTGCGCAGCGGTTATTTCACTCAAGATTTATCAGACGCCAGCGCCGGCGACGGTCGCGGCGAAGGATCGACCCGTCTTGGTCGTGCCCGCCACCGCTGAACCGGAATGGACTCTGGCATCGCCGGTCGCGACAAGGGTCTTTAACACGCGGTCGCTGCGCAATATTACGGAAAGCGCCCAAACTCACCGGAGCGGCACGCCACGCTACGTGCTCGACAGCGTGCCCGTGAGTTATGAGACGACTTTCAAGTTCTAGCTCGGGCAAGGGGTTTCGCTTGCTGGCAAAACTCGCGTTTTTCGCCGCGGCGGCTTCGCTTTCCGCGCAGCCCGGACCGGAATCGGCGACCACTATCAGTCGCGAAGTCAAAGATGTTTTCGAGCACTGCGCCAAAGCGGTAGTCAAAATCGAGGCGACCGATCAACACGGCGAACTTTCCGGCACTGGGTTCTTTGTCGATCCAACCGGCACGCTTTACACTGCTTATTCGGTCGGTGGCGAAGCCGAGAACGTGACGGTTGAGTTCAAAGGAAGAAAATATCCCGCGCGGCAGCTGCTGGCCGATATCCGCAGCGGCATCGCCATGTTGAAAGTGGATTTGGCCAGCCCGGCGCTGCCGATCACCAGCTCGGAGCAACTCGAGATTGCTACTCCTGTCGTTGCGATTGGATATCCGCTCGATCTCGCGGAGACCCCAAGCTTTGGCATGATCGCCGGTTTCGATCGCAAATGTTTCGGCGGATATTTTCCAACGAAACATTTGCGAGTAAATCTGCCGCCCCAGCGCGGTGAAGGCGGGGCACCGCTTTTGAATTTGAAAGGCGAGGTTGTTGGAATTCTTCTCTACAGTTTCGAGAATAATTCCTGTTACGCGTTGCCGATTGAAGCGGCGGAAAAAATTCGCAGCGATTTCATGCGCTTTGGCGAAGCGCGATATGGCCGGATTGGGGCAAACGTTTCCGAGGCGGCAACGCCAGTCGAAGGCTCTCGCGCTCTGACGATGGAGATTGTGAAGGATACTCCCGCCGCTGAGTCGGGAATGAAACCTGGAGACATCGTGCTCCAAATTGGCCGCACCAAAGTGCGCGAGCCGGAAGATATTCTTGATGCTTCGTTCTTTCTTACCGCCGGCGATGTGGTGCCGATCACGGTCATGCGCGGCAAGGAAAAATTAACATTCAGCGTAGAGGCGGCCGGTTCGCGAACGCCATTGCTGGCGGCGCCCTCGCTTAATAATCGCGCGATTCCGCTAAACCTACAGTCCGCTCCCGAGGGGACACCGTAACTACGGCATTCTTCGGAACTGCGCTTCGTTGATAACTCGAACGCCAAGTTCTTTCGCTTTGTCGAGTTTGCTGCCGGCTTCAACACCGGCCAGGACGTAATCCGTTTTCTTACTCACGCTGCCGCTGACGTGACCGCCGAGCGCTTCAATTTTTTTCGTTGCTTCTTCGCGTGTCATCGATGGCAGCGTGCCGGTGAGGACAAAGGTTTTTCCGGCCAACGCCAGCTCAGCCATTTTTTTGGCGGATACTTTTTCGCTTTTCGGATGAATCCCTAATTGGTTCATCCGCTGAATAATTTTCTTTCCTGCCGCTGACCCCAAAAAATCGAGAACGCTTTTCGTCACCACTGGTCCGACTGCGGTGACGATGCCGCCCTGCTTGTCGGCTTTGCTTTTCGATGACTCGGCAAAACCGGATTTGATCAATCGTTCGGCGATTTCTTTCGTCCCGTGGGCGCGGGACTTGTCGCCTTTGCTTTCATGGTAGGCGAGCAGGTCGCGGAGAAGTTTAGAATTCGCCACGTTCTCGATTGTTTCGTGAAAACGCGCGAGGTCGGTTGCGGTTGTTTTGCCCACGTCGGGAATGGCCAGTGCAAAAAGCCAGCGCGAAAGGGGGAAAGTTTTCGCACGCTCGATCGACTGGATCGCTTTGGTGGCGTTTTTTTCTCCGAAAATTCGCGGAGCTTCATCGGTCCCGAGATTTAATTTGGCCAGTTGCTCAACCTTCAGTTCGAATAAATCGAGCGGCTCGCGCACGAGGCCGCGCTCAACCAGTTTATCGGCGACGATTCCGCCGACGCTTTCGATATCGAGTGCGCCGCGAGCGGCAAAAAATTCCACTCGCCGGGTAGTCTGTGCTGGACAGTGAAGATTTTCGCAACGCCAGGCCACAAATTGCGGGTCGCGTCGGACCTCGCCACCGCAGACCGGACATTTGCCATGAATGTGTTTAAGAAAATCGAATGGCTTCGCGTTGCGCGGCCGTTTCGATTTGACCACTTCGACAACGGCCGGAATCACTTCACCGGCCTTCTCAATCACGACGGTGTCGCCAATGCGAATGTCCTTCCGCTTGATTTCGTCTTCGTTGTGCAGAGTCGCGCGCGAAACGGTGCTGCCACTGACCGGCACCGGCTCAAGAACAGCGACGGGCGTGAGAATCCCCGTCCGTCCGACTTGAACTTTGATGTCGAGCAACTTCGTTTCGACGCGCTCGGCCGCGTATTTGTAAGCGATCGCCCACCGCGGTGATTTGGCGGTAAAGCCGAGCCGCTCGCGTTGTTCGAACGCGTCTACTTTGATCACCGCTCCGTCGGTCTCGTACGGAAAATCATGTCGGATGCGGTCGAGCTTACGAATGGCATCCAAAATTTTCTCAACCGAATCGGCGAGCCACCAATTCTCGTGCGTCGGCAGTCCAAGCTTTTTGAACAATGAAAAAACTTCGGAATGAAGATCGACGTCTACGCCTTTGGTTGCACCGGTTCCGTAGAAAACGATGCCGAGCGGACGCTGGGCCGCGATTTTAGGATCGAGATGCTTGAGCGAACCCGCGGCGGCATTTCGCGGATTGGCAAACAACGGTAATCCGGCAGTTTCCCGTTCTTTGTTCAGCTTTTTGAAGCCGTCTTTGTCGAGATAGGCTTCGCCGCGTACTTCGAAAAATTTTGGGGCGGCACCGTGCAGTTGCTCGGGGACGGAGCGAATCGTCTTTATATTCCGCGTGATATCGTCTCCGACCGAGCCATCGCCGCGCGTCGCGGCATATTTCAGCCGGCCGTTCTCATACAAGAGCGAAACCGCGACGCCGTCCACCTTCGGCTCAATCACGACCAGGATCTTTGCGTCAGGCAAAAGACGCGTGATCCGTTTATAGAAGTTCGCGACCTCATCTTCGGAATAAGTGTTGTCGAGACTAAGCATCGGGACCCGATGCTGAATTTGGGCGAATGCCTGAAGCGGTCTGCCGCCGACGCGTTGAGTGGGTGAATCAGGCGTTACCAGGTCGGGAAATTTCGCTTCTAGATCGACAAGCTCTTTGTAAAGCCGGTCGTATTCGCGATCGCTGATCGTCGGCGCGGCTTCTTCGTGATAGCGACGATCGTGCTCCTTAATCTCGTTTCGGAGCCGTGCGATTCGCTTCACCGCTTGAGCCTCGTCTTTGGCCATGAAGCATGATACAAACAGGGCAAAGATCGACAATGAACGGCGGCGAAAAAATCCTGGGCGCGGAGGGCGGTGGGACCAAGACGTCGTGGGTTCTGGTCGAGCGCGCGGAGAATGAGCTTCGTGTTTTGGACCAGGGGAAGTTGCCCCCAGCCAACTTTCGCCTCGCCACAGCGGATCAGTTGCGCGTGATGTTTAATGAGCTGCCGAGAGAGATCAAGCGTGCCGGAATTTTCCTGGCCGGTTGTGGCACCGAGGAAGATCGACAATCGCTCACCCGGCTTTGCGCCGAGATTTGGCCGCAGGCGGAAGTTGTGGTCGGCAGTGATCGCGATTCTGGTTTGGCCGCGGCGCTGGGGCATGGCGACGGAATTGTTGTTAACGCCGGAAGCGGTTCATCCATCACCGGTCGTCGAGACAAGCGAATCGAAAACGCCGGTGGGTGGGGACACATTCTGGGCGACGCCGGCGGCGGTTATTTTCTGAGCTTGCAAGCCTTGCGCCTGATCCTGCGCGAATACGATCTGCACCGCGGCGATGTCCAGTTCACCACTAAGATTTTGCGCGCATTGTCGCTGAACAATCTGGACGAACTCGTGCGCTGGGCGCAGACCGCTGACAAAATGGAAGTGGCAATGCTGGCCCCTGTGGTCTTCGAAGCCGCCGCCGGCGGCGACTCGCGCGTGATGGAAATTATCGAAGAAGGCGTGCGCGTTCTTTGCGAATACACCGAAGCGGTTGCGACCAGACTCCATGTGCTCGCGCCAAAGGTTGTGCTGCTCGGAGGATTGTTTCACCGGGACTCGATTTATAACCACGCATTTCGACGCCGTTTTAAAAAAACGCTCCCCGATGCGCGGGTGGCGAATTCCGAGCGGGTACCCGAATATGGCGCGGCCTGGTTGGCCGGGGAAATGCACAACTGGCCTGAAGTTCGTGCCGAACCTACGCCCGAAAAAATAAGCGACCTCGCTGCCGCATTGACCGAGCAACGCAATCCGCGTTCGGAAAATCTCGAGAAAATGAACGCGCAGGATTTTGTGACTCTGTTTGTCGATGAAGAAAAGTTTGTCGGGGAAGCGTTGCGCGCCGCGACTGTCGATCTTGGACGCGCGATCGAACTCGTTGCTGACTCGTTGCGTAAAGGCGGACGATTGTTTTACGTCGGGGCGGGGAGCAGTGGCCGACTCGGCGTGCTCGATGCGAGCGAAATTCCTCCGACATTCGGCGCATCGCCTGAACTCGTGCAAGGCATCATCGCCGGGGGCGCGACCGCGCTGCATCGCAGCGTGGAAGGCGCAGAAGACGAGGGGAGTAACGGCGTGTTAGCAATTGATCGACGCG
>WNFY01004680.1_pt1 | contig 12549 bp, 8 predicted proteins | sample 5400091 | NCBI WGS metagenome assembly WNFY01 (sample SAMN13153364, study PRJNA577476) | soil metagenome | isolation source: 60 cm soil or saprolite under grassland replicate 1 | place: USA:California | collected 2016-06-15 | reverse complement strand
CTTGGGCAGTTCACTTTCGGCCATAAAAGCAGGGACACGGTCAAGCATCTGGAGGTAACTTCCCCACCCTGCTCGAACACGATTCGCAATAGCCTGCATGATCATCTCGCCCGCGATATGCCCGCCCGCATAGTGCTGGCCGAAACGCCAACCCATTTCGACGAGTTTACCCTGGATGTACGAATCCTGCTTGAGCATTCATCCTCCAAAATATAGGAGGGTGCCCCTCGCAGGAGCACCCTAAAGTAGCGATTATGGGCGCTACCCTCTGAAAACAGCGTCTTCAGTCGCATCTTCAGATTAACAGAAGAGCCGACCGAAGTCAACTATTGTTCGCGCAATGGGGACGGCTGGGCTAGCCCTTTGCCCAGATAATTACTCGTGTCTCCCCAGGCATTCCCTCAATGGGCTGCTTTATGTGGGTAGGGATTTTCTGAACGTATGACTGTCTCTGCCCTTGGGTGTCCCAGCGGGGTTCGACGCCCGCTTGCTGAGGGATGATTTTTGCGATAGAGAACTTCGGAGCGGGCGGTTTGCCCGACCCCTTTGTTTTCTTTGATTCCTTCTCAGCCTCTTCATTCGCGACTTCCTCGTGAGTTGTCGGTCGGAATGCCATGAAGCGCGAATCGTCCTGAGGGAATTCGGATTCGCTCTCAGGATCGAGCCGAGAAGGCGGTTTGCCCATGTACGCGGTATTAATATACTCGTCCCTGTTCACGGGCGAACCATAGTGTTTCAACACTGCGATCATCGGATTAGGCATTATTCACCACCCTCGAAACTCGTATCATCGCCTTCGGCACCCAGTTTCTCCCATTCCTCGTCAGACATCCACGCGGGCTTGGAGAAGCCGTTTGCCGCATTCTTGATACTATCACGAGCCTTGGCGGGAGTCAACTTCCCGTCCTGGACGTCCTGCCAAATTTCTTTGACGCGGGCTTTCAATTCGGGTGTTTTCTTCTCGTCCCCCATCAGCGCCTTGATTGCTTCCCAGGTGACTGATTGAAGTTCTCGCGGCAGAATACCCAACTTACGGGCAACCCGCTGATATGCTTCTGCGTACAAAGGATACGTACCCTGTATTCCCGTTGAGGATTCACTCGGTGGGCCAGGAGTCCCCTTTAACGTTCCGCCGAAGTTGTGCTTCGCTTCCAACTCATTCGCTCCGAAGGGCTGCAGATGAGCCGCTGCTGTTGCATGCGTATCAATCGTGACGTGCCCCGCTTTAGAGTTTGGATTGATCAGATTATTGTAAAAATTTCTAACCTTGTGACCTTGGCCCATCACATCGTTTATGTTCGTGATCGAACCATCCTCCAGAATTTTCACCGCCTTGCCGACATGGTCAAGACCTATCCAACTCTTCGTATCTGGCGAATGCCCGACGACTTCTCCTGTCGGAGCATACTGATCGTTGAGCGGGCTTCCATGTGCTTCGTCATAAAGCCGAATCCATAATGCCCGCTGAACTGCTTGGACATCTGAATCGGAATTGGTGACTTCGCTCAGTTTCTTGCCCGATATATCCTTCAACAACCCCTTGAAAGCCTTCGTTTGCGTAGGTACCTTTTTGAGTTCCGCCGCCATCTTCTCCATGTCAGGACTATACGGAAAATTCTGGCGATTGCGGTATATGTCCATCGTCCGCTTTGCCATACCAAGATTGTTGTCCCACGGATTCTGTGGGCTCAACACAGCCGTTACGCCCGCACCCTGCTCAGGGGTGAAGCCATAAGAGCCTGCCATGTTGCCAACAACACTGTTGGCGGCGTCATACCACTGCCTTGTACGTCCACGAATCTCTTCGGGAACTTGGTTGTAGAGCCATTCGAGATTATCTGCTGCTCGATTGACGAATTTACGAAGCACTGTGTCAGGATTTTTGAGTTCCTCATCCGTGTAGTCAATACCCGTATAATCCGCAACGGTTCGTGCCAGCTTCTCCTTATAGCCCATCTTCGCTTTGCCCATCGCCGTCTTCCCCGAGGGAACCTTGCGACTAGCTTGTTCGACCGCATCCATGTTGGCATGCTGGTTAGGCTTGTTACCCAGGTCTCCCTTAACAGATGTTGGGCGACGAGTCGTGATTTCCGAGCCTGAGAAATCTGGCGCAGCCGCCGCAGCCGCTACGTCTCCAGCGTTTCCGCCAGTAGGAATACCTTCCTTAGCCGCATGATCATAAATCTCGTTCTGATTGAGTCGTTGACCTTCAGCAATTGCAGCATTTCTATCCTGCATCAGCTTGGAAACTTCCAGGTGCGTATTTCCCTTGTGGAACCATGCACCAAGGCTGTTATTCGGATTTTTCAATACCTCTTTCACTTCGGGGCGGTTTCGGTACTCTTCTAACGCTTTTGTGCTAATGTTTTGGCCAGGGAGAACCTGCTCTAACTCGGGGTGTTCTCCCGCAACAGAATACCCTGGCTGATCCTTCATGAACCCTTCACGTCCGTTAAGAGTGAATCCGCGATTCTTATTGTGATATTTCGCTAGCTCATCAGACGACACGGTGTCATGAAAGTTCGTACGTTCGTTCATGTCTTCTGGCAGAAGCCCTGCCTTCTGAGTCGCGAATTGTCCGAGCGGTTCCCCACCACGTACACCTTTATTGTTAAAGAACCATGATGTTTGACCACGAGTCTCCGTAGTCATCGCGGGCATAGCTTCTTTCGAGAACATCTGTTTGTGAAGATTCCACGCAGACTCTTCTCCCGCTTCGCCAAACTTATTCTCCGCAGCGACGTGACCGAAAAGATCATGCACTGCTCGAAGCATCGTGTTGTAATTCTCCCCTGTCTTTGAGTCGACTTCTGCTAAAGGATGACCTTTTTCAAGAGGATTACCACCGCGCCACACACCCAGATGCTTGTTATTCTTGACATCGTCAAAAAGTTCCTGTTCTGAATGATACGGGTCGGTATCCGAGGGCTCAATCGTAATGCCCATTTTCTTCGTCGCATAGTCCCATTGCTTCGCGACTTCATCTTTTAGCGCAGCATAGCTCGCTTTGACCTTCGGGTCATTCGGATCATGCTTCATTTCGTCAAATGCGTCAGCAATCTCTGCACGACGTGCATCGGGTTCTAGCGCTTCGTGTTTAATCGGAGCACGGCCTTCAGCTTTGTTGTATGCATCCGCACCCGCCGCGACACCGCCGCGTAACTCTTCCACGCGTGCCATGATCTGGTCGGATGTTGCGTCGTCGCCTAATTCTTGGCGGGCTTGACCGAAAAGTTTCTGGGTTTCCTGTTCTTGGGGAGTACGTTCTAACTTGCGCCGTTCTCCGCGAGGTAGCGGCCCTTGTTCTTTTTCGTTCGCTTCCCGTGCCGCATTCCCTAAGTCCTCAGCAGAACGCATATCAAACCCGTGCTCCAAGGGTTCACCTGGGGTACGGGGTTTGGCAATACGCGGGCCGATGACTGAGGTATCTGGAGCCTTCGCCGCGTCTTTCAATTCTTGTGCACGCTTCAACCAATCGGAAGCCGTGCCTTCAGGATTTTCCTGCTTAGCTTGTTCAATATGCTGGTTGTCATTCTTGTGTGTGTCAAAGGGTGACTCGCCCGTTCGGGCTTTCTTAACTCCCCCGAGACTAACTGCGCCTTCTTCCCCACCGAGTCTGCTGGCTTTGTACTTCTCCGCGAGACCTAGCACCATGTCGCGAAATTTGCCCGCGATTTCAACAGGGACTTGCGTTCCCGCAGAAAATGCAGCTTTCGTCGCATCCGCAAGTTTCCCAAACATACTGCCAAATTCTGGATCAAACATCACATGGTTCATGAAAAATTCGAGAGCGATGTTCGCACCTTCGACGCCTAAAGCACCGATCCCTAGCACAGGATAAAAAATCGTAGTTAACGCATGCTTCACAATGTACTTGCCCCAAGAAGCAATAACTCCCGAACGGGGATCGGTCTTCTCAAGAGGGTCAAATAGCCGAGCGATATTCTTCAGATTTGCTTTAGCCTCGGGGCCGACTAAACGGTTGAACTCTCCGAGTCCTGCCGCACCGCGACGTGTGACCGCCTTATTATCAACGACAGCTTCCAAACCGCGAATGTCGTTACCTGTCAGGGTACCCTTTACCAGTTTAGAACGAAGATTGGTTGCGATTTCCTTAAACCGCATCGAATCCGCCCACAACTGCTGAGCCGAATCGTACTCTGCCTTGGGAACCTGTTCCTCATGATCCTGGAAGAACTTATCAAGAGCCTTCTCAGCCTTAGGAACATCCGTCTGCTTTGCCTTCTCCCGCACATCCGTCGGGTTATTTTTCCCAAGACGAGATTCTGCTGCGTCCAAGTCAGCCTTCAAACCATCATAAGTCTTCGGCTTCTCGGGGACATCAGCTTCTGCAGGATCATATACCTGGCGTTCAATCGGATTATCCGCATTCGCAGGATCGGCATTATGGGCATCGACTAAGTCGTTGTAATGCTCGACCGATGCTTTGTGTGATTCCTCCGCTGCTGTCTTGCGTTCTTGCCAAGCCGACATGTCACGATCAGAAGCCTCACGGGCTTTCTGCCATGTCTTGCCCGCTGTACGCTGCATGTCAGGCCAAATCTCATCAGGAGTGATGTGTTCGCCCGCAGTTTGAGTTCCAGTGATCTCTTCAGGGGCCGCTTCGCCATTAACGAGCGCTTCGTGTGCCGCAATCTTATCCGTCGCGACTTGACTTAATGTCGATATCGCTTGGCGTTTCGCTGCAGGCTTCGTGTACTTCTCCTGGAATTCTGTTGCCTTCCCAGGTGTGGCTACCTTCGCCGCCATCCGAGTAAACACATCGGGATTCTCCTGCTGAAGCTCAGCAATCGGTGCTTCAACGCCTGCGGTTTCTTCAACAGCAGGACGAAGTGATGTCCGACCTTCTGGAGTCGGTTCGCCCCTAAGAGGCGATGTCGCCAATAATGCTTGTCCTGCGCCGCCCAGAGTCTCCTGTATGGTCTCAGGAGTCAGACCCTCTTTCTGTATCTGTTCAACACCCGAGGCGACTTGTCCAACTCCTTGAGCACCAAAACCGACACCTGCCAGAGCCCCACCTGCCTTAGCGATTTTTCCAACTGCGCCTGGGATTTGTCCCAGTTCGCCCAATCCAAGAGTAGCTATAGCCAAAGGGGAAGTCAGACCACGGGCAAATTCCATCGTGTCACTAACTGTGCCAGCTAAACCTTTCGCCGCTGCAGCGGCATACGGATGTTTTTCGCTGAACTTTGTCGGCGCGGATGTCGCATATTCCTTTAGTGCCTTATTCAGATGACCTTGAGGAATCAACGGCTCACTTACATCTTGCCAAATCTTACTTGGAGTTTTTTCATTATTCCAATCTGTGTTTGACCCCGCGCCAGTCATTTTCGTAGTGGACGTGGACGCGGTAACTGCACTTTGCTGGGCCATGCGGTCAAATACATCGCCGCCAGGAGCCGTAGTCGCCGCTTTCAATTCCTCAGGCGATACCCCGTGCAACGTAACTGGGGTATCCCCAACCATACCCCGTTGATCAGTCGCTACATTCATGACAGGCTCAGGAATTTCGGGCAAAGGCCGAGCGACGGATTGGTTAGGTTGAGATTGTGCCATTCTATCGAATACGTCGCCCATAGGACTCCTTTATCGCGGTATAATCCAGCCATTCTCTTTTGCAACCTGTCGAGCTGTAGCAGGGTCGTTCCCTGCGGCTTGAAAGATTGTCTGAAGAAGATTCGGGTCACTGATTGGAGAAGCGCTACCGTTCGCCCAACCGCGTGGAATGTTCTTCGATACCGCCGCTGCCTGACTCTTACCTTTACCAAGCAATCGATCAAGAATTGCAACGCCAGTCGGATTAACCACAGGGTAGGTAGTTCCGACCGCTTGAAGATATTTCTGACCAAGGTTAGCTGCTCGAATATCCGCCGTTTTAGCAAACGATTTAAACGCAGTAATCGCGCCCGCTGGAGTCGTCTGGTCACTCAGCACGCCTTCCAGAGATTTAATATCTTGTTCGTGTTCCGCACGATTTTGATTCAAGAAACTCATGTACTCCTTTGCAGGAGCAATGATATCTGCTTGGAATCGTTTGAAATTCTGATCATTGGTCGCGTTCTTTGCCAACCATCCGAGCGGCTTGTTTACGAGTTCAGAACCCGAACGTATCCAGGCTTCGCTTGCATCATACCCTTCAGCGACGTGTCCGAGCAGAGTACCGAAAGAATTCAACTGAGAGCCAATCTTTGTTGACGCCCCCGAATAATCTTTGTACATATCAGCACGAGCCTGCTGGGCCGACAACGTATATCGTGTCGGATCAAGGCCACGTTTCCGTGCCTCGTTCTGCATCACATTGTTGAATGTGTCACGAACATTCTGTCGGGAAGTCAACAAATCCTTCACACTGGAAGTGTCCCCCTCGATCATGTTATTCGCGGTCGTCTGTAATTGCGCAGGGTCGCCCGCCTTGATCGCTTGTTCGTTATTCGTGTTCGCTTGGGCAATGATCTTGTTGACAGCTTCTTTGTACTCACCTTGTGTCATTCCTGCGGTATTGCCCTTGCTCGTGAGCAACTCGGTTTGTTCAGGTTTCAGACCTAGTGATTCCGCCATCCTCGGAAGATCAGCGACTTTCCCAGCATCAGCGGGGGATTTATCCCCAATCCCACCTTCCTTCGCGAGAGCCAACTTACGTTGACGTTCCGCATTGATAATATCTGCCTTCTCTCCCGCTTCTTCGGGTGTTATCCCTATCAGCTTCAAAAGTTCCCCGCCATTCGGAGACGTCAATAATGTGTGAAGCAGATTATCTGGACGTTGCGCATCTTCGGGAAGATTGCCACCCGCAACGGCATGAGTCAAACTCATGAGCGCGGGGAGAAGATTCATTCCCTTATCTTTACTCGCACGAGCTGCCGCTGCAACTGCTTCGACAGTCAACGGCTTTGCATCTTTTCCGTTTACAGTCTTGTTCAGTGTGTCCAGAACTTGCTGGCCCTGCATCACAGCGGAATAATCGTGCATCGCGGAGACGTACGCGTTAACAGGGACTCTGACAGTTCCACCAACAATCTTATGAATGTCCTGCCATTGAGAGTTGATCTTGTTCAGCATCTCAGTAACATTTTTAGGCAGAGTAACATCCTTGAGATCAGGATTCAACACACTATAAGTCGGCTCAGGTTCCATCTGGCCCGTTGTCTCGTTCCATTTCTGAATCCAGCCATCTTGGATGATGTTGGAATCGGTCAGTTTATGGGAAGGCTTTCCATCTGGGCCTTTGGCAAGAACTTGATCACTTGTCATGTTTTGCGACACAAAAGCTGGGGGCTGACTCGGATCGTTGTTCGATGTCCGAAGAGATTCATAATCCTTGAACGGTGCCAGTGTCGTCTCGACTGCCGCTGCATTCTCTTGCTGGTTGGCGTGCTTCAATCGAGCGGACGCACTCTGTAACGCCAGAAGATTTGAGTTATTCTGGATCGTCATCAACTTCCGCGTTTGCGCTTCGTCGCTCAACTTCTGAGGTGCTTGGCGCATCTTTTCCGTCACCCCTTGACTCGCCTCCATAGCGTTGCCAGCAGTGCCCGTGTAATCCCGCGTAGGGCCATAGGGCGTCTGACGGTACTCATCTTTAGCCAAGAGTCCCGCAAGCGTTGCCGCAATTAATGTCTTGCCGAGGGTGCCGCGTGACTGGGGGGCTAACTTACGCTGGCCTTGGGGATCAGTGTAATAGACATCGCCACCTGTCGCGTTCTTAAGAACAGCATCGAGGGCACCCGCCAGCGGATGAAATTTGCTCTGGGGGGCCACTGGTGTCATTGGCGCAGGTGCGGGCGCAGCATTCGTTGTAGTCGGGGCTATAGGAGCCTGGACATTTTGTGCAGCATCCACAAGACCGCCCGTGACTGCAGCGGGAGCGGGCTGGTTCATGTCATTAGTATTGTTTTCAAAAGCCATTACCACTCCTTATGCCTGGGCCGTAGTAGCGGGATTCGATGAATCCTTCTTGCCAAAGACGCCACTAAAACCGCCGCTAGTCAATCCGCCAACTGCCGCAGAACCCAACTTCATTATATCAGTCATCGCCCAATTGCTCTGAGTATCTATGTTTTGCTGGGAAGTTTCAGCTTCGTGTTGGGCTTCGGTCACTTCACGATTCGCCGCTGTAGAAGCATCAAATACACTGGGCGCTGCTTCAGCCGTTTTCTCAGCTTGCCAGAAATTCTCCCTTCCTGTTTCAAATCCGCCCTGAGTGATCTGGTTCTCAGCCGCTGCAGTGTCCGCCGCAGCTTTCTGATCAGCCGCTAAGACCATTGCTTGAGTCGCACCCGCAGGAGTCGCGACGTTGCCGCCGCCAATCGCCGCAGCAGAAGATGCCGCCGCACCCTTGAGATTGCGGGCTTCCGCAGCGCCCGCGTTGACCGCAGCCGCCATCTTGGCCGATTGCTCACCTGCGCTATAGCCATATTGGCTCGGCCCGCCTTTAATGATCCCTGTTACGGAATCCATAATTTTGTTGAACACGCTGCTCGAAGCATCGAACACGGTTCCAGCTTCAGTCTTTACCTGATTAGAGAAGTCCTGAATACTGGTGTTGATAGTCTTCAAAGCTGAACTTGGGCCGCACATGGTTGTCCTTTTATACTGCTAAAGTATACTCGTCACTACTTCGCGTCATTTTGAGAATCCTCTCAAAGAATGCCGCCAACTTCGGGTGACTTGTCGTGATGATAATTTCGCTGAAACCGCTGGCTCTTGCTTTTTCAACAGCGTCTTTGATTCCGAATATAATCGCTTTCGCATTTCGCGAAGTGTCCGCGCCATCATTCCAAACACAGGAGATTCGTAAGGTCTTAGTATACCGCACGAATGCAATGGGGCCGTCATTATCCTCAATGATATTCGTAGTCACAGGCGGCTGATTGAAAAGGGGGAGAAAATGTTCTACTTTCCACTCGCCTGGGTGGAATGTGTCGGCGTCAATCGCTTTCTGCAACATGGGTTTATCGGTTTCTTCAAATTGGCGAATGCTAATCATCGCTCCTCCTACAAAGACTCCACCGTGATGTGGATCGCGAACTGCATGGTTGACGGAGTGCCTGAAGCATACCCGCTTGTCGAAAACTGGAGTGGGGAAGATGCACCCACGCTAATGAAAGCGTCCCCGAATTTGAGCGTTGTCAGAGCGTTTCCCGCACTCGTCGCGGTAATGTCAAATGTCTGGGGTTGTCCGTTGTCTGCGTCATCCCAGGCCAAAGTGATCTTGGGCAGAGTCGAAGAAGCCCCATCAACTGTAGTGACTATGATGTATGCCGAGACTCTATACCGTCCCGCCGTAGGCGTAGTAATCAAATCAGTCGACGCAATGTCTGCTACCTGAGCAGTCGCATCGAATCCATTTCCCGTTAACTCAACCGCAGATGTCGTATACGCTGAAACATTTCCCGCGCCATCTTTTTGCCAGACAATGTTTGTCGCGCCCGAAGGTGCCGCAGGGACTGTCGAAGATAAATTTACACTCATAGAACAGGACTCCCATCAACAAAAACTTGGCTATCATCTCCGAGCACCCAACCCACGAGACCATCTATTGGAACATTGTCCACTAAGAAGTCATAGTCATCACTGATGTTGATACCCTTCTTAGTTATCACACCACCCGCAGATAATTCTTCTCCCAGGGTAACGCTGGCATTTCCATCAGCAGTCGGTTCCCACCGAGGAAATCCCGCATTAAAGCGAAAGGTATCTTTATCTATCGGAATGGCTGGACTGACTAACTGGGTTTGAATACCCGTGACGGTGACCGTTGTCGCTCCCGCAGGCCCGCTGATATCGCCTGTCAAGGGCGATTGTGCCGCAGGGAAAGTTTCACGATTTGCCATGCTTACTCCAGTTGCAGATACGTAATCGTAATGTCGGGGGCAACTGCGGTACCCGTTGGGTTAACGACCGTGATATACATGTTCGTCGTCTGGGGTGCATCTTGATTTACAAATAAACGATTCTGCCAGTTAAACTGGAAGGGACTCGTGTCAAACACAACGTCCGTCACCAAACCTTGTGTAACTTCAAATGCTGGCGCGGTATCAGTGACGCGAGAAACATCAGCCGCCTGGGTTACGGAGTCTCCATAAATTCTAACTTCGCACAGATCACTCGACCCCATCAACATCAAAACTGCGATCTCAGTCACTACAACCGTCACGATTGCTGCGTCCCCAGGAAGAATCGTCCCTGGGTTGAATGTCACTGTCTTCGCCGCGACTACGACAGGAACGTTCCCACCACTGCTACTTCCGCCACCGCTACTATTGACCGTCGTATTATTGACGACCGTCGTATTTCCACCCGCCGCGACTGAAATCGGAAGAGGAATAACCCGACGTGCTGGGATTTTTCCGCCCTCGTTAAACTGGCGAAGTGTATCTGAAGTCGCATTGAACGGAGGCAATGGACAACGGATGAACGGGTTAGCACCCAGCACCTGTCCTGGCTCTTTTGGAGGCGGGACAGATGCGGGTAATTGTTCTTGTGCCGCAAACCCTTTCGGGCTTTCGCTGCGTAATGTTTTACTCAGTGGCGGCATGTGTATCCTTATTGCTCGACTTCGTAAGCCCCGTACACTGTGAACGTCTGCAGTTCGTTCAATGCTGCTTCCGCAGGCCATTGGAACAAAATCTGCAAATGCTTACAATAGGCGCTCGTTGTCTCATCTTCTGCTAGATAGAATCTCTGGCTGAGGATTGAGGTACTCTCGGGCAATCCTGGCGGATCGGTAACCCAATTCTTGAGTGTATCGAAGCTGCCCTTGAAATACGGCAAAGCCTCATCGATTATCACTCCAAGAATAAGAGGAGAACCAACCTTCACGCTGTCCGTCGTAATAAACGCGACCTTAGCGATCTGTCCAGGTTGTGCAAGGACGATTGAACCGATGACTCCAAATGCTACATAAGCCGTGCCATTAGAGCCTGTCGATCCTCCATCAGTCGAAGCATCCAGATCACGAGACAGAATAACGCTGCTCGATCCTGTTTGACCGACTAATAGATTGTGAACGCCAGGGCTTGTCTCGATACTTCCGATTGCCCCTGCGCCACCAGCGATGGTTGAGAACGGGCTCCACGCGACATTGCCTTGTTCAGGGGCAGGAGTTGCGATCACTCGATACCAGCCATTCGTTCCATCAGCAAGATACCATGCTTGATCTTCGCCGTTGATATGCCATGTCACGTATGCATTCATCGGATTCCATGAGGTACCTGCTGAGCCATTGTTAAGACGAAGCAGATTCCCGATGCTGAAGCCAACATAATGCAAACCCGCGCTCGGGTCAAACAGTACGAACTGTTTATCGGTCGTGAAAAATCCGATCAGTCCGCCATTGATGTCCAGTGCGTTGTAGCTCCCGAGACCCACACCTGTAAGATATGGGATAGCTGGCAGAATCGGGCTAGTTGTAGTGCCGTTCCCCGCGATGATATAAATGTCACTCACCGTGAAAACGAGCATCCCTATTGCCGTCGGAACCAGACGTTTGACCTGTGAGGGGCAAGACGCGAAGTTTCCTGGAGCAAACCCGTCCGTTCCGTTGCCGATTGGGGCTAACGGGCCAGTCGTGTAATAAACAGTGTTTCCTAAGCTGAACCAAATTCGCGACAGGTGATACGACAAATTCTGTGCACCTATCGGCGGAGGAGTGTTCTCCAACGCCTGGGCACCCTGGACGAGATTGTTCAGTTCCGCATCAGGAACCGTGTCGACATAGCCATTCCGCAGATACTGAGTCAACGGCACCGTATACGGCGAATTGACAAACCCTGGGATGAGCAGCGGTGTCGGAAATCCGTCAGTTGTTCTGAAGATAGCGACGTAATCTGCTTGGGGATCAATCGTTGCAGGATCGAGTCCCGAGCCCGCTGGAAATGTTATCTTGCCCTTATTTATTGGGCCAGTCGCCAAACTCACAGGGCCGACGTTTGAAACCGTCTGGTCAAGAGTGTTGACAAGAGCGATCCAATAGAGAAATCCTTGCGTACTCAACGCCGTGATTGTCGATGTGTCCGTAGTAGAGGCAGGCACCGAACCCGTGTTCATGAACGACAGCGGAGGATTCGTTACGGCAAGAATCGATCCGACTGTCGTATTCGTCCACGTTGGTTGCACCGTTCCTGAAATTCCAGTTTCATATGCAACTTGTTCATTGCCATTTGTGTCAATGATTCCTGTACCTGGGAGAGTATAGAACACACCTGACGACCATACAAAATCCGTCGTCGGGCCTACGTTGTTCCATGTGTACTGGTTGCCAGCATTAGCGACTTCTGTGACTTTGCCGCCCCACTTGATAACACCATTGACCGAATCCCAACCCGCGCCCGTCGTAGTGAAAGGGGGCCAAGTCGGGGATGTCGCCCCACTGATGCTTCGACCGATAGCTAAAGTCTGCTTGGGCGATCCACCAGTTCCTGGGGACATGAAGATCGAAAATCCACCAGAGTGATACCACTTTGAATACGCGATCTCAAGACCGTAGGCACCTGCTTGCGGAAAGTTCCATGTCGCAGTATCCGCAGG
>WNFY01012942.1_pt1 | contig 12551 bp, 9 predicted proteins | sample 5400091 | NCBI WGS metagenome assembly WNFY01 (sample SAMN13153364, study PRJNA577476) | soil metagenome | isolation source: 60 cm soil or saprolite under grassland replicate 1 | place: USA:California | collected 2016-06-15 | reverse complement strand
CCCGTCGTGCGCGAAGGACATCGTCTCGGCTTGCCATGCGCTGGAAAATACAAGCAGTTGCTGAATACTGACAATGAAAAGTTTCGGGGTGGCGGGGTTGGAATTGTGAAGAGCGTCACCGCCGAAAAGACTCCCAGCCACGGCCTGGATTATTCGGCTGCGATTACCCTGTCGCCATTGGCGACGATGTGGTTTGAGGCGCCGGGCAAGAAACAACTGGAATAGCCTTCATCGGCGAATCAACATATCTAGATACATTGCGCTCACGAACTCCGGCCGCATGAACGGCGCGAGAACAGAAAAGGGCAGACTGGCAAACTGCGGTCCGCATGCATAAGCTGCCACCTGATAAGGAGCGAAGAGTAAGTCTAAATTGTCCTTAGAGAACTTGAAGCTTTGGAAGTGCTCCCACTTGGAAGTGCCATCATCAATCAAATGACGTGGCAACTTGTTTTCTTCATCTTCCGGATCATCTCCAACTCGTACTTCATACAGTTGGCTCCTCGCATGTTCCTGAATCACACGGAACGCTTCGTCCACATCCTTAAACATATCGGAAAGCTCTTTTATGAGCACCAGAGGATCGAGGAGAAAGTTGTAGGTTTCAAAGTGGTGATTAGGATGTGCTGCTCCAGCTCCGTACCAATCAACAGTATATTGAATACTCATTACTTTTCCTATAATCGTGGGTTCACTGCAATCGCATCGTAGGAGTCAGTTCGTAGAAATCGTGTTTGACCGTAATTGAAAGACCGAGGATCCAAACTTAATTTAGCTGCGCGGTGGTCAAACAAACTTGAGAGAAGTCGACCTTTGATGTAGTCGCTGATTTGGGAAATGTTCGCATACTCATTTGACTGAAATTCGAAGTATTCGAGTTCAACTTCGTAGCCAGGTAGACCATCCCAAGACTCACTAATCTTCCGCTTCCTCCAAGTAATTCCGCCTTCCTCTTGTGCTGCGATTCTCTCACTACCCAGTCTGCCTAACTGATGATTGAGGGCATCAACAATGCGCTCATTGCAGTCTGCTGACGCGGCGCTTATATGCTGAACACCTTTTAATAGATCAGGTATTGGCACATTATCGTCAAGCAGGATTGGAATAAGGTAAATGTCATCTACTAGTTTCTCGTTTGCCTTATCGAGAGCCAGCTTTAACTCCCTTTGAATATAACCCCGTCGGTCAAAAGAGTTATTGGACAAAAAGAAGAGGACAAATGTGGCTTTGTCTAATGCTCGCTTGATCTCAAAGTCCCAGTTTTGACCCGGCATGAGACTTCTGCAATCCATCCAGACATTGAATCCTCTAGATTGGAGGTAATCGAAGAATGACGTAACTCGGTTTTGGTCTGGCCGCGCATAACTGATGAATACTGAAGCATCTTGCATACTTGTGAAACTACTCCTATTCCTACGCTGCGCGTTTACGATTCTCCGGCTTCCAGTGCAACCGCAAACGCTTTCCTGTAGCCGCACACTCTCTCAAATACATATTGATAAGGGTTTGGTAAGGAATCGATAGTTCCTCAGCCATCCTCTGAAAATACTCAACCGTGTCGTGGTCGAGTCTAATAGTTAGCTGCCGCTTCAGGCGCTTGGCATAAGGATTTTTCAGCGCTTTTGAGAAATCATAGTTTTTTTTCATCTCGTTCTCCGTTGCTCATATTGCGCTCGTTCGGCGTTGTTTGCTTTTCTGGCTGAGATGATCCGAATTACATCATCCGATTTTCGGTAGCAATGGCATACGACTAGGATGCGAAGGCGATCGCTAAAGCCCATAATGATAAACTGAACCTCTTCTGACGAGTGCTCTTCATCCGGAATCAACAAAGCGTTTTCATCGAGGAAGACCGTCTGCGCTTCTTCGAATGCGATACCGTGCTTACTCAGGTTAGTGGCCGACTTCCGGGCATCCCATTCAAATCGGAGCAAACCCACGATTACAGTGTAACTACACTGTAGCGCGCGAGCAAGATTTTATTAAATAGTCCATTCCGCTTTCAAACATTGAGGGGCATCGTGTATCTTCGCCCTGCATGATCAGCTGGGACGAAATCCGCAAACAGTTTCCCGTAACTGAGCGCGTTGCCTATCTCAACAGCGCCGCGGCGGGACCAGTGTCGCGCGCGGCGTTCGAAGCTGCGTCCGGTTACTACGAAAAGATGATGCGCGATGGCGACGTGCATTGGAATCAATGGCTCGACCAGCGTGAGGTAATACGAAACAAACTCGCAGCATTTATAAATGCCGAGCCGGACGAGATTGCATTCACGACGAATACTTCTTCGGGCATGAATGTGATCGTGGATGCGCTGGAGGGACGCGGCGAAGTCATTTCATGTCAACTTGAATTTCCCGTCACAACGCTTCCGTGGATGAATCGGAGAATCCCCGTCCACTTGCTGCCTCCAGTCAATGGTGAGGTGCGAATCGACGACGTGCGTGATGCGTTTACCGAAAACACCGGAGTCATCGCCCTCAGTCACGTCCAATACTCGAATGGCTTTCGTATCAATCCGGAAGAGTTGGGAAGGGTCAAAGGCCGGCATCTGTTGGTCATTAATGCGGCTCAATCGGCAGGCGTCTTCCGAATCGACGTAAAGCGCATGCAAATCGATGCGCTCTGCTCGACCGGCCACAAATGGATGCTGGCTGGATACGGATCGGGTTTTGTCTACTTGAGCCGCGACCTGCTACACCACTCGCACTCACGCACGCTCGGTTGGCTCAGTGTCGAGGATCCTTTCGCGGATCGGAACGACGAATTGCGCCCGCGTCACGATGCCGCCGCGCGAGTCGAGCTGGGCTGTCCGCATTTCGGCGGGATTTTTGCCCTGGGCGCTGCTGTCGATCTCGTTGCTGAGCTCGGCATAGACAAGATTCAAGCGCGCGCGTTGGAATTGAATCGTTTGTTAACCACACGCCTGGGTGAATCCGGATGGAAGGTTCTTTCTCCGCTGCAGAACGAATGCGCGCGGTCCGCAGAAACACTCATTGAAGTCGAAAAGCCCGGTGAAGTGGTGCGGCAACTGCTGCGACGCGGAGTGATCGTGACGGAGAAGCCGCAAGGCATCCGAGCGGCGACTCATATCTTTAATAATGAAGAAGATATTGAGAGGTTGATTAAGGGTCTTAATGGGGAGCATGAGTGAGAAAGGCGCCCTTCCTTACCGCCCCACCCGAGCCGGTTTCCCGAAATGCTCGCGGGCAAGCTGCAGGAACTTCTGATGAATTGGTGATTCGTACCCACCCACCAGACGCGCCAACCCTAGTTGCCAGTTGATCTGCGCGCCTTCGATCCACCATCGCACCAGAGTTCCTCTTGCCACCTCTTCGCGCACGGACTGTAACGGCACAATGCCGACGCCCATATCCTCTTCGACCATGCGCTTGATGGCTGCGAGCCGGCTTAATTCCATGGAGACCTTGAGTGTCACGCCGGCTTTATCGAAGAACTGATCGATCAACCGACGCGTGTTTCCGCCGCGCTCACCCAGGATCAACTTCTCGCCCGCAAGAGCATAAGCACTGACAACTTTCTGTTTCGCCAACTTGTGACGCCGCGAACCAATCGCTACCAGATAGTCTTCGCTCAGCAACTCAGTCTGAATTCCGCGGGCTTCAACCGGCAGCGAGACGAACGCCGCATCAAGCTCGCCCGCCAGCACTTGTTGGACGAGTTCCGCACTGGTTCCTGATACCACCAAAGTTTCCACGCCCGGATGCGTCTTTCGCAGCTCTTTCAAAATTTGTGGTAGCGGATTAGCGCTGACCCCTGCCGACGCGCTGCCCAGCCGCAGTCTTCCTCGATGTGCGCCGGTCAACGAGGCGAGTTCCTCAAGTGCTGCATCATGCTCGCGCAGAATCGCGCGTGCGCGCTCGAGCAAGTACTCGCCCGCCTCAGTGAGCAGTACTCGCCGGGGCGCGCGGACAAAAAGTCTCGTACCCGTTTCAGTTTCCAATTGTCTGATTTGCATGCTGATCGCAGCTTGTGTTATGTGCACGCGCTGGGCCCCGGCGGTAAATGTCCCTGACTCTGCGATCGCCACAAACGCCCTTAATTGCCTGATTTCCATTGCCTCACCCGCATCAAGAAGGATTATTACAGGAATAAGATCTTTTAGTTTCCATTATAGCTGTGCAGGCATCTAAAATTAAACCAATTAATCTTACATGAGGAATGTATGCCCTCGCTCGGAGTGACCACAAAAGGAACTGGAGTGAAACTGCTGACACCTCGCGGCCCACAATCAAGAGATCTGGTGATTGGGGTTGATGGAGGCGGCACAACCACGCGCGCGGTGATCCTGGATGGACAGCTTCGGGTAATTGCCGAGGGCCGGGCCGGACCGTCCAATCCACTTCGGGTAGGCATCGCTAACGCAGCGTCGGCGGTGCGTGATGCAATAGATCAAGCCTGCGCTGAAATTTCCATTCACCGCGACGATATACGGGCCGCAGCCGTTGGATTGGCCGGCGTCAGGCGAACGGACATTCGCGATCGCATGCGCGAAAAGCTTAGCGAGTGCCTGAACGAAATCAAAGTGCTCGAAGTCTTTACGGATGGCGATATCGCGTTGTATGGCGCGACGGACGGTAAGGCCGGACTGGTTGTGATCGCCGGGACTGGCTCGATCTGTTGCGGTCGCAGCAATCAGGGCAAACATGTCTGTGCTGGTGGATGGGGACCGATCGTCGGTGATGAAGGTGGCGCCGCATGGATTGCGCGAAAGGCTTTGCAGTCAGTGGCTCAGGCTGCTGACGGGCGCGCCGAAAAGACGGCGCTGACTTCCGCCGCGCTGGCTTATTTCAAGATTGCGACTCCGGATGATCTTTCCACCGCAATCTATGCGCCCACAATGACCAACGATCGTCTCGCTGGTTTTGGCCGGCAAGTTGTGCGTGTTGCCCAGGCAGGTGACAATGTCGCGCGAGACATTTTGAGAAGGGCTGGACAACAACTCGGCCTTGCGGCTAACGCGGTAATCAGGAAACTTCGCATGGAAAACGAAGAGTTTCCCGTTGTCTGCGTAGGAGGCGTATACGGCGCCGGCGATTTGGTACTGAAACCAATGCAAGAAGAAATCAAACGCGTCGCAAGAAAAGCTTATTTCGCTCAGCCCTTATATCCGCCTGCGGTCGCAGCCGCACGGATTGCTCGCGGCCTGGTGCGTGGAAATCTGGCACTCGCTGTCTAGAACCAGGTTTTAAGGTTTCAAGTCTCAGGTTTTGCTAAAAAGTTTGTCGCTTGCTGCTTTAACTCCCTCTCCCTCTGGGAGAGGGTTGGGGAGAGGGATTTAAGGCTCGCGCTTATCATCAGCTGCGCCCCTCTTCCCGGCCCTTCTCCCAGAGGGAGAAGGGAGAAAGACCAAGAACAACAATTGCCCCACTGACGCGTAACCACTGACTTGTTCAGGTTTTGCTAAAGTGTAGGCTCAAACTTCGGTTTTCACTTGAACCTGAAACTTGAAACCTTAAAACTGAAATCATGACGTCTCAAGACTCTGGGTTCTTTCCTGTCACTGAAGAAGAAAATCCGCGCACGACTAATCTCGACTCCCTGTCTTCGCTCGAAATTGCTCAGTTAATGAATGACGAAGACGCGGTAGTCGCTGCCGCGGTGGGCGCGGTATTGCCGGAGGTTGCGCGGGCGATTGATGGAATCGTCGAGCGTTTGCGCAAAGGCGGACATCTCTTCTACATCGGAACGGGAACCTCCGGAAGGCTGGGTGTGCTCGACGCTGCCGAGTGTCCGCCGACGTTCGGAGTCTCACCCGATCTGGTTCAGGGAATAATTGCCGGTGGTTACGAAGCTTGCTATCGCGCAGTCGAAGCTTCGGAGGATGATGCGCACGCCGGCGCCCGCGATCTTGAAACCCGGGGCTTCACCGGATCAGATGTACTGGTGGGAATTGCAGCCTCTGGCCGTACGCCCTACACAGTCGGTGCGGTGGAACATGCGCGGCATTTGGGAGCGCTCACCATCGCGCTCACGTGCGCACCGCGCTCTCCGATAACTACGGCGGCGGAAGTCAGCATTGTTGCCGTTGTTGGTCCGGAAGTGATTGCGGGGTCAACGCGTTTGAAAGCCGGCACAGCGCAGAAGTTGGTGCTGAACATGCTGTCAACTATAACCATGGTTCGCCTGGGGTACGTTATGGGCAACCGTATGGCGAACGTGCAAACGCGCAATGATAAGCTGCGGGGGCGAGCGCTGCGCATCCTGCAATCAGAAGCAGGCCTAAGTGAAGAGGACGCGAGGACGATGCTCAGGGACGCCGGCGGTGATTTGCCGCTCGCGTTGGTAATGAGCAAGACGCGACGCTCACGTGCAGAGGCAGACCGGGCGTTGAAAGGATCAAAGGGCGTCGTCTCGAAGGCCATCGAGATTCTCAATTAGGCAAACCTTTTGTTTACGTTTAGAGAGCGGACTTGTCCGCTCATAGAATCGGAAATGCGGGACAAGTCCCGCATCTAAACTGAGGCAGATAACTGTCGTATGGGATTTTCGGCAATCGATTATGCCGTGCTGTTGCTTTATCTCGCGGGCATCACAATTTTCGGCGTGATGTTCCGACGGTCACAACGCACGGTCAAAGATTATTTTCTCGGCGACAAAAATACTTCGTGGATTGTTATAAGTCTTTCGATAGTGGCGACAGAGACAAGCACGCTTACGCTTATTGGAGTGCCGGCTCTAGCGTATGCAAACTATGCTCGGCCTGAGCAAGGCGGCAACTTCACTTACCTGCAAGTCGTCCTCGGTTATATCGTCGCGCGCATAATCATTAGCTTGCTCTTCATTCCCGCGTACTTTCGTGGCAACCTGCTGACAGCCTACGAACTGCTCAAAAACAGATTCGGAGTCAAGACGAAGAACTTCGCCGCATCGCTGTTTCTGTTCATGCGAGCGCTAGCTGAGGGCGTAAGGGTATTCGCCGCCTCGCTGGTCCTGACCGCAGTACTCAGTGCCAGCATCCCAGGCCTGCCACATCTTTGGCTCTGGTCGATCGTGATCGTTGGATTGCTGACGTTGATCTACACCTTCGAAGGCGGCATCGCCGCAGTGATTTGGACTGATCTGATTCAGTTAGTGATTTACATAGGTGGTTCGCTGCTGGCCGCGTATGAACTTTGGCACCTGGTTCCCGGCGGTTGGCAAACAATTGCGGCCGAGGCTGGAGCGGCTGGGAAGTTTCAGTTCGTTTCATTCAAGTTCGATCTCCACGTGCCATTCACGTTCTGGGCGGGGTTGCTGGGCGGGACATTCCTAACCATGGCATCGCATGGAACGGATCAACTCCTGGTGCAGAGACTGTTGACTTGCCGCAACATGCACGAGAGTCAGAAAGCGCTAATCCTCAGCGGCTTCGTAGTGTTTTTTCAGTTCGCTTTGTTCCTGACGATTGGCGTGATGCTTTATGCTTACTACAAATTCTATCCGCTGACGACCAGGCTTGCGAGCAATGATGAAATCTTCCCAACGTTCATTGTGCAGCGTTTGCCTCATGGAATTTCAGGCTTAGTAATCGCGGCAATCTTCGCTGCGGCAATGTCAAACTTGAGCGGGTCGCTCAACTCGCTTTCATCCAGCACAGTGATCGATTTCTACCGGCCCTTAGTCAAACCGCAGGCCAGTGAAGAAGAATTGCTGAGACTCTCGCGCTGGTTAACGGCAGCGTGGGGAATCGTATTGATTGCGATAGCGGTGATGGCCCGCAGTTGGGGTTCCGTCTTCACGACCGGACTGACAATCGCGTCGCTGGTCTACGGCCCAATGCTGGGAGCATTTCTGCTCGGTGTGCTGACCAGGCGCGCGAACCAAATCGGGGTCATGACTGGAATGGCGGTGACCCTGCCAGTGATGATCTTCATTAAGTTCTACGCCGGCACGATGTACTGGGCGTCGGTAAAATATGGATTTCAACCTGCAGGATGGATGGAGTGGCTGGCTGCCCGCACCGATATTGCCTGGACCTGGTTTGTCCTGATAGGAACGATCATTTGTTGCTCTGTCGGTTACGCAGTCAGTTTGCTCCGCGCCGCACCGATCTCCGCTGTAACCGCAGAGACCGTTGCATCGTAAGAATAGAAAAGAATGGTAACCTTCACGATAATGAGCCAAACCCGCGGCAAAAAACAGTTAGCTGCACTGATGGTGTTCGGTGCGCTTGCGTTGACCCCCATCAGAGTGTTGCGGGCGTACAACGTGCCTGGCACTGAGCTCGAACAGGCCAGGCGCGCCGAGCAAAAGATCAAGCCTTATTCACGGCGACCATCGCCGGAAGCGTTAAAGTGGGCTGACAAAGAACTCAAGCGTATGTCGCTCGAGGAAAAGATCGGTCAATTAATCTCGGTTGGAATCAATGCAACCTTCTTGAATCAGGATAGCGAGGCATTCAAGGCTTTGCGTCATCAGGTTGTAGACAATCACGTCGGCGGAATAATTCTGTTTCGCGGGCCTGTTTATGAATCGGTGGTGCTGGTAAATCGGATGCAGGAGCTTGCGAAGTATCCATTGCTCATCTCCGCCGATCTCGAAGCCGGCGCGGGCATGCGTTTTGACGATACGGTAAACCTTCCATGGAACATGGCAATCGCCGCGACCGGCAATTCGGATTACGCAAGGCGCGATGGCGAGTTGACTGCGCGAGAAGCACGGGCGCTTGGCGTTCAGCAAATCTACGCCCCGGTTGCGGACGTTAACAACAATGCCGCCAACCCGGTTATCAATGTCAGATCGTACGGCGAAGATCCGACAGAAGTAGCGAAGTATGTCGCCGCATTCGTGGAAGGCGCGCAGCGCGCCAGCGTGATCGCAACCGCAAAACATTTTCCCGGACATGGTGACACGGCTACCGATTCGCACCGCGGACTGCCGGAGATCGACGTGACGCGAGAGCGCCTGAATTCTGTCGAGCTGGTTCCCTTCCGGGCGGCCGTGAAAGCAGGCGTGGGCGCCGTCATGGACGGCCACATCGGCCTGCCTCTAATCGATCCAACTGCGGTCACTCCATTGCCTAAAGACGTGAAGCTCAAACCAATCGACACGAATGAAGATGGCGAAATTATCGTTGAAAAGGCCACCATGCCCACGAGTCTTTCACCTGTAATGAATGGAATCCTGCGAAATGATCTTCAGTTTGATGGATTGATTGTAACCGACGCCATGAGCATGAGCGGCCTCACGCTTTATTTCACTCAGGAGGAAGCGTCAGTGCGCGCAATTGAAGCCGGCGCTGATCTGCTTTTAAAGCCTGCGGATCCCGAGGCGGCACTTCACGGTGTGCGTGACGCGGTGAAGCAAGGAAGACTTGCGGAAACCCGGATTGAACAGTCCGCGCGCAAAGTGCTTGCCGCCAAGTACGATTTGGGTTTGGTAAAAGAGCGTATCACCCCGGTCGATCAAATCGATCGGATTGTCGCCGGCAATCAAGTTGTGCAGCTCGCTAATGACATCGCCGAGCATGCAATTACACTTGTGCGAAACGACGCAGGTCTTTTACCGCTAAAGTCGATTCCGGCCGGACGCATCTTCAATCTGGCAATCACCAATGGTGATGATCGCTTGTGGATTGCTCAGCCGTTTATGTCGGCCATGGCCCGAGCCGGTTGGAAAATGGCAACTACCGTGCTCGACGATCGTTCCTCTGAAGCAGAGGTCAAAAAAGTACTGGATGGCGCCACTCGCGCCGATCTGATTATTGTTTCGATGTACGGACGCGTGCGCACCGGTCAAGCCCGAAGCGTGGCCTTGCCTGAACCAGGGGAGAAGGCGCTGAACGAATTATTGGCTCGGAAGGCGACATTGGTCGGAATCAGCTTCGGCAATCCGTATCTGCTTTTGAGTTTTCCGAAACTGCAAACCTATCTGGTCGCTTACGGCGACATGCCGAGTCTGCAGGACGCCGCCGCTCGTGCGCTTTCGGGTCAGATAGATATCACCGGACGCTTGCCGATTTCGCTGCCAGGATTGTATGCGCGGGGAACTGGTGCCCGGATCGGCATGAACCGATCTCTGACCCAATGGTAGGTGATTACCAAGATGAAAAGCAGTGGAAAACGCGCCGGAACAGCCTTCGACTACGCGGCTTCGACTACTCTTCTCGACGCGTCTATTTTGTTACAATCGTAACTCTCAAGCGCCGAAAACTTTTTCTCGATCGCCGGCTCGCTGACGCAACGGTAGATTGTTTACTCGAGTTGCGGAACAAACGAAGCTTCAACCTATATCAGTATTGCTTGATGCCAGATCACTTTCATGCGTTGATTGGCTCGGGACCGTCCGGAATGAGTCTAGGCCGCATTTGCGGCGCGTTCAAGAGCCTTTCAACGATTGCTTTTTGGCGTTGGAGTGAGGGCTGCTTGTGGCAGCCGCGCTTCTTCGATCATATCATTCGCAATGAACAAGATTTCTTTGAAACTGCTGAATACATTCGGATGAATCCAGTGCGAAGGGGTTTGGTCTCTCGGTGGAAGGAGTGGCCTTGGACAGGGGCAGTCGATCACATCTAATGTCGATTATTCTTCAACCACTTATCGCGCTTGCGCGCGATTCGGGCAGGGACAAGCCCTGCCCCTACAAGCTTGCCGTGGTTCTCGTTTCCATTGCACTGCTCGCGCACAACGTAGCTGGGCAGCTTCCTACTACAAATCCCTTCGCGGTCGGCGTCTCTTCCGAACGACTCGGGCGAATTGATCAGGTTGTCCAGTCTTCAATCGACAAGAAAGAACTACCAGGCGCGGTCGTGCTTGTCGGTCGACATGGTCGCGTAGTTTGGCGCAAATCGTACGGCGCGCGCGCGGTCGAGCCGCAACGCGAGCCGATGACCGTCGACACGATTTTTGATCTCGCCAGTCTCACAAAAATCGTGGCCACAGCAACGAGCATAATGATTCTAATCGAGCGCGGCGAGGTGCGCCTCAGCGATCCGGTGGTGAAATTCATTCCCGAATTGAAGGGCGAAGGTCGCGACTCAATCATAATCGAACAGTTGCTTATGCACACGGCAGGCTTTGCTCCTGACTTTGATTTGAAAGAGCGCTGGAACGGCTATGGCGAAGCGATGAAACGCCTCTATCACGAGCCTTTGCGGACTCCACCTGGCACACGCTTCGTCTATAGTGACATCAATTACATCACGCTGGGCGAAGTGGTTCATCGCGTCAGTGGAGAGATGCTCAACGAATTTGCGCGCAAGAATATTTTCGTTCCACTTGGCATGCGAAACACGGGTTTCCGTCCGGACGCGAAACTTAGATCGCGCATTGCGCCGACAGAAAAGCGACGTGGTCAAATGAACTATCTGGGCGATACGGGCGCGAATGCCGGACCGGAAGGCGAGCAGTGGCTCCGCGGCCAGGTACACGATCCTACTTCGTTTCGCATGGGTGGCGTCGCGGGTCATGCCGGGTTGTTTTCTACCGTGGATGATTTGGCGATTTTTTGCCAGATGATTTTGAATGGCGGCGTTTACAACGGCGCTCGAATTCTGAGTCCGATGGGCGTCGCGACGATGACTCGGCCCCATGCCGTTGCTGAAGACGGCTCGGCTCGCGGGTTAGGTTGGGACATCGCTACCAGCTTTTCCATGAATAAGGGCGACCTGTTTCCGTTGGGTTCCTTTGGCCACACAGGCTTTACCGGGACCTCGATTTGGATCGATCCGGCCAGCGACACCTTCGTCGTTTTTCTGAGTAACCGCGTACACCCGGATGGCAAAGGGGACGTAGGACCGTTAAGGGGCCGCATAGCATCGATTGTCGCAAGTTCGATCACCGATACCACTGTCGCAAAAGCACGTGATGAATCAGCCACGGCGGCAGCTGACTTGCTTGCGAGCGTAGCTCGTCTGAATTCAAATGCTGCACGTGCCGCAAATCCTTCGGGAAACCCAAGCGTCGCCGATGCGCAGGTGCTGACCGGTATTGATGTCCTGGAACACGACGGCTTCAAGCAACTCGCGGGTTTGCGAATCGGTTTGGTAACGAATCAAACCGGATGCGACCGCGCCAGTCGTTCGACGATCGACTTGATGTTGAAGGCGCCGGGCGTAAAACTGACGGCGCTCTTCTCGCCTGAACATGGGATCCGCGGTGTGGCTGACGAAAAAGTCTCAGACACGAAAGACGAGCGAACCGGTTTGCCAATCTATTCGCTTTACGGTGAGTCGCGAAGGCCGAAACCGGACCAACTGAAAGATCTCGATGCGCTTGTCTATGACGTTCAGGATGTGGGCGCGCGCTTCTACACTTACATCACGACGCTGGGTTACGTGATGGAGGAAGCCGCCAGAGCAAAACTGCCGGTCTTCGTTCTCGATCGGCCCAACCCGATAAATGGAATCGACGTGGAAGGTCCAATCGCTGATGCCGACAAGCTTTCCTTCACCGCTTATCACACGATTCCGGTTCGTCACGGACTAACAATCGGAGAGTTGGCCCGGCTATACAATGACGAGCGCCATATCGGTTGCGACCTGCGGGTAATCACGATGGAAGGCTGGCGGCGCGCGATGTGGTTCGACGCGACGAACCTGACGTGGGTTA
>WNFY01005988.1_pt1 | contig 12551 bp, 7 predicted proteins | sample 5400091 | NCBI WGS metagenome assembly WNFY01 (sample SAMN13153364, study PRJNA577476) | soil metagenome | isolation source: 60 cm soil or saprolite under grassland replicate 1 | place: USA:California | collected 2016-06-15 | reverse complement strand
ACCTTTGTGCTTCGACTCGATGATCTGACGGAGCCATTCCTATTATTCGACGAGCGCACTCGTCGACAGCGACGTGCGACCCAAGAAGTTCCGCCCGGAAGCTATTGGCTTCTTCATCGAGCCATGGACAACATAATTGGGGCCGTCCAAACATATGAGTTCGGCGACAACCAACGAGCTGTCTCTCTTTTGAAATTAGGACCCGGAATCGGAGCGACATTAGAGAGTGACGGGGGTGGGCGTTGGCAATTCAAAGCTATGATCACGCCTTTCTTTGAGGTTGTTGGTGAACGCCTCATGGAAGAAGGTGGCGATCGGGTTCACTTTAGGTGGAATGATCTTCCGTATCTTTGGTTGCCAGCTGATGAAACTCAACCCGAAAGGATCACGCGATGGGCAGTGTATCTCAGGAATGGGAACGTTAATCACGAGTGGCCTCTTTCGGTTCTCGAAGAGGAAACCGATGGGATGGTCAAGTGTCGTGTAGACGCCGAAGACTTTCTCAAAACGCTTCCACCAGGTCTCCACCGCATCACTCTCAGTCTGCGTCGCGGCGAACGAAATCGTTCTGAGGCCGAAGGGAACTACTGGCTGTGGTCGGGGCTAAGAGCTTACGATGGCCAAGAATTCGCATTGGAGGATTTTCCCACCAATTTACTTGCTGAGGAATGTAGGGGGGTTACGGTTTCCGAATCTCGTATCAGGCACTTGAATGACCACAATCGGCAACACCGGTTAGTTTTCGATGTAAACAACGAGCGGATTACTTTTTATTGGTCACAGCCAGGACTGTTCCTGGAAGCCATTGATCGCGAAGTTGGACATCAAAGCCAATCGCGGCCACACCATCTTGGTGATCCATTCTCTGCCACGCTGAACTCATCGCGGTGGCTTCGTGTGTGGGTCCCAGCAAACGCTGAGTGGGAAATTCTCATTGCGGGACAGCTATGGCAACGATCGATTGCGAATGACGCACGCCCGTTTAGTGATCTTAGCCTTGCGAGTTTGGCAATCACATTTCCACAAGGTGGTGAAATCAAAATCAAACTCTGTGGGGTTGAGCGGCTAGTCGCACGTTTCAGTAGACCGCTCCAAGCTTTGAGTGCTAGACCTGATGAGGGCGCACGATCAACAGGTTTCCATTTCAGTTTTCCTGAGCCAGTGGAATGGGTTCGACCGGTATTGCTAAACCTGGTTACTGGCGAAAGGCGCTCTTTAGCAGGCAAACCGTTGATTGATGACCTTTGCATGTTCGGCGAAGATGAGCTCCCACTCATTGAGTGTTCCTCTGTTCCTGACGAATTGGAAACCGAAGAGACCGGAATTGATCCATTGACTTTTAGAATGATTAAGACCGGATGGCCGGAAGGTCTCTGGATTATCGAACTTGAAGTGCGTAGAGATGAAAATGCCGAGTGGGAACCGATCCTGGTGCAGGGTAAGAGGCATGCACCGGTTGTGATCCAGTCTCGCGGTGATCAAGCGACGTGGACCATCCGTGCGCAATTGCTGTGGGCGTCGCTAGACAGCAAGTTGCCGGATTTGGAAATCGACGACACCCTTGCGCCAGTATTGCTTGATCTACTCGGGGACATGATTGCGCTTCGTCAGCTAATACTAGCCGCTAGTGCGACGCCGGATTTGTACATCTTCCGAGCCTTTTGGCACTCCCGGCAAATCGCTATAGCGAATTGCCATCTGGTGACCCATTGAATGACGCGCTGCGCAGTTGCGGCAAATTGTCATTGGGCGATTCCGTTGTAGAGCTTATCCAGAGCGACTGGTCGCTTCTTGACGTTAATGCGATGAGTTGTTTCGCTAACTTTGGGGAATTGGCGAGAGGCGGCAACGAAGACTTGCTTCAGGAATTCCATAACTTTGACCACTCACGTTATCTGGGGAACGTGCTGGGTACGTTACAGCGGGAACGACTTGTACCCGATTGGTCCGGAGGAAGTCTTTTGGGTAACGCTCATTTCGTTTGTGGGCTGGCAGAACTCGTCAAACGATATGATGATGCAACGCGGTACGACGAGACCAGCGAGCTTAATCTCGGTGCGGCGAACAAGCTGCTCAATTGTGCACCCAGGTTTCGTCTCTGGTTACACAGCCGCCTGAAGGCAGAAAAAGTGATGTCCGAAGCAGCTTGGAACGCGCCGTGGCCACACTTTATCGCAAACGAGGACTTTCTGGAAAAATTTCCACGCTTTGCTTCGCTGTTTGCGTTGGCCGCACGAGCGGCTGCGGCGGATCTCATTTCCTTCGATGATGTTCTAACTTGGCTTGAAAGCCAAGTGGAGCATCGATGGATGGGCGAGGACGGAGTCGCTGCGCTTGTGAGTCTTGGTCCCGAGCTTTTCGGCCATCAACTCCTCTTCTGGGAACTCATTTTACGCACCCGACCTCACTGAGGGATCTATGAGAGAAACAAATCCAATCACGACGAGCCGCAGTTTGGAGGATGGTATTCGTCGTTATCTGAAATCGGCGCTACGAGTAAGTCGTAACTATCCGATGCTCGGCAAAGAGATCGAGCGGCTTTTGACCCAACCAGGATTGCTGCTTAGCGGGCCCTTCGTGGAAGCTATTCCAGACTTTAATAAAGAGGGCTCCCTTCAAATTCTCTGCTCACGTAAAGGCTCGTTGTTACATCAAGACTTTGCGCAGTTATCCGAGTTTGAACTTAAACGTCAGCTTCATCGCCACCAGAATCAAGCGTTGCAGTACATAGTCGGTGAGAAAAGAAATGTCATTGTTGCTACTGGCACTGGCAGCGGCAAGACGGAATGCTTTCTGTACCCAATTCTGGATAGCTTATTGAAGGAAACCAGCGAAGAGAGGAAACAGCCTGGGGTTCGAGCCTTACTGGTTTATCCGTTAAATGCTCTCGCTAACGATCAGCTCTACAAGCGCATCGTGCCGCTCTTCATCAAAAGCTTTTTGTCACACGGAATTAAAGTGGGTCGCTTCACCGGACTTACGCGGGATGATGTTTCCCGTCAAAACGCAGAGCAGGATGTTCTCACGTCCGATCCATATCTGCGACAACTATTCGGAAAGTCTATTCCTCCGAATTGGCAACTTACTCGGCAAGAGATGCTCACTCATCCTCCCCATATCCTTATTACTAACTATGCGATGCTTGAGCATCTTTTATTGTTTCCGAAAAACGCCGCGCTCTTTGGCCACTCAATGCTGCGATTTCTCGTCCTCGACGAGGTTCACACTTATGCGGGAACTCAAGCAAGTGAAGTGGCGCTACTGCTCAGAAAGCTGCGGCGGAGGCTAAATCTGCGAGCCGAGCAAATACGTTGCATAGGCACGAGCGCAACGCTGACAAAAGCCGCCGAGGCCGAGCACGAGATTCTTACGTTCGCATCGAATCTTTTCGGAGCGCGTTTTTCTAAGGTGATTCGCGGCGAACGCCAGCGCCATTCTTTACTAACGGCCGAACCTAAGTCTCAGTTTTCTCTGTCGCCAACCGCTTGGACTTCTCTAGCAAATGCTTTCTCGTCTCCAGATCAGATGGATGAGATTTCGACTGCTGCGTGGAACGCGGCAGCTAAGGATTTGAAGGTTGATGAGTCTCTAAAGAAGACACTGACGCTTTCAGCTAACGAATCGATTGATCGAGCGCTGGCACACGTCTTTTCCCAATCCACCGAAATGCGTAGAGCCTCAGAAGTGCTAGCTAACACAGGAGCAATGTCTTTCTCGGAATTGGCTACAACGATCTTCGGCAACTCGGTGGAAGCCGAAGATGGCTTGTCAGCCCTGATCACGATTGGTATTCGAGCTCGACTGCATCCAGAAGAATTTTCTCTTTTGCCAGCGCGATATCACTTTTTCACAAACGGAGTAGACAACGTGACCGTGAAACTGGCACCGGGCGCGGAAGGCTTTGACAAAGCGAAGCTCGGCGGTCACTTTGAAGAAAACGGACACAAACTCTTTCGGCTGTTGGTCTGCCGGAAGTGTGGCCAGCCTTACATTGAAGGATTTCAAGATGGCTCTCGACTACTCCCCACTAGACGCAAGGCGGCGAAGTCCGAGCGACGAGTTCTTTGGCTTGGAGAACCCGGACTACGTTTTGACGACGAAGACGATGGCGACAGTAATGAGACCGCAATTACAGATGATATTTGGAACTTGAATCCAGAGACTGGGGATATTAATCCAGACTCCGGCTCGACGATTCCGATGCAAGTGGCGCCATTGGTTGCAGACGATGATAGTGGGTACCGCTTTCTTCGCAAGTGTCCAGCCTGTGGCGGTACGGCCGGAACTGATGCCGAGATTGTGACGGGATTCCACCCTGGTGACTTTGCCCTTTCAGCTGTCGTAACAGATGCGCTTTATCAGAATCTACCGGAGAAGCAAGACGCATGGAATACTCCCGGTCGCGGTCGGCGCTTATTGGCGTTTTCGGACAATCGGCAGGACGCCGCTTTCTTTGCTCCTTACCTCCAACGTACCAACCAAGAGATTCGAATTCGTTGGGCGATCATGCGGGTCTTTAACGAGGGAGCGGGAGGGCAACGGACTAACCGTCTCACCTCCAACGTCCACGAATGGCTGTCGGGTGCGCGAACTTTCGTAGACCGAGACGGTAAGGTGTTTGGCAATGACGACGACTTCCAAGACTACTTACGGGGAAAGATAGCCGCGGAGTTCTGTCTCCCCACAGGTCGGCGTACGTCATTGGAAGCTCTCGGTCTCGTGAGAGTTTCTCTCGATAAAGAAAAGCTTTCGCAAGCGGCTATCGCCTTTAGGCCCTCGCTTCCAGAGGTACTAAAGCCCCAAGCCGAAGCATTGCTTGAAGCACTCGTGGAAACAGTTCGGCGAGCTCGTTGCATCACGAGACCTAGCAACGTCGCGCTCGATGATTCGTTTATCTGGGGTGAAGACCATGCTAAACGGAACTTGCGTGTTGCCTTAACCGGGGCGGACCAAAAAAACGTCCGATTTAACTGGCTACCATCTCAAAATGACGCGGGTCGGATCTTCGCAAATCGTAGGAGTCACTTTCTCAAACAACAGCTCAAAATCGATGATGTAGATATCGTCCTCAGATCAGCTTTCCAGTCATTAATCGGCGCCGGATTGCTCGTGCAAGATCAAAAACAACCCGGGGCTTTTCTTGTTGACGTAAATAACCTGGTTTTTTCCGATGGTCGCAAAACGCCGTTACATCGTTGTCGTAAGTGCGGGCTTCGCCAATTCATAAACGTAAGTAACGGATGTACTACTTTTCGCTGTGATGGTGCTCTTGAAACGTTAAGTGAAACGGAGCGAGAGCGAGAACAAGAAGAAGGGCATTATTTCGCACGCTACTTACAGCCGCATTATTCAGGAATGGTAGTTAAAGAGCACACGGCGGCTATCAACAATCGGATTCGAGAACAACTCGAACGCGAATTCAAAGATGGCCAAGTCAGTTTGTTGAGCTGTTCAACCACGATGGAGTTAGGTGTAGATATCGGCGAACTCGAAGCGGTTGTCTGCCGGAATGTTCCGCCGGGCATTCAGAACTATCAGCAGCGCACGGGGCGCGCAGGCCGTCGTGCGCAGGCTGCGCCTGTGAGCGTAACGATCGCCCAGAATCGAAATTACGATCAGTCAGTGTTTAGCGAAACAGAAAGTTATCTGCGCCTTGATCCGCGAACTCCTTTTGTGCATCTCGGCAATGAACGCCTTTTTCGTCGCCACCAGTTTTCTGTTTTATTGTGTGGACTATTACAGCACCTAAAAGTAGGACAAGACGGGGGCTCTCCTTCCCTTGCGGCGTTTTTCGGGTCTGAGTTCACCGAGGAACAGCAAGCGGTATTTCTCCACGAGTGTGAGAAGTATTTAGATCGTAGTGATGGGAACGAGCGCGTTCGAGAGGCGCAGGATATTGCGGAAGATCTTCCGAAATCTTTGTGCGTCGATGACGCTGAGCTTAAAAGAGAGTTTATGCGGCAGTTGGAAGAATGCGCTCGGTGGTATGGTGAGAGGTGGCGATACTATCACGGCCGATTTCAGGAGACTGCCGGGGACATCAATCGAGCTGCCGAGAATCACTTCTGGGCAAGGCAGACTCAAAAATGGAAAGACCAATTACTCATTCAACACTTTCCTCGTCTAGGCTTCCTGCCGACGTATAGTTTTCCGGTAAATAGCGTCCAACTTGAAGTTCTCACCGGGGATCGCCCAAATCAGCAACGCCATCCGTGGGAGGAAGATATCTTGTTAGTCCGCGATGCGCGCCTCGGTATAAGCGAATACGCACCGGGAGCTCAGGTAATTGCAGATGGTCGAGTTTGGGAAAGTTACGGAATTGGGCAATACCCCAAACACTTTATGCCGACTCGGTTCTACCGAGAATGTTCAGAGTGTCGTCATGTAGAAACGGCGGAGGATCGAACTGACTTCGGTGGTGCGTGTCCCAAGTGCGCCCATCCTGCCGCGGGAACAGGAGTGCGTGCGTTTATCGAACCGAAAAGCTTTGTCACCTGTAGCGATAAGCCCAATGGTCAAGATCCGGGTCTGACGCGGCTTCGTCCAGCGGGTGCTCAAGAGGCTAGATTGCTTAGTGCTGCGGAAGATTCAGCATTCGGCATCGCTCCGACGAACATTCCCCGGACAAGCTGGGCTTGGCAAGACGCAAAGCATGGCCGCATGTTTGTAGTGAACAAAGGTCGTGGATCAGGGTTTCTGCGTTGCAGTTGTGGATACACAAAGCTCTTGAAAAACCCAAATCATGAGCGTCAAGAGAAGAATCGGGCGCATAAGACTCCCTTCAACCTTAATTGCGATCAACCATATTGGAACCCACATGAAGATCTTGCACATGAATTCCGCACTGATGTCCTTCAGATTCGACTTGATCATAGCATCCCTATTCCACGCGACCTTCCTCTCGATGAAGTTGAATATTGGCTTGATCGGTTCACCATTACATTGGCCGAAGCCTTGAGGAGGGGAGCCATAACCAAGTTGGGAATAGAGCCCAGAGAGCTTGCAGGAATCGCTCGCATGCGACTCTTTGGTTATCCAGAAGTGATTCTCTACGACACGATTGCCGGCGGTGCAGGTTATTGCCGGATGTTGGTGGACCGTCATTCGATGCGCGAGCTTCTGACAGCATCGCACAATGCCGTTAGCTGTCGAGCTGACTGCACCCAGGCGTGTCGATCGTGCCTTCAGGACTACGATAATCAACGCATCTGGGAACAACTCGATCGACAACCGGTGCTTCGTTGGTTAGAACGGTTGTTATCGTTGAATCAGCCCGCTAATCCATATGAGAACTTCAATGCCGCAAGTGTTGGCGTTGCGGAGGGCGCGCCACTCCTGCTCGCTGAATTGGAACGGTCCAATCATATCGTCGCCGTCGCGCCAACTCTCTTCTCGGTTGATAGTCCTTCTGACTCACTTGACACCTTTCTCGCGCCGGAAACCATAACCTTCGTTCGGAAGCTCGTAGCATGGATGGCGACCGGTGGAAAACTGGAACTTGCGTTGGCGCAAGCGCCCGCATTTAGTGCCGAGTTCCCGGGTAGTCTCGCTCTTTGGCACGAGTTGCGCCCGCGTCTTGCAGACGGAAGCCTAAAAATCTGGAAGTTGCCTCGTGGTTTTGATGCCAGTTCGTGGCCACGAGCAGTTAGTATTCCTGGTAAGGTCGGAAGTGTGGCTTGGTTCACGCCAAGCGGGGTGACGGCGCCCTTTCTTGAACAGCCGTTGCCAGCCCCTTTATGGAGAGCATCAGGGCTTGCTCCCGACTTGTTAGATTCCTTTCGCGCTGGATGGGAAGAACAACAGGTCTCGCCTCCAGCTAAGCCTGCCGATCTAATACTTCGAGAGTACCGTGCGAGGCAGCCACGTGATTTCGCAAACGACTTTTCCTTCTGTAGAGGGCAATCGTTCTCAATCGTTCGGGTGGAAGACCGATACGCACTTGGGGGCCAACCTCAGTTCAATTCTTTGCGCCAGTTCTTCAACGAGCTGGGCAAACTATGGGAGAAGTGGCCAAGTAGAATCGAACTGAAAACTGGACACAGTAAAGGTGTTGATCAGGAAAAGATGATTAAGGACCTGGAAGCAACTCTGAAGTCAAGGGGTACTGAGTTGAGCGTTCGGCGTATCGCTAAGGGTGGCCCGCAAGTAACAGATTTTCATGATCGCCGAGTAATTTTTCAAGCCGATGCAAACAACCCAGGTCGTAAAGTCTCAGTCCTATTAACGGGCGGGGTCGACCGCTATTTGGATCCTGATTTCGAGTGTGGGCTCATCACACATCGCGCTCACTAGTTTCATAGCGGCGTTTGTTGGAACTGCGCGTTTGACAAGCCTGTTAGACTGGGAACATGACGAGCCGTTTAGTGGGACAATTGGTGGGACAACGGCGAGTTGTGAAAAGTACCTCTCAGGAAATATTGCAGGTGTTGTGGTTAGCAAGCTAAGCGGGCGTAACTCAATGGTAGAGTGTCAGCTTCCCAAGCTGAAAGTTGCGAGTTCGAGCCTCGTCGCCCGCTCCACTTTTCCTTAGTAAAAGCGCAAAGTCTGCTGCGCTTGAAACCCAAAAAAAGGCTCTGTCCCACAAATTGTCCCACAAATCGAAAAATGTGTTATCTTTTGCCGCGCTGGGAATGGCGCTTGCAAAGGCAATAACGCACATGAATTACACCACCATAATTAGCAAGAGAAGAAGAGCGAGGAAGACTGAGTACCTGGCTCGCCTAGTCTACACGGACAGCGCCACGGGTAAGAGGAAAGAGCGATCAAAGAGCGCATCGTCGTCCTCGGAAGCTAAGAGAGTTCTGAAAGATTTGGAGAACGAATATCTGGCGGGCGGCCAAACAGCCATCGAGTCGCACGAAATGACGTTCCCCGAGCTTATCGCGCACTGTAAAGAAACCCGTTACTGCGAAGCTCAGTTCGACAGCGAAGGTCGTAAGATCTTAGGTGTCAGAGGCAAGGATACCATCGAGGCTCATATCAAGGCCTTGAAAGCCTTTTTCGGACCTATCAGGCTTAGGGACATCAAGGTAGCCAATCTCCGTTCCTATCGTCAGCATCGGTTGATGACTGAGAAGGCCAATAAAGAGCGGCTAAGCGTGAGTACAGTGAATCGTGAGATGTCTACGCTGCGGGCGATGCTCAATGAAGCGGTAGTCAATGATTGGATTATCTTTAATCCGTTTAATAAGGCCCGGCCCGGCGAGTTGATTAGGGTTGCGGACGAGCGAAAGCGCGAAACTATTCTAACTCCGGCTGAAGAGAAGAGACTCTTGGAAGCGTGCGGAACTCCGCGACGGCGACACTTGAAGGCGTTGGTAATAGCTGCTTTGGATACCGGAGCGCGTCAAGGAGAGCTACTCAGTCTTCGTTGGTCGGATGTGGACTTTGAAGAGGGAGTGATCAAGAACATCACCAGTTATAAAGGCAAGACCGTTCAGCATCGTGAGGTTCCGTTGACGGCTCGGCTGCAGAGCACTCTTCTCGATCTCAGGCAGAAGCGAAGTGGTGGCGCGTGCAGGCGTACCCGAAAGACTGGAGTCGAGGCCGACAACACGCTGATCTTCGGTATCGCCAGCAACGTTCAAAGTAGCTGGGAGGCGGCGAGAACAGATGCGAAGCTGCTGCACGTACGGTTTCACGATTTACGCCATACAGCGGCGACTCGCCTTGCGCAGCATATGCAACTTGCTCTTGTCGGCCAAGTGTTAGGACACAGCGATCCAAAAACTACCAATCGTTATGTCAACCGAACGCGTCAGGTAATCAATGAGGCCGCAAATATCCTCGACAACTGGCAGCAGCAACAGCAGCAGCCAATCATCGTGGGGAAGGGTATCAACTGACCTGTGCAGACGATGTGAACCGGCCCGAGTTACTCTGGCTCTCAATGGATTGATTTAACCTTCGCTTTACGTTCCGCCAGAACGAGATATTGTTCGAGATGCGCCTCGCCTACTATCTTGCGATCACCGACCTGATAATAACCTAGCTTCCCGGTACTCATCAGACGTGAAACGGTTGCGCGGTGAACACCAATCACCGCAGCGACTCTGCTGATGGAGTATTTAGGCTCTGCTGCTTTCGACGACATTCCCAGGAGCTTTCCTTCTAGTCGTTTGGTTTTTTGTAGGTTAGATTTTCACAGGGCATATGGTGTGCCGTGATTGTCTAGCGCACAGCGAAGATTTGGCTTGGAGATCCGTAGAGTGTGGCTAGTGTGGTGTGAGATCGCGTCGAGAAATCCGACTAGATTTCAATGATTCCCGACACCTCGCGTCGGAACGATCGAAGAAAGATCCGAGCGTTACTCTTTTCGCCGACTCTCGTTGATCCTCTGAGCGATCGCGAGTGCTTGAGTATTGGCCTCGGTGGTCGTAGCCTCAAACTTCTGGGTGATATCCCGACCCTTCAAACCTTGCTGCTTCAAATTGGATTCAGCGAGAATCCAAGTCGTCTTTCTGTCTGCCAAGCTTGCCGCGAGCGTCTCCTGCAGCAAAGCCAAACTCAAATCTTGAATTCGCAGCGAGGTCTCGCCCTGGCGGACCAGCTTTGCGAGTAACGTTTGGACGGCTCGGAGCATTTCACCGAACCCTTGGCCAAAGGGCAACTCACTAAGAGCGGCTTCGGCTGCTTTCAGGCGCCGGGCAGCGAGCGCTTCATCGATGAGTTTTCTGAGGATGGCCGACTCTGATTTCTCACCTGTCTCTTCCATCACTTGGTTGACGCCATCGACCTGATCTTCCCAAGGATTGAAACCGTACATCTTGGTCTTTGAGAGATCACACGCTATGGTCTTTCTAGTCGCCATCTAACTACCTCCAAAAACCTTTAAACTTTCGCTCAGACGACGAGTGTACATTAAGCTGTAAGTTGCTGAAAGAAAGTTAGTTGAGACCATTCTCAAAAAGTCTAAGGAGATTAAGGAAAAACCTTTAAACTCTAATGTCTTTATTTTGCGAGACTTAGGGAAAAAGAGGCTTCTAAAGCAGCTCTCTATCCTGTCTGCTCATTAATATTTCTTCTGAAGGCTTTTCCCAGCATTCACTCATCGCCTCGTGGAAGACTCGAAGACGCTTTCGAATGATCGGTCAGGATGCTACGACATCGGATGACGAACATAGTAACGACATATGGTTAGAGCGCCGATTTTGTATCTCAGCGGCTGCCCAGATAGCACGAGCTACTTTCCCAAAAACGGGGGGCGCGGTTGAGACGCGCCAAACCACAACCTGGGAATGCAGGGTTTTTGTCTTCATTCTCCCTAAATCAATAACACACTGAAGAGGTCAATTAGGATAAACCGGATCACCTATTGGTTATGGGGATATTACTTAGTACGTGCTGCGCGCGCCCGGTAACGTGCTGCTCGAAACCTAGGTAGAATACGAGCGATGAGAGATAGCCAATTCAATCTTAAAGACGCGGTAGCAATACTTGAGCGAACGCCCGGAAGCCTGATCGCATTACTCAGCGGGTTACCAGAGACATGGATAATGGCAACGGAAGGCGAAGGAACGTGGTCGCCGTACGATGTCGTTGGCCATCTAATTCATGGCGAGCGCACAGACTGGATTCCGCGGGCTCGGCAAATTTTGGCCGGCCAAACGGGACCGTTCGAATCCTTCGACCGTATGGCTCAGTTTACGGAGAGCCAAGGCAAGAGTCTTGGTGAGCTATTGGAGACGTTTGCCGACCTCCGGCGAGAAAACGTAGCTACTCTGGCTGGGATGAATCTGACGAAAGCCGACCTTGAACGGAAGGGTCTGCATCCAGAGCTTGGCGAAGTCACGCTCGGTCAACTGCTGGCAACCTGGGTGGTGCACGATCTTGACCACGTGGCGCAGATTGCCCGTACCATGGCGAAAGCTTACGGGGAGGCAACCGGGCCGTGGACGGTGTATTTAACAATCTTGCGAGACCGGACATAGGTGACCGGCGATATTGGCATGATAGCGCCGGCGCAAACTGCCAAGCGGTATCTGAGGTGATGGATTGAGTCTTTCCCACCGTCGCCGTAGACGCGCGACGGCTTTTGGGCGCAAGCGCATCAGGCGGCGGAAGCGGTCCTGATTCCAGTCGGCGCGGGCAGACTTGAGATCGGTGTCGAGTCGCATCAACAAGGTCATAGCCTGGGCAGCCAGTTCGCGATCGGGCGGTAACGATTTCGGCGACGAGGTCGTAATTGCCGGGTATGTATAACAGCGAATAGTCGAAGCAAAGCTGTTAGAATTCGCTCCACGCGAGGCCATGACTTCTTCAACGCAACTGATGACTGGAACGCTAGGCACGATTTCTCTCTCATCCGAAGTCGAGGTCAAGTTGTAGTTCTTCAACCTGACGCCCGGGTTGTGAGGCCCGCGCGAGATGGAAAGCCGGCAGAGCTAAGGCCGACTCTGCCTTTTCAATCTCATGGGCTTGATGTGCCTTTGATGGTTCTGGTTCTTCGGTCGGCTCGGCATCCGCTGCCGACGGTTCAGTTAGTGTCGGCTCAACTAAGTGCTTGAGCGCTTCCCAGGCATCCTCAAGGGTTGCTGCGCTTCCCCAACTGA
>WNFY01004676.1_pt1 | contig 12554 bp, 9 predicted proteins | sample 5400091 | NCBI WGS metagenome assembly WNFY01 (sample SAMN13153364, study PRJNA577476) | soil metagenome | isolation source: 60 cm soil or saprolite under grassland replicate 1 | place: USA:California | collected 2016-06-15 | reverse complement strand
CCCCCAGCGCGGCTTTCCGTGCTCGGCATTGCCTGACTCGGTTTCACCATTTCGTTTATCCATGGCTTCGAGCGTCACTGGAACTTTCAGGTTCTTGCCATCTCGCAGGACATCCAGATCTATGGTCGTGCCAGGACTTTTCTGGCCCACCACGACCTGGAGCTCCCCGGAGTCATTTACGGCCTGCCCGTTAATTCCTGTGATCACATCTCCAGTCTTGAGTCCACCCTTCGCGCCTGGAGAGTTCGGTTCAACCTGAGAAACCAGCGCGCCTTCGGCTTTCTTCACGCCGAAGAAGCGGGCATTCTCAGGGGTCACATCGTTAATCCCGATTCCGATATACCCATGACTTACCTTTCCGTACTTAATCAGATTGTCCACCGTTGGCCGCACGATCTGAGTAGGAATGGCAAAGCCAGCGCCGGCAAATGAACCGGAGCCGGAAATCAGGAAGGTGTTGATGCCGATCACCTCGCCCCGCGCATCTACCAACGGTCCACCCGAATTGCCAGGATTGATGGCGGCGTCGGTCTGAATGAATTGCCCAGGCTTGCGGCGGTTGCTGGCATCAGGGTTCGGACGATTCAACGCACTTACAATTCCGCGCGTGACGGTAAAGCGCAATCCGAAGGGATTGCCGAAGGCCAGCACGGTTTGACCAGGACGCAGCTTGGTCGAGTCGCCCCAGGGAATGCTAGGCAGATCGGTAGCGTCTACCTTAACAACCGCCAGATCGGTGAGCGGGTCGGCGCCGACCAGCTTGGCAGGCAGCACCCTGCGGTCGCCGAGAGTGACGTTGATGTTCACCGCACCCTCCACAACGTGGTTGTTGGTGACGATGTATCCGTCAGGCGAGATAATCACACCACTGCCCAGTCCGTGCTCAATCCTCGGCCTCTGCGGCATCGGCATTCCGAATTGCCCGAACGGGTTGAATTGTTGCATGTCATTGTCATTGGAATTATCGCCATCGTCGTCGCCGCTTTGTCTGCGGGCGTCCGTCTTCGACGCGACTGTGACGTTTACGATCGCCGGAGTCACGCGCGCAGCCACGTTCTCCATCGCGCGATCAAGGGCCAACAATGGTTCAACGCTGCTGTCATCGAGGGCAGCAGCCGCTGGAGCGGGCGCCGCCGCAGATGCTAGCGCGGCGTTCGCTGGCTTAGCCATCTCGTATGCGCCGAGCGACACCGCCATCAGCGCTGCCAACGAAGGCACGATTATTTTCTTGCTCAATTTGTTATTTGCCCAACCGTTCATCGTTCTTCCTCCTTGAAACTAATTATTTAGTTCTGCTACGCAAAAATTTTTAAAGCGAGCTGGTAATGATCTGCGCTCTAATTGCCCGATTATCGGACTCGCGCAATGTCAACTTCCACACGCAGAAATCAGTCTTCACTTCACCATCACGGTCAATCCTGGTTTGCATAAACACGACATATTGCGTTCTAGAGCGAGAAGCGACATTGGTTCCGGCCTGGCGCGGTAACAATTCCTGCTCTGAAGGACGGTTCTGCGCAACGATTGCAGGCGCTGTTTTCTCGGCGACGCGATGCTGCTTACGCAATGCGGTGTGGGCTGTCGCTACGCTATCCGGATGAAAGCTTGCCTCAATCTTTACCGGCTGCTGAGCAGCTTGTTCTGGCAAAGCTTTCACGTGTGGGACAGGAGTCCCGCCTACGTTCGTGACCACGTGCGGAATTGCGGAGCCTGCAACATTGTTGTCCTGGAACGCAATCAGTCTCGGAGCACCCGGCGCCACCGCAACGCAAAGCACTAGCGCCGCTGACACTAGCGCCAGCGCTGGCATATACGGGCGCGGCGTTGCAGCCCGACTCGGATCGAGAATTCGCGCCAGCCGCAGTGCAGTACTTTTTGCATGACCGATCAGCGACTGAGCAAGGGCAATCCCTTGCCGTGCAAAACTTTTTTCGGCGAGAGATACCAGACACTCAGCGTATGCGCGCCGATTACCCGTCTTCGCCAATACGAGTTCGTCGCACGCCATTTCGCGCTCGAGAGCAAGCCGCCTCTCTACCCACCACACTGCCGGATGAAAGAAGAAGATGGCCCCCAGCAACTTCTGCGCGAGATTCGTCCAATCGTCTCTGCGCTGCAGATGCGCCAGCTCATGCAGAAGGACCGCCGTCAGATCTTGTTCAGAAAGGTCGGTCAGCGCCCACTCCGGAAGCAGCACGGTGGGCTTGAAAAAGCCTACTGCTGTGGGAACTCGCACCCGCGTCGAAGTGCACACCTCAACTGGACGGCTGGCACGAAATTCCGCGATCGACTGTTGCGCTTCAAACGGCAAATCTGAAAATGCAACTGGTGCAGACTCTCGCTGGAGATCCCACAATTTCCAAATGCCGACGATAAGCCGCAACGCGACCAGCGCGACGACAGCTATCCAGAGACCGAAAATTGCATCTGCCCACGCTGCTGGCAAAGTTACCCGCGCGTGCAGCGCGCCGGAAACTCCGCCGGAACCGCCGAACGACGGCACGAAGGGAACGGCAGCGATTCCCACCAGCGCCAGGAACCAGACTGCGAATCGAATCCCTGAATCCTGCTTTTCGAAAGCTCGCAGCCCGATCCAGGCGAGAGTCGCAATCATCAGCCCCGCCGGAATAGAGTTCAGCGCCCGTTCCGCCACAATTTCAGTGGTTCCCTGCAAGAACATCATTTGTGCGCGCTGCCCTCCAGCATTTCTCTCAGCCGCTTCAACTCTTTGGGATCCAAGCCGCGATCTTCAAGAACGTTCAACACAAGTTGCTCATGCGAGTTTTTGAAGAACCTGCTCACCAGATGGCTAATTTCAGAACGGCTGGCGTCCTGCCGCGCGACCACGGGAACATAGACGTGTGCCCGCCCGTCCTTCAGGTGTTTTATGTAACCTTTTTTCTCAAGAACGCGAACCGTTGTGAGCACCGAGTTGTAAGCAAGCTCCGGTTTGCCGGGCAGGGACTCCAGCACCTGCTGGACAGTGGCCGACCCCTTGGGCCAGAGCACGTTCATGATGCGCAACTCGGCTTCCGTCAGAGTTGGAGATTGCTTCGGCGGCACTTCCCTCTCCTGATTATTAGACGCGGGACCCGCGAAAAAGTAACTAATGATTTAGTTGCTGCGGGGGGCGGGTTTGGTTGCGTTCTTTAGATAAGCGGGGCATGACGAAGGTGAAGGGCCACAGCTGAAACTTTACAGGAAAGGCAACTGTTCCCGACAACAAGAAGTCTGAGGGGCTCTAAATCGGCCGGCATCAAATTTCCTAATTTTGGGCAGGTCGCTAGAAGCACTCTTGCAGGATCTGGCGATCTAACGTGTGCCGGGCGTCCACCCAGCTTTTACGGCGTGAGCGGCCATCCTAACCGCGCGAGTCATGACCAAACCGGCAGTAAACAACCGCAACTTCTCAACAAACCGCCGCATCTAAAAATTGACAACAACTCACTCAACTCCTATCATACGATAGCGCGCATACGTGAGCACGTTGATACAAAAGCACTTACTTTAGCTGTGAGCGATGAGCAGTGAGCTATGAGCGACCCAAAACCGTGATTGCTCGAAGCTCACCGCTCCCAGCTCATTGCTAACCCAGCACTTATACCAAGGAGAATTTTATGGCCAAGATTATCGGAATTGACCTCGGCACCACCAACTCCTGCGTTGCCGTTATGGGGGGGGGCGAACCCAAGGTCATCGACAACGAAGAAGGCGGGAGAACCACCCCGTCGGTTGTCGCGTTTACGAAAACCGGGGAGCGGCTGGTCGGGCAGGTCGCCAAGCGCCAGGCGATCACCAATCCCGAAAACACTATTTATTCGATCAAGCGCTTCATGGGACGGCGCTTCGACGAAGTCAGCGAAGAAATGAAGATGGTCCCATACAAAGTCGTCAAGTCCGGCGACCACGTGGCCGTGGTGGCGCAGGGGAAGGAACAGACCCCGCCGCAGATTTCCGCCATGATTCTGCAAAAGCTGAAGAAGGCGGCGGAAGACTACCTCGGCGAGAAGGTGACTGAGGCGGTCATCACCGTGCCCGCGTACTTTAATGACGCGCAGCGCCAGGCCACCAAAGACGCCGGGCAGATTGCCGGGCTCGATGTGAAGCGAATCATCAACGAGCCGACTGCAGCCGCGCTTGCTTATGGGCTAGATAAAGGTAAAGACGAGACCATCGCGGTGTACGACTTCGGTGGCGGCACCTTCGACATCTCGATTCTCGAAGTCGGCGAAGGCGTGATTGAAGTCAAAGCCACGAACGGCGACACCCACCTCGGCGGCGACAATCTTGATCAGCGGCTGGTTGATTGGCTGATCGATGAATTCAAGAAAGATGAAGGCCTCGATCTGCGCGGCAAGGGCAACGAGATGGCGTTGCAGCGTCTGCGTGACGCGGCGGAGCGCGCCAAGATCGAGCTCTCGACCACCATGGAGACGGAAATCAACCTCCCGTTCATTACTGCCGATGCCAGCGGGCCGAAGCACCTGGTGAAGAAGCTGACGCGCGCCAAGCTCGAAGGCATGGTCGAGGACATCATTCAGCGCTCGGTCGGCCCGTGCAAGCAGTGCATGAAAGACGCAGGCGTAGACGCCTCGAAGATCAACGAAGTGGTGCTGGTCGGCGGGCAGACGCGCATGCCTCGCATTCAGGCGCTGGTGAAAGACCTGTTCGGGCGCGAAGGGCACAAGGGCGTGAACCCGGACGAAGTGGTCGCAGTCGGCGCGGGCATTCAGGGCGGCGTGCTCAAGGGCGAAGTCAAAGACCTACTGCTGCTCGACGTGACTCCGCTGACGCTGGCGATTGAAACGCTCGGCGGCGTTGCAACGCCGATGATTCCGCGCAACACCACGATTCCGACCAAGAAGACGGAAACGTTCTCGACGGCGGCCGATAACCAGAATTCGGTTGAGATTCACGTGCTGCAGGGCGAGCGTCCGATGGCGGCGCAGAACCGAACGCTGGGCAAATTCCATCTGACTGGAATTCCGCCGGCGCCGCGTGGCGTGCCGCAGATTGAGGTCACGTTCGACATCGACGCGAACGGCATTCTCAACGTGATGGCGAAGGACAATGCTACCGGCAAGGACCAGAAGATCACGATTACGTCTTCTTCTGGATTGTCCAAGGAAGAAGTCGAGCGCATGGCCAAAGACGCAGATGCGCATGCGGCCGAAGACAAGGCGCAGCGTGAAACGATCGACGCCAAGAACCAGCTCGACTCGATGGTTTACCAGATCGAGAAGATGCTGAAGGAGCAGGGAGACAAAATTTCCGGCTCCGATCGCGGCGACGTTGAGAACGCAATCGCCGATGCGAAGAAAGCGCTCGAGTCGAACGACAAGGCGCAGATGGACCGTGCCCGCGAGACTCTGACGCAAGCTTCGCACAAACTGGCCGAGCAGATGTACAAGTCGGCACAGGCGCAGACTCCGCCTTCGGGTGGAGGCGCAGGCCCGAGCGGCAGTGCCGGCGGCCCTCAGCCCGGTGACAATGGTGAAGCAGGAAAGAAGCAAGACGAAGGCGTAATCGACGCCGAGTACGTGGACGTAGATAAGAAGTGATCGCGCTTAGCGGGGCGTCTGAGCCCCGCTGCGATCATCCCGAGCGAAGTCGAGGGATCTCGGGGTTAGACTGAACACGTGGGGACAGCCGCCCTCGGCTGTCCTGCCGAGCAAGGCTCGGCAATGCTTGGCCACGGATTTAACACGGATCGTCGCGGATCAATAACAGTCCGTGAAGATCCGTGAGGATCCGTGGCTTGAATTTTTCATTGGTAGGAAGCGAGGTAAACAACTTGCAGTTCAAAATCAAAGATCAAGATTATTTTTTAGCATTCGTAGAACAGGAAAAGCGCTGGTACGTCTTCGCGCCCACAGCGCAGGGAGTGCACCGCATTCCGGTGTACGTGGACGCAGTGAAGTACAAGAAGTCAGGAACTCTGGAGGAGGGTGTAAGCGACCTGAGGAATTGATCCCTTGGACCATGCATAAATACATTTTTCTCGATACGAACATATTCGAGCAGGTTCAGCCAATAGAGAACATTGACTGGTTGACCTTGACTCGAAGCGAGGAGGTTACGCTCGTAGTGCCGACGATGCCCCTCCGTCAATTGAACAAGCACAAGGACCGATCGGAACGAGGCCGAATTAAGCGGCGCGCCGCTGCTGCATTGTCACAACTTAGCGGGTATTCGCGTCAGAACTGCACTTTCCCGCGCTCCAAGGTGGATCTCGAATTCCGGCATCAGGAACCTCTGATCGACTTTGCGATGTACCACCTAAGCAAGGATGTGGCTGACGACTGGCTGCTCGCGAGCGCGATCGAGTTTGCGCGGGAGAAGAACTTTTCGCCTGAAGACGTCATGATTGCGACTGACGATCTAGGGCTGGAACTCAAGGTTAAAGGGCAGCCTGCGCTGAGTATTCTTACGCTTCCAGCTCACCTGCGTCTTCTCGACGAGGCTGACCCCGAGGAGGCAAGAATCAAGGAATTGGAATCAGAAAATCGAAGGCTCAAGAGCTCGTTGCCTCGACTTAACCTGGCCTTCAGTAACAAATCCAGTTCGCTGGAAATAACGATCGAATCTCCCGTGGAATTGCCCGAAGATAAGATCAAGGAGGGATTGGCGCAACTTCGATGCAAGTACCCGTTGCTAACACCGGAGTCGTTCGCAGCCCCGTCCGTTCTTTCAGCTCTTATTAGCCCCCAAGATGTTTCGGCGTACAACATGGAGCTATTGAGCTTCTTTAAGAAAACTGAAGATTACTATTTAGAGATGGTGCAGTACGTGAACCGTTCTCGGCTAACGGTAAAGTTGGGCCTCGTGCTCCAAAATACCGGGAATGCGCCAGCAGATGACATTGACGCCGAGCTACACTTCCCAGATGGGACCTCGGTTCTAGAAGATGATGCACAGGACGTCGAGCCAAAGCGACCTAAGCCACCTCTTACACCTCAAGAAAAGTTCACCAGGCAATTTCAATTTCCCAGCGGTCTCGCGCTCGCACACATCGCCACACCGCACTTCGACATTCCAGACTTTACTCCACGAACTCCAGCCAACACACGGCTGAAAGGTATCCGCAAAACCAACAGCTACCTTGTTAGTTTCGCTGTCGATAGGCTTAAGCATACAACTTTCGAGGAACTCCCCTCAGTTCGCTTCAGGTTTGATTCTTTTGAGACGGTTAAGCCGTTTCAGATCGATTACACCTTGCTGGCTGCTAACCTGCCTTTACCGGCAACCGGAGCGCTGAACATCTTAGCGAGCGTTAGCTAATGCCGACCACAACTAAAAAAGATTATTACGAGATCCTCGGCGTAAAGAAGTCCGCCTCGGTGGACGACATTCGCAAGGCGTTTCGCAAACTCGCGCGCAAATATCATCCCGACGTCAACCCCGGAGACAAAGCGGCCGAAGAAAAGTTCAAAGCGCTATCTGAGGCGAATGACGTTCTGAGCGATCCCAAGAAGCGGAAAATTTACGATCAGCTCGGTTTCTATTCCGACAACATTGATCCCGCGGCCGCCGAGGCCTACTCCCGCGGAGGCCCAACCGGAGCCGGCGGCTTCGGCGGATTCCCCGGCGGACAGCCTGGGGCGGGGCAAGGCCAGGGCGTTCCCTTCGACTTCAGCGGCTTCGATTTCAATGACATGTTTGAAGGTGCCCGCGGCCGCACAACATCAGGTGGCGGCGGATTTCGCGACATCTTCTCCAGCATGTTCGGTGGCAGCCGTGGCGGAACCGTCGCGCAAGAAGGACCCGAGCCAGGTTCCGATCTCGAATATCAAGTCAACGTTCCTTTCTGGACGGCAATTCGCGGCGGCGTCATGCGTCTGAATATCACGCGCCAGGATGCCTGCACAAATTGCGGCGGCAACGGCTACATCGAGGCGCCGGGTGTCTGTCCGCAGTGCCATGGCAAAGGCACCATCGAACAAAGCGCCAACCGCATGAAGTTCAACGTGACCTGCCCTCGCTGCAGAGGCACGGGTAAGAACGTCTCGCCTTGCCCGGTCTGCCACGGGGAAGGTGTCGTCAGCCGCACCGAGCCGCTTGAGGTTCGCACCAAGCCGGGCACGCGCGATGGACAGCGCATTCGCATTCCCGGCAAAGGCAACGCTGGCGGACACGGCGGCCCCCCAGGAGATCTCTACGTCATTATCCGCGCCGGCGACCACCCGGTATTTCATCGCGAAGGTGATGACATTTATGTCACGGTTCCCGTCACCGCAACCGAAGCCGCTCTGGGCGCAAAGATCGAGGTGCCAACAATTGACGGCCGCGCACTTCTGAAAGTTCCTCCGGGTACGCAGTCCGGACAAAAACTCCGCCTGCGCGAAAAGGGAGTGCCTTCCGCCACCAAAGAAGGCGTCCGCGGAGATGAAATCGTGGAAGTGAAGGTCACCGTTCCCATGCCAAGAGATGAGAAGACCAAGGAACTGCTCCGCGAATTGGCCAAGCTGAATCCGGAAGATCCACGGGAAGAGTTGTTTAAGAATGTCTGAGCGCACGTCGGAGACGTTCCGTCGTGTTGCCCCTCAACGCGGTGCCCCGCCACCCTTCTCCAAATAACTTCGAAAGTAATTCATCGCGCCCTGCATCCGCGCCACGGCCGGCCCCGCTGGAATTTCCTCTGCCACACTCTCCATCTCTTCCGCCTCGTCACCCGCCGCTCCCTTAAGCAACTGCCACGCCTCCCGATACTGTTCATACTTCGGCATGGTGCTGCACAGACAGATCGCTCCCATGCCGCGAATCGCTTTCTCGGGAACGATGTACCAGGTGTCTTCGAGTATCGCGTATGCTGCCACAAATCGAACGACCCCGCTCGGTACTTTTTGTTATTGCTCTTCAGGTTACAGATATATCCCTTCGCGGTCGGCTGTTTCGCAATTTGTCGAATCAATTAAAACACTGTCATCCCGACCAAGTAATTGGATTGGCTTTGCCAATGCAATCACGCGTGGAGGGACCTGCTGTTTCGTTTTGCTGGTGCCAATTCTGTGCTTGGAACCCGACTGGAAAAGCAGGTTCCTGCTTCGCTCCGAATGACGGCAGTTGTTTAAAAAATTAAAAAGGGCAGGTCTGGAGACCCGCCCTCACGTATTGTCTGAATGGCGGGCGAGGGCGCCCGCCCTACACAAGCTAGTCCCTCACCCCATCCAGAAACGCCCGTAGCTTCCTCGATCTGCTCGGATGTCGCAACTTCCGCAGCGCCTTGGCCTCGATTTGGCGGATGCGCTCGCGGGTGACAGCAAAGCTCTGGCCCACTTCTTCCAAAGTGTGCTCGCTGCCGTCTTCCAGGCCGAAGCGCATCTTGATGACTTTTTCTTCGCGCGGCGTCAAGGTGCGAAGCACGTGCGAAGTCTGGTCTTTCAGGTTGACGTTGATCACGGCCTCAGCGGGCGAGACCACGGCGCGGTCTTCGATGAAGTCCCCAAGGTGCGAATCTTCTTCTTCGCCAATCGGCGTTTCGAGTGAGATCGGCTCCTGAGCAATCTTCAGCACTTTCCGGACTTTTGCCACCGGAATGTCCATGCGCTTGGCGATTTCTTCCGACGTCGGTTCGCGTCCCAGTTCCTGCACCAGCTGCCGGGAAGTGCGGATCAGCTTGTTGATCGTTTCGATCATGTGCACGGGGATACGAATCGTACGCGCCTGATCAGCAATTGCACGAGTAATTGCCTGCCGAATCCACCACGTGGCATAAGTTGAAAACTTATACCCGCGGCGGTATTCGAATTTGTCCACAGCCTTCATCAGGCCGATGTTGCCTTCCTGAATCAGGTCGAGGAATTGCAGTCCGCGGTTGGTGTATTTCTTTGCGATTGAAACCACCAAACGTAGGTTAGCTTCGATGAGTTCGCGCTTGGCGTACTCCGCGTCCATGTCGCCCTGGATGATCTCGCGCTGGGTGCGTTTGAGCTCCTGGAATGCGACACCGACTTCCTGTTCGATTTTTTCAAGCTCGCCATGAATGGTCCGAGACTGGCGCCGGTACTCCTTGCGCTGATCGTCAGAGCGAGTGGCCTCGGCTTTCTTTTCGAGATTGTTCGCCTGGCGATCAAGCGAACGCATGGTATCAACCGTCTTGTTCAGACGTTCGATCAGCCGCTTGCGCTCGAGGTTGGTGAACCCCAGGTCGCGCACCGCCACCGACACGCCAACCACTGCTCGCGCGAGTTGATTGTGCAATCGCCGATAAGGTCTTGGGTTTTTCTTCTGCGATACATCGGCGAACTTCTCCTGCACCTGCATGGCTTTCTTGTACGCCTTGGCAAGTTCGTCGATTTTTCCCGTGAAATCGTTCAGGCGAGCCTGCACGATTTCGTCAGTGATCTCTTCCTCGTCGAAGGTGACCACTTCCTTGATGGAGCGGACGCCCTTCTTCAGGTCTTCGCCCATGGCCAGCAATTCGCGGATCACAATTGGCGATCGCGAAAGCGCCTTGAGCACACGGTTCTGTCCGCGCTCGATCCGCTTAGCGATTTCAACTTCGCCTTCTCGGGTCAATAGCGGAACAGTCCCCATCTCGCGCAAATACATGCGGACGGGGTCATTAGTTTTTTCGAGAGCGCCGGGGGTGAGGTCGAGTTCGACGTCTTCCCCGATTTCTTCTGCATCTTCTCTGTCAAGAGCGGTGGAGGGCAGTTTTGGGCCCTCCAGTACATCAATGCCTTGCGTACCGATTGTGGTCAGCAGATCGTCCAGGTCTTCGGGAGAGTGCACATCGTGCGGGATGAGGTCGTTGACCTGGTCATAGGTCAGATATCCCTTCTCCTTCCCTGTATCGATCAACTTTTTTATATCCTCAAATTTGTCGTCTAAAGCCAAGACGGATTGTCCTCTTCTTCGTCCTTAGAGGTGGACGCTGGAAATTTTCTTAATAAACGGTGGGAACGTGCGATGGCGAGCTGAACGCCGGCACAAACCTTTCGATTGTAGCAGAAACAAGCCAACGGCTACGAGCTTTGAGCGTTTAGCAAAGCTCGATTCCTGAAGCTTAGTTCCTGAGGTCCGAAAGCTGTTCTTGTGCGCGTCCGTCGGGAATGCCGACAATATGCCCTGAATCCCTGCCGTCAATTAATTAGATGGCACGGACGGCGGTTTAGTTTCAGGGGTTTGAGGGGCCAAAACGGCAATTTTGCGGTGCGGTACAATCCTCCGCGACGGTCTGGAGGAATCATGCGGAAGCTTGGTCTGGTGGTCTTGCTCGTTTGTTGCTCGTCGGCGATGGCGCAGAACCTGTCCCCGGAAGTCAAAGAGTTCGTAAAGGTGGACGCGCCTGTCATCGCGCTGGAGCATGTCCGCGTGATTGACGGGACTGGTGCGGCTGCGCGCGAGGATCAGACTGTCGTGTTGGCGAATGGCAAGATCAAATCCGTTAGCAGCGCCGCTGACGCCAGTGTCCCCCAAGACGCCAACGCCCTCGACCTGCACGCCTACACAGTTATCCCTGGCCTGGTTGGGATGCACGACCACATGTTTTATCCCATGGGGAACGGGGTTTATGGCGAGATGGCCTATAGCTTTCCGCGGCTCTATCTTGCCGCGGGAGTGACCACAATCCGTACCACAGGTTCGCTTGAGCCATACACCGATCTCGAAATCAAGCACAAAATTGACAACGGCGAATCACCAGGCCCGAAGATTCATACAACCGGGCCATACCTCGAGGGCAAAGGAAGTTGGGTATTACAGGCACACAAGCTGACTGGTCCAGACGACGCTACGAAAACTGTCGATTTCTGGCTCGACCAGGGCGTGGACAATTTCAAGATATACAACTTCATTAGCGCGGACGAACTGTCTGCCGCAATCAAAGCCGCGCACAAACGTAGAGCCAAGGTCACCGGGCACTTGTGCTCGATTGGATTTCGCCAGGCAGCGGAGTTGGGCATTGATGATCTGGAACACGGACTGCTGGTTGACACCGAATTCTTCCCCGAGAAGAAGGCCGACCAATGTCCGGACATTCCCGACGACATTCAGCGTTACGGCAAACTCGACGTGCAGGCTGGGCCGGTGCACGACATGATCGTTGACCTTGTGCAGCACCGTGTCGCGATGACTTCCACTCTGCCGGTTTTCGAAATGGATGTGCCGGGCCGGCCTTCCATGCAAACTCGCGTGCTCGAAGCGTTAACTTCCGAAGCCCGCAGCGCCGTACTCAGCAACAAACTGCGTACGACCGATCAGGCGAGAATTCGCAAACGTTACGGAAGCGACATCTCTCCGTGGCCGGCCGCATTCAAGAAAGAAATGGAATTCGAGCGGGCATTCGTCAAAGCCGGCGGGACGCTGCTTGCAGGGCTTGATCCAACGGGTATGGGTGGAATTGTCGCCGGATTCGGCGATCAGCGGGAACTCGAACTCCTCGTCGAAGCCGGATTCACGCCGCTCGAAGCGATCCACATTGCAACCTACAATGGCGCGCAATATCTAGGAGAACTAGATAAGATCGGCACGATTGCGGTGGGAAAGCAGGCGGACTTGGTCGTGATCAAAGGCGATCCGTCGCAGAAGATTGAAGATATTGAGAACGTCGA
>WNFY01004675.1_pt1 | contig 12555 bp, 14 predicted proteins | sample 5400091 | NCBI WGS metagenome assembly WNFY01 (sample SAMN13153364, study PRJNA577476) | soil metagenome | isolation source: 60 cm soil or saprolite under grassland replicate 1 | place: USA:California | collected 2016-06-15 | reverse complement strand
CCGTATGCGGCCTACCCGGGGCCGATCTACGCGGTTCCGGGGAACCACGACTGGTACGACGGCCTCGGCGGCTTCATGCGGATCTTCTGCGGCGCCGAGTGGCCTGCGGGAAGGATCCGCGGTACCGGCCTCAAGGCTCGGTTGCGCAGGCGGCTGTGGCGCCAGCCCAGCATCTGCGCCGAGGACACGCTCGGCCGCTGCCGGGAGCTGCGGCCCGCGCTCGGGCAGCCACCGACACTTCCCGGCCCTTACTGGACCCTGGAGACGGGACCGGTGCGGTTCGTCGGCATCGACACCGGCATCCTCGGCAACCTCGACGGCGAGCAGGGCGACTGGCTGCGCGAGGTGTCCAGGGGGCCGAAGCCGAAGATCCTGCTTACCGGCAAGCCCCTCTACGTCAACAACAAGTGCGAGCCGGGCCTCATTGCCGGCCGAGACTTCACCGTCGACGACGTCGTCCGCGACCCCGAGAACAACTACGTGGCCGCGATCGGGGGCGACATCCACAACTACCAGCGGTACCCGGCCCCGGTTGACGGCCGCACGATTCAGTACATCGTCTCCGGCGGCGGCGGCGCCTTCATGCACGCGACGCACACGATCCCGAAGGTCGACGTGAACGGCGTCTCCGAGGACGACTTCAAGTGCTACCCGCTGCGCGGCGACTCGCTCGCCTTCTACAGCCGGCTCTACAGCCGGAAGATCGCCCTTCGGAGCCGGGCGCTCCAGATCGTCCCGGAGCAAGCGTCGGCGCTGATCGCCTCGCGCGTCAACAGCGTTCCGACGCGCGGCGGGACGACTCGGCCGCTGCTCAGGACGAGGGTGCGCGGCTCCTTCGTCGGCCTGCTCCCGAGCGGCCAGACCTTCCACAAGTACCTCTCCGAGTTCGCGACCTGGGTCGACCCGCCGCTCTTCAAGCACTTCCTGCGGCTCGACGTGAGCCCGGCGGAAGTGCGCATCCGCTGCTTCGCGGCGACGGGCTGCGGCGCGCAGGAGCTCAACCCGCCGGTCGAGGACGACTTCGTGATCCCGCTGAACGGACGGTAGGCGTGTTCGGAGCGATTCCCCGCCGACTGCGCCGCGAGGCCAGCCGCTACGCGCTGGTCGACGGGATCCCGTTCACGCTGCCGGTGCGCTCGATGCGGATGCAGGCGCTGATGGCGGCATTCCCCGTCGATCCCGCCGGAGCCCAGGCGCTCCTTCCCGACGGCATCCGCGCGGTCCGGCTGTGGCGGAAGGCGCTGGTCGCCGTCACGGTCGTCAACTACCAGGAGACCGTGATCGGCAAGTACATCGAGTACAGCATCGCGCTCGCCTGCCGCCATGGCCGTTTCGGGTTCGGGCAGTACGTCCTCGACCTGCCGGTCAGCACCGAGATCTCGGTCAAGGGCGGCAAGGGGATCTGGGGGATGCCGAAGCACCAGGCACCCCTCGACTTCGAGGTCGGCGACGGGAAGGTCGCGAGCCAGTACGACCTCGACGGGCGGTTGGCCGCGTACGCCGAGATCGCGCGGCCCCGCCTGGGCTTCCCGCTCCGCTTCGGGGCGTCGAACTACTGCTCGTTCCGCGGGATGCTGATGAAGTCGACGGTCTACTTCAAAGGGCGGGCCAAGGTCGGCTTCGGGCGCGGGGCGCGCGGCCGGTTCGAGGTAGGCGACCACCCGCGCCTCGCCCAGCTCAAGGCGCTCGGCCCGTTCGAGAAGCCGCTCTTCACCGCCTTCTTCCCGGAGGCCCACGGCGTGCTCGACGATCACTACGAGTCCTGGTTCGTCGGGTTCGAAAAGCCGCCGGAGCAGCGGCCGGAGGGTATGGAAAGCGTGATCAACCTCGGCCTCGGCGAGGAGTGGCCGCCGCCGCCGAGCGCGCCGCATCAGCCATGAGCTGGTGGAAGATCCTCGACGCATCCGTGTTGCTTCTCTGCGCGTCGATGTACCTGGGCACGGGCTGGTCGCTGGTGCTCTTCTCGTTCCCGGGCCGCGACAAGCTCACGGTCGACAACTACTACGACCAGTTCGTGCCGCCGGTCGAGCGCGCGACGAAGTTCTTCACGTGGATGACGACGCTGATGATGGCCGCGGCGATCGTCCTGATCGTGGCCGACTGGCACAGCGCCTACGTGATCGCTCCGGCCGTGCTGCTGGCGGGCGTGATCGCGGCCACCGCGCTGACGGTCAAGTTCATCTTCCCGTACAACAAGCGGATGGAGGGCCATATCCGCGACCCGGCTGAGCTTCAGGTCGTCCTCGGCAAGTGGATTCGTCTCAACTGGATCCGGACGTTGCTCTGGACGGGCCAGTGGATCGCGATCACGAGCTGGTTCGCGGTGCGCCTCGGGTGACTGTCTGGCTGCGCCGGGCGCTCTTGGCGATCGCGGCCGGGACGTTCCTCTCCGGGCTGCTCCTGATCGTCTTGCAGCGGTGGATCCTCGACCTGCTCTCGGCGCCGACGACCACGAGCGACCGCCTTTTCTTCGCGATCATCGGGATGTTCATGGCGATCGTCGGCGGGACGCTGACGCAGGACCTGCTGCGGCGGCCGAGCCGACTGGTCGTCGGCTGGTCGGCGCTCCAGAAGCTCGGGGCGTCGGCGGCGATGTCGCTGGCCGTCGCGCTGTCGGTCTTCTCGTACTACGGGATCATCCTCGCCGGCTTCGACTTCTGCTCGGCGCTGCTCGCAATCGGCTACTGGTTGCGCATCGGGAGGTGAGGCGCGTGGCGCTCGTCTTCTTCTTCGGGTACGTCCTCACGCTGATCGTCGCGGGCGCCTGGGGGATCGCCGGCGCGCGGCTCGACATGCCGTGGCTGCTGCGCGTCCACCTCGGCGACCTCCCACACCGTGCCCAGGCGAACCTGCTCAGCCAGTACCGGTTCCTGCGTGCAATCGAGCTGGGCTTCGGCCTGTTCGCGTTCCGCTACTGGCGCGAGATCTTCCGCCTCCGCAGCTACAACCACGTGTTCCTGGCCGCCATGGCCTGCGGCGTCGCGGCGCGCCTCCTGAGCCTGGGCGCCGACGGCACGCCTTCCGTCTGGATGTACGCCTTCCTCGGCTGGGAGTCGGCGGGGGTCGTTGCGATCTTCCTGTACACGCGCCCGCGCGTGATGCCCGCTTGAGCCTCGCGGCCTCTGAAGGGTCGCGGCCCCGCCGCTCACTGATCCTCGCGGGTGGCGGGATGCGGGTCGCCTACCAGGCCGGGGCGCTGCTCGCGCTCGAGGAGGAGGGGCTGACCTTCTTCCACGGCGACGGGACCTCCGGCGGGACGATGAACCTCGCGATGCTCCTCTCGGGTCTCAGCCCGGCCGAGATGTGCGAGCGCTGGCGGACCCTGAACGTCCGCGACTTCGTCTCGTTCTTGCGGATCAAGCGGTACCTGCGCAGCCTTAACTGGCCTGCGTTTGGCGGGGCGGACAGCCTCGTCCAGAAGGTCTACCCGCACCTCGGCATCGACGCCGCGCGCATCCGCACCGCGGAGGGCATCGAGGGCACCTTCAACGTCTGCGAGTTCGGCGAGAAGACGAACTGGGCCGTCTCGCACCGCGAGGTCGACCGGGACCTGCTGGTCGCAGGCGTCTCGCTGCCGATGCTGATGCCGCCCGTCGCGCGTGACGGGAAGCTCTTCGTCGACTCGGTCTGGATCAAGGACGCGAACCCGAGCGAGGCGGTCCGGCGCGGGGCGGAGGAGCTCTGGCTCGTCTGGTGCATCGGCAACACGGAGCGCTACCGCGACGGCGCCTTCAACCAGTACGTGCACATGATCGAGCTGAGCGCGAACGGCGGTCTGTCCGAGGAATTCGCCCACCTACGGGCCGAGCTCGGCTCCGACTTGCCCGTGCTCCATGTGATCAAGCCCGAGTACCCCCTGCCGCTCGACCCGGACTTCTACCTCGGCCGGATCGACGCGAGCGCGCTGATCGCGATGGGCTATCGCGACGCGAAGCGCTATCTCGCCTCGCCGTCTCCGGCCGAGTGGGGGCCGAGCGCGACGAAGATGCGCGACCAGCCGCCGGGGGCGGCCTTCGTCGAGAAGGTCGAGGGAGCGGAGATCCGCGTCGACATCCGCAACGCCGAGCGCTTCTTCGGCGGCGATCGGACCGGGGAGGCCGTCGCGATGGTGAACGGGCGGCCGGCCAAGTCCGGCACGTTCGCCCTCGACGGTCACTGGCGCACGTACGACCTCGTACTGGAGCCCGACGACCACGTCTCGCTTCGCGTGCGCGGGAAGCTCTGGCGGGTCCGCCACCTCCAGGCGACCGGCACCGATTCGGTGCGGCGACAGATCTCGATCATGGTGCGTTTGGCGCGGCTGCTCGCCTAAGGAGGGCTTGCCGACACCTAGTCTGTGCCGTCGGGCCGCGCTGTCCGCCCCGAGGCGGCGTCCTCAGTCGGCCCAATAGCTACCCACTATTGGGCCTCCCTGCGTCCTTGCCTCGGAACGGCCAGCGCACCCCGACGACGAGCGAGGTCCCGCCAAGCCCTCCTAGCTAGAATCACCGCGATGGCTGAGACCGGGACGATGAGGGTCAAGTCGGGCCTCGCCGAGATGCTCAAGGGCGGGGTGATCATGGACGTCACCGACGCCGACCAGGCGCGGATCGCCGAGGACGCGGGCGCGGTCGCCGTGATGGCGCTGGAGCGCGTGCCCGCCGACATCCGCAAGGAGGGCGGGGTCGCGCGCATGGCCGACCCGGACAAGATCCGCGAGATCCAGGAGGGGGTCACGATCCCTGTCATGGCGAAGTGCCGTATCGGACACTTCGTCGAGGCCCAGGTGCTCGAGGCGCTCGAGGTCGACTACATCGACGAGAGCGAGGTGCTCACTCCGGCCGACGTCCAGAACCACGTCGACAAGTGGAAGTTCACCGTCCCGTTCGTCTGCGGCTGCACGAACCTCGGCGAGGCGCTGCGCCGCATCTCCGAAGGCGCAGCGATGATCCGCACCAAGGGCGAGGCCGGCACCGGCGACATCGTCAACGCGGTCACGCACATGCGCTCGGTCTTCGGGCACATCCGCAAGCTGCAGTCGCTACGCGAGGACGAGCTCTACTCGGAGGCGAAGGAGGTTCGCGCGCCGCACGAGCTCGTGCGCTGGGTCGCCGAGCACGGCCGCCTACCGGTGGTCACGTTCACCGCCGGCGGGATCGCGACCCCGGCCGACGCGGCGCTCTGCATGCAGCTGGGCGCCGACGGCGTCTTCGTTGGCTCGGGGATCTTCAAGTCCTCCGATCCCTCGACCCGCGCGAAGGCGATCGTCGAGGCGACGACGCACTTCGAGGACGCCGAGATCCTGGCGCGGGTCTCCGGCGGCCTCGGCGACGCGATGGCGGGCCTGTCCGCAGCCGCGCTCGCGCCAGAAGAGCTGCTCGAAACGCGCGGCTGGTAGAAGCGCGCCGTCCGGCGCCTCGCTCAGGCTCAGCCCGTGCAGGCAATCCGTGCTCCCTGGACGAGCGCGTCGTTCCTCGTCTACACGGGCGCGCTGACCGTCCTCGCCAGCGCGGTCTGGCTCGACTCGATCCTCTCCGACCGCTACTCGTCCGCCGCCTTCGCAGGTTGGGCCGCCCTCGTCTTCGGCTGCGCCCTCTTCGTCGCGCTCGCCTTCAGGCGCGCCGGCCGCCCCTTGCTCGCCGGGCTGTTCGCATTCGTCTCCATTGTGCTGTTCGCCGTCTTCGTTGGTGCACTCGAGGACTGGTGGGGCTGGCTCTCCCACGACTCGCCGCTGCATGGCTTCCACTGGAGTCTGCTCCTCCTCGAGGTGGTCACCCTGATCGCCGCACTGCGAGCCCTGCGCGTCTTCCACCACCCGTTGCTCGTCCTGGCCGCGGCGGGTGTCGGCTGGTACTTCGTCGCCGACCTGCTCTCGAGCGGCGGCAACTGGTCGGCCTGGGTCTCGCTCCTTTTCGGGCTCTTCCTGCTGCCGACCGCGGCCGGTGCGAACCGCGTGTACGGATTCTGGCTGCACGTCGTCTCGGGCCTGACGATCGGGGGAGCGCTCCTCTGGTTCTGGCACGAGACCGACTGGAACTACATCCTGATCGGGCTTGTCGCCCTGGCGTACATCATCTTCGGCGCCGGAAGGCGGCGCTCGAGCTGGACCGTCCTGGGGGCGTTCGGGTTGTTCCTGACGACGGTGCACTTCGTCGACAAGTGGTTCGGTTCGGTCGTCACGCTCTTCTACTCGCTCTTCGGCCTCGGGGAGAACCCGAAGCATGACTGGGCCCGACCGCTCGGCTTCGTGGTGCTGGGCTTCGCCTACGTTGCGCTCGGAGTCCTAGTCGCCCGCAGGGAGCGCCACCGTGAAGCGTGAGCCCCGGCCGGGCTCCGAGTCGACCTCGAGGCGGCCGTTCATGCGCTCGACGAGCTCCCGGCAGATGTAGAGGCCGAGGCCGCTCCCGCCGACGCCGCGCGTCTGCTGCGGGTCGAGGCGATAGAACTTCTCGAAGATCCGCTCGAGCTCCGAGCTCGGGATTCCGAGGCCTTCATCCGCGACCTCGATCAGGCAATCGCCATTCTCGGAGTCGAGCCGAACCTCGACCTCGCCGCCCTCGGGCGAGTACTTGATCGCGTTGTCGACCAGGTTCGTCAGAACCTGGCGGAGCTTGTTTTCGTCGCAGACGATCCGCCGTGCGCCGTTCGCCGACAGCCGCAGCGAAATGCCTTCCGGGAGGTGCAGAGAGGCGGACTCGATCACCGACGAGGCGACGCCGGCGGGGTCGCACTCGTCCAGCTCGATCTCGATCGCGTCCGCATCGAGCTGGCCGGCGAGCAGGATCTGGTCGACGATCTGCGAGAGGCGTGCGGTCTCGCCTTCGATCATCTCGAGGAACGTCGCCTGCTCGTCATCGCCGAGCTCGATGTCTTCGCGCCTGACCGTGCGGATCGCGCCGTAGACCGCAGCGAGTGGCGTCCGCAGCTCGTGCGAAGCGGTCGCGACGAACTCGGCCCGTGCTGTCTCGAGCGCGTGCTCGTCGGTGACGTCGCTGAGCGCGTAGACGCTGCCCTCCCCGAAGTCGACGCCCGAAGCCGAAACCCAGAGCTCCCGGTCCTGGATCGTGAGCGGGATCGTCACCGGCCGCGCGGCCTGTTCCCCGGGGCGGACCAGCGGAACGTGCGAGGCGAGCGACTCCCAGACGGGCACGACGTCCTGGACGGGCTTGCCCAGCGCCTGCTCCTCGCTGATGCCGGTGATCGCCGCAGCGGCCGGGTTCCAGTGCCTGACGACCCCTTCCAGGTCGAGGAGCACGACGCCGTCCGCCACGTAGTCGAGCGCGCGCGCCGCGTTCGCGCCGCGCTCGGCCTCCTGGAACAGACGCGCGTTGTCGACGAGGATCCCGGCGCGCCGGGCGAGCTCGAGTGCCAGAGCGAAGTCGGCCTCCGTGTACGGGGCGTGCGCCTCGGCCGCGATCAGCGAGAGTGCCCCGAGCACCCGGCCGCGCGCACTCAGTGGAACGCAGAGCGATGAGTGAATGCCGAGCTCGGTCACGATTCGGCGCAGCTCCTCGTCGTCGCCGATCGACTCGTCGAGCAGCTCCGGCGGAATCCTCGGGAAGAACTCCGGCTCGCCCGTGCTGATCACGTACGCGACGCCGTGCGGGTCGCCGGCCTCGGGCGGGTAGCGCCGCTGGAGCTCTCTCGCCCAGCGCACCTTCTCCGGATCCTCGTGCGCTACGACGAGCCGCTCGATCTCGCCGTCTTCGCCGACCATGTCGATCGCGCACCAGTCGGCGAGCCGGGGCACGGCGAGCTGGGCGAGGCGCGCGAGCGTCTCCTTGTACTCCATCGAGGACGAGAGGAGCTCGCTCGCCTCCGCGATGAAGGCAAACCGCTCGCGGGCAGCGCGCTCGGCTTCGTAGAGCCGCGTGCGCTCGAGCGCGAGCGCCGCCTGCCGAGCGAGCGTGATCTTCATTCGCCTCCGGCTCTCGCTGAACTCCATGTCCTCGCCGAACGAGAGCCCCAGCAGGCCGACCACGCGGCCCTCGAGCGTGAGCGGCAGGACCGCCAGCGCGTGCCCGTCGTCGCCGCGCCCGCTGAGCGACGGGAAGAGCGCGTTCCGCTCCTGCTGCGAGGTGATGAAGAGCGGCTTCCCGGTCCTCGCCACGTGCGACATCGGCAGGTCGGCCGAGACCGGGAAGCGTGCGTAGTCGCCGAGCACGTGCTCGCGGTAGCCGCGCTGCGCGAGGAGCTCGATCGTCTCGCCGTCCTCGCTGATCGCGCCGATCGCGCCGGCCCGCGCTTCGGCCGCCCGGAGCCCCTCGGTCAACACCGCGTCGAGAACCTGTTGGGGCGTCAGCGCCTCGGCGAGGCGCTCGCTGACGCGCTGAAGCCGATACGCGCGATCCGCGGCGTCCTCGAGGGATTCCGCAGGCAGAACGTCGCGCTCCGATTGAAGCTTCACTTAGACCCTCCTGGCCGCCGGCCGGATTGTACGTGCGGCTTGCCTAGAATCGGGGTCGTGAGCAGAGCTCCAAAGATCGGAATCCTCGCGGTGCAAGGGAATGTGCGCGAGCACGCCGCCGTCCTGCGCAGGCTCGGCGCCGAGCCGGTCGAGGTGCGCAAGCCCGGACAGCTCGCGGATCTCGACGGGCTGATCATCCCCGGCGGCGAGTCGACCGCGATCGCCCGGCTCGTGCGTCTCTACGGGCTCGAGGAGGCGATCCGGAGCTTCCAGCGGCCCATCTTCGGAACCTGTGCCGGGATGATCCTGCTCGACCGGCGCCACCTCGGGCTGCTCGACCTCGAGGTGAGCCGAAACGCCTACGGCAGGCAGGTCGCGAGCTTCGAGGCCGATCTCGAGCTCTCCGGCGAGGACGAGCCGCTGCACGGAGTGTTCATCCGGGCGCCGCGCGTGCTCGACGCGGGTCCCGGTGTCGAGGTGCTCGCGGAGCTCGACGGCGAGCCGGTGCTGCTGCGTCAGGGCCGGACGATCGTGTCCGCTTTCCATCCGGAGCTGACCGACGACACTCGCGTGCACGAGCGTTTTCTCGAGCTCGTGCGGGAGGAGGGGCATGTCAGGGCATAGCAAGTGGAGCTCGATCAAGCACAAGAAGGGCGCGGCCGACGCGAAGCGCGGCAAGCTTTTCTCGAAGCTTGCGCGGGCCCTCATCGTCGCCGCGCGCGAGGGCGGGGGCGACCCCGCCGCGAACCTCGCGCTCCAGAACGCGATCGAGAAGGCGCGCTCGTACTCGATGCCGAAGGAGAACATCGAGCGCGCGATCGCCCGCGGCTCGGGGGCCGACACCGCGGCGGAGACGTTCGAGACGGTCGTCTACGAGGGCTACGGGCCGAACGGCGTCGCGATTCTCGTCGAGGCGCTCACCGACAACCGCAACCGCACGGCGGCCGACGTGCGCGCCGCCTTCGCCAAGCACGACGGCAACCTAGGCGGCTCGGGCGCGGTCGCGTGGCTGTTCGAGCGCCGCGGGGTGATCCTGGTCGACGCCGACCGCTTCGACGAGGACGAGCTGACGCTCGCGGCCGCGGAGGGCGGCGCCGACGACGTCGAGCTCGAAGGATCGAGCTTCCGTGTCACCTGCGCCCCCGAGTCGCTGAGCACGGTCCGCCAGGCGATCGAGGACGCGGGGATCGAAGTCGACTCGGCCGAGCTGACGATGGTGCCGAAGACGACCGTCAACCTGGACGAGGAGAACGCGGCGAAGAAGACCCTCCGGCTGATCGACGCGCTCGAGGAAAGCGACGACGTCCAGGAGGTCTACTCCAACTTCGACATCCCCGAGCGGGTGATGGAGGCTGTAGCGACCTAGTCGGGGGTCGGCGCTAGCTGCCGACCTTGAGGCTGATCCGGGCGCCCTTCCAAGTCCGGAGAAGGAACGTCCGGTGCGGTCCTTAACCTCACGGCGTGAGGGTTCTCGGCATCGATCCGGGTACGGCAGCGTGCGGGTACGGCATCGTCCACGAAAGCGGAGGCCGCCTCAAGGCGGTCGACCACGGCTGGTGGAAAACACCATCGAAGCGCCGTCCCGAGCTGCGGCTCAAGACGATCTTCGACGGCGTCACCGAACTGATCGAGGACTTCGGCCCGAACGCCGTCGTGCTCGAGGAGTCCTTCGTCGGCGTCGACGCCCGTACCGCGCTCTCCGTCGGCCAGGCGCGCGGCGTCGTTCTCGTCGCTGCCGCGTCCCTAGGCCTTGAGTGCGCTGAGTACGCGCCCTCGCGGGTGAAGCAGACGGTGTGCGGCTACGGCCGCGCCGAGAAGGCGCAGGTGCAGCGCATGGTGATGGCCATCCTCGGGATGCGCACGCCGCCGACGCCGCAGCACGCCTCGGACGCGCTGGCGGTCGCCATCTGCCACGCGCTCGCGTCGCCGTTGCTCAGGGCGGCGGGATGATCTCGCGGCTCCGGGGCAAGCCGGTCGCGCGCACGGGCGACAAGCTCGTGCTCGAGGTCGGCGGCGTCGGCTACGCGGTCGCGGTGACCCCGACGGCCTCGCGGCTCGCCGAGCGCGGGGGAGAGGTGGCCCTCGAGACCTACCTGCACGTCCGCGAGGACGCGCTCCAGCTCTACGGGTTCGCCGAGCCGGCCGAGCGCGAGCTCTTCGAGCACCTGTTGGCCGTCTCCGGGGTCGGGCCGAAGGTGGCCCTCGCGATCGTCTCCGGCTCGCCTCCCGCCGACCTGCGCCGCGCGATCGCTTTGGAGGACACGGCCCGCTTCGAGGCGATTCCCGGGATCGGCAAGAAGACCGCGCAGCGCGTGGTGCTCGAGCTCAAGGAGAAGCTCGGCTCGGTCGCAGCCGCGCCGCCGGAGAAGGGGCACGTGGGCGCCCGCGACGCACTCGTCGAGCTCGGCTACTCGGTGGTGGAAGCGGAACAGGCCCTCGCCGCGGTCGATCCCGACCTTCCCGTCGAAGAGCAGGTGCGGCGCGCCCTGCGCGAGGCCGCGTGACAGACACCCAGTTCCTCGCCCCTGCGGTCCAGCCGGACGAGGACGAGCTCGACCGCTCGCTGCGGCCGCGCAAGCTCGATGAGTTCGTCGGCCAGGAGCGGATCAAGGAGCAGCTGGCGATCGCGCTCGAGGCAACACGCTCGCGCGGCGAGGCGCTCGACCACGTCCTCCTGATCGGCCCGCCGGGTCTCGGCAAGACGAGCCTCGCCTACATCGTGCGGGAGGAGCTCGGTGTCGGCCTGCGCTCCGCGGCCGGGCCGGCGCTCGAGCGCAAGGGCGACGTCGCCGCGATCCTGACCGCGCTCGGGGAGCGGGACGTCCTCTTCATCGACGAGATCCATCGCCTGAGCCGCGCGGTGGAGGAGATCCTCTATCCGGCTCTCGAGGACTTCCGGCTCGACATCATCGTCGGCCAGGGGCCCGCCGCGAGGACGCTGACACTCGATCTCCCGCCGTTCACGATGATCGGCGCGACCACGCGCACGGGCCTCCTGACGACGCCGCTGCGCGACCGCTTCGGGATGACGTTCCGCCTCGAGCACTACGAGCCGGAGGAGCTCGCCCGGATCGTGCACCGCTCGGCGCGGATCCTCGAAGTGGCGATCGAAGACGAGGCGGCGGCCGAGATCTCGCGCCGCTCACGCGGGACTCCGCGGATCGCCAACCGAATCCTGCGCCGCGTGCGCGACGTCGCCGAGGTACGGCATCAGGGCGCGATCACGACCGAGATCGCACGCGAGGCGCTCGACCTGCTCGAGGTGGACGACCGCGGCCTGGAGCGGATTGACCGCGCGCTGCTCCGCGCGATCGTCGAGAAGTTCGAGGGCGGACCGGTCGGCCTCTCGACTCTGGCGGTGGCGCTCGGCGAAGAGCCCGACACGATCGAGGACGTCTACGAGCCCTATCTGCTGCAGCTCGGATTCCTCCAGCGCACGCCGCGCGGCCGGATCGTGACGAAGCTGGGCCGCGAGCACGTAGGGGCCGCCGCGCACGACGGCCCCTCGCTCTTCTAGGTCGACGCTGCCGCGACGAACGGCTTGAGCACGATCTCCCAGCCGCTGTTGTAGCTCGCGCGCGCGTCGGCGGCCTCGTCGCCGTAGGCCTCCCAGCCGCGGTGCTCGAGCTCGACGCGCGTGCCGTCGCCTTCGGGCACGAACCGGACCTCGAGCTCGGTTGAAGGATTGCCCGGCGTGACGTGCCAGTCCACCACGAACCGCGTCGGCGGCTCCCAGACGAGCACCGTCGCCCACTCGTGCTCCTCACCGCTTGCTGTGCGGTCGTAGACCCGGCCGCCGACGCGCGGCTCGAAGGTCGTGCTCTCCGGCCGCTCGTCGGCCGGCGAGTGCGTCTCGAACGGCCACCACGTGTAGATGCGCTCCGTGAACGTGTCGAAGGCATGCTCCGGGGAGCAGGCGACGACGACGCTCTTGCGGACGGTCAGATCCTGTGCCTCCTGCGTGCTCATCCGTTCCTCCTCTCGTCCTCGGCCGCCGCCTTGAACGCGGCGAGGGCCTCGTTCCAGAACTCGTCGAAGTAGGCGCGAACCTCCCCCAGGCCGTCCGGATCGACCCGGTAGATCCGCCGCGTGCCGTTTCGACGCTCGGTCACCAGCCCGGCTTCCTTCAAGACCCGGAGGTGCTGCGAGACCGCGGGGCGGCTGACCGG
>WNFY01004674.1_pt1 | contig 12555 bp, 14 predicted proteins | sample 5400091 | NCBI WGS metagenome assembly WNFY01 (sample SAMN13153364, study PRJNA577476) | soil metagenome | isolation source: 60 cm soil or saprolite under grassland replicate 1 | place: USA:California | collected 2016-06-15 | reverse complement strand
GCAGGCCAGCCACGACGCCAAAATGACGACGTACCAGGTGATAGAGCAGCAATACCGACAGTACTCCAGCCAATGCCTGTGGCAAGAAGATGCTAAAAGGCGTAAATCCGAAGATTTTTGCGCTGGCCGCTTGCAGCCAGAACCCCAGAGGTGGCTTGTCAACGCTCACAAAACCACCTGGATCAAAGGCAACAAAGAAAAAGTTATGCCAACTATCCAGCATGCTCCTGATCGCGGAAGCGTAGTAGAGATTGGCAAAGCCGTTCTGTCCCAGTTGATAAAAGTTCATGAAGACCGAGACGAGCAGGACACCGACCAGAGCTGGCCAGCGCCAGAGCGGTGACCAGCCGTTTTTGTGCTGTACCTCTGGTTGCTCGGGTGGGTTTTCTCTCGTGGTTGCAGGTGTAATAATCATAGCGGTAGGGGCCCTTTTTCGTTGTAGGCAGGAAGAACAGTCGAGTTTTCAGTACCCTCAAGCGGGCCGTAAAAGAACAAGGGTTCCTCTAAGAGGTCAAGTGAAGATGCACTATGGAATACTACTGTTTCTAGCAAAGTTCTAATCCTTTCAATCAATATATAAACAATGTGTGATCGTTATTGGGCCACGCCTCTGGCTCTTTCAGGTGAGATTCAACCGGGCATGCGCTTTTTCTTCTCACTACTGGCGCCTGGACGACACTTAAACAAAGCATCCTTGCATGGGTACCTCACGTTTGCTAGCGTAGCAATCCTTAATGAGAAGGACATTGGAAGAAGATGGGAAATTTCTCATCCGTATTGCGCCGTGTATACTCTATACAGCGCAAGCGCGAAACAGAGGAAGGCGCTTATCGCATGGGGGATGCAGAAGAATGCCGACCGGGACAGATACATTGGAATGTTCACATCTTCTTCCAATACTATTCCAATAAAACAGTGCTATGCTTGTGCATATTCAGGAAAGGATCCTCGTGTTCGTGGGGGTGGGGGCTGGCCCCCACCCGCAAACCCATCCGTGCTCAACGAGCCCGCGGGTGGGGACAAGCCCCACCCCTACGACGATCAAGTCGAGCAGCCCGGGAGCAAAAAGGAAAAAAGTCATGCATATTCTTGTAGTGGAAGATGAACAACGCCTCGCGTATCTACTGCGTCGCGTCCTGCTGGAGGAGCGACACACCGTCGATCTGGCGCACGATGGGCACGCGGGACTTGACCTGGCCTTGAGCGACACCTATGATGCGGTGATCCTCGATCTGATGTTGCCTGGTATTGACGGGCTTGAGGTCTGCCGCCAGTTGCGAGCCGAACATATTCTGACACCGGTGCTGATGCTCACCGCGCGTGGAGCGGTAGAGGATCGTGTGACGGGTCTCAATGTGGGTGCCGATGACTATCTTACCAAGCCTTTCGCTATGGAGGAGTTGCTGGCGCGCGTCAATGCCTTGCTGCGCCGCCGTGATCGTCGTTTTGATGAGACTCCTCAACTCGCTGTGGGAGACCTGACACTCGATATGGTGCGACACGAAGCACGCCGGGCCGGACGCGTCATCGAGCTCACAGCCAAGGAGTTTGCGCTGCTGGAGTATCTGATGCGCCATCCCGGGCAGGTGCTTACACGTACGCAGATCGTTGATGCGGTCTGGCGCTACGATATGGAGGCACTCTCCAATGTGGTGGATATCTACATTCACTATCTGCGTGACAAGATCGACCAGGGTTTCTCGTATCCTTTAATTAAGACGGTGCGCGGTGTGGGTTACAAGATCGAAGCCCGGCAATAGCAAGAAAGGGCCATCGCATGAACTGGAGAAGTCTCGCCCGGATAAGATATCGCGGCAATGCCCGGATCTCACAGGAGGCAGGGGCTGCCTTATTTCAGGGCCTGCGCATTCGCTTAACACTGTGGTACTGTGCCGTTATGGGGGCTGCCCTGGTCCTGTTCGGCGTGGCGCTCTATATCGGGACGCAGTACTTCCTCCTCAATCCTATTGCGTCCGATGCCGCCGCGCACGCCCAGGTGCATCAGAATGAATGGTTCATGGGCTCGCCAGGTCGTGCCTGCCCGTTACTCGGTCCTACCAGACAACCAGGGCCGCCTCCGGGCCAGGGCTTTCAGGTGCCAGAGCAGGTCGTGTGCTTCGACCAGAACGGATCGCTGCTGCCAGATCAAAACACCGCAGGGCTTTCATCCGCTTTTCTGACCAATACCCTCGTGAAGACAGCTCTGCAGACTGGTCAACCCGCCGACGATATGGTCAATGCAGGAGGCACAATTGGACAGATCTATCGCTACGCGCTGGTGGTTCCCAATCCTGGGGAGAATGGAAGCGCAGGCGTGGTCCTGATTGGCGAGTCCGTTCGGGCGCAGGAATCCGCGCTGTCGTTGTTGCTGACGCTTCTCCTGAGCATCGGAGGGGTAGCATTGCTCGGGGCGGCATTGGGCGGATTATTTCTGTCGAACCGCGCGCTGGCTCCGGCACGACTGGCCTGGACTAACCAGCAGCGCTTCATCGCCGATGCCTCACACGAACTGCGTACACCGCTGACGCTGCTACGTGCGGATGCCGAGGTCCTGTTGCGAGGTCGTGAGCGTTTAGAGACAGAGGATGCGGCGCTGTTGAAGGATATTGTTGCCGAAGCAGGCCAGATGGCGCGCATCTCCGACAATATGCTGACGCTCGCTCGTCTGGACAACAATGCTCTCCATCGAGAACACGAGGTGGTGAGCATGGCAGAACTGGCTCAGGAGGGAGCACAGCGGATACACGCCCTGGCCGAACAGCGTGACATCACGGTTCAGATGGAGAACATTGGGATGCCCTACGTGATTGGAGATCCTACGCTGCTGGAACAGGCGGTACTGATACTGCTCGATAATGCCATCAAATACAATCGTTCCGGCGGTCGTGTCATGGTGCATACAGAGGCGAAAGATGAACAAGCGATTTTAGAAGTACGCGACAATGGCATCGGCATTGCAGCCGAGCATCTGCTACACCTGGGCGAACGCTTTTACCGGGTGGATAAGGCCCGCTCGCGCGAGGCAGGAGGCACTGGTCTCGGGCTCTCCATTGCCCGGAGCATCATCATTGCCCATGGTGGCAGGCTCTCCCTCTCCAGCGTCCTTGAGCAGGGCACGACGGTGACGCTCACGCTGCCCCTGGCATCTGGGACGTTGCTAGAGGATAGAGAAGAGGAAACGGGGAACACGTTGCCAGAACAGACAGTTTGAAGCGACGTGCGTTTCCCACGACACATTCCCATATCCAACGAATTGCTCTCCATGCACGAGAAGAGCAGCAGGCACACATAAATATATTCTCAGGAGGAATCGATGAAAAAACGTTATATCTGGCTGGCCGGAAGCGGCGTTGTCCTCGTCATAATCGTTGCTGGAATACTGCTCTACACAGCGAACTTTGCCAGCGCCGTCAACCAGCCCCATACTGCGCCCGGGCCTGTCAGTCAACCCTCTCCAACGGCGACTGCCGTTCCGACAATCAGGACGTCTAATCAACCAGGCAACCTGCAGACCTTTGAGATCGTGCCTGCCCAGACCACTGCATCTTATAGCGTGTACGAAAACCTGATCTTCCAAAACAAGCCGAATAACGATGCAGTTGGCACGACGCACTCCGTCCAGGGCAGCTTCCACGTACGAACCGGGGCATCGCCACTCGTCAGCGCCATGAATGTCACGGTTGACTTGACGACATTGCAAACAGATTCGGCCAGGCGCGATAACTACGTGCAACAACACACCCTGGAAACAGACACCTATCCAGATGCGACGTTCGTCTCTGTCAGCACGCAAGGCTTACCGACGAGCTACAGTGATGGACAATCCGTTCATTTTCAGCTCATCGGCAACATGACGATGCACGGGAAAACTAACAAAGAGGTCTTTGACGTGCAGGGGAAGGTTGCGGACAAGACGATCACCGGTACGGCAACCAGCACCATATACATGACAGACTTCGGGATTCAGCCACCAAACCTGGCAAACATCGCGATTGCACAAAATAAAGTTGTTATCACCATCACTTTTACTGCTCATCAGACAGCGGCAGCATAAACCAGAAAGTCGCACCTCGCCCGGGACAGCTTTCGACGCCCACCTGTCCCTGGTGATGTGCGATAATCGTCCGTGCAATATGCAGCCCCAGTCCCAGTCCTTCATCATAACCGTGTTGGAGAGGAGTTCCTCCCTGGTAGAAACGATCCCAGACATGTTGCTGTTGTTCTAAGGTTAACCCGGGCCCCTGATCGTAGACGGATACACGAGCCATCATATCCTCCACAGTCAGTTGTATGCGGACTACCTGGTCTGGTGGTGAGTATTTAAAGGCATTCGTCAGATAGTTAAAGAGCACCTGCTCGATGCGACCTGCATCTGCCATCACTGGTACCGTTGTTTGAGAAGGCAAAATCAGCTCTAAGAGACGGCCTGGAGCCATCTGGCGTTGATTAGCAGCCACTTGCTGAACAATCGTAGCCAGATTGCATGGGAGCAGAACCACCTCAAATCTTTGCTTCTCTGCGCGTGACACGTCTAGTAGCTCCGCGACTATGCGTGCTTCGATTTCTGTCTGCCGTTGCGCCTCCTGTAACATAGACACTATTTTGCTGAGAAGATCATCCATTCCTATAGTAGTGGATGTTTCCGCGCTCTCTATATATAAGAGTGCCAGTTCCAGAAACCCCTGGATAATGGTCAGTGGCGTTCTCAGTTCATGACTCACCATACTCAGAAGTTCCTCTTTGCGCCGCTCTGCATCCTTGCGGTCAGAAATATCGAGCAACATGACCAGTGCCCGGCTGCGTTCCTGGTTAATCGTAGCTGCTGCTACCAGGGCTGGAAAAATGCTTCCGTTTTTGCGTATATACTCCTTCTCTTCGGGGAGCGAAGCTCCTTGAGAAATAAGCGTTCTCCAGGCTCGCGCGCGTACCGGAGCATATTTGGGAACAATCAAGTCCCTGACAGTTAACTTCCCATTCAGCAGTTCCTCCCTGCTGTAACCTAGTTGCTGCACCAATCGATCGTTGACTTCGTACATCCGTCCTGCTTGATCGGTGACCATCACACCGACAATGTTGGATTCGACGAATGAGCGGAACTTCCGTTCGGTATACTGGAGCAGTTCGAGCTCGCGGAGCGCTTCTTTCTCCGCTTCGAGTTCCAGGTAGGCAGCCTGCACCAGGGGAAGAGAATGTTTCCGCCTGGTGATATCGCGAGAACGGCAGACGATCGCTTCGACCTGTGAGTGGTTCAGCAAATTGGTTGCAGTGGCTTCTAACCATCGCCATCTCCCCTCCTTGTCGCGCAAGCGATACTCAAAGGGTGAGAGATTCTCGGTATATGTGATCAGCACGGTCAGTTGCTCTCGTACCTTCTTCTGATCGTCGGGATGAATAAGGGCAAAACTATTTGTCCCTACCAGTTCCGCGGGCGAATAGCCAGTGATGCGGGTTGTCGAAGGGCTGGCGTAGATAATAGTACCGTCTGGAGCAAGCAGGGTAATGGCATCAGGACTGTGCTCAATAAGAGCCCGGAATAGCTGCTCGTTTTGCGTTTGTGCTTCTCTGACCATGGGTCTCCTTTCGTTGTGAAAAGGATATTCACAATCCCATCCATCCCAGCGATTCAGCCGGGTGCCGATTGGCTATTTGACCATAGGAGCCTGTGTGGAACAACAATGGGAAGAGTTCTGCTGAGAAGCAGCATATAGTTTTGTATCTTGCTTGTCAATATCTCTATGCCGGCTAAAGCAGGGCTACCCAAACATTCCCGTAGAGGCATGCCTTGCGTGTGCCTGTCGTCCGGGAGGAAGTGCTGGCCCTCAAGGAGGTGCTGGCGGCGACGAGGCACACGCAAGGCATGCCTCTACGGGTCAACGCGGCGGCTAAAGACGAATCCTGCAGGCTCGTGCGGATCACAATGTCGTCGTACTGGCAATCCTCTTATGAAGGCATTTCTGCAAGCCACTGGCTGAGCATTTTCACATCTAGCGAACATTGTCTATTCAGTTCATTGACCTGGGCACAGATCTCTTGTGCTGCCTCAATACGCTTGATCTGCGCTTCGAAGCCTTCCGGCAGATCTGATGAAGACAGAGATATCTGGGGAAATTTCCCATATGTCGTCTGGGGATGATCATCAAGAAACCTGCGTGGTTGTCTGGTCGTGTCGGCAGATGATCTGGCCCACGAATGGATGGAGCTAAGAGTTGTATTCAGTTGAGAGACCTGGTTTTTTTGCTGGCTGAGATGAGTGCGTACTTGCTCTACCGTGGAGCTACTGCGGACGGCAAGATGACGCAGTAGATGGTACCGTTTGAAAAAGGGATGCATGCGATCGAGAAGCGTTCCTGCTCTTCTATAGAAAGACCAAACTGTTGAGCGCCCGGGCCGCTCAACATGATCCACATCTTCACGAAGCGCCTGGGAAGTGTCGTCCGCCCGCGTGATACTGGCTTGCCATCTTCACGAAGCGCTTCGAGATCTCCATCTGAAACCTGTTGATTATCCATATCGTGGCTCCTTGATAAAAGAGAGAAATTATTACTCAATAACTAGGTAAATGGAGGTCTAGTATATTTGAAGCGAACAACACACCCGCAAGCCTTTGCAAGAGTATAACACAGTGAAGTTATTGTCAATGCCATGAATGATGCGAGTAGGACAATGGTACTCTTGTCCTCTGATATCTGGAGTTTCCGCAATTGACATTCGTTGTGGTTGCAGTTCTTCTCGAAGCTTAAACGCACCTGATAATGATTAGAATATCCGTGATAGATTTCATTCTCTTCCTCCCAGTCCTGCTACACTAAACCGGGCTCTGCATGGATTGCTTCTACAAGTCGCTGAGATGCATACTCTTAATAGTATATACTACAAATACGTGCACGTTACAGCGAGGGAGATACACATGGACTTAGGGCTTAAAAACAAGGTCGCACTGGTATTAGCCGCGAGCAAAGGACTCGGAAGGGCGAGTGCCGCTGCTCTTGCAGTGGAAGGAGCATCTGTGGTTATCGGTGCGCGTACTGGACACATTTTGGAACAGACCGCTCAAGAACTTCGACAGGAGAGTGGAAGCCGTGTTCTTGCTATCCCTACAGATGTCACAAAGGCAGAAGAGATCAAAGCGATTATAGCTGCAACCGTCCGCGAGTTTAAGCACATCGATATTCTGGTCAATAATTCCGGAGCGCCACCTGCAGGGACATTTGAAAGCTTCAATGATGAACAATGGCAGGTCGCATTTGAACTGAATCTCCTCAGTACGGTGCGGCTTATTCGGCTCGCTCTCCCACATATGCGCAAGACAGGAAGCGGACGTATTATCAATATCGTCAGTACCTCAGTGAAGCAACCTATAAATAACCTCATTCTTTCCAATACTATTCGGCCAGGAGTGATAGGGCTAGCAAAAACATTGTCTGTCGAGCTGGCACCTGATCATATTACGGTCAATAACGTCTGCCCTGGACGCATGCTCACAGACCGGATACTCCAGGGGGAGAGCATGAGGAAAAGGATAGCACAAGGCATGAGTGAAGCAGAGGCGCTCCGTGACCTGGCGAAGGAGATTCCTTTAGGAAGACTCGGCAGACCCGAAGAGCTAGGAGCTTTGGTGGCGTTTTTAGCGTCGCAACAAGCAGGATATATTACCGGAACCACCATTCAGGTCGATGGTGGTTTCGTTCAGGCCCTTTTCTAGAGCTTTCTCACATCTGTTCTTCTCTGGCACGCTTTACGTATTCAGACCATTCGTACCCTGCTTGAGCTATTTTCAACAGATTCGTTTGAAAGAACGTACTCTTACCATAAATAGAGAAGGGAACAGCACTTATGGCAATTTATGCCCACGCATCTAATTCCTCTACGTGTTGCAAATGGTGCTGAATGACTGCCTTGACGCGTTCATAGACAGGATTACCAGGCGTAAAGACACTCTCATCTTGAGCGTGAAGCATGTGAACAAAATGCTGATGTGTCTGCTGTAATAGGTTGCGAACCTGCACATATGATTGGTCGCCTAACATGGTAATAATAGCAGCATTGAAGGCATTATCATCATAGACAAGGGCAGGAGCGCCTGCAAGAACGCGTGGAAGACGCTCTGTGGCTTCGACTCCCCATCCCGCAATATGTGCCAGAACCTCACGCGGTCCCCATTCTCCCTCTCGAACAAGAACTCCTCTTTCAACTGCCGCATTTGCAGCAGCGATAAGTCTTTCGTAGGCTTCATCGAATGCGATGATCATCTCATCTTTTGAATATTCTTTCGTCATTTTCTCTGGTTTCACTGACAATCCAATCAAGATAGCTTTGACTGCCTGCTACAAGAGAAGTGGCAACGATTCCTGGCACCTCATACGGATGAATTTCTTTGATAACCTGTTCTAGTTTATGATACAGCTCTTGACGTGTCCTGATGGTACATACCCATTCCTGAACGCGTTCAATCTTCCCTTTCCACCAGTAGGTGCTTGTAATAGGACCAGATACCCAACAAGAGGGCGCAAGTCGCTTCTCTACAACGGTATCTGCAATCTTCAGGGCACCATCCCTGGAGTCTATGGCAGTAAGTACGAGTATGAAGTCTGACATGAGGCTATCTCCCTTCTACTGAAGAGTCGGTTTGCTTGAAGACATTCACTGCTAAATCTTTTACCTTGCGTTCATTTTGCCATTTTTCTGGTGCAGAGTGGTAGATTTCAAAAGCATCTCGATAACGAAGTTGACTACCGAGTTCCCTTGCCATAAGAACGCCTTTTTTGAGAGAAGTAACAAACACCTCTAAATCCCCAAGACCAGGGGCGGCACTAGCTTGATAGATAATTGTCTCCATTTTACTACGCTCAGATACGGAATCTAAATTTGCGCTGGATTCCAAAGCATCCCGTGCGCTCTGATAATATCCCCATTTAGGCGGCTGGCTCACCCGCGCACTCTTTGAACAAGAACGCACCTTTTCGGTCGATGGACTGACGGTTGGCATCGTGCACATGCTTGAGCCACTGCTGCAACAGGCTGGCTTTGTTGCCACCCAGAAACGTCCTTTTGTGCTGGATGGCTCCTCTGACTCGGCCTTGTACGCCAGCAGCTATCACGAGTTTGAAGTCACCTATGCGCTCTTGCGGCCTTATCTCATCAGGTCGGGGGTCGTTGACCCAACGACCTACGACGAGCAGTATCAACAGATGCTCATACAGGTCAGACAAAAGGATTTCACGAGTCTGTCCTTTGGCATCCGTGTCTGGGGGTTCAAGCCATGAAGCAGGAAGAAACGAGCCCGGCATGTGATGCAGATCAACCGCGTCAAACGTCCCCGTAGAGGCAGGCCTTGCGTCTGCCTCCTGACCTGCCATCCCCCAGTCCACCCATCCGGCAGACGCAAGGCCTGCCTCTACGGGTCAATGCGGCCACTTTTGAATCGCCCTGGCGAAGAGGAAAAATAGTTTACAACACCCTGAAACACATGATAAGATATATGAATATACTGCTGTCAATGAAAGAGAGAGGCGTGATGTCACAACAATATAAACGTATCCAACTGCCCCTGATTGGCGCAATTATTCTTTGCTTGCTTATCGGCGTGTACCTGCTTGCATGGAAGCGTTCTGCGAAATCAGGTCCTGAGCCCACTATCATTAAGCATCCGGTGGATACTCCTTCCGATGATGTTCTTACATATTGGACAGAGGAGAAAATGCGCGCTGCCAAAGCTCCCAATCTGCCGAATGTCAATACTCTCGAACGGGGGAAACAGCATCCTGGCCGTCCTCCACACAAGCCGCATCATTCTTGATGAAGGAGGGGCATGATGTCACGACAGCCGAGACGCATCCCACCCCTGCTGGGTGATAGGATCTTTCTTTGCTTGCTTGCCGCTGTATATCTGGTGTACATGGTTGCGCTTGGGAATTTTCTGTACACCTCGTTCTTAGTCCCTGCAGCCACCATCATTGAGCATCCGGTGGATACGAACCCCGACGCCGTCATCAAGCATTGGACTGCGGCGAGTATGCGTAATGCCATTGACGCTGATCAGCAGAACGACAATGTTTCCAACCTTACGCAGGGGAGCACCGACATCAGCCAGGGCAAGGTGGCCCAGCAACAGGGGCAACCCCCGCGCAATGGAAACCCTTCTTATCCCCTCTCAACCGTCGGAAAAGTCTTTATGACCAACGAGGCTGGTCAAGACATGGCCTGCTCTGGAACAGCCGTTGCAAGCTCCAACAGCAGCGTTGTTGACACTGCTGGTCACTGCCTCTACTGGAATGGCGGCTGGGTGAAAAACGTGATCTTCTGCCCTCTATACGAGAACGGTAGTACGCCTTATGGCTGTTGGGCCGCTCGCGATCTGGAGGCTCCTTCCGACTGGATAAACGCCAGGCCAAATGACTTTCATCATGACTTTGGTATGGCTATCGTTTCTCCCAATAGTCAGGGTGTCTTGACCGATCTGGTAGGTGGCGCCGGCTGGGCATATAATGAGCCTGTCGATCAACCTTTCTATGCCTATGGCTATCCCGCGGCGTATCCCTTCGATGGTCAGACCAGGCGGTCATGCGAGAGTCCCTCCGGCACAATCTGGCGGCATGGAGGTGGCAGCGTGGTCTCCATCCCCTGCAATATGACCGGTGGCTCCAGCGGTGGCCCCTGGTTCACGAAGAGCGGGGACAACTGGTATCTCGACGGTCATAATGACTTCATCAGCAGTATGCAGCCCGGACATATGTTTTCTCCCTACTATGATGATACCTGGTACGCTCTTTACGACAAGGCCCAGCATACGTAAGGACGGGAAACGCCCCTGTTGCTTCTATGGCTACTTTTCTCTTTGAGACGCTCTTAGCCAAATATCGCGATTGAGGAGTTGCAGATGCGTTATGGAGTCTACATTCCCATTTTTGGACCCTATGGAGATGCCCGAGTCCTTGCCGAACTGGCGTATGAAGCGGAAGAGGCAGGCTGGGACGGCTTTTTTCTCTGGGACCAGGTGTCAAAGACGACTCTGACGCCGACCGTCGATCCCATGGTTGACCCGTGGATCGCACTGGCTGTGATAGCGCTCCACACGCGCACGATTCGCCTGGGCACGCTCGTTACGCCCCTGGCACGGCGCCGCCCGTGGATGGTCGCGCGGGAAACCGTGTCGCTGGATCACCTGTCCTTGGGGCGACTGATCTTGAGTGTAGGATCAGGAGGCGGCTATTTCGACTTCGAGGCGTTGGGAGAAGCTTCGGACCCCAAAACGTTAGCGGTGCTGCTGGACGAGGGCCTTGAGGTGCTTAACGGGCTCTGGAGCGGCGAGCCGTACCATCACGAAGGAACGTATTATCATATAAAGGAAGCGCAGTTCCTGCCGCGCCCGCTCCAGTCATCGCGCATCCCCATCTGGGTGGCAGGAATGTGGCCCGCGAAAGCTCCTTTGCGCCGCGCGGCTCGCTGGGATGGCGTCGTCCCGATCGGGCGTGACTTGTCTCTCACCGCGATGCTCACTCCGGCGCAGATGCACGAAATCGTCCGCTATGTCGCATCCCAGCCTGGGTACACCACTCCGTTCGAAGTCGTACACTCAGGCATCACAGCAGGCACGGATGCAGCCCACGATCGCGAGGTTGTTGCCGCCTACCAGCAGGTGGGAGTCACATGGTGGGCGGAAAAGATCCTGCCCGAACGCTGGGGGAGCTGGACCGACTGGCCCCTTGAGGCGATGCGCGCGCGGATTTGGCGGGGGCCACCGGGGTAGCCTTTACTATATATTCGAAGGAGATGCGCGCACCATGCCCTGGACGTCATTAGCAGAGCGGTTTTCTATGCTACCTCTTCTTCTCGCGGGTCCCATGCTTCGGCGTGTAGAGCCGGGTGCCGTCACCGTGTGGCTTGCATTGAAAGAGGCCCGAATCGTTACCTTGCGTATTTATAGCAAGAACATAGAGGGAGAGCTAGTGCAACAACTCGTGGGAACGCGCAGGACGGTTCGCCTTGGCGATCACTTACACATCGTCGCTATTACCGCTCGTGCTACATCAGGAGATCAACCGTTGGCATGGGGTGGCTTCTACTATTATGACCTCTTCTTCCAGGCGGATAACACTGTTGAAAAGCATGTAGCAACGACGGCAGCTCATCTCTCTACCCCTGGGGTACTGATCCAGGATCCCTCATCGGCTGATGTCCTTCATCGTCTGGTCTATGCGGGACACCCTCTTCCAGGCTTTGTGTTACCGCCTGAAGATGTGAATCAACTGCGCATCATGCACGGTTCCTGCCGCAAACCACATGGCATTGGGAAGGATATGCTGGCAGCCCTCGACACTCTTTTGGAAACGACGATCCAACACAATGCAGATCAGCGCCCACAACATCTCTTTCTGACAGGAGATCAAATTTATGCCGACGACGTGGCTGCACCGCTCTTGTTTGCACTTATTGATGCAGGTACATTTCTCTTCGCAGGCAACCAGGAAGAGGTGCTCCCGCTCGTGAACAGGCCGGCCTATGCATTCCCACCTGGTGGACGTACATCGATCGTGCGCAACAGAGCGATGCTGACAA
>WNFY01008508.1_pt1 | contig 12556 bp, 9 predicted proteins | sample 5400091 | NCBI WGS metagenome assembly WNFY01 (sample SAMN13153364, study PRJNA577476) | soil metagenome | isolation source: 60 cm soil or saprolite under grassland replicate 1 | place: USA:California | collected 2016-06-15 | reverse complement strand
AATGGGCGAGCAGGGTTCGCATTAGCAAGCTTTTCTTACGAAGGCAAGCGCTACCTGTATGCGGTCGGTGGCGATGTTGGCGAAACCCCAAGCGGCCAGGTTTTGCGTTACGATATTGACGCGAATACCTGGGCGCCTTTTAGCGCAAAACCGACTGCCGTTAGCGATGTGCAGGCAGCCGTGATAGGTAATCGGATCTATATACCAGGTGGGCGGTTGATCGCAGGCACAATTACCGATAAACTCGAAGCCTACGACCCGCAGCACGACCGCTGGATGAGTCTTAAGGCGCTGCCGGCGCCGCGAAGCGGCTATGCCTTGGCGGTTGTCGAGGGCAAGCTGTATCTGTTCGGCGGGTGGGATGGCGCCGCATATCGGGCCGAGGTCTGGCAATATAACCCCGACACCGACGTATGGGATACGCGTACTGCGATGCCGACTGCACGCGCCTTCGCTGGCGCTGTCACGATCGAGGACCGTTTCATCTACGTTGTCGGGGGTGAAAACCAGACTGGCGGTCTCAGTGTCAATGAGCGCTATACCCCATCGGAAGATAATAGCGCGAGTAGCCCCTGGGCGACCCAGCAACCCTTACTCATCCCACGCAGCCATATCGCGATCACAGCGACAACCGATGGGCGGATATTTGTTATGAGTGGCGGCGATGGTGATAGCCAGATGCTGACCTATAATAACGCCGCCTGGCAATATCAGGCGATCCCGCTTGGTAAGCTACGGGATCTGCGCGCGCTGGCGATCGGCAGCAAGATTTATATCGTTGGTGGGCGCAACGACGCTGGCGTGACCGCTCAGGCATATGAATATCAGGCGCTCACAACGGTGTTCCTTCCGATCAGCCCATAGGGGATCTTCGATTATCGACGAACTGCATGCCGATCATCCGATCTACAGCCCGCCGCAGATCGACTTCACGACCAAGCCGCTGCTCACAAGCGCCGGATTGCACGCCTGAACCAGTTGGCATGGAGTCTCGCTGTAATACTAACCAGCCTAAGAAATGAAGTTGTTCAACCCTTATACAAATGAGGCCATATGCGGGTGCTCTTCGTGTGTGGGCGCGAGCCAGAATATACGCGCAACCAGGTTGTACTGAAAGCGCTGCGCCTGCATGCTGATGTGATCGAAATCACGGATAGTAGCCGCGGCTATCTGTCCCGACATTTTCGCTTAGTCGCTAAACTGCTGTTCCACATCCAGCCCCATGATATTGTAGTGATTGGCTTCTATGGGTATCTGCTGGTTTTTCTGATGCGCTTGCTTTCACGCAAGCCGCTCGTCTTCGACGCGTACCTTTCCACCTATAATACGTTGTGCTTCGATCGCCGGCGCTTCGCGCCGAACTCATTGATCGGGCGTATGGCTTTCTGGTTGGATAAATGGGCCTGCCAAATCTCGAATGTGGTTATCGTCGATACACAGGCGCACATGAGCTATTTTATCGAAACCTACCAGCTCGCGCCGGAAAAGTTTGCGGTGCTGTACCTGGGATGTGATGAAGAGCTGTTCTACCCACGCCGGCCGCCAGCGCCTGGGCCGTTCAAGGTATTTTACTACGGCGCCTACCTGCCGCTTCAAGGGGTCGAATATATTGTGCGCGCAGCTAAATTACTTGAACAAGAAACTGATATCACCTTTCAGATTGCCGGTAATGGCATACAGTACGCCGATATCCGTGCGCTAGCGGCAGCGCTTGGTTGTACGAATATCGAGTTTATCAGCTGGATTCCATACACCCAGCTCCCTGATTATATCGCCAATGCCTCGGTCTGTCTGGGTGGTCATTTCTCCGACAGCAGCAAAGCTCAGAATGTCATTGCGACAAAGACCTACCAGTTCCTGGCCATGGCCAAGCCAACTATCGTGGGTGAATCCCAGGCCAACGCCGAGATCTTCACCCACGGCGAGCATGTGTACATGTGCAAGATGGCCGATCCCCAGGCATTGGCCGAAGCCATTCTGAGGCTGCGTGCTGATGGATCGCTCCGCAAGAAGATTGCCTGGGGCGGGTACCTTCGGGTTACCGAACGCTATAGCACCGCGCGGCTTGGTCTGGTTCTGCAAGAGATTATTCGCCGCGTCTACCCTATAGCTTCACAGTAATCGCACCTCACGTCATCGCATATCTTTCAAACTAAAGGAGTATTACAAATGCGACGTATCTTGTTTGCGGTGTATGCCCTCATGTCTCTGCTGCTGTTCGGGTGCTCAAATGCAACCACACCTGCGCCACTCGCCCCCACCGCATTGCCTGGTACGACCGTGCCGAGGCCAGCGGCGAACTTTAAGCCTGACCCGAGCAAGACGCCGGTTGCCATCCTGGGGCTCACAATTGAGCCGAATGGTCATGAAACCGTCCTGGTGAGTAATATAAGCGATCAGGACCAGCCGATCGGGCTATGGTCGGTGTTTAACCAGCGCACCGAGACACATTTCGACTTCCCAAAAGATTTTGTGCTCAAGCCGCAGCAGACTGTGCGCGTCCACAGCGGGCCGGGCAGCGTCGACAACCCACCCAATGATTTCCTCTGGTCGACCGAGCGGCAGTGGACCGAGCAGCAAGAGGATGTTATTCTCTTAAATAGGCAATCGCGTATCGTATATTGGTTCGTTGCATCGAACTAATCGAACGATTACCACTATGAGACACAGCCAATAACCCGAAGGGAGTATTGTCTTTGGCCGGCGATTACGGCTAAGATAGTGTCACAAGGAAGCGTTGAGGTCACTCACGTCGTAACCTAATCGTTCAAGTTTCGTTATTTAGGAGGAACCCTTAGTGAAAGCACGCGTATTCAAGCTCATGGCAGCTCTGCTGGTTGCCTTGGTGGCGGCGCAAGGGATCGGCGCGCGCCACGTCTATGCGCAGACGGTGTCAATGGCGTCCACCTTCCAGGTCTTGAACCTGTCGAAGACCAATGTCGCCTCCATCCAAGTCACATACTACGATCAGAATGGGAATCTTGCGCCGATGGCGACCGGGTACGTCAACCCCGATAACGATACGGTGCAGCCGGGCCAATCGAACACCTACAACCCGATCCGCGCGGCGAGCGGCTTCAACGGGTCGGTGGTCATCTCCTCAGGTGAGCAGATCGCGGTTGTCTCGAACCTGACCGTTAACACCACTGCGATCGGTCTGGGTAGCTATGTTGGTGTGGCGGCCGGCAGCCCGAAGCTATACTTCCCGGTGCTACAGCGCTCCAACAACAGTAATAACTCGACCTTCAACGTCCAGAATACCACCAGCGGCGCGGATGTCACCATCCAGATTAATTTCGTCGGTCAGCCGGGCAAGGGATTCAGCACTATCGCGCCGGTTTCCAAGACGATCAAGCCAGGCGCGGCTAACACGTTCAACCTGGCGACGATGACCGAATTTGCCAGCGCAGGCAAGTGGATTGGTTCGGCCACGGTCACTGTGACAGCGCCGGCTGGCGGCACGGTCGCCGGCGTCGCGAATACCATCCGCAGCAGCAATGCGGCCGCCTATGAGCTACAGACGTACAACGCCTTTGGCAGCGGCTCGACGACCGTGATTGCGCCGCTGGTTCAGGAAAACAACAACCTCAACAGCTCGACGATTAACTGCCAGAACCTCGATCCAACGACCACGACGACGATTACAGCCAACTATACGCCGGGTCCCGGCTTTCCGGCCAAAGCGGCGGAGTCGGCCCCTGGTATCGTGCCGAATGGCGGCGCGACGTTCTTCCAGCTTGTCACTACTAACAACGTCCCCCCACGCTTTATCGGTTCGGCGACAATTACATCGAGCCCAGCCGTACCGCTGGCCTGTGTGATCAACCAGGCCAGGCGCGTATCCGGTCGTACATCCTCGTATGAAGGTTTCGACCCCAGTAAAGCGACCAGTACGGTGGTGATCCCACTGGTGCAGAGCCGCAACGGCAACGCGACCAACGGCTACGTCTCTTCGACGATCAACGTCTCGACAGTCGATGGCTCGTCCACGACCTTTAAGGTCGATTACCAGCCGGCGCCTGGCTTTGCCGACCCAGCCGATGTCATAACGGCGCCTGGCAGCAGCGCGACGCCTTCACAGGTCGATGTGTTCGGCACAGGAGCTAGGTTCATCGGTGGCGCGATTGTGACTTCGCTCGACGGTAAACCAATCGTGGCAATTGTCAACCAAGGTCGCTCTGGTGGACCATACCCCGTGCGCGATACCCTCTCGACCTACGACGCGTTCAATAACTAGCACAGGTCTGAGCTTTCATCCAACGAATAGACGCGGAGGCCCGGCAAATTGCCGGGCCTCCGCTGTTGCTTACCTGCCGTTATTTTCAGAAATCAACCCACTACTCTCCGATCTTCACGCTCCATCCCGGCGGCCAGATCTGTAACTCACTGTACGCCGGGTCAGCCCGATATCTGGCAACTTCCTGCTGCCAATTCGGCCAGTCGGGGGCGAAATCAACTGTTTCGCGATAACTAATCACCCCAAATACGATCGCAGATATCGTGAGGAGCAGGCAGATTCCCGCACGCGCATGCTCGAAATAGCCACTACCACGCCGGCAAGCAGATACGATAAGCAACAGAAGGAGTACGCTGGGAACATAGAAATATCGGGGTGACCACTCTGGGTAGATAAGCACAAATTTCTTGTCGTGAGTGATTGCTGTAACGATGGTAAAGCAGATGACCGCGCAGTACGCCCCAGCAATCAATAAGACTGGTCGATAGTCGCGTACTGGCCATACCAGCACGGCTATAAGCACTATTGCCAGCAGCAGCAAGAGAACGCCTTGGATCCAGAATCTCTGTGGGTCTGCCTGTTGTAGACTCAATGATCGGTCCGCGAAATCATTCGCATGACGGAGGCCGGCTAGCGGCAGCACGATCGTCCTGGACCAGATGATATGCGCAAACGTCGGTAGATCAAGCTCGCTCAGGCGTTTCGCGGCGATCTGTGATCGGTTTGGCGCAAAGAAAAACGCCACGATCTGGATCAGGGAGGTGCCGGTGATGATCGCCGCATGGATGCGGTACTCTCGCCGTTTCTCGAACCACGCCTTCACGAAAAAGCATGGCGCCAGAACGATCATCGTTGGGCTGGATAGCCCCGCCAGTATGAGTAATAATCGGTATACCCACACTTTGAAACGCCCGCCTTGCTCTATACGCTCAGCCAAAATAAGCGCAGCAACGAGCAGCAGATAGAATTGGCTGTTCGTCGTATTCAGCCAGATCTCGCGCGTCGAGAGCGTAAAGAGCATGATCAACGTCACAAACACGCGGCGTGGCAAATCTTCGAACAATGCCGAGCGGCCCCATAGAATAATGCCGATTGGAAAGAGCTGGATGCTCAGGGCGAATAGTGTTGTGAGCAGCGGGGCGTATTCAAGGGGTACCAGCGCCGCCACTACTGCGGCGAGATTATTCAGCAGCGAATAGTAGCCGAAGTTGGGATGCGGGGTAAGTAGTACATAATACCAGGGATGGCTTAACGCATACGCGAAGTAGACTTTGCCTTCTTCCGCCCAGAAGCGCGGCGCAGTAAAAAAGGCAGGCTGCCGGATGTAGATGCCCCCAACAGCAGCCACAAATAGCATCGGCGCAAAGAGATAGCGTGTGAGTCGTTGGCGTGATTGGGGCGACACGTCCCCCCCGATAGAGTTAGGGACTCTCTTCTTTTGAAACATCCCAGTGTTGTGGGGTGGGGGCGGTCTGCAGGGGCCGAAGGCTCCTACAAACCGCCCCAGTGGAAGGATTTAAAACGAAAGTCCCCTGTTCATGTGAGCACACTACATACGCGTTAGCGTTCGCGTGGTCGTGGTATGATCAGGCTGAACAACAGTGCCCAGACCAACTCGAATACCATCACACACAGCCGCGTCAGGATCGCACCCGCGACCGCCACCGGCCAAGGCACCGCCAGGCTGAGTAGATATGCCACCACCAGCTGTCGCAGCGCCAGGTTTGGCACAAAGAAGAAGAATTGACCGAGCCACCCGACGATCCCCGAGACCGTAAAAACGTTGATCATAAACAACACTTGGTTCGGCGTAACCGGGAAAATGCTGTCGATCAGGAAATAGTACAGGATTCCGCCGTTGACCCAGATCATGGCGGACAGCACAGTCCAGACCAACATATCATATGTGCGCGGATGTACCTCGATTGGCGGGCGCTTGAAGCGTTTAAAGGCGACATTCAGCGCGCTAAGCAGCCAGGCTGGGCGGAACATTAGCGCCGCCAACGGTAGGAGCGCCAGCCAGATCAGCGGGCTGAAGCGGGCAGTAATCGCATCCTTTGGTCCAAACGACAGCGTCAGGCCGGCGATGATCACCGCACTGACCATCTTCACAACCATCTCTAGCGCCATCGCCGTCAGCGTCAGCGGGCGGGCTATGCCTTCGGCGGCGTACGCCTCGATGCGCGCGCCGATATACGGCAGCGGCGTGGGCAGGCGATTCGCAAGATTCGTTAGGCAAAACAGCCGCATGTGTATCAGCAGCGGCAGCCGGTCAGACATACGCATGATCACTGCAGCCCAGACAAACGCGGTCAGCAGCAAACTAACCGAGTAGATCCCCAGCGCCAGCAACATATCAAGCGGCCGCAGCTGCCAGGGGTAATCGCGGATCTGCAGCCAGTTGCGTGCGATCTGATATGCGATCACCACCAAAATGAGGGCGGCCGACCCAACCCAGACCGCGCGGCGCACTGGCCTGGCGTGAATCTTTAGCCAGCTCATTGCGCGCTGATGCAGCGGCAGTGGCAGCGCCTGGGGCGATTCCTGAGGAGAAAAATCCATAGTGTTGACCTATGTGTTATCAATCATAAAGCGATCAACTGTTACGGTTTACTCGCGAAGTAGGTAAGTGACGATCCAGAGCCCAACCAGCGCGCCAGCGTGAACAGCGGCGCGCTGGCAAGGCGGGCGGCGGTTGAGTGCGCCAATCGCCATGCGACCCGCGCGATGCGCGGGCGTCCATGCGCGCCAGCCCAATAACCCAGGCTTCCCAGGAACGTATAGTAGCCGCCGATCAGATACACTGACTCAACTGGTCTGAAGCCAACGGTGGCGAACTGGCTTGTCAGTGTGCTACGCGGAAAGCCGAACAGGTGGCGTGGGGCATCGTGCCCAAGCCAGTACGAGCCAAATAGGTGCGCTTCCCAGGATAATGGATCGGGTGCCTTTACAACCAACAAACCGCCTGGGCGCAGAATTCGGTAGGTCTCAGCCAGGTGCGACTGCGGATCGGGCACGTGTTCGAGCACATCCCATAACGTCACGACATCAAAGGCCTGATCGGGAAATGCTGCGTCGAGCAACGACCCCTCGAATACCTCCAGGCCAAAATGCCGGCGCGCGAGCTGCGCAGCGGTAGCGACCGGCTCGACGCCGACGACTGCCCAATTACTCAAGCGTCGCATCTGATCAAGGAACGCGCCGGTCGCGCACCCTACGTCGAGCAGCCGCCCGCCAGAACGACGGCGGGCGATCGCCCGGCAGCGCCGACGTAGCCCATAATCTTTAATCCAGCGTATAACTGCCGCTAAATGCCCGCCCTGCGGCCGCGCAACCGCCCCGGCGAATGGCTCATAATCCGCAGGATAATGCGCGGCCAGCTCCGCCCAGCTTGGGCGCGGATTCAGGTAGAACAAGCCGCATCGGCCGCAGCGCACCAACGTGAACTCGCCCGGCAGATCCAGCTGCGGATCGCGTAACACAGACACCGGCGTCGCCGCATCTATTCCACAAAAATCACATGCTACATGCTCCATCGCGCTTATACCACCTCGCGCCAGCCGTCGCGCAGCCCCAGCAGATACGGCTTCAGGAGATCACGGCGGCCACGGATCACATCGGCAACGAGCCGCCAGATCGCAATCAGCGTCAGCGCTAGGTAGGTGAGCCAGGGATGCGGCCCATGCGGAAATCGACGGTAGAAGCGCACCCGGTTGCGTGCGCGAATACGGCAAATCAGCGCCGGATCTTTCTTGGCGCTGAGCGATGTTTTGTGATACAGCACTGCATCACCAAGACAGACAATCCGATATCTGTGCGCGCGCACCCGCCGGCAGAAATCGGCATCCTCATAATACATGAAATAGGTCGGGTCGAAGAGCCCAATTTCGTGAAACAATGTCGCTCTAATCAGCATCGCGCAACCGCTTACATAATCGAACTCCATCACGCCCGTGTAGCGCGGATGGTCGCGCCACTTTGTGCCAAAGCCGATCGGCAACGGCAGCCAGCGATACATCCGATCGCCCAGCCGATAGATCAGCTCAGGATGGTCATAATATAACACCTTAGGGGCGACAACTCCAATCGACGGCTCGGCATCCATCAACGCCACCAGCCGCGCCAGCACATCCGGCCGCACGACCGTGTCGTTGTTTAGCGCGAAGACATACGCGGCGCCCGCATTGAGCGCAAAAGCGATTCCAGCGTTCAAAGCCACCGCAAAACCACCATTTTGCGGCAGCCCGATCATATGCACCCACGGGTATTGTTCGCGTAGAAACTCGACTGATCCATCAGTCGAGGCATTGTCGACGACGACAACCTGGTGCGCTGGGTACGCTATCCGCTGTAACGAATCGAGACACTCGGCCAGATCTTTTTTGAGATTCCAGTGCGGTATAACCGTTATCACCTGCGCGTGCGCCATGTTTCCCTACTACGAATATTTAGGGCTCTTCGATTTTTAGTGAGCCCAGTGGAACAGTTATTGATTCGAGAGTCCCTTACTGAGCACCGAACGATAAATTGCATAGGTCTCATTCATCATGCGCTGCGCCGTAAAGCGCTGCACCGTTAAACTGCCGGCCTGCCCGCGTTCCGATCACCGGCACCCCGGCGGCCATCGCCTCCAAAAAGACGACGCCGAACGCTTCGGTGAGCGAGGGTAGCACAAACACATCCGCCTGGGCATACAGCGCCGCCAGATCAGCCTGTGACTTCCACCCCAAAAAAGTGAACCGCTGATCCACGCCCCGATCGCGGCATAATGCCTGCATGCGCGCCATCGCATGATCTTGCCCAACAATCCAGAATTCGGTATCCGGCAATTCGGCCAGGATCGACGGTGCGGCGCTGATGAGCACAGGCAGCCCTTTACGCTGCATGTTGCCGCCGACGAAGAGCACCCTGGGCGGATGCGGCGGCTGCCGCGTGCGCAATTGGTGCGCGCGCACATACTGCGCAGGCTCGATGCTCTTATGACATACATGCACATGCCCTGCCGCAAGCGCATAGCACTGCTCAATCACCCGCGCGGTATAACGACTGTTCGCAATCACCGCGGCGAGGCGCCGAAGAGCCCGACGCTCACTAGCACGGACAAACCGATAATACCCCCAACGTAGCGGCCAATCGGCGTAGTGCCGGCGATAGTACCACAATGATTCGACCTCGGCCGCGTACGTATCATTGACATTACCGATCATCGGCGCCTGTGGCCGGCAGAACAGCGATTCGCGCGCGTCGGTAAAGTGGATCAGATCGAACCGTTCATGGCGTTGGATGCGCGCCAAGGCGTGAGCGAAATTCCAGCTTAAGGTCAGCCAGCGCGCCTGTGTGCGCTGAAACAATGGCGCGGGTACGCCTGTACGCTCGCCAGCAACTGCTGCGGCTGCAGCGTCGGGCGTTCATAATTGACTCGCCCCTGGCGCTGGCCAATATATACATGCGTGATGCCGCGCTCGTTTAGCAGCTGCAAGACAGCCGGATGCTCGATGCCTTGCTTGAGCACAGCGGCGCTTAGCGCGTTGACCCACTCATGATAATCTGGGCGGGGGCCCTGTTCAGCACTATAGTTCAACGGTGGCAGCATGGTCTGGCGATGTGCCAGCAGCGGCAACCACCAGCCGCCGTCCGAACCGACGATCGATGTCCCGCCATACGCAAAGAATGAATTTACCAGGAAACGGGCATCCTGCGGAAGATGATCCTGAATCCAGGTGGCCGCTCGTAGATCCGGGCGAGTCACCAGCGCACTCTGTGCCACATGGAGATCATCCAACCGCTGACCCACACCCCAGATCGCCAGCAGGACAACCAGAACGACTGCGCCCGTCCCGATCAATTGCCGCTGTATGGCGATCAGCTGCCCGAATGATTCACCAATCAGCACACCAACAGGAATATAGATCGCGATAAATACAGCGAAGTTCGTCAGTGTCCCAGCGCCCGGCAGATCGAACCATTGCGGATTAGCGGCGAGCAACACCAGAAACCACCATAGACTCAGCACCGCTACGCCACGCCGTCCACGCCACAAGGCCCACCCAATGCAGATCGGCAGTACAAGCCAGACCAGGGTCGGGAGATAGGTGGTCAAATCGCCAATTGCATTGTATTCCTGGGTTGCTGCCGATGCCGATACCTGTGCTGAAGTGACCCGATTCGCCATGTTTGATAAGATTTTCCCAGCGAAGACGTGGACGAGCCAGGGCAGATACATCAACCCAGCGCCGGCGGCAATCAGACCACTATTGAACACCCATGAGCGCAAACCGCCTCTGCGTACCTCGATCACAAGAAACGCGACAAAGAAAAACGCAATAAAAATGAGGATCCGATAGTGGCTTAACGCCAGCCCACATACTAAAATCCACGTCAGTCCCAGGAGTTTCCAATCACGTGCCCGGGCCTCAAGAGCAATCCAGATCAAGCAGATTGCGGCTGGCAAGATCGTCTGCCCAGCTAATTGAGTATAGCGCCCCCAATTGATGTAGTACATGGGCATCGGGACGAGCAACCCCGCCAGCAGTACCGCCACCACGCCGGCCCAGCGGTTGCCACTCACCCGGATGGTCAGCGGATAGATCGCCACTACCGCCAGTCCATTTAGAATCTGCCCGGTCCATAGGGTCGCCTCCGGTAACGCCGCCCCGGATACCCAGTGCAGTAGTGCGACCGCAGTGTGAAAACCAAAATGGTAGGTGAACGTCTGAATATCGGCGTAGGGCTGCCAGGAGTCAAAAAGACCACGATTATCGACAATCAGTTGAGCGATCAGTGTATGCTGATACGAATCGCCCCACATCGGAACATCGAGCGAACCAATCGCCAGAAAACGCACCCCAAAAACCAACCCGATCACCAGCATCAACACCAGATCGGGATAACGAGCCGCCGATCGCCACCAGGTATGCCATGCTGCGCTCATGCGCGCCCAGCCATAGGCGCGCAACGACCAGACCAGCCAAGCCAGCGCCGCGCAGCCCGGTAGCCAAGCATACAGCGGTCCTAGAAGCAGGCCAATCAAATTGGTCCACAGCAGCAAGATTGGATAGATCGCCAAACTTACGCCAGCGGATAGGCCTAATTGCTCGGCCCATGATCGCTGCGGTAGACTAGTTCCTAAGATCGCCAACAACGCCCATCCTGGCAGCACATACAGGAACACGCCGATCAGTGTGAATCCCACCCAGGTAAACGTCGGCCCAGCAAACCCGGCGATCATTGGTATCCGAGCAAAGCTCGTACGAAAGGTTATCTGGCCATCTTGGGGCACGCCATCACGATATGCCGAACCATCAAGATAGGATGTAGCGGGCGCGCCACCCACTTGGACAGTGCCTGGGCCGACTAGTTCCAGCAGCAGATAATAGTCCTTCTGCCGTGAGTCGCTGAGCGCGGGAAAGGCAAAGCGGTAAAAGTCTGGGCGCTGAATAATTGCAACCTGGAGTTGTGCAGTAGCCAGATCAACCGGGGATTGAGGGTCGGAGCGGACATGCAAACGTAGCTGTCCATCGCTATTTGTTTGTGATTTGAGGAAGATATCGATACTTTGCAGACCAGCATGATGAACCGTAAATGTCTGCCCAATCGTCTCGCCCGCTGATAGTAGGAATGCCTGTTTGCCAACAGCAGCAACCTGATCAGGCTCGATAAATGGTGCCGTGCGTAAACTTGCGGTGATGCTAATTGCAACGATCAGGGTTAATCCAGCGATCAGCCCGCCCCCAACCCACCTAGATTTTCCAGGTTCGGCCTGCGCGACCTGTTGCATGCGACGATAACCTTAGTTAGCCCGACAGACACAGCATTATACGATAGCGGGATGGGGATGTCAATGGTATTGCATTTGACACCAGAGCCACGTCAAAGACGATCGGCTATAGTGTAGTGGATCGCAGTACATGTTCCCATTCGGCCAGGCGCGCCTGCTGCGTGGCATTCAGCAACACGATTGGGCGGGCCCGGCGGATGGCGTGAAAAGCCGCCGCATGGTCGTGCCCCTGCGACACCAAGTAGGCGCTGGCGGTCAATGCGGCGCGGCCGACTCCGGCGTGGCAGTGCACCATCACCGGCAGCCGCTCGGCGCGGGCCGATTGGATGAAAGCCACCGCTGCATGCAATTGCTCGACCGTTGGCGGGTGAAAATCGGGCACCGCCAAGCGCAGCGAGCGGGCAGGCGGCGGGCCATGAAACTGATCTTCATACTCGGCCTGTAAGCTGAGCACCGCGCGGATGCCTAGCGCGTGCAGTGCCGGCCACTGCCGCGGGCGGAACTGGCCGCCGACAAACAGCAATTCATCGATTCGGGTGACA
>WNFY01007902.1_pt1 | contig 12556 bp, 11 predicted proteins | sample 5400091 | NCBI WGS metagenome assembly WNFY01 (sample SAMN13153364, study PRJNA577476) | soil metagenome | isolation source: 60 cm soil or saprolite under grassland replicate 1 | place: USA:California | collected 2016-06-15 | reverse complement strand
GCTATCGGTCATGGCACCTCCTCCGGGCCGGGCGGGGTCGCCCGGGCGCTCATGCGGCGCCCTGCGCCCGCTCCGGCCCGCTGAACAGCAGCGACTTGATCACCACCGGGACCACGCAGGCCGGGCGCAGCACCCGGCCGACGTCGACGTAGTCGAAGGCCCGCAGCCGCAGGCCGTCCAGGCAGACCAGCGGGCGGGGGAAGCCGAGGTCCCGCTCCAGGACGCCACCGAGGGCTTTGGCCACGTCGCCGTCGATGAGGACCACCAGCGGCGCCGGCTGGCGGGGCGAGCCGGGGCCGGGCGGCGGGCCGGGGCCGGACGCCAGGCGCACGCCCTCGGCGAGGCTGCGCAGCCGCCGGTACCTGGCGTCGCCCTGCCAGCGGAAGGCGAGCGCCACCGGGCCGTCCGCGCCGGCGCCGTCGAGCAGCCGCCGAGCCTCGCCGATGGCCGCGGCCACCTCGGCGGCGGTGAACTCGCCGGCCAGGTCGACCCGGGGCGCGAGCACGGGGACGTTGCGGAGCGGCAGCGCCCCCTCGTCGGACACGGCGATGGTGTCCCCGCTCACCTGGACGGTGAACTGGGAGGCCCCGATCACGGTGGCGCGGATGCCCTCCCCCGGGTCGGCCAGCGGCAGCGGGATGCGGCCGTCGTCGAGGGCGCGGCGCAGCTCGGCGGCCAGGGCGGGACCGAGGTCGCCGAAGTCGGCGTGCTCGCGGCCCAGGACGTACTCGGCCACGCCGCCGGAGAGCGTCAACAGGTCAGGCGCCGGGCCGGCGGGAAGGGGCCCGGTCACGTGCAGGTCGAGGCCGGCGGGCGGGGGCTCGCCGCGCACGGCCGCCACCAGCGCCGCGACCAGCACGCGCGCCAGCCGGGCCTCGTCGGCCGGCGAGAGCCCGGCGCCCACGGCCAGGTCGACGCCGGCAGCGGCGGCCGCCCGGACGGCGGGACCGTCCAGCCGGGCCACCGCGCCCGAGGAGTCCCTGACCAGCAGCCGCCCGCCGACGGCCAGCGCGGCGCTGTCCAGCGCCTCCCCGTCGCGGAGGCGGGCCAGCTTGGTCGTGCCCCCGCCCACGTCGGCGTGCAGGACCACGGCGCCGGGCCTGGTCTCCGACAGCGCCACCGCACCCGAGCCGTGCGCGGCGAGCAGCGCCTCCAGGTGGTGGCCGGCCGCCGCGCAGACGAACCCGCCCGCGTCGACCGCGAGGGCTTCGGCGATGGCGCGGGCGTTGCGGCGCTCCAGCGCGAGGCCCGTGAGGACGACGGCGCCGCTGTCGACGTCGCTCCGGTCGACCCCGGCGGCCCGGTAGGCGTCGGCGACAAATCCCGCCAGCCGCGCGGCGTCGATCGCGCCCCCGGGCCGGTAGGGCGTGAGCCGCACCGGCGAGCGGTGCAGGCAGTCCCTGCCGACCACGACGAAGCGGCTGGACAGGGCGCCTCCGGCGCGCTGCAGGCGGACCCGCGAGAGCATCAGGTGGGAGGTCGTCGAGCCGACGTCGACGCCGACGGTGAGCAGCTCGACGTTCTCCGCCTCCCAGAGGGCGCGGCCCGGGTCGGTCACCGCCGCCACGGCTCAGGTGGAGCTGCGGGCCGGCATGCGCGACTCGATGCCGCCGCGGCGCAGCTCCTCCTCGAACGTCTCCCGGATCTCCGGGTCCTCGTCCTCGTACTCGATCTGGTCCCCGCCCTCCTTCACGTCCTTGGTGATGCCCAGGTAGTTGAAGAGGTGGTACTTGGTGCTGCCCCAGCGGATGGGCATGTACCTGGCGGGCTCCGGCCCGGTGTTGAAGTGCTGGTGGAACCACATGTCGGGCGGGACGAAGACACTGCCCGCCTGCCAGTCGACGCGGTGGCGGGGCTGCCCCTGGCGCCACAGCAGGGTGTAGCCCCGACCGCTCAGCAGGATCACGTGCGCGCCCGGGCCGTGGCGGTGGGCCTTCTTGTAGGTGCCGACGGGGAACTGGGAGATGCTCGCGCACATGCTCGAGTCGGCCATCTCGAAGAACACGTTGCGGCCGCCGGCCCCGCGCACGCTCCAGTCCTGCAGCTCGAAGCGGTTCACGTCGGCGACGAAGTTCGTCTCCCAGACCCTGCCGGGGTGCTGGACCCCTCCGGCCCTGAAGTACTCCTCGTCGTCGTCGGCGAACCGGTCGTCGAAGACGAAGGGGTTCTCGAAGATGAACCGGTGGTTGTGGACCAGGTCGAGCATCAGCGGCGCGGTGGTCACCGCGTAGAAGCGGGCCGGCTGCGTCCCGGAGACGTTGAAGTGCTGGTAGTGGGCGTTCAGGGGGATCGCGAAGAGGCTGCCCTCGTGCCATTCGAACTGGCGCCTGCGGTCCTCGCGGGTCCACACCGAGGTCGCGCCCTGCCCGGAGAGGACGTAGACGAACGCCTCGTACAGGTGCCGCTGCGGGCGCAGCTCCCCGCCAGGGGGGACCTCGCACACGTAGGCGTCGTTGGTGCCTCCGGTGCCGTACAGGTGCACGAAGGCGCCGAGCCCACCCATGCGCTCCCACGGCGCGACCTCGACGGCGCGCAGGTCGTAGACGGACATGCCCCGGACGACCGGGATCGCCTGCTCGTCCACCCAGCGCTCGTAAGGGCTCCGCTCGTAGCCCTCCAGCATGAAGCTCCGGCGCAGCTCGTCGTCAAGCACTGGTGCCGTCCCTCCTGAGCTAGTTCTTGATGTCCTGCAGGAACCATTCGGTGGGGAGCTCCTGCCCCAGACCGTGCGCCCTGACCCGTTCGTAGACCCAGCCGCCCACCGCGGCGAACTGCAGCCCGTGGTTGCCGATGTTGTGCCAGAAGGTGATCTGCTCGTCGCCGGTCCGCCCGGTGACCTCGCCGCGGAGGTAGTCGCTGAAGGTCGGCAGCTTCATGTCGTAGCCGAGCTGGTGCTCGCGGCCGGACGGGAGCTGGGCCAGCTCCCGCTCGGAGCCGGCCGCGACCGCGATCGGGCTGTGGCCGCGGCCGAGGACGACCCGGTCGAGCTCGGCGACGCCCGCCGGCCAGCCCGACACGCCCTGCTTGATGCGGACGTCGCAGCGCTCGAACACCTCACGGGAGATCTCGCTCGGCCCCACGTTGGTGAGGTGCTGGCCCGGCTCCAGCCATTCCGCGCGCAGCGTGGGGCCCATCGAGTCGGTGCAGGTGGCGACGATGTCCGCCCCGGCGACGGCCGCCTCGGGGCTGTCCACCGCCTCGACCTCGACGCCCAGCCTGGCCCGCATCTCGGCGGCGTACGCCTCGCGGTGGGCGGTGGTGGGGCTGTAGACGCGGGCCCGCCGGATGTCCCGCACCACGCAGAACGCCTCCAGGTAGACCCGGGCCATGCCGCCGGAGCCGAGCACCCCGACCACCTGCGCGTCGGGCCGCGCCAGGTGCCTGGCGCCGATGCCGGCCCCGCCCCCGACCCGCACGTGCTGGATGTGCCCGTCGTTCATGATCGCCAGCGGCTCGCCGTTGCGGCTCGAGAACAGCAGCACCAGGCCGCAGTAGGTGCCGGGCGCGACGCAGTGCTTGTCCTCGGTCCAGCGCCCCTCCTCGTCCCGCGGCCAGGTGATCACGTCGGACTTCAGGCGGATCGCGTAGATGCCGGTGCTGGCGATCGCGCCCTCCATGTTCCCCGAGCGGAAGAAGGCGCCCGGCCGGCCGGTGGGCACGTACAGGTCGAACCGCGGGCGGTTGATAGCGTCCCCGGTGAGCAGCCCCTTGAGCGCCTCCTCCTGGGACTCGATGCAGCCCTCCATGGTGAGGACCTGCTCGACGACGGCGTTGTCGATCAGCAGCACAGGTCTCACCCCTCCGCGGACGGCTGCGCCTCCAGCCGGTACAGGCCGGCGGCGTTTTCGGCCAGGACGCGGCGCCGGTCGGCGTCCGGCACGCCCTCCAGGCTGGAGGCCAGGACCTGCTTGGTGTCCGGCCAGGTCGAGGTGGCCAGGGGGAAGCTGGTCGCCCAGAGGACCTGCCCGCGGGGCAGCAGGCCCTCGCTGGCGGGCTGGAGCCGCTCGTAGCCGCCGACGAAGTAGCACTGGCGGGAGAACACCTCCGACGGCAGCAGGGTGTAGGTGTCGATGTTGAGCCGGTCCACCTGCACCAGGTAGTCCATGGTCTCCAGGGTGAACCCGCCCCAGCCGACCGAGTCCTCCGGCAGGACGACCCGCAGCTCGGGGTGGGGGACCAGCATCTGGGACAGCAGCAGGTTGGCCAGGACCAGGGCCGAGCTGAAGGGCCGGTTGACGCCCTCGAAGGCCTCGGCGAGCGCGCTCGGGAACCCGTCGTACGGCGGCGCCTGGATGAGCGGGGTGCAGCCGGAGTGGAACGACACCGGGACCCCGAGCGAGGCGCAGGCCTGGAACAGGGCGCCGTGGTCGGGCTCGCTCAGCTCGGGCACGTCGCGCAGGAACATCGGCAGCGCCGGGTAGACGAGGCCCCGGTGGCCGGTGGCGACGGCCCGCTCCAGCTCGGCCACCGCCGCCTCCACCGGGTGCAGGGGGACCAGGCACAGCGGCACGAAGCGGGGGCTGGCGGAGGCCCACTCCTCCACCAGCCAGTCGTTGTAGGCCCGCACGCAGGCCAGCTCCAGCTCCGGGTCGGTGATGCGGCCGAAGGTCTCGCCGGCCAGACCGGCCACGGTCGGGTACAGGACCGAGACGTCCACGCCGTCGGCGTCCATCGCCTCCAGGCGCCGGGCCGGGTCGTACGCGGCGGCCGGGAGGTCCTCCCAGCGCCGGACGGGGTCCGGCTCCCGCGAGGCCACGGGACGCCACGGCCAGGAGCCCAGGCGGGTGCGGCGGCCGTCGACCACCCAGGTCTGGCTCCCGTCGGGCTCCTCCTCGAGGTGCGGGACGCGCTCCCCCCACCTGGTCCTGGAGAGCCGGTCGGTCCAGACGGTGGGGTGCTCCTGCACGTGGTCGTCGGCGGAGACGAACCGGTACGCGATGCCGTCGAGCTGAACCGTCACGACCGCTCACCCCCACCGAGGTTGTACAGGCGCAGCGCGTTGCGGTACTGCAGCCGCTCCCGGTCCGCCTCGGGGACCGTGCCGAGCACGTGGTCGACGAGCTTCCAGGAGTCGGGGTAGGTGGAGGTGCCGTGCGGGTAGTCGGACGCCCACATCAGGTGGTCGGCGCCGATGAAGTCCCGGGCTCCGACCCCGAACCGTTCGTACCAGAAGTTGGCGTAGACCTGCCGACGGATCACCTCGCTCGGGCGGGTCGGCACGCCCTCTTTCCAGAGCTTATTTCGCTGCCACAGGTGGTCGGCGGCCTGGAGGACGTGGTTCAGCCAGCCGATGCCGGTCTCGGCGCAGACCAGCTTGAGCCGTGGGAACCGGTCGGCGACCCCCGAGAGCACCAGGTTCATGATGAGCTGGGGCTGGACCGAGAAGGCGGAGGTGCGGCGCAGCGCCTGGTTGCCCTGCCAGCGCTTGGGCAGGAGCTTGATCCCGGCGTGGGCGTGCCAGTTGACCGGCACGTCGAGCTCCTGGCAGGTCGCCCAGAGCGGGTCCCACCAGGGGTCGTTGAAGTGCCTGAGCCCCGGGGCCGCCATGCTCGGCTCGGCCACCATGACGATGCCGCGGTGGCCCAGCCCGACGGCGCGGCGCACCTCGGCGGCGGCCGTGCCCACGTCGCTCAGGTAGGGAATCAGCGCGAGCGGGACGTAGCGGTCGCTCACGTCGCGCCACGAGGCCAGCGCGTCGTTGTACGCCCGCACGCAGGCCAGCTCGTACTCGGGGTCGCTCTGGAAGGGGAGGTTGGCGCTGTCGATGGGGTCGTTGAAGAACAGCACCTCGCCGTCGACCCGGTCCTCGTCAAGGGCGACGAGCCGCTCGGCCGGGTCCCACACCCGGTCGGGCACGTCCTCCCAGTGCTGGGGATAGGTCCGCCGCATCGGGTCGTCCATCGCGGCGGCGCAATTCGACACGCCCCGCCGGCTGACGACCGTCCCGTCGACCACCCACCGCTCGACCCTGCGGCCGTCCTGCTCGACCTCCCGCACCTGGGGGACGCGGTCCCCCCAGCGTGGGGCCATGTGCTTCTTGAAAGCGTCTTTGTGGAGGCAGGCGTGCGAATCAGAGCTGACCAACCCATATCGAATGTCCATGGTGCGATCCTCCCCGTTGGTCGAGGGGAACGACTTACCCGCAACTCTGGGGGACTTCACCACAATATCGACGGCAATCCGCGATTTCATGGAGGTGCCCGCGGTGTCCACAATGCCTGTCCCGCAGCGGTTCAACCTCGGCAGCCGGCTTCTCGACGACAACGTGGCGGCGGGACGCGGCGACGCGGTGGCGGTCTGGTACCGGGACCGGCGGCTCACCTACGGGGACGTGCGCGAATTGGCCGACCGGGCCGGCGGCGCGCTGCGGCGGCTCGGCGTCCGGCCCGAGCAGCGCGTGCTGGTCGCCCTCCCCGACTGTCCCGAGTTCCTCGCCGCCTTCCTGGGCGCGCTGAAGGTCGGCGCCGTCCCGGTGCCGGCCAGCCCCGTCCCCGGCCGGGTCGACCACGGCTTCCTGCTCCACGACGCTCGGGCGGTGGCGGCCGTGGTCGCGCCGGACGCCCTGGCGGCGGTGACCGCGCAACCGCCCGACCGGCTCCCCCACCTGCGCGACGTGCTCGTCGCCGGCGCGGGCGCCCAGGGCTCGGCCGACCGCAGGGTGCGCCGGTTCGAGGAGCTCGCCGCGGCCGCGCCGCCCAGGCTGACGGCGGAGCCGACGTCCCGCGACGACATGGCGTTCTGGCTGTACTCGTCGGGGACGACCGGGACGCCCAAGGCGGTGGTGCACCTGCACCAGGACCCGGTCCACTGCTGCGAGGGGTACGCCCGGGGCGTGCTCGGCATCCAGGCTTCGGACCGGACCCTGTCGACGGCCAGGCTGGCGTCAGCCTCCGGCCTCGGCAATAGCTGCTTTTTCCCGTTCTGGGTGGGCGCCTCGGCCGTGCTCGTGCCGGACCCGCCGGCCCCGTCCCCGGTCATGGCGGCGATCCGGGAGGCGCGGCCGACGCTGCTCTTCGCCCGGCCGGGCGACTACCGGGCGCTGCTCGCCGAGCCGGGCGGGCCGGGCGGGCCGGGCGCGTCGGGCGGGCCGGCGCCGACCTCCCTGCGGCTGGCGGTCTCCTCCGGCGACCGCCTCCCGGGCGAGGTCCTGGACGGCGTCCGCGCCCGGTTCGGCATCGAGGTGCTGGAGGGCACGGGGTCCACGGAGATGCTCCACATCTACCTGTCCAACCGGGCGGGCCGGGTCCGGGCCGGGTCGAGCGGCGAGCCGGTCCCAGGCTACGAGGTCCGCCTGGTCGACGACGACGGCGTCCCGGTTCCCCCCGGCGAGGTCGGCGACCTCCACGTCAAGGGTGGCTCGGCCTTCTCGTGGTACTGGCGGGACCGCGCGCGGACCCGGCGCGCCCTGCTGGGCGACTGGGTGGTCACCGGGGACAAGTATTACCAGGACGGCGAGGGTCGCCTCTGGTACGTGGGCCGCTCCGACGACGTGTGGCTGCGGGACGGGGAGTGGGTCGCGCCGGCCGAGATCGAGGAGGTCCTGGCCGCGCACCCGGCCGTGCGGGAGGCGGGCGTGACCGGGAACGGGCCGGACAGGGCCGTGCTCGCCTGCGTCGTGCTGCGCGAGCCTGGGCGCGCCGTCGCCGCCCTCGCCGACGAGCTGCGGGAGCTGGTCCGCGACCGCCTCGGACCGGCCAGAGCGCCCGCCCGGGTCGTGTTCGTCGGCGAGCTGCCGCGGACGGCCAGCGGCAAGGTCCAGCGCTTCCGGCTCCGCGAGGCCGCCGGCCGCGCGCCCCTCCGGCCCCGAGGGCCCGGTGGCGAGCCATCAGCCCTCGTCACGAGACCGCCACCTTGACAGCGCGTCTCGCCCGGAGGGAACTTCTATTACTCATGGGAGACATTCGCGAGGAGTGGCTCGCCATCCTGCAGCGCTACCGGTCCGCCCCCGGCGCGCCCGACTCCGAGCGCTGGTGGGCACGGTCGCTCGACACCGCCTCGCAAGACGAGCTGCGGGCCGTCCAGGACGAGAAGGTGCGGGTCGCCGTCGGCTACGCCTACGAGACCATCCCCTTCTACCGGCGCAGATTCGATGCCGCCGGCATCCGGCCGGGTGAGGTCCGCTCCGTGGAGGACCTGCGGCACGTGCCGGTCGCAACCAAGCAGGAGATGGCCGCCGACCTGGCCGAGCACCCGCCCTGGGGCACCTACACGGCGGTCGACGACGCGACGTGGCGCTCGCGCGGGTGGCAGACCTTCGCGACCTCCGGCACCACCGGGCAGCCCCGGCTCTTCCGCTACACCCGCCTGGACCGGGAGCTGTGGGCCTGGAGCGACGCCCGGGCCATGTGGGCGATGGGGTTCCGCCCCGGCCGCGACGTGGCGCTGCTGGCCTTCGGCTATGGGCCCCACGTCTGGCTGTGGGGGGTCCACTACGCCCTGAACCTGATGGGGGTCCCCATCGTCACCGCCGGCGGCCTTGACTCCGGAGGGCGGGCCCGGCTCGTCGACATGTGCCGGCCGACGATCCTCGCCTGCACTCCGTCCTACGCCCTGTACCTCGCCAGCCTGATGCGCGACATGGGGCTCGACCCCGCCGCCAGCTCCGTCCGCTACCTGTTCTGCGCCGGCGAGCCGGGGTTCTCGGTGCCCGCGACCCGGCGCCGCCTCGAGCGGACCTGGGGGGCGGAGCTGCACGAGTTCTACGGCTGCACGGAAGCGGCGCCCTCGGCGGGCGGGTACACCTGCGACGCCATGGCGGCCACCAAGGAGGGCCCGGTCGGCACCCATCTCATGGACGACGTCCAGTATTGGGAGGTGGTCGACCCCGTGACCCTTGAGCCGGTGCCGGACGGGAGCCGGGGCCTGAGCGTGGTGACCAACCTGGTCTCGGAGGCGTCGCCGCAGATCCGCTTCCTCGCCGGTGACTTCACCACCCTCACGCGGGAGCGGTGCGACTGCGGCCGCACCCACACCCGCGCCATGGGCGGGTTCCTCGGCCGCGCCGACGACATGCTGAACGTCCGGGGCATCACCCTGTTCCCGTCCAGCGTGGAGGACGCCATCCGCCGGGTCCCCGGAGCGAGCGACGAGTTCGCCATCGTGGTCTCCACCCGAGCTGGCGGTCCTGGTCGAGCGGGAGGTCCGGACCCGCTGCGAGCTGCGGCCCGTCGTGGAGGTGCTCCCCCACGGGACGCTGCCGCGCACCCAGTTCAAGGCCAAGCGGGTCCAGGACCTCCGCACGCTGGCGCCGGCCGGCTGAGGTGGGGAGGCGCGACGTCGACAGGGGCGACGCTGACGCCGGTGGACCAGCCACGCGGTGCCCACCTGGTCGGGAGCGTCCCGCTGCCCCCTCCTGGAGACGCACGCGGCGGTGAGTCGCCCTGTCTTCCAGTAGCTGGCGGCAGTCGCGACGACTACCGACAGCCATCCTCGGCCGACGCTCCGGCAGTCCGAATTAATCGTTTCTGCCGATCTCGACCGCTCAGTGCTTGTCTAGTACTATCCGCAACAAGCGTCCTTCTTGAGGTAGCGCCGCAAGGGCGCTGCGCTCGACAGGCAAGGGAGAGCAGTGATGCCAACGCCGCGCAACATCGTCCCAATCGTCGGGCCCGCGGAGCCTGAGACGGCTTTGGCTGCTCCACCGCCGCATCTCACCTACCACAGCGGGCACCTGCTGGCGAATGTGGAAGTCACCACAATATTCTGGGGGGCGGCATGGACCCGGTCCCCTGACAATGCCCTGGTCACAAGTGTGAACCAGTTCTTCGACGACATCCTGGGCAGCTCGCTGATCGACCTCCTTGCCGAGTACGGCGCGGCCGACCAGAGCATCGGTCACGGGAGCCGCACGGCCACGGTCACGATCTCCAGGCCGGAGCCGGGACGTGCCCTGCCGGGCGGTGGCCGGGAAATCAACGACGGGGAGATCCAGACCGCACTGCAGGGCTGGATAGCAGGGGGCGACGTGGACGGGCCCAACGGCAACACCCTGTACTTCGTCTACCTCCCGCGCAACGTCACGGCCGTCCTGGACGACGCGCGCTCGTGTCAGCTCTTCTGTGGCTATCACAACCATATCGGCGACACGGTCTTCTACGCGGTCGAGCCGTTTCTCACCTGCGACGGCTGCAAATTCGGCGAGGTGATCGACTCACTGACGAAGGTCAGCAGCCACGAGCTGTGCGAGGCGATCACCGACCCGACCCTGGACGCCTGGTTCGACGACACGCCGCCCCGCAACGAGATCGGCGATATCTGCAACACCGATACCCAGCGGCTCGGCCGCTGGACCGTCCAGTCGGAATGGTCCAACGAGGGGAACGCCTGTCTCATACGTCCGTTCAGGCACCTGTTCACCGGCTCGCCGGCGGCGGTGTCGTGGGGACCCGACCGCCTCGACTTCTTCGGCATCGGCCGCAGCGACGGCGCCATGTACCAGCGCGCCTGGACCGGCGACACCTTCGGCGACTGGATCGACCTGGCCTGACAGGAGTGACACCCCGGCCGATCAGGGGAGTCGGATCGATGCACCCTCGCGTCGAGTGAGCTCGACTTCCAGGTCCTGGCGGATGTAGATCTCGATGAACTCGGGAAGCCACGTTCTGCTCTGGAAGCGACTGAACACCTCGACCACTCGATCGTCCGGCCGGTCGGTGAGGTGGACGATTCGCCAGTTGTTCAGCGGCCACGACTCCTCACCGGCGACCGAATGCTCGACGTGGAACAGTGGCTGCCCGGTGTCGGCGCGCAGCGGGTTGCCGTTGCGATCGGCGAGCTCCGCCGCCCCAAGGAAGGTGACCGTCTGTCTGGAACGGTTGACGTAAACCCGTTCCAGAACCAGGCCGTACTCGTCAGGGCGGAGCCACAGCCGCTGCCGCGACATCCGCACAAAGGACTCGGCCCCGTCCGGCTCCGGCGAATGTCCCCACGCATCCACGGTGCCTTCAGCGACCACAGAGGGAATATAGACGTCAGGTCGCCAAGCCTTGCGCACCTCCGCGTCCCACAGCATCGTCCGGGTGAGCGTCAGCGGCTCACCCGTGTCATAGCGCTCGGCGAGCACAGCGTTGACGTCCACCGCCGGCAGCTCAATGCCCGTGTTGGTGGGATCGGCATAGGCCTGCCTGAAGCTCTCCTCGAGGTCGGGCTTCGTCATGTCGTCTCCTCTGCGCGTGCTGGTGGGACGACGGCCGCGATGCGACTCAGCGTACACGGGCCGGCAGGCTTGCCGTAGCCGCGTTGTCCCCGCAGGAGGTCTTCCTCACAGCCAGGGCCCTTTCGACGGCGTCCCACCGCTCCTGCCCCGCCGCGCCCGGTCGACGAGGAGCCGTATCCACTCGTTATCGGCATCGGGCGACCTATCAACCGACGGCCACCCGGGCGATGACTCGATGAGGTGCACGAGCGACCAGGCCAGCCCAAAGCAGTCGTCGGGCCCGAACAAAGCGGCAAGTGCCTGTGCCTCTTCATCGGAGACAGGCCTCTCGATTCCCTCGATGAGACGTTGGTATCCCTCCAGTCTGGTGCTGTCTCCGGCGGCGGTCGCGCTGTCCGGCAGCGGACCCATGTCGAGCAGACGTGCGATCTCGGGACGCAGCACTGCAGCTCCTTCCCTTCCAAACCGTCCTCTGGCGCCACCGGTCCCGGTTGGCGTCAGCGGCAGTCGTCGAAGCTCGCCGTGCCGAACACGGCCATCAGCAGCGCATCGTCAGCCCCGCTGGGCCGCCACCCCGTGGCAACCTCTGCCTGCAGCAAGGCGTCGACGACCTGGCGGGCCAGCTCACCACAACCCGCCCCCCACGTGCCCATCGTGGTCTGCCAGTCGCTGAGCGCCGAGGCGGTCGGGAAGTCCATCTCACCGCCTCGAAACCGCCAGCCGCGGCGCAGCCGCTCCCGCAGCGCCCGGGCGAGGGTGTCACGCGCGAACCAGTCGACCCAGCCGTCGCGGACCGCCGCGGCCTGCAGGAAGACGATGAGCTGCACCGGCGCGACGGGTTCGTCGAGCTCGCGCAGGAGCTTGCCCCACGGCCAACCAGGCCGCTGCGCCAGGAACTCCTGGGCCGACAGCTCCCGCTCCCGCAGCCACCGGTCCAGGAACCCCTGCGCATCCGGATGCCAACCGCCGCTCATGCCTCATTCTGCCCCCCGGCCAGCATTGGTGTGCGCATGGCTTGGATGGCGAGGCCGCCTATCGGGATCACCCGGGAAGGATGATGCCCGCTCATCCGGAGGAGTCTCAGGCTCTGCCAGAGGTTGACACCGCAGGCCTCAGCTTGCCTGAACCGGGGGAAGCGACACGATGACGGACAGTGACCCCGATCCGGTCGAAGGGGAGCGCACCCGGGCGGGGGTCGCCGCGGCCGCACCGGCGCGTGCCGCGGGGCTCGCGCCGGCCGACGCGTTCCGGCGGGCCACCCGGCTCGCCCTCGGCGCCGCCGGCTTGGCGCTGGGCGCCTTCGAGGCGCTGCTGGAGCGCCATATGCCCGCCGACCCCCGCCTCGGCCCTCCCCCGCCCCCGGGCCCCACGGGACGACGATCTGGACCGCAGGGGCTCGTG
>WNFY01005372.1_pt1 | contig 12559 bp, 10 predicted proteins | sample 5400091 | NCBI WGS metagenome assembly WNFY01 (sample SAMN13153364, study PRJNA577476) | soil metagenome | isolation source: 60 cm soil or saprolite under grassland replicate 1 | place: USA:California | collected 2016-06-15 | reverse complement strand
GTTGCTCTGAAAAACCTGCCGAAGGCAAGCAGACTCAACCAAAACGACCACGCGGGCGTCCTCCCAAGTATGTCCTGGCTGAGGTTTTAGCCGCTGCCAGAACAGCAGGCTCGTTCACCAATTAATGGAGAGCTACCACAGTCGTTCGTCGCACTTTATAATAGAGTAGTAACATTTGTTTTGCACATGTATGCATATTGTTCATGTTCGTTCCTTGCAAAAAATGATATGCTATCTTCATAATATGGAGGGAGCGGCAGAGCAAGTGCTACAAGCCAGCAATTCATTACGGACTGCCTGAGCGAAGCGCACTTCTTGCCGATAGACGACGCGCGGCGTTTCTGCTGATCTATCAACAAGAAGAGCGCTGGTGTTATAGACAATCTGGATAATGGATAGTGATCAGGTATACATATGGCGACCGGTTTCGATAATTTCGCTGATGAGTCTCTTGCTTCGCGTGCATCCTCGGTTATCAAGATGACCGTTCTGGAGAAAGATTTGACGCCTTCTCATCTGACGCTTGAGGATCTACTGGCAGAGACCCGGCTGTATCTGGCTCCGCAGGACCTGGAGAAAATTCGACGTGCGTACGATCTTGCTAATCGGGCGCACAAAGGGGCGGTGCGGCGTTCTGGGGAGCCCTACATTCAGCACCCGTTAGAGGTGGCCTTGCTGCTCGCCGACATGCGCATTGACGCGAACGGCATCGTTTCCGCGCTGTTGCACGATGTCGTTGAAGACACAGACTACTCGCTCGACGATTTGATAGAGCTCTTCGGGCCGGATGTCGCCAACATTGTGGATGGCGTGACGAAGTTTGATGCCCTGGCTGGTAAGACAAAGGGCGAGCCGGGCGGTCCTGTGAGCGCAGATACGACGAATGGAGGCAGGCGTGGTGATGCAGTATCGTCTCCGCCCCTCTCGGTTGTCGATAAGCGGCGGCAGCGCACTGAGACCGTGCGTAAGATGCTGCTGGCGATGGCTGAAGATCCGCGTGTGGTTGTGCTGAAGCTGGCTGATCGCCTGCATAATATGCGTACGCTGCGCGCGATGTCCTCGGCGCAGCAGCAGAACACAGCGCGCGAAACGAGCGAGATCTATGCTCCACTGGCGCACCGCCTGGGCATGGAGCTTGTGGGAGCCGAACTGGAAGACATGGTGTTCAGTTACCTGGAACCTGAGAAGTTCGCCCGCCTGGAGCGTGCCGTTGAGCAAGAGGTCAAACGGCGACAGCCCTACATCGACGAGGTGTGTCGCATTCTGCAGGAAGAGATGAAACGGGCGGGACTGAACGCCGAGGTGCTCGCGTGGCAGAAACACCTGGCGAGCATCAACCGTAAGCTCGATAATGTCTCGCAGGAGATGAGCGAGTTGGGTCACATCCATGATCTTGTTTCCTTTCGCATTCTGGTCGACTCCGACTACGAGTGCTACCTCGCGCTGGGGCACATCCACGCTTTATGGCGTCCCAAGGATGGGCGCATCAAAGACTTTATCGCGACTCCCAAGTTGAACGGCTACCAGTCGTTGCATACGACCGTGTTTTGCCTGGATAATCAGCTCGCCGAGATCCAGATTCGCACCCACGATATGGAGCGCACCGCCGATTACGGCATCGCCAGTTACTGGTACTTGAAGGACCGCGTGGGCAAGGATGATACCTCGCTGCGCAGTTGGCGCCTCTCCTATCGCGAGATGGTCGCCTGGATCGAGCAGCTCCGCAACTGGCAGCGCGAACTACCACAGGGCGCCGACGAGTTCGTCGAGGCGGTCAAAGACGACATCTTCCAGGAGCAGATCTTTGTCTTTACGCCCAAAGGCGAGGTCAAGGACCTTCCACGTGGCTCGACGCCGCTAGACATGGCGTATCGCATCCACACCGACATCGGCGACCACTGCGCTGGAGCTCGCATTATCACCAATACGGACGATAGCGGGCACCTGGTAACGCGCCTTGTTCCGCTCGACTACGAACTCAAGGGCGGCGAGATTGTGGATATCGTCACCAGCCGCACGGTCCATCCGACGCGCGACTGGCTCTCTTTCGCACGTACGGCGGCGGCGCGCAATAAGATCCGCCGCTACTTGAAGACCTATGAACGCGAGATCAATCTGCAATTGGGACGCGAGCGCCTCGACCTGTCGTTGAAGACGGCTGGCGCGGCTGGTGTGAATGAGCATGTCGACGAACTGCTGCAGCGGATACGCAATGATGATACCAATAATGCCCTACTCAAAAAGTATGCCACCCTCGATGATATCTACGTTGCTCTGGGCCGCGAGGACCTGCATGTAGAGCAGGTGATGGAGCGCCTCCTGCCTCTGCTGCGGAGTCGGGGCGAGCTTCTGCGTAAGGGCGTCGGCGGCGATGAAGGGGACGAAGGGTGTTCTCAAAAAGAGGGCGAAAGCGGCAACCCGGCCCGACTGGCACAGTGCTGCTGTCCCATCCCCGGCGACGCCATCGTAGGTATCCTTAATCCAAATAAAGGTATGTACGTCCATCGTACAGACTGCCGCATGCTGCGGCGCTACCGTGATAATCCCGCTGCCCTGGTAGAGATCAACTGGCTGCAGGTCGAGCCAGAGATATATCTTGTGCCGGTCAGCATTGTCGCCCACGACCGCTCTGGTCTCTTACGCGATGTCGCGGCTGTCGTGGCGGACGCCGGCATTAATATGACAGCGGTGACCTCGATGACCAACACCTCCGCACAGAAGGCGGTTATAATGGCCACGTTAGAGATAACGGCGGCAGGCGGAGTGATCGATCAGATCGAGCGCATACTACGACGCCTGCGCCAGGTGAAGAATGTGGTGAGCGTAGAGAGAGCATTGAGCGCACACTAGATGTCCTATAGATGGCACAAATTTCTAACATAGCGTCGTTTAGCGCGTATACTATACTGGTTGTGGAGAAACTTATAGTACCCTACGCACGCAGAAACGATGCTGCATATCTCTCGGCGACTCACCCCTTTGGGGGTTTCTGAATTGCATGATCAGCGAGTAGACAGGCGTAAATGTGAATGTTAGCTTCTTACAAGGACGGGATTGATACCCGATAAGTAAATGCTTATGATAAACAGTTTTGTAGAAGAACACGCCACGCCGCATGAATTTTCAGACGCTATCACGCGCCTCCTGACGTGCCTGCGCCAGTATATGCTGCCAGAGGAGATTGAGCGCGTGAACCCGGCGCTCCAGCTTGCATTGGAGACCTGCCTTGGCGTTGACGGCACACGTCCCATACCTCCGCTTGAACACGCGCTGGCGGTATCAACCATTCTTGCCCAGATGCATATCGATGCGGCAGGCGTCTCTGCTGGCCTCGTCTTCGAAGCCGTCGATGCAGAGCTCCTACCTCTAGAGCGCGTGGAGCAGGTTCTAGGTTCCCCTACAGCGCGCATCGTGGGGAGTATGGCTCGTCTCAATATTCTTGAGCGCAAGAAGCAGAATGTGGCGGGAGGAGTCGCCAGCGGCCAGATAGCCCAGTTAAGTGGATCGAAAAAAACTCATGAGGATCGCGAAGAGATAAACATAAATGGGTCATCAGAGAGCAAAAAGCCCCGTATTCGCGAGGCCATGCGCAGGCAACAGGCCGAGACTGTACGCAAGATGTTTGTCGCTATGGCCGAAGATCCCCGCGTTGTGCTCCTGAAGCTCGCCTATCGCCTGCACGCGATACGCATTATGTGCCAGCCTGGCTACCAGGGAGATCGGCAGGAGATGCTCACGATGGCCCTGGAGACACGTGAGATCTATGCCCCCCTGGTCGGACGCCTCGGTATGTCGCGCGTCGAGAGCGAGCTGGAGGATCTCGCTTTTCAGATCATCGAGCCTGATAAATATAACTGGGTGGTAAATATCGTCGAATTGGAGAGCAAGCAGTGGCGCTCCTATGTCGAGCGCATCTGTGGTATTTTGCGCGCCGAGATGGACACCCTCGGTGTCAAGGCGGAGGTATCTGGGCGCGTCAAACATCTCTATAGTTTCTACGAGAAGATTCAGCGCAACGCGGGCTATGTCGAGGAACTGGAAGAACTGAAGGCGGCTACCGACATCAGCCAGATCCATGACCTGATCGCTTTTCGTATCCTCGTCGAATCGACGCCCGATTGCTATATCGCCCTGGGACATGTACACAGTCTGTGGAAGCCCAAGGAGGGGCGCATCAAAGACTTTATTGCCAATCCTAAGCCGAACGGGTATCGCGCCTTGCATACGACCGTTTTCTGCCTCGATGATCAACTGGTAGAGATCCAGATACGTACGTTCGCCATGCACGAAATGGCTGAATACGGCGTCGCGATGCACTGGCACTACAAAGATGTCGGCGATAACGCCTCTGCGTCCGCTAAAGAGCTGCTGACGTGGCTGCGTCAGCTCGCCGATTGGCAACGCGACCTCCGCTCGGCGAACACTAGCGATTCCGACTTTATCGAAGCGGTGAAAGATGATATCTTCCAGGAGCAGATCTTTGTCTTTACGCCGCGTGGCGAAGTGAAAGACCTGCCGGTTGGCTCGACTCCGCTCGATTTTGCCTATCGCGTCCACAGCAAGATCGGTGATAAGTGCGCTGGTGCGCGCATCATCACCCAGGTCGGGAGTGGCGACGGCGATCGCCTGGTGACGCGCATGGTCCCGCTCGACTACGAGCTGAAGAGCGGCGAGATCGTGGATATCGTCACCAGCCGGACCGCGCATCCCACCCGCGATTGGCTGAGCTTTGCACGCACTGCGGCTGCCAGGAGCAAGATCCGCCGCTACCTCAAGACGCACGAGCGCTCCATCAATATGCAGATCGGGCAGGAACGCCTGGATCGCGAACTCAAATCCTTTGGCATCGCGCGCGGTATAGAGATTATGACCGAGGATGCCGAGAATTGGCTGTGCGCGGAGTTTCACCTGAACGACTTCGAGGATATCCTATCCGCCGTCGGTGCCGATGATCTGCGCCCCCGCGCTGTTGTCGTCAAAATCAGTGAGTACCTTCAGCAGCGTGAGGGGAAGGACTTCAAGGATAACAGGGATACCGAAGAGATCCCTATCATCTTGCCCACCACAAATACAAAGCCTGCGACCGCTGCGCGCCTGCAGGTGGCCGGGGTGAGCGGACTGTTGACGAGGCTTGCGAACTGCTGCTGTCCCCTGCCTGACGATGAGATTGTTGGCTTCGTAAGTCGTGGCAAGGGTGTGATCGTTCACCGTGCGGACTGCCAGAATATTGCGCGCCATCGCGAACAGGATCGCGAACGTATCATCGCCGTCAACTGGGTCGGTATGAGCCAGACGCAGTACCTGGCACCGGTGGTCATCACCGCGCGTGATCGTACAGGTCTGATTCGCGATGTTGCCGCCGTCATTACCGATGTGGGCATCAACCTGCTATCGATCAACTCCCATGCGCATAAGAGCGGCGAACTGGTCCTGGTCACTGCAACGTTAGAGATCAGTAGCCTGGAGCAGATGCAGCGCCTCTTTACACGCCTGGAGAAAGTCAAGGATGTGATTCAGGTCGAACGCAATCTAGGCAAGCCGAAATAACCTCTACGTATCTATTCAGTACCCCCGCCTTTGAGTAGGGATGGGGCTTGCCCCCATCCGGCCTGTCCGAAGGTCCTTTGACCAGGCATGATCGCGCTGGCCGAGCCGGATGGGGGCAAGCCCCATCCCTACTGAAGAGTTACTGAGAAAGTATTTTTTAGTCGGGGCCTTCTGAAGAAGTAATCTCTGAGAGCGCCTGTTGAGCCTGCTCAACGGTCTCCGCTAACAGCAGTTTGTCGATGACCGCGTTCAAGATGTCTATATCTTGAATGTGTTCTGTATGGTTTTGGGCCAGGCTACTCAACGTAGGAAAGCGTGTTTCTATAAGGCGCGCCAGAAGACGTTTTGATGCTTTCAGCTCTCCTTGCTCGACGCCCTGTTTGATGCCTTTCTCAAGACCCTGATCGATGCCTTTTTGTACCATCTCTTGATAAGACCAGGAACCCTCAAGCATGCTATGAAACATCTCAAACCTCCTTTTCAGCCATTGTTTGTCTGCTTCAGTATCGTAAACTAAACCTGCAAAAGCATATCCCAGTGCCAGAATATCTTCTTTGCCGGCCTGCCTCAGTCCATCAATCATTGCTGTCACTATGGCGTCTCGCGCTTCTACAGCACCCTTTGTAAGTGGTAACAATGGGAGTAAGCCCGCTAGCCGGGCCTGCAGTAATTCTTCAGGAAGAACTTCCCATAAGAAGATATTTTGATAGTTAAAGATATGAAGTACATCACCATTGGCTGCCTCCAATTGGTAGGGAGGCTCAACGATGTGCTCGTCTTTGCACAGGTAGAGTGCAAATGAATAAACAGGCAAGTGAGTAAGAAATGTGATGACACTATTATATTCCCACATACGCCTGCCCATTTTCTTGTCGTGATAGCGCTGAAATTCGACATGGACCACAATGTCTTCGCCATTTCGATTGGCTTTGCAGAGGTAGTCCGCAGTGACAGAGCGCACTCTCTGCTCATTCGTGATATCTGCCAGATAGCGGGTGTCTTTCAATAAAAAGGACAACAAATCTTGTGGATTGGCGCGTGCGAGCATTTTCATCAGATCATCCCATACATGTGCCATACCATACCAACCTCCCCGAAGTCTTCTATTCTCAGTATAGCACAGCCTTCAAATCTCTCGGTGTGTTAAGTGAACTTGTATGTTATAATAAGGACCGCCGTCAGGCAGAGTTTAAAGTGTAGAGGGAACGAAAACATGGATAAGAGCATGGTCGACGAGCGCGTCCTGCCGGTATTTCAGGCACCGCAACATCTGGACATCTATCATGTAAATTCGGCCCCGCGCGAAGTCCAGTTCACCGTTGCTACTCTTGTCGGACTCATCAACCGTCCGCAGCCGCGCGTCTATCTACCGACTAGGGCGAATGACGCATTCTGGCTCGACGCCGCCCTATCCTCCATTCCGCGAGACGTTTCTCCATTGGCGGGGGAAGATATTCTGCACGCACTTCTGACGGAATATCGTTCGCTTGTGCAGGGCCTGATCATCTACGATCCTACCTTGAGTGATAGCGTCAACATTGCAACGATGGTGGCGGGGCAGCGCGATGGTATTGTCGTGACGCCCGAGCAGGCGCAGGAGTTCCAGGAGGAACCATATAACCTGTCGATCCTCAGCGATCTGCGCGTCTATAAGTGGACCAATCGTCTGCAAGCTTACCGTTGGGCGAAGGACAATCTGTTCAGCGGCGCGGCACCACAGCTCGTCGCCGGACTGGACCCGGCGATTACGGTCGGGATACGACCCTTTCTGGTAGCCACGCGCGCCTTTATCTACTGGTTGGACCCGCTCGGCTTCCTGCCCGATTTCACGGCGGGGCTACTCTCGGAACGCTGCCTCATGCAACGAATACTCAATGCTTATGCTCCGGGCACCGGTCACTTCGGCTGGTTTATCCAGGAGGGAGCGGGCGTTGTTCTCACCTCGCACGCTGCCTTGCCGGTTTTTGCTTCCGACTACTTTTCAAACCTCGAAGTATGGGTAGGTGTGCAGCGGGCATCAGTTACGATGCCTGCTCCCCAGCAGGCGCATATTGCCGAACCTGGGAAGACCTATGTCTCATTCACCATGAGCGAGGGCGACAACTTGCAGTATATGCAGGAGCGCTTCCTCCAGCTCTGGCGAGATCCCATGCGCGGCGCTATTCCTGTCGGCTGGTCGATTGCGCCGGTGCTACTGCAAGCCGCGCCCGCCATGCTGGACTATTATGCGCGTACCGCGACTCCCAACGACGAATTTATCGCCGGCCCGAGCGGTATCGGGTATATGTATCCCTCGGACTGGCCGCGTGAGCAGTTTGCGACATTTCTTGAGAAGACCGGTCGCCTGATGCAGCGGTTGAACCTTACAACCCTGGAAGTGTTGGAGTCGAACTTTGGGCAGAACCTCGTGCTCTTCCTGCGCGCTTTACTGCAAGGCTCGGGCATGGCATTGATAGATCGAAATCTGCAACAACAGTATGCGCAGGAGCTACAATCCTATGGCGTGCGTGGCGTCCTGAGCGGTAGTGGCCAGACAAACGCCAGCTACACCCTCTTCTCAGGCGTTCCCGTCTATCAAAACCTCGGCCTCGCAACCACCGTCGATGAAGCCATCTCTATGATCAAGACGGGGGCCGCAGCCTATTCAGGGCGTCCTGTATTGCTAAATACCTATGTACTGGCCTGGAAGATGGGACCGTCCGAACTCAAGCAGGTGATCAACCAGCTCGGCAGCGAGTATGAGGCTGTCACGCCTGGTACATTGCTGACAATGCTGGTGTGAAGCGGTCAGCGCTGTGCCAGGGCCAGGCGTATGCCAAAGGCGATCAGGACTGTGCCAGTTACCGCCTCCAGGCCGCGTCGTACCGACGAGCGCGTCACGAAGACGCGCACGCGCCCCAGGAAGATCGCCACAAGCGAGAGCCAGAGCACGCCCAGCGCAAAATGGATAGCCGCCAGCAGAAGCGATTTAGCCAGCACCGGATCGCCCCTGTGCATAAACTGTGGGAGGAAGGCGAGGTAGAAGATCGCCACTTTGGGATTGAGTATATTCGACAGCAGCCCCTCCCTGAACGACCTCAATGCACCGGCTTTCTGCTGCACAGAAGGTTGCCCATGTGTGGCAGCTTCTCCAGCTCTCGCGTGTCGGTGGGCACGTAACAACTGCCAGAGGGAGCGCAGGCCGAGGAAGATCAGATAGCACGCGCCAACGAACTTCACCACCTCGAAAGCGGTGGCCGAGCGCACCAGAATGAAGGAGAGACCGAGGGCGGAGAGCGTAGCGTGCACGAACAGGCCGGAGCAGATGCCCAGCGTCGTCATAATACCGGCCCGCGAGTCGCGCGCAAGGACATTACGCATAACGAGCATGGTATCTGCACCAGGGGTAATCGTCAGGACCAGAGCGACGCCAATAAATGTAAGGATCTGGGGGTCGAACATGCGTGCCTCATCTTTCTCTCTACACAAAATCCCAGAGAAGAAAGTTTCAGACATTTTATTCTGGACCCTCTTCTCTGGGGACTCTGCTTGTCTCTGTTTCTGGCTGGATCTTAGCCGCGCAAGCGATCCAGGACGGGTGGCTGGCGCAATTTCGCGAGCGCACCGGCCTCGATCTGGCGTACGCGTTCGCGGGTGATCCCCAGTTCGCGACCGACCTGTTCAAGGGGATGTGCCTGGCTATTGCCAAGGCCGAAGCGCAACTGCAGAACGAGCTGCTCACGTGGGGTCAGAACTGACTCCAGCACGTGTTGTACTTCATCCTTCAGGGTCTGGGTGGTTGCGAGATCTTCGGGCGAAGCGGATTCCGTATCGGCCAGTACATCGCCCAGTTCCTGCTCCTCATCTTCGCCGACCGGCAATTCCAGGGAGACGGGAGCTCCTGGAGCAGCCTGTAGCTCGGTCATACGAATGGGGTCCAGGCCGGTAGCCTCGGCCAATTCAAGTTCCGTTGGTTCGCGCCCCAACTCCTGCAGCAAGCGTTGGCGTTCGCGGCGGATGCGGTTCAGGGCGGTATTCACATACACAGGTAAGCGGATCGTGCGACCTTTATCGGCCACTGCGCGACTGATCGCCTGGCGAATCCACCAGGTAGCGTGTGTGGAGAAACGATGACCCCGGCGCCAGTCGTAGCGCTGGACGGCCCTGATCAGCCCGATATTGCCTTCTTGAATCAGATCGAGGAGGGTCAGGCCGCGCCCTACGTAGCGTTTAGCGATACTCACAACGAGGCGAAGGTTAGCCAGGATAAACTGTTTCATCGCATCGCGATCGCCGGCCTCAATGCGTTGGGCGAGTTCGATCTCGCGTTCGTGCGTAATCATCGGTACGCGCCCGATCTCACGCAGGTACGTCATCACAGCATCGGACTCTCCTGCATCGGCGGCATTGACAGCATTCTCGTCCTGGTCCTCTGAACGGCGTCGACGCATAGCAGAGCGGCGAACGGGATGTTCTTCCTCAGTCGCAATTGTGGGAAGGGTCAGCACCGAATCGGCCTCCATTTCAGGTGGATTGGAGAGTGGGGCCAGGGCCTCGTGCAGATCGTGTATCTCCTCCATCTCCAGCGGTCCGGTTTCCAGATCAAGAGGTCCCGTCTCTAGACCGTTGAGGTCTTCTTCTAGCTCTTGATCGTTCTTTTCGGGTGACTCCTCCGCGTCATCCTCAGATGTATAGTCAAGGTCTTTCTTAAGGAACTTTTCAACAAGGTCGAATGGTTCCTCATCGCGACCTTTCTGTTCTTGTGACTTGTTTATGGTAAGCGTTGTTCCCGTCATGGCACGCTCTAAGTCTATCATTGTGCGCCTCCATGAAAAGTAATATCCTAAGCAGCAAGATATATCGTTAGTCGGTCTGGTCCTACACTCAGGGAAAGCGAGCCTTCTTTGTTCGGACCAATTTGTCCGAGTGCCGAGTGGGAGGATATCAATGACGTGCATCCTGTCTCTACTAGTAGAAACACAGCCAGGTCGGAAATTATTCCTCTTCCAATTATAACGCAACTCTCTCTTTCATTCTAGTCCCCTGGACATGTTTTTGGCATGCCTTCGGAAACATCCGTGTATACAAACCGCCTTTTCACTTTTATACGTTTGACACCTCCTTAAAGTGGCAAAGAATCGGGGCTTTCCTTGATGCCGGGTAGAGGCACCCGTTTTGCCTCGATGCGCAAGTCTAATGCCGCCCGTGTCGCCCTCATCCGTAGGAGCATGCGTATCAATCGATAGGTGAGATAGATAGCGACAAGCAGGGCCAGGATGAGCAACGAAACCATGCCAAGAACGTCGCCGAGAGCCTCCCAACTCGCGCCAAATATATATCCCAGCACCAGTGGAATAATGGCGGCGCATACTTCTCCACACATATCATAAAGCAAAAAACGGTGATAAGGGTAGACCGCTGCTCCTGCCAGAAGGTTGATAGTTCCACCCAGGGCCGAGACGATGGAACGGCTCAGGAAGATGGCCAGGCCCCCGCGTTTTCTAAAGTAGATGTGAGCGCGCTGCAAGCTTTGTTGCGAGATCGGATTGAACCGTCCTGGGTGGCCCAGCCAGGCCAGAATCCGTGTGCCGACGGAGCGCCCCAGGAGGTATCCGATCTGGTCTCCGCTGGTCGAAGCCGTCACCGCTATCACTCCTAATAATAAGACGTTGAAATCCCCCAATGCAGCAAAAGCGCCAGCCGCCAGGAGTATAAAACTGACGGGTAGGGGAATACCAATAGCCGCCACAAAGATGATGAGCCACAGGGCCGGATAGCCGTATTGCTTGTCCAGTCTAGGATATCCTAGACAGAGGAAAGTGAGACATCAAAAGGATTGATATCATGGAGAAGAAAACCTATACCGCCGATTTCAAAATGAAGGCAGTGCTGGAGAGCTTGCAGAGAGAGACACCGCTCGAAGCGGTGTGCCAAAAGGTTGGCGTCTCGCGCTCCCAACTCGCGCGCTGGCGGCAGGAATTCCAAGAACGTGCGCCCGCTCTGTTTCTCGATAAACGTAATCCGAAAGAGAAAGCGATCAGCCAGGGTTACGAGCCAGGTGAGTCGCCAGATGAGCTCAAAAAGATCATTGGCGAGCTGACCGTGCAAAACGAAATCCTAAAAAAAGCCTCACGGCTGTTGGGGGCAAAGTAAGACCGCGCCAGCTGGTGGAGGTGGCTTATCAGCTGTGCGTCCCCAACGGCCTGTATGCGAAAAGCCAGGTGGCCCGCGCTCTGGGCATCGGGAGGGCGACGCTCTATTGGCCCTCGAAGCAAGCGGTGAAGGACAAGCAGGTCGCCGTGGCCATCGAGCAGTGGCATGAGAAAGATGACACGCTGGGCCATCGCAAGTTGGCCGCCCTGCTCTCGATGGGCAAGAATCGGGTGCGGCGGGTCATGCACAAATATGGGATCACCGCCCGGCGCAAGCGGAAGAAGTACGTCTATCCGGGCAAGGCCAGTCAGGTGGCTCCTCATCTGGTGCGTGAATTGGACCCGGAGAGTTTGACCGAGGTGGTGTTCTCCGACATCTTTGAAGTGAAGCTGGCGGATGCGACCAAGGTGCGAGGCTGCTTCACCCTGTGGAAGCGCTCTCGGCATATTCTGGGGCGAGCGTTTGAGTATCACATGCGAGCAGAGCTGGTCACCAGCGCCTTGCAAACGCTTTCCTTTGACGTGCCCGCGGCCATTTTTCACAGTGACCAGGGCAAGCAGTTTGGGGCAGAGCCGACACGCGCATCGCTTGCTGGAGAAAGGCTTCCTGCTCTCGATGAGCCGAGCGGGCACCCCCACTGACAACGGGTATGCGGAAAGGTTTGTGGGTTTGTTCAAGCTGGCTGTGGCCGAACGCTGTTCCTACCAGACCCTGGGGGAGTTTCTGCGCGCGGCTCAGGAGTGGGTCCAATTCTACAATGCGATCCGGCCTCATGAGAGCCTGGAGTATCGTTCGCCTGATCAATTTGCCCAGGAGCACGGCTTGCCCGCTGTTCCTTCTATTACCGTGTTTTGATGTCTAGGATTTTGGAGACTTGACA
>WNFY01015884.1_pt1 | contig 12561 bp, 11 predicted proteins | sample 5400091 | NCBI WGS metagenome assembly WNFY01 (sample SAMN13153364, study PRJNA577476) | soil metagenome | isolation source: 60 cm soil or saprolite under grassland replicate 1 | place: USA:California | collected 2016-06-15 | reverse complement strand
GCAAGCTCTACGGCAAGGACAACGCGCGCTTCGTGAAATCGACGCCGGGCGTGGGCGTCGCGGCGGCCGAATGGCTCGCGAAGCAGGATCCGCTGCTCGTCGGCTCGGACAACTGGCCGGTCGAGGTCGCGCCGAACCCGGACAAGGACCTGAGCCTGCCGGTGCACCAGATCTTCCTGGTCGTGAACGGCATCCACATCCTCGAGAACCTGAAGCTCGACGAGCTTGCCGCCAAGCGCGTCTACGAGTTCGCGTTCACGATGCAGCCGCTCAAGATCTACGGCGCTTCGGGCTCGACGGTGGCGCCCGCCGCGATCCGCTGAGCGGCGGGGCCGCTCGAGCCCTGCGGCGTCAGGCGAGCTTGTGCGGCCCGCCGATGATGAGTCCTTGCGCGAAATCCACCTCGATCAGGCGCAGCTGGTCGAGCACCTCCATGCTCTCGACGAATTCCGCGATGGTCTTGATCCCCATGGCGTGGCACTTGTGGTTGATCGATTCGACTTTCTCGGAAGCCGCGAGGCCGCGGCCGAGGTCCTTCACGGTGCCATAAGTGAGCTTCACGAAATCGGGCTTTAGCATTTTGAGGAAGTTGAACGAGCCCTCGCTGCCGTCGAAGCCGGCGAAGGTGAAGCGGCAGCCAAGGGGCCCGAGCTGCGCCTGGATATTCCTCAACTGCTCGGTGTGCATCAGAGCCGTGTCCCAGCCGAGCTCGAAAGTGAAGACCCCTTCGGGCAGCCTCGCGCTCTGGATGTTCCTGGCGACGAAGTCCGCGAATTTCGGCTCGCGCAGCGTGTCCTCCGAAAGGTTGACCCCGTTTACGGGCACGGGCCAGCCGGGCGACTGGGTGCGGGACTCCTGTATCCAGCTCGCAAGCCGGCTCACCACCCAGCGGTCGACATACGGCAGCAGCCGGTACTCCTGCAGCATGGGAAAGAACGTACCCGGCGGAAGCAGCTTTTCCTCTTCCTCCCGAAAGCGGACGAGGATCTCCTGGAACGGCGGCTCGCGGCTGGAGGCGCCGAGCCGCAGGATTTTCTGGGCATAGAGCAGGAAGCCGCCCGTCTTCAACGCCGAAATCAGCTTGTCGGCGATGTTCTTCTGTATCGTGCTTTCGTCTTCCATGGCGCGGGGACTAGATGCGCGCTGCCTCGCGCGTCGGCCCGCGGTGCGGTGGATGCAGCGGCATCGTGAAGTAGCCCAATCGCATGGGCGGAATGTGACGCATCGGGGCGCGGCAGTCAAACGCGACTGCCTCTCCTGCGGCCCGGTACGTTAGAATCGCGCCAGCCTTTCAACAAAATCAACCGTGATCAGATACTTGTCCATATCGGGAGGCGATCCCAGGCAGGCGGTGCGGCTGCGCCGTTTCCTGCTCGCCTCGGCCGCCTACGCGATCTGCATTCCCATGGTTTGGCTTGCTTGCGAATTCAACCTGGTCGCGCGGGGGCCCGCGCTCACCCTCGTCGCGACGATGGTCCTGGTCAACGTCGGGCTCTACGCGGTGTTTCGTGCCGGCCTGAACCGGAAATTCAGCGACCCGAGCCTGACCTGGCTGCAGGTGTTCATCGGCAATGTCGTGGTGATGGTCGCCGTCTACAGCTTCGATCAAGGACGCGCCGTCGTGCTCAACCTGAGCCTGGTGGTGCTGACTTTCGGCATGTTTCGCTTCACCACCCGCGAGTTCGTCAAGACCGCGCTGCAGATCCTCGCCGGCTACGCGGCGGTGATCAATCTGCTCATGCATTTCAAGCCGGAAACGGTAAACGTCTACCACGAATGGTTCCAGTGGGTGGGTCTCGCCGCCGTGCTGCCGCTGTTCGCGGTCATCGGCGGCAGAATCAGCGGTCTCGGCCAGCGCCTGCGCACGAGCAACGAGGAGCTTCGCTCGGCTCTCGGCAATGTGCGCCAGATGGCCACGCACGACCATCTCACGGGCCTGCCCAACCGGATATTGTTCAACGAGGAGCTCCAGCGCGCGCTCGCCAGGGCGGAGCGTCACGTGAGGCCCGTCGCGCTCTTCTTCATGGACCTCGACCGTTTCAAGAACATCAACGACACGCTCGGCCACCAGTTCGGCGACCGGGTGCTGCAGGAAGCCGCCAAGCGCCTGATCGGCTGCGTGCGCGAGGGCGACGTCATCGCGCGCCTGGGCGGAGACGAGTTCGTGCTGCTGGTCGAGGAGCTGGGCGACCCGGCTACGCTGACCGAGATCGCCCGCAAGCTGCTCGCGGCCGTGTCCGAGCTCCCCAAGATCGACGGGCACGAGCTCAATGTCACGCTGAGCATCGGGATCTGCACCTATCCGGCCGACGGGCGCGACTCGAAGGCGCTGCTGGCCGGAGCGGACATCGCCATGTACCGCGCCAAGGATCGGGGCCGCAACGGATTCTGCTTCTACTCCGCCGAGCTGCAATCGCATACGCCGGAGAAGCTCGCGCTGGAGGCCGGCCTGCGGCACGGCCTGGAGCGGGGCGAGTTCCGCGTGTACTACCAGCCCAAGATCGACATGACGACCGGCGCGATCACGGGAGTCGAAGCGCTGCTGCGCTGGCAGCACCCCGAGAAGGGCCTGCTGCTCCCGGAGAAATTCATCAAGCTCGCCGAGGAAACGGGACTGATCGTTCCGATCGGCCTGTGGACGCTGCGCGAGGTGTGCATGCGCGCCAAAGCCTGGAAGGATGCCGGCCTGCCGCGGATGCCGGTCGCGGTCAACCTTTCGGCAATCCAGTTCCGCGAGGAGCAGCTGGTACCCCAGCTCGCGGAAATCCTCAAGTCCACCGGGACGGACGCCGACATCCTCGAGCTCGAAATCACCGAAAGCATGGTGATGCGGGATCCGGACCAGGCAGTGAAGCTCATGCGCAATCTGCGCGCGATGGGCGTGCGCCTCACCATCGACGACTTCGGCACCGGCTATTCGTCGCTCGGCTACCTCAAGCTCTTTCCGATCAACAACCTGAAGGTGGACAGGAGCTTCGTGCGCGACCTGCCGCACTCCAGCGACGACGCCGCCATCACGCGGGCGGTCATCGCGATGGCCCACAGCCTGCAGATGAACGTGATCGCCGAGGGCGTCGAGCTGCGCGAGCAGCTCGACGTGCTGCGCAATCAGGGCTGCGACGAATTCCAGGGCTATCTGTGCCGGCCGCCGCTCGCGGAAGAAGACCTCATCCGTTTCATCCGGGACCGCTCCGCGCAAGAGGCCCTGAGCTAGCGCGCCAGCCCGACCCTTCGGGGTCGGGTTTTCCCGGAGAGACCTGCGGCGATTTTAGGCCGGAACGGGCTCCCTTGGCTTCACTTCGGGGGCTGCCGGCTTGGCGGGCACGGAGGGCTTGTCTTTGCTATCGTCGGCCGTCCTTTTTCTGCGTGCTTCCTCGGCCTCGCGCGCTTTCCGGTAGATCTCGTCGAACTCGTAGCACATAAGGACTCCTTTCGCATCAAGTGACGGGCAAGTCTCCCTTGTCACGCCTGGAGTTGTTCGATCCATGCTACTCCCGGCGTCCGGGAAGTTCAACCGGAACGATCCTGGAGCGTCCCTGACTGAAAACCTGTGCTACCGTTGCAGGGAAATCAATCCCTTCGCAGCGCCATGAAAGAGAAACCGATTGGCGCCGTCCGGCTCGCCGTGCTTCTCGCCGGCGCGCTCTTTCTCGGCGCCGCCCTCGCGCAGTCCCCCGGGTATCCTGCGAGGACGATTCGCCTGGTAGCGGGCACCGCACCCGGCGGCATCACCGACTACCTCGCGCGCATGTCCGCCGAAGGCCTGGCGGGCCGGCTCGGAGCGCAGGTCGTGGTCGAGAACAAGGCGGGCGCGACCGGCAATCTCGCGATCGAGCACGTGGCGAAATCGGCGCCCGACGGCTATACGCTGCTCCTCGTCGCCGGCGGAAACGTCGTCATCACGCCATTTCTCTACGGCTCGCTGCCGTTCGATCCGATGAACGACATCGTTCCGGTTTTCAACGTCGCCGGCGCGCCCCAGCTTCTGGTCGTGCCCAGGTCACTCCCGGTGAACGACCTCTCGGAATTCATCGCGCTCGCCAAGGCGAATCCGGGAAAGATGAACTACGCATCGGCGGGTCCCGGAAGCACCACGCATCTGGCCGCCGATCACTTCGCGCGGCTCGCGGGCGTGCAGATGGTGCACGTTCCCTACAAAGGCACGGGGCCGGCTCTCACCGATCTCGTCGCGGGGCGCGTGCAGATGCTCTCGGTGGGCTTGGGGCCGGTGCAGGCGCACCTGAAAAGCGGCGCGCTCAAGGCGCTTGCGGCGGCCTCCAAGACGCGTCTCGCCGCGGCGCCCGACGTGCCGACCTCGGCCGAAGCCGGGCTCCCGGGCTACGAGATGACGACCTGGTTCGGCATCTTCGCGCCGAAAGGCACGAGCCACGAGATCGTGCGCCTGCTCAATGCAGGAATGCAGGCGGTGATCGACGAGCCGAAGACGAAGAGACGCCTGCTCGATTCGGGCATCGAACCGATCGGCGGATCGGTGCAGGCGTTCGCGGAACTGGTGCGCTCGGACTATCGCGCCTGGGAGCGGGTCGTCAGGGCCTCCGGCGTGAAACTCGACTGAGCTTGTTTTCGGAATCGGAAGGAGAAGCGATGAAGATCTGCCATTACAACGAGGGCCTCGCGGGGGCCGTGGTCGGGGAAAAGCTCTACCCGATCGGCGATGCGCTGATGAAAGCGGGCCATCTGAAGCCGGGCCACACCATGCTCGAAGTGATCGAGCGCCTCGCGAACGAGCCCGCGGCGATGAAGTGCGCGCGCTTCGTCGTGCAGGCCGGATCGTCCCTGCCGCTCGCGCAGGCGAGGCTGCTCGCGCCGATGCTCAACCCGCCCGCGATCTGGGCGGCTGCCGCGAACTACAAGGCGCACCAGGCGGAGATGCGCGAAAAAATGGGCTCGTCCGACCGCTCGAGCCTCTCCAAGGACGAGCTGATGGCTGAGTTTTTTCTCAAGCCCGCGTCCTCGATCATCGGCCCGGGCGGGACCGTGGTCCTTCCGAGGATATCCAAGGACGTGGATTTCGAATGCGAACTGTGCGCGGTGATCGGAAAGACGGCGCGCCACGTCGGCGAAGAGCAGGCGCTCGATTGCGTGTTCGGCTACACGATTTGCTGGGACTTCAGCCAGCGCGATCCCTGGGGGCGGGGCAGGCAGAACACGCGCAACATCCGCAAAGGCTTCGATACCTTCACCGGCCTGGGACCGTGGATCGTGACGCGCGACGATCCGCGTCGAGCAGAACGGCAAGCTCGCCATGAGCGCGCATACCGGCGACATGATCTGCGGCCTTCGCGAGCACATTCGCTTTCTCTCGGACGTGATGACGCTCAAGCCCGGAGTCCTGATCACGACGGGAACGCCGGCGGGCGTCTCGAAGCTCGCCGACGGCGATCACTTGAGAGGCAGCATCGAGCGGATCGGCGAGATGGAAGTGGCGGTGCGGGCCGAACGCTAGCGTTCGCTCGACGATGACCGCGGCACCGGCAATGGCGTAGACTTGCGATCGGCATCCGAACAAGAACAGAATGAAATCGTCTCGCGCCGCTCTCCTCGGAATCGCCGGCCTTCTCGGCCTCGCTCTGGGTGCGAGCGCGGCACCGGTCGCAGCGCAGAACCCCTATCCGAACCGCGCGGTCCGGATGGTCGTGGATACTTCCCCGGGCGGCCTCACCGATATCCTCGGGCGCGTGGCCGCCGAGGGCCTCGCGCAGCAACTGGGCCGGCAGGTCGTGGTCGAGAACAAGGCGGGCGCTTCGGGCAACGTCGCAATCGAATACGTGGTGAAATCGCCCGCCGACGGCCATACCCTGCTGATCGGCGCGGGCGGGAACCTCGTCATCAAGCCTTTCCTCGAGCACTCGCTTCCCTTCGATCCGCTCGTCGACCTCGTCCCGGTGTTCAACGTCGCCGAGGCGCCGCACATCCTGGTCGTCCCGAGCTCGCTTGCGGCGAGGGATCTCGCAGAGTTCATCGCGTACGCCAGAGCGAACCCGGGCAAGGTCTACTACGGTTCGGCGGGGACCGGCAGCCCGCCGCACCTCGCCGCCGATCAATTCGCGCGCCTCGCGGGCCTGCAGCTCGTGCACGTGCCCTACAAGGGCGTGGGGCCGGCGCTTCCCGATCTGATCGCGGGCCGCCTGCAGATCATGTCGATGAGCTACGGCTCGGCGCGGCCGCATCTCAAGAGCGGCGCGCTGCGCGCGCTCGCGGCCGGATCGAAGCGGCGCCTGGCCGGACTGCCCGAGGTTCCGACTTCCGCGGAGGCGGGACTGCCGGGCTGGGAGATGAGCGCGTGGTTCGGCATCTTCGCGCCGAAAGACACGAGCGCCGAAATCGTGCGCCTGCTGAACGGAAAGTTCCAGGCGGTGATCGAGGAGCCCAAGGCGAGACAGCGGCTGCTCGAGGTCGGCGCCGAGCCGCTCGGCGGTCCGGCTCAGGGCTTCGCCGAGCGCGTGCGCGCCGACTATCGCCTGTGGGGGCAATTCATCAAGGAATCGGGAATCAAGCTGGAGTAAATGACCATGGCTCAGTCCGTAATCAAAACGAAATTCATTTCGCACGGCACGCTCGGCTCGAAGGATCTCGAGGCGACGCGCCGCTTCTACGAGGAGTTCCTCGGCCTGGAGGTGGTGCGCACCAGTCCCGTGTCCCTCATGATCCGCCTCGGCGGCAACCATGTGTACGCGGTGGTCTACACCAAGAAAAAAGAGCGCATGCCGCGCGTCTACCACAACGGCCTGGACGTCGACACCGACGCCGAGGTGGACGAAGCCTGGCGGGCGTGCAACGAGCAGGCCGCCCAGTGGGGTCTGCACGACATCGACAAGCCTTCGGCCCGCCACGGCACCTACAGCTTCCTTTTCTGGGACGCCGACGACAACGCATGGGAAATCCTCTCCAATCCTCAAGGCGGCTACACCTGGATCTTCGAGCAGGGCGATCTCGAAGGCCGGGGGCATTTCGAGCGCGGCTTCCGTCACAAGCGGCCGGACGCGAATAAGGAAGCCGTATGAGGGCGGTGTATTACGAGCGCAAAGGGCCGGCGTCCAAAGTCCTCGTGCTCGGCGAGCTGCCCGATCCGCAGCCCGGGCCGGGCGAAGTGCGCGTCAAGCTGCATTTTTCCGGAATCAATCCGACCGACACGAAATTGCGCGGCGGCTGGGACGGCAGCATGGAAATGCCGTTTCCGCGCGTGATTCCCCATCAGGACGGAGCCGGCGTCATCGACGCGGTCGGGCCGGGCGTGCCGCGATCGAGGATCGGCGAGCGCGTCTGGATCTACGAGGCGCAGCGCGGCCGCGCCTTCGGCACCGCGGCCGGATTCGTTGCCATTCCTTCGGAGAATGCAGTCACCTTGCCTGAGAGCGCGAGCTTCGAGACCGGGGCCTGCCTCGGCATCGCCGGGATGACCGCGCACCGCTGCCTTTTTCAGGACGGAGGTATTCAAGGGCAGGCCGTGTTCGTCGCGGGCGGCGCGGGCGCGGTCGGCCACGCCGCGATCCAGCTCGCGAAATGGGGCGGAGCGCGGGTCGCCACCACGGTGAGCCGGCCCGAGCAGGAGAAGGTCGCGCGCGAGGCGGGCGCCGATCTCGTCGTCAACCGCAAGACGGAGGACGCCGCAGCGAGGATCAGGGCGTTCACGCGGGGGCTGGGCGTCGACCGCGTGGTGGAAGTCGCCTTCGAGGCGAACCTCGAGCTCAACCGCGCGGTGCTGAAAGCCAACGGCGTGATCTCCACCTACTCCTCCGGTCCCCCCGACAGCGCGCCGCGCATCCCGTTCACCGCTATCATGCGGCAGGGGATAAGCGTGCACTTCATCCTCGTATACGTGATGCCCCGCGAAGCGCATCAGTCGGCGGCGCGCGACCTGAACGCGGCGATCGAAGCGGGGCGCTACCGCCCTTGCGTCGCAGGTACCTTCAAGCTCGATGAAACGGCCAAGGCACACGAAGCGCAAGAAGGCGGCGGCACGGTCGGCAAGCTCCTCATCGGTGTCTGAGGCCATGCGGGGCGACTTCGCGAACAAGCTGCGCGCAGCCGCGGAAAAAGCGCGCGGAGCCGGAAGGGCGTGGCTACGAGCGGCGATCGCTCGAGCGGACAAACTACGCCCGTACGCCACAAAGACGCTAGCGACCTTCAAGACCCTATGGATCGCAGGCACCAACAAGCTGCGGACCCGGTTTCCGATTCTGGACGTTTATGCGCGCGCGCTGCGCCTGCACGCCGCCCGATTGCTCGCATCCGTCGACAGGGGGTACCACGCAGGGGTCGCCGCTATCGGCAGGTACAGCCCGCGTACCGCCAGAGCAATCGTGGCCTGCGAGACCTGGCTACGGCAAAGCGACTGGCGCAGGCTCGGCCTCAGGGCGCTCGCTGTCGTCCTCGTGCTCGGGATCGGTTTCGCGGCGATTTTTCCGGAAGCAGCCGGGCGCTATGGACGAGTGATATTCACTTCGAGCCGGATCGTGCCGCTTCCGGATGAAACGCGCCGGGCGGTCCGCGAAAAGGCGAAACAGCTTGCCGCGGCGCTCGACGGGCGCCTGGACAGGAAAAGAAAGCTCACCGGCGAGACCTGGCCCTCCGCCCAGATCCTCGTCGCGCTCAGGGAAAACGATCCGGACTACGCGAGCCGTATCGACGTCAAGCTGATCGAGCAGTATTTCCGCTCCGCGGCCGGACCCGAGTGCGCCTGCTGGCGCCGGTTTCCCCAGGGGAAGCATCCCAATCATCTCGGCGTCACATCGTGGGTGCTGTGGACCTTTGCGCAGTACGGGATCCCGGCCCAAAAGGGCGAGCTCGAGTTTCTCCTCTCGGCCCAGGGCGCGGACGGAGGCTGGCCCCTGTTCGCAGGCGCGCAGCAGGAAAAGTTCGCCTCGAGCTACGGGACTGCCGCCGCCATACTCGCGCTGCACGAGCAATCGGCTCTCCAATCCGACCGCGGGCAGAAGAAGCGGCTCGCCGCCGCGGTGCGGCGCGGAGCGGACTGGCTCAAGAGCCGCGTCGTCGCGGGCCGCGCGCGCTGGGCGGACTATCCGGCGTGGCCTGAGGCCCAGCAGGACTTCCTGGGGGTTTCCGGTTTCGCGCTTTTCGCGCTGCATCGCGTGGGCGCCTGGTGGCTCGGCTCGCTCGACCGCGACTGGCTGCGCGAGCTTCCTGCGCAAGCGCCCGCCGCGCTGAGAGGCGAAGCATCGGCGAAGGAGGTTCAGGTCGGCAACCGGTCCTTCCCGGACGAGACGCCCTACTACGAGCTTCCCTGGACGATTCTCGCGACGGAGGAGGTCTACCGGAACGCGTGGATTTTCCGAAAAGTCCGCGCAGTGCAGTGGCTCGAGCGCGCGCTTGCGCCCGGGGCTTCGATCTACGCGCTCACCGGGCGCGAAAGAAGCGCGGCGATCGTCGCCGAAGCGCTGCTCGCCCTGCGGAACGAAGCGAAGCATGAGTAGCGCGAAGAGCCGTCGCGGCGCCGAACCCACGCTCAAGCGCGACGTGGCGCTCGCCAATCTCATCATCGAGCGTTTCGGTCTCTCCAACGCCTTCGGGCACGCGAGCGCCCGCATCCCGGGAACGGACACCTTCTTCATGCCTACGCGGCGCAGCCCCGGCCTCGCCAGCGCGAGCACGCTGCTGGTTCTGGACACCGAAGGCAAGATTCTCTCGGGCAGGGGGACGCCGAACAGCGAGCTCTGGATCCACGCGCGCATCTACGCCGCCCGACCCGATGTGGGCGGTGTCGTGCACGCGCATCCGCCGGCCTGCGTCTGCCTCACGCAGATCGGGCAGCCGCATCGCGTCGTGCACAACCAGGGCGGGGCGTTTCACGCAGGCGTGCCCGAATTCGAGCGCATCGGCCTCATCCGCAGCCGCGAGCTGGGCGATCTGCTCGCCCGCAAGTTGGGCTCGGGCCTCGCCGTCATGATGCGCGGCCACGGCATCACCACCGCGCTCCCCGACGTGCGCGCGGCCACCGTCGCCGCTTGCATGCTGGAGGAGAGCGCGCGCTTGCAGCTGCGCATGCTCGCCGCCGCGGGCGGGGACGCCGCGCGCCTCCGCGTCTACAACCGCGAGGAGGCCGAGAGCGTAAGCGACCAGATCAGCCCGAGGGTGGTGGAGCGGGCCTGGGAGTACTACGCGCTCGCGGCGGAGCAGAAACCGCTGGGCGGCTAGAGAGCTTCCGGTCCCGTCGTGATGCAAAGGACGACCGGCCGGCTCACTTGCGCCCCGGGCCGGCCTCCTGCACCAGGTTTCTATCGATCAGCGTGATCTCGATGCGGCGGTTCTTCTTCCGCCCTTCGGGGGTGTCGTTCTCGGCGACGGGCTGGTATTCGGCGCGGCCCGAGGCGATCATGCGCTCGGGCGGGATGCCCACTTCCTGCAGATAATGCACGACGTTGGTCGCGCGCGCGACCGACAGCTCCCAGTTGGAGGGAAAAACCTTCTGCGCCGCCTTGCTGATCGGCACGTTGTCGGTGTGGCCGACGACCCGGATGACCTTGTCCTCGTAGCCTTTCAGCGCCTCGCCGACTTTTTTCAGCACCGCTTTGCCCGTGTCCTTGAGGTTCGCGCGGCCGGAATCGAAGAACAGCTGCTCGGCGACGTCGACCGTCAGCATGTCCTTGTACTGCCGCACCTGGAGCTGGCCTTTCTTGACCTCCTCGGTGAGGTTGCGCACCAGCGCGTCGTATTGCGATGTGTTCTGCTGGCTGGCGGTCAGCAGTTGCGTCTTCTGCTGCTCCAGCGCGTCGATCTGCCGGCGCAAGTCCGCCTGCTGCTGCTCGAGCGAGGTCTTCTGCGACTGCAGGCCCTGCACCTGATCCTGGAGCCCGCCGCGCTGCTTCTGCAGCGCCGCGATCTCCTGGTTCTTTTCCGCTTCCAGCTTCTCGTATTCGCCCGTGCTGACGCAGCCGCCTACCATGACGGCCGCAGCGACCACGGCGCCCGCAGCGTGCAATCTCCTTCCGTTCATTTCCATCTCCTTCTTCAGCGATGACTCCCCTGGCCCGATACAATATAACACCGCGGGGCGCTAAGCTCGCCGCGCCGCGGTTCCTCGAGGGTAGGGTGGCCGCAGCACTTCGGCTACATCTGGCTAAGCCTGTATCCGGATAGGCAGCGAGCGAATCGGTTTTCCTGTCGCCGCAAACAGCGCCACCCCGCCCTTCAGCGTGATCGCGCCGTGCATCGCCGCGGTGAGGCCGAATGCGATGCCGCTTTCCATCTGCGCGCGGATCACGTCCGGGTTCACCGCCAGGCCGCAGTCCACCGCGCACATGACGCGGTCCACGCGGTAAGATCCGTCGCGCCTGACGGTGACTTCCGCCACCTGCGCGACCACCGTGTTGAACGACTCGTGCACGGCGATGCCGCGCCCGCGCCGGTCACCGACCCTCGCCGACACCAGCGGCGTGTTCCAGTCGGCCTCGGTCGCAGCCATTTCGAGCACGGTCTTGTGCCGCGGGGATTTCGCGAGCAGCGCGCGGCGGAACTGGAAGGGATCCTTTCCGATCGCTAGAGCGAGCTCGTCCAGGAAGGTCTCGGTCGAGAACGCGGTGTGGGTCGAGCCGACCGAGCGCCACCACTGCACCGGCACGCCCATCCTGGGCGAGTGCAGCTCCACGCCCAGATTGGGAACGGCGTACGGGAGGTTCGCCGCGCCCTCGACCGAAGTCGCGTCGATGCCGTCCTTCACCATCATGCCTTCGAACGCGGTGCCGGCGAGGATCGACTGCCCGACGATGCGGTGCTGCCAGGCGATGAGGTTGCCTTGCGCGTCCAGTCCCGCTTTCAGCGCGTGGTAGTACATGGGGCGGTAGTAACCCGCGCGCATGTCGTCCTCGCGCGTCCACACGAGCTTCACCGGAGCGCGGCCCTCGATGGCTTTCGCGATCCGCACCGCCTCGACGAGGTAATCCGCGTGCGGATTGGCGCGGCGCCCGAAGCTGCCGCCGGCGAAGAGCATGTTGAGCTTCACCTGCTCCGGCTTCATTCCCATCGCCGCGGCGACCTCGCCCTGGTCGATCGACTGGAACTGCTCGCCGTTCCAGATCTCGCAGGCGTCCGCCGAGAGCTTCACGACGCAGTTCATCGGCTCCATGCAGGCGTGCGCGAGATACGGGAACTCGTAGGCCGCCTCCAGCGTCTTCGCCGCGCGCTCGAACGCGCCGGCGGGATCGCCTTCCTTCCTCGCGGGCAGGCCGGGCGTCGCGGCGAGGCTCTTGTACTCGGCCATGATCTCGGCCGAACCCAGCTTGAACGCGCCGGACTCGTCCCACTCCACGGCGAGCGCGTCGCGGCCCTTCTTCGCGGACCAGAAATCGTTCGCGAGCACCGCCACGCCCTGCGGGATCGCCACCACGTCGACCACGCCCTTCACCGCCTTCGCTTTCACCGCGTCGAACGACTTCGGTTTTCCGCCGAAGCGCGGCGGATGCGCGACCAGCGCCGTGAGCATCCCGGGCAGCTTCACGTCCTGCGTGTAGATCGCCGTGCCGTTCGACTTGGCGCGGCTGTCGGTGCGCGTCACGCGCCGGCCGATCAGGGCGAAATCCTTGG
>WNFY01007359.1_pt1 | contig 12563 bp, 12 predicted proteins | sample 5400091 | NCBI WGS metagenome assembly WNFY01 (sample SAMN13153364, study PRJNA577476) | soil metagenome | isolation source: 60 cm soil or saprolite under grassland replicate 1 | place: USA:California | collected 2016-06-15 | reverse complement strand
GAGGATGAGTTGTCATAGTCATAACTTGATGAAGGGAGAATCTCTTATGTCCAAAAATGCAGCCTTTGCCGCCAAAGCCTTTGAGGAGCGGCGCAGGTTCCCTCGTTACGGAGTCCCCTACAAAATCAGCCTGGCGGTCGAAGACGCAAGCTGCGGAGAACAGATTGGCATCGGTGAGCCATCCGACATCAGCCTGGGCGGTCTGCGCGTTCGCAATTTGCCGGCATGCTCGAGCGTGCGCGTTGGCGATCGGTTGGGTCTCGTCTTGCTTGATGCCAAAGCCGCGTTGTCTTTACAGGGCGAAGTGGTCCACCACGGAACGTTAGACACCTTCGGGGTTGAGTTTCAGCTAATGTCTCTAATGGACAAAGACGATGTCAACCGTCTGATTCTTCGTCTGGAGCATTAAGCTCGTTTGGCGAATGGCGCCAGCCATTTAGAGATGCTCGCGCTGTACTCAAGCCGCGAGCCGGAACAAATGTCGTCAACTAACCAGAATCCAGCACCAAGAGATATCTCAGCCGCGGCCAGCTCCTGGCTGCAAACGCGCGCGGTGCTCCGCATCCTCCTGCTCTTGCTGGCCGTGGCTGCGCTGTTATGGGTGGTCTATAGGCTCACGACGGTCATCCTGCTCGTAGTGCTCTCGGTTTTCTTCGCGTATCTGGTGGCTCCTCTGGTCGATCTGGTGCAGCGGCCGATTCGATTCGGTTCGCGCGAACGCGCGATGCCGCGCGGCCTCGCCATCGCGATCGTTTACGTGGCGTTGTTCTTCGGCATTGGGGCGATGATCTACTTGTTGGCGCCGCAGCTTGCTGCGCAGTTTCCGGAATTCAGACAGCAGGCAGTCGAGTACTATCGAACGATTACCAGCAGCAGCCAACGTCTCAATCAATACTTCATGCAACATCGCATGCCGGAAGGCGTCGTCAAGGCGGTGAACGATAGCGTGCTCGGGCTGATCGCTAAAGGCGGCGAAATCGTCAGCGTAGCCGTCGAGCGGATGCTTGGTTTGATCATCTACCTGCCCTGGCTGGTGCTGATTCCGATCCTGGGCTTCTTTCTTTTGAAGGATGCCGACAGCTTTCGCCGTTCGGCGCTGGCGATGCTGCCGCGCGGACGGCTGCGCTGGCGTGGTGACGAATTCTTCCAGGATGTCAACAGTACCTTGGCCGCTTATATTCGCGCGCAACTGACCGCCTGCGTTTTGATTGGCGTGATTTCGAGCGTGGGCTTTGCATTGATAGGAATGCCGAGCCCGCTCGTGCTGGGACTGATCGCAGGCCTCCTGGAATTTGTGCCGCTGGTGGGTCCATTAGTCGTCGCGATTCTGGCAACCTTACTGGCGCTGCTCCATTCCGGTTTCGGGATGGCGTTCATTGTCCTACTGTTCCTTGGGGTCCTGAGAATCGTTCAGGACTATGTGATTTATCCGCGCATCATCGGCACCGGGATTCACCTGCATCCACTCGCGGTAATTCTAGCCATTCTCAGCGGCGCGGAGTTGGCCGGCGTAGCAGGCATCTTCCTGGCCATTCCAGTGATCGCGATTCTCACCGTCACCTATCGGCATTGGCTGGAGCATCGCGGCAGTGGAACCATCGCCGAGTTTTTGGAAGAAGCAGTTATCGAAGGCGACCCTGAACGCCCCGTTCGTCCCACCGTTAGCACCACGCCCGAAGAGATGGCGCGCGCTCGTCCCGATTTACTAACCGGAGAATTGAAGCCGAAGGTTGATTGATGTCCAGTCAGATGCGCGTCCGGCGTGGAGCGGTTGAGCTCTGCTCATCAAACGAGTCCGAAACATCTTCCTGACCTATGAGAGTGTTGAGCCGGAGGTAATTCTGTGACCATTTACGTTCTCACTCAGAGCCTTGATTGGAGAACATCATGTACTCAGCTTCAACGCGCCGCGCATTGTTGCCTTCAGCGAAACTGATATTCGCGCTCGCGGTACTTACTGCCGGTCTTAACTCACCGATTCGCGCGCAAGATGCGATCGCGACGAACGTTGACGATGACGTAAAAGCCGAGATGCAGCGGCAGCACATCCCCGGACTTTCACTCGCGGTAATCAAAGATGGACAGATTATTTTGGCCCAGGGTTATGGCTTCGCTAATGTTGAGCATCAGGTACCAGTCAAGCCCGAGACTATTTTTCAGTCGGGCTCGATGGGCAAGCAGTTTACGGCTACGGCCGTGATGATGTTGGTCGAAGCAGGCAAGCTGAGTCTCTCCGATCCGATCACCAAATTCTTCAGCGATGCCCCTGAGAGTTGGAAAAATATTACGGTGCGGCATCTGCTCACGCACACCGCCGGCACGACTGACTATCCGCGCGACTTCGATTTCCGGCGCGATTACACCGAAGACGAATTGCTCAAGCGCGCCGAAGCAATCCCCTTGGCGTTTCAGCCGGGTGAAAAGTGGAGTTACAGCAACCTGGGTTATGTGTTGCTCGGCATCCTGATTCACAAAGTGAGCGGACAATTCTATGGCGACTTTTTGCAGGAGCGTGTGTTTCGGCCGCTGGGGATGACTACCGCGCGCATCATCAGCGAAGCCGACATTGTGCCTAACCGCGCCGGCGGCTATCGGCTGGTCAAAGGTGAAGTGAAGAACCAGGAGTGGGTCTCGCCTACGCTGAACACGACCGCGGACGGCGCGCTCTATCTCACCGTCTACGATATGGCGAAGTGGGATGCGGCGCTCTACACTGAAAAGCTGATCAAGAAATCGAGCCTCGAACAGATGTGGACTCCGGTGAAGCTGAACAACGGCAAGACCTACCCGTATGGCTTTGGCTGGTCGTTGAATGAAGTTCGCGGTAATCACATAATCGAACATGGCGGGGCATGGCAGGGATTCAAATCGCAGATCGCGCGTTACGTTGACGATAAATTAACGGTGGTCGTATTCGCCAATTTGAGTCAGGCGAACCCGGCAAGGGTCGCTCACGGCATCGCGGCCATCTACAATCCCGACTTGGCGCCGCTGCCGCCCGTAGCAATCGAAGACAAAGAGCCGCAGGTGACTGCACTGGCGAAAGAGTTAATCGGCAAGGCCGCGGCAGGGTCGCTCGAATCAGCGATTTTCACAGCCGAAGCGTGGCCGGAGATCTCGCGCAGCACGGCTCAGGTGGCCGCATTCTTGAAAACGTTCGGTCCACTAAACGGCATCGAGTTGATCGAGAGAACGGAGCAGGAAGGCAATCGAGTTTATCGCTATCGGCTGAGGTACAAAGACACTAATCTGTTTTTCGTGATGACGCTGAACCAGGAAGGCAAGATCGCACGGCTGAATTTGCAACCGGAGTGAAAGTATGGATTGGTTGATTTTGAAAGTGGCGCAGGCGTCCCGCCCGTGAATCACGCACCAGATGCTTGTGCCACAGGCGAAGCATCAAGAACATATCTACTTATGAGAAGTTGGTCAATGCGATTCGTTGTCATAGCCATTGCCACTGCTCTCGTGGTGATTTTTTCTGCGTTTGCCTCTGATGAGCCCCAATCGTCCCTAACAACTAGCGGCGCGAATCCGGCAGACTCCGTCGCGATTACAGGGGCAACGCTGATTGACGGCTCGGGTCGTGCGCCCATCAAAGACACTGTTGTCATCATCAAAGGAGATTCCATCGCCGCCGCCGGGAAGCGCGCGCAGATCAAGATTCCCGCTGGTGCCAGAGTGATCGATGCGCACGGCCTCGCAGTAGCTCCGGGTTTCATTGACACGCACAACCATTCCGATCGTGGTTTGGACCAGGACCCGTCCGCAACGACCCAGGTTTCGCAGGGCATAACGACTGTCGCGGTCGGACAGGATGGCGGCTCGGAGTTTCCCATCGGCGAATATCTCAACAAGCTCGACCGCAATCCCGTGGCGCTCAATGTGCTCACGTTCGTAGGTCATGCGACCTTGCGTTCAAAGGCGATGGGCCAGAATACAAACCGCCAGGCGACCGCTGCCGAGATCGAGCAAATGAAACAGATGGTCGAGCAGGCTATGCGCGAGGGAGCCTTTGGTTTATCGACAGGTCTCGAATATGAAATCGGCAAGCCGGCAACAACGGAAGAAGTGATTGCCCTGGCAAGTGTCGCCGGACGTGCGGGCGGCATTTACATCAGCCACATGCGTGACGAAGCGGACAAGACGTTCGAAGCTCTTAACGAACTCATTCGCATTGGACGCGAAGGCCGTTTGCCGGCCCAAGTCTCGCACATCAAGCTGGGCAGCGTAGCGGTTTGGGGACGCGCACGCGAAGCCGTAGCACTAATCAACACGGCCCGCAAGCGTGGGCAGGATGTAACGGCGGACTGTTACCCGTACGACGCCTGGAATTCAACCATTCGCGTCTTGATTCCGAGTGGCCGCCACGACGATCCAAACGATGTTGCGCGCGGGTTGGCAGACGTTGGCGGCGCGCAGAACATCACCATTGTGAATTATCGTGCGCATCCGGATTACGAATTCAAGACTCTGGAGGAGATTGCGCGGCAGCAAAACATAACGCCCGTGGAAATGTATATGCGCATCGTGCGCGACGGCGGCGCCACAATCGTTTGTCATTCGATGAAGGATGAAGACATTCGCATTTTCTACCAGCAGCCCTGGGTTATGGTGAGCAGCGATGGGGGCATCGGATCGAGACATCCGCGGGGCGCCGGAACATATCCACGCGTACTGGGCCGTTTTGTTCGCGAGCATGGTTGGCTCTCCTTGCCAGAGGCTATCCGAAAAATGACGGCGTTGCCGGCATGGCGTCTGGGTTTGAAAGATCGTGGATTGATTAAGCCGAGGTTTAAAGCAGACCTGGTCCTCTTCGATCCGGCAGCCGTGATCGACCGTTCAACGTTTCAGCAGCCACAGTTAATATCTGCTGGCGTAAAGACCGTTTTCGTGAATGGGGTTGAGGTGTGGCAGGACGAGAAGGTGACAGGCAATCGTCCAGGACGCGCGCTTCGACGTCCACCAAAGTAGGCTCGTTTTTCGCATCGTCCCAATCGAATGGAGCACAGCGGAACCCCAGGTTGGTGAATCCAACAGGATACTCGACCTCGCGCCGGCAGTGATGAGCGAAATAAACACAACCGCAACTATTGCGGTCAACATTCGATTAGCGAATTATGCCGATGCTCCGGCGTTAGCGAAATTGCGCTATGCGCTGCGCTCGAGTATGGGCGCGGTAACGGAGCCGGAGGATGAGTTTCTAAGGCGATGCGCGGAATGGATGAAAGAGCATTTGAAAGCAGGAAGTGTCTGGCAATGCTGGGTGGCTGAAAGAGACCAGGAGCTGATTGGTTGTTTGTGGCTTCAACTGGTCGAGAAGATTCCCAATCCCAGGTCTGAGCCCGAACACCACGCCTATATTACTAACTTCTTCATCCAGGAATTCGCGCGCGGAAAAGGAATCGGATCTGGGCTCCTGTCGACTGCGATCGCCTGGTGTGAGGCGCGCGACGTTCACGCAGTCATACTCTGGCCGACTGAACGAAGCCGATCTCTGTACGAGCGGAGCGGATTTGCCGTACGAGATGATTTGATGGAGCTATTAATCACACCGGCGTCAACCAGGAATTGATTTGCATCGCTGTGGCGATCCAAGAGCGACGCGATGTTTCTCCTTGACACTATTCCTCAGAACCTCTATCTAATCTGCGCACCGGAACTTTCTGACTGGAGGAAATCATGTATTTGTCTCAACGCCGCCCAACCTTCGCGCTATCAAGCAAAATCAGTTGGGCGATCTGTGTACTCGTATTTGCCCTTTGCACTTTAGGCAACGCTCAAGACAAGCTCACCCAAAACGCGGTCGACGTGACGCAAAAGCTCGCCGGCTTTGATGCGTTCATGGAGAAGACTTTGAAAGACTGGAACGCGCCGGGAATTGGCGTGGGTGTTGTCGTTGGCGACAAGCTCGTGTTCGCAAAAGGGTACGGGTTTAGAGACTATGAGAAGAAGCTTCCCGTTACGCCGCAAACGATGTTCACAATTGCATCGAACACTAAGCTGTTCACAGCGGTCGCGGCGGGAATGCTGGTCGAAGAAGGAAAGCTCACCTGGGACCGGCCGATCAAAGAGTCAGTGCCGACGATTGAGTTCTATAACAGCTATTTGAACAACACGATCACTTTGCGCGACATGCTGTCGCATCGGACGGGCATCACGCGGCACGATTCAATCTGGTACAAATCGGATTACTCGACGAAAGAATTATTCGAGCGGCTGAAATATCTCGAGCCGAAGGAGTCTCCACGCCAAATCTTTCTTTACAACAACATGATGTACGCGGGCGCCGGCTATGCGATTGAGCTGCAATCAGGAAAGCCCTGGGCCCAGTTCGTGCGTGAGAGAATCCTGCAGCCGCTCGGCATGAATAGCACAGTATTTACGATCGCGGACATGTTGAAACAGCCTGACGTTGGGGTTCCGTTCACCGAGCGACGCGACTCGTTCGAGCTTTATAAAATTCCTTACTACGAAGATCAGCAGGGTGTGGCGCCGGCCGGCGCGATCATTTCCAATATCGAAGACATGTCGCACTGGCTGATCGCTCTGATGAATAACGGCCAGTACAACGGCAAGCAAGTGCTGCCGCCGAAAGCTTTGGCGGCCACAATGGAACCGGCGATCGCTCTGCCGAACGCTGCCGGCCTCACGCGGGGCTGGTGGGAAGTGCTGAACCAGGCTTACGGCATGGGCCGATGGACGGCTTCATATCGCGGGCACTTGATCGCTTTCCATGGTGGCGACCTGCCGGGATTTCACTCGCAGGTTTCCTTCATGCCGAACGAACACATCGGCGTGATCGTGTTCGTGATCGGCAATCACATCGCGCCGCTCTACAACCCGATCAGTTACAACGTGTATGAGCGTCTGCTCGGCATGGATCCAACGCCCTGGACCGATCGCTTGCTCGACATTCGTCTGAAAGGCAAGAAGGCCAGTGCCGAAGCGAGATCGAAGGAAGGGTTTGGCCGCGTTCCCGACACAAAGCCTTCGCATGCGCTCGCGGATTACGCTGGCGAGTACGATCATCCGGCTTACGGCGTCTTGAAAATCGGGATGAAGGGTGACTCGCTTCAATTTGACTTTCACAAGATCATCTTGACGCTCGCGCACTTTCATTACGATCGCTTCGATACTCCAAACGATGAAGAGAACGGGAAGTGGTCGCTGAACTTCTCGACCAATCCGCAAGGCGACATAGATAAAGTGACGATGTCACTTGATGAAGGCGAAGTGACGTTCGTGCGTCGTCCGGCGAAGCTGGATGAAGCAGCGGCACAGCGCGTCGCCGGAGCCTATGAGACGCCAACCGGAGGCAAGTTCCAGGTTGTATTCCGACCCGGCGGCGGTCTCTTCATTGTGCAACCCGGCGCGCCCGATCAAAAACTGGTTCCCTACAAAGGACTCAAGTTCCATTTGCCCGAGTTTGCCGATGTGCTCATTGAGTTCGTCGAAGAGAACGGGCAGATCACGACGATGAGACAGATCACGCCGGCGGGTGTGTTTGTCTCGAAGAAAAAATGAGTCCGCAGATGTCGCAGACAGGATGAGGAGCATGAGCGATTATGAAACTTGAAGGTCTGACACCGATACTTAACGTCTCAAACATCGAAGAGAGTTTCGCGTGGTTTGCCAAGCTGGGCTGGGAGAAAGCCTGGGACTGGGGTGAACCGCCAACCTTCGGGGCCGTATGCAACGGAAAGGTCGAGATCTTTCTTTGCCAAGGGTGTCAGGGATCGCGCGGTGGTCCAATGCCTCAGTTCGTCGGCGATGATGAAACTGGCGGCGTATGGATGAGCTGGTGGCTGGAATCGCCTGCAGCAGTCGACGAGGCACATCAACTCGCAATGAAACATGGAATGACGGTGACGATGCCGCCAACCGATAAGCCGTGGAACGTGCGCGAGTTTCACCTCAGAAATCCTGACGGACATACGTTTCGGGTAAGCGCGGGGCTCGAGGAAGAATGATGAGCGATGTCAGATGCTGACGTCTTCGGGAAGTCTAACAATGTCCAATGACGAATATGCCGCGACGCGATTCGGAGGCGTCACGCCGATCATTCGCGTTGGCGATATTTCCGCAAGTCTCGAGTACTACACGCGCGTGCTTGGCTTCAACAACGACTGGGGAAGCGTCGACGGTTTCGCCTCAGTCTCGCGCGATCGCTGCCATCTGTTTTTGTCGCAAGGCGACCAGGGACATCCCGGCAGTTGGGTATTCATCGGTGTCGGGGACATCGATGCTCTCTTCGAAGAATATAAAGCGAAAGGAGCGACGATTCGACATCCGCCAACTAATTACGATTGGGCTTGCGAGATGCAGGTCGAAGACCCGGACGGAAATATACTTCGGATTGGCTCAGATCCGAAAAGGAATGAACCGATTGGTGAGTGGCTCGACATGCGCGGGCGTCGCTGGATCAAATCGCCCGAAGGCGGATGGACGCAGACAGGTTAATCCACAGATTTGCAGATCTTTCTTGGACCCTATCGGCGTAATCTGCGGATAGTTTTCTTAGTATCTTGTTACATATGAATCGCCGACAATTCAATCTCGGATTTCTGGGCGCAGCCAGCGCGATTACGTTTCGTTCTTTGCGAACATTCGTTACAGAACCCGGAGCGATAGCGACGGGATCTTATTTGGATCAAGAGACGTTCTATGATCCGGTCGCTACCGCTCGCGGTTCTGAAACGGTGCGGGTGAATGGCGCGCGCCTCCACGAACACCTCGCAGCGCTCTCTGAGTTTGGCAAGAATCCGCAAGGCGGCGTCAGCCGTGTGGCGTACAGTGAAGCCGACGCCCGCGGACGGGAGTATGTGATGGGCCTGATGCGCGCGGCGAAGCTCGATATTTCGATCGATGCTGCCGGCAACCTCATCGGCCGTCGCGCTGGTAGCGACAAAGATCTGAAACCAATTCTGTTTGGCTCGCATATCGACAGCGTGCCCGAAGGTGGAAACTACGACGGCGACGTTGGCTCACTCAGCGCGATTGAGGCCGCGCAGACGCTCGCCGAAAACAACATCACGACGCGTCATCCGCTCGAGGTCGTAATCTTTCAAAACGAAGAAGGCGGACTGATCGGCAGCCGCGCAATGGATGGTGAGCTGACTGAGAGAGAACTTGATCTCGTTAGCCGCAGTGGCAAGACGATTCGCGAAGGCATCAAGTTTATCGGCGGCGATCCAACAAAGCTTGCTACCGTCAAGCGCGCAAAGGGAAGTGTCGCCGCCTATCTTGAACTGCACATCGAACAAGGCGGCATTCTGGAAAAAGAAAAGATCGACATCGGCGTCGTCGAAGGGATCGTGGGAATCAACTGGTGGGACGTGACCATCGAAGGCTTCGCCAATCACGCCGGCACAACGCCGATGAACCAACGACAGGACGCGCTGCTCGCGGCCGCCAAATTTATCGAAGCCGTCAATCGCGTCGTCACCAGCATCCCCGGCCGCCAGGTCGGAACCGTCGGTCGGATTCAAGCTTTGCCCGGCGCGCCGAATGTGATCCCTGGAAAAGTAATTCTCAGTTTAGAGTTGCGCGATCTCGACGCCGCAAGGCCTAACCACCAAACAAATGCCCAGCGGCGCCGGCCACGACGCCCAGGACATGGCCCGCCTCGCGCCCGTCGGCATGATCTTCATTCCCAGCATCGGCGGCATCAGCCACTCGCCGAAAGAATTCTCACGGCCAAAGGATATTGAGAACGGAGCGAATGTGTTGTTGGGGGCGGTGTTGAAGGTGGATCAAGCGAATTTCCCTCGTTCACGCTGAAAGTGTGAACCGTTCGTTTGCTTGGTATCTCTGAGGGCTGACCTTTCGGCTCGTACTTGCGCAAAACCCGGAGGGGCGTGCACAATCTGCGAGTTTCGGATCTCGAAGCCAGAAGGGTTGGCACACGCCAAGTTGGAATATTAAGACCAACGATGTAACCTCGATCTGGAGTTCCCAACATATGAGGAGAAAGCGGCTACCCTTATTCGAGGAAACCAAAAAGACGGTCTTTCATCGACTTGATAGCTGCGCGGCGTACGAAGTTGAATTCAGCGATCGTGATGGACGCACGTATCAATCGCTGGGTTTGCGTCCGGATCAATTCATGGTTCTGCATTATGAACCCGAGTCGGATCTGCGAGAGCCAGTGTCAGTTTGAAAAGCCCTCCCTCACGGTCGGGCTTCTGACACACTCCTGAGTGAGATTGAGATGGTTGATTAATCGATGGGCCTGGCTTACTAACCGACGGAACGAAGTCTGGGTCGCCGGGCTTTCTCGCTATCGATTAAAGAGCGCAAAGCGTTGTTGATTTCAGTTTCGTATTTCGCGGCGTCCGTCGACTTAGCGCGCTCTTTGAAATGCTCGACGATGTCACGGTCAAGACGAATGTTGACTTGTACCTTGACCGTGGTGTTCTTCCCGTCGAAATCCGGATGTCGCGCTTTGAATCCACCGCGACGGAAAACGTGACGACCCGGTTTCAAAGAGTGCGATTCGTTCACGCCGCTTTTCACTTCGCGCCGGTAGTCGTCCTCGGTAACTTCAATGACAACATCATCAGGGCTCGGCTTCGTGTTATGTTTCTTTCCTGTTTTCCTCATAAGCTTCTCGGTATTTCTTGCTTGGTTTCCATGCAGAAATGATGCGAATTACATCCTTCTCGCGTTCCGAATAGGCGACAAACAATAGGCGACGGCTCGAAAGGCCGATGATGTTAAAGCGTGCTTCGTCCCTGGAATGAGCAACATCATATTCCTCAAGCGCGAAGTCGTCGTCAAAGACCTCTATCGCCTCTTCGAATGAGACGTCATGTTCACGTAAGTTGGCCTTTGCTTTTTCATCGTCCCACTCAAAGACCAACATGCCTCAATTATGACATAGCGCGTATAAGGCTCAAATGAGTTAGGTCATCCTCGGCGTCGCGCCCGCTACCTCCAGTCACACCAGTCGCGGTCCGACAACGTCCACCAGTCCATTCCAATCGGCTGGCCGTCCGGCGGGTCGTTCGGTTTGGTGAGGTTCATTTTCTTTGGGTCCTCCTGAAAGCGTTTGATTTGGTTTTCCGCGTAGAACAGAAATGGTTTCTGCTTTTCATTCTCAAGCACGCGCTGCTGCGCGGCCAGCCATCTCTTCAACTCTTCCAGCTTGAACTCGGCAATCGCGCGCACCTGATTTGAAGCGCGCTCGCCCGCTGCGAGCGCCATCAGATCATTCAGCACGATTATGTTTACTGTGCGCTGTATTTCACCTTGATAGCCGGATCGCATCGGCGCTTTCCACGTCGCGGTGAGAATCTTCTCGAGCACATCGTCAAAACTCGGATACTGCGCATCGCGCGCATGAAACTCGACGATCCGCGCGGCGCGTTCCTGATTCAATAGAAAATCAGAGACGTGATTCGCGAACGCTTCCGCGGGCGCCAGCGCATCGAACGTCGGGTAAGTGCGGATGCGAAAGTCTTCGCGCGTGCGTCCATAGCCAGGCGGCCGCGGCGGAATCAAACGCAAAAGCGATTCAGGTAGCGCCAAGGCTTCCGGCTTCAAAGTATCGAGCACCGCGTACAACGCGCGTTTCTGTTCATCCGGCGCGATGATTTGGGGATTGCGATCGCCTTTGCCGCGCAGACTGAATGTATAGTCTTCGCCGCCGATCAGTTTCGCTGCTGCTTCAACCTGATATCGGTGATACATATAAAGTGGCGCCAGCACATCTTCGAGCGTCGCCATCGGCGCGCCTTCGCGAATGTTATTTTCGCCAAAGCGATTGAGCGCGACGGCGCGCACCTTCATCACCTGAGCGAGACCATCGATCGCATTCGCGCCGTTGTCCCAAAGATGCGCCACGGAACTCGAGGCGCTCGCGACACGCGCATCCTGATCGGTGAGATACACCAGTCCGCGTTTGAAGGCATCGCCCAGGATTTTGTCGAGCGCTGGGCCTTCATCCATTCCCGCCGGAAAGTCCTGATAGCCATAGGCAATCGCGACCTTGTCCCACTCGCCGATTCCTTTTGCATAAGCGTCGGAGATGTCGGGCAGGCCATCGGCGCCGAGCTTGACCAGCGGCGCGGGATAATCCATCACTGAGGCGCGATTGGTCGTGCTGGCCGCGAAGTTGTGTTGCAGGCCGAGCGTGTGGCCGACCTCGTGAGCAGCAAGTTGGCGTAAACGCGCGAGCACGATCTGCTCCATGATCTTGTTGACTGTTGATTTGTCTTTTCCGTAAGGCGCGAGTAAACCTTCGGCAATTAAGAAATCCTGACGATCGCGAAGCGAACCCAGCGACACGCGGCCCTGGATGATTTCGCCCGTGCGTGGATCGGTCACTGAAGATCCATACGACCAACCGCGCGTCGAGCGATGCACCCACTGAATAACGTTGTAACGCACATGCATCGGATCAGCGTCGGCGGGCATTACTTCGACGCGAAACGCGTTTCGATATCCCGCGGCTTCGAACGCTTGGTTCCACCAACTCGCGCCTTCGATCAAAGCCGAGCGAACAGGTTCAGGCGCGCCGCGATCGACGTAGTAAACAATCGGCTTGACCGGCTCGCTAC
>WNFY01004668.1_pt1 | contig 12564 bp, 12 predicted proteins | sample 5400091 | NCBI WGS metagenome assembly WNFY01 (sample SAMN13153364, study PRJNA577476) | soil metagenome | isolation source: 60 cm soil or saprolite under grassland replicate 1 | place: USA:California | collected 2016-06-15 | reverse complement strand
CACGAGGGCGCAGTTGGCGTGCCTGTTGGTGAGGAACATGCGAAGGTTATTGCTACCGGCCGGAGCCAGACAACCGGTCGGCCGTTTAATCTTGTCGTTGCCTTTGAAAGTTTACGCGACATCCGCGGTAACATTCTCGGCCGCGGCATTGCGCAGTCGAGCTTCCATCACTTTGTGGATTACAACTGGGACACTCGTATGGGCTGTCCGAGCTTTCTTCTTGAACCGCCGGGCGACGGCTATAAGCGACACCCGCAAGCGCTCGAAGATATTAGAACGTATGTAAGTAACGCTGCCCGTTGGCTCGCCTCGCACTGAGATTCCCACATGCGATTACCGACAGCCTCTCTTATGATAATTTGCCTCTTGCTACTCGCTGTCTCGCTCATTTCCCTTGCACCTTCTCATTCCCTCGCGAAAAGAGAAGCGACCGTAGTTGCGTGCAAAGCATCAGCGCTGCGTGCCTTGAAGCACATTCCAAAGCTTCGTTACAAATGCCGCGCCGGGGTCGAGGAATCAGATGAAGCGATCTTAAGATGGCCGGCCAGAATTCAGGCGCTCAGAATCTTAAAGAATAAGCTCGCGTTACTTTCCGATAATGCGTGGTGGCAGGCAGAAGTGGATGATTTAAATGTCTGCGAGTTCAAGCGGCGAGCAGGCGCTTTGAATGATGAAGAGAGTCAGAAGTTCAAGGATGATTACACACTTCGGTTACTGGGCAATCATCAGGTTCGTCTGGCAATCGTTTACGATCCCTGTTACCAAACTGAGTGGAGCGGCTCCATTGTTTTCCTTCTCTCAAAAGGCGCCGGTGCGGTTTCGGTTACAAAAGTTCTCGACGGCTACTTTTCCCGCATCGAAAACTCGATCGGTTTCGATTTCGCAAATCTTGAAGGCCAACAGATAATTGAAGTGAGAACAGGCAACGACATGCCTCCCTCACAGATCAACTACTACTTTGCGGTCGATCAGAAAACAAACCGCGTACTGCCCCGGAAGATGTTTCAGAATGGCTCAACGTTAACCAATGAGATCTCGTCTGACATGCTGCTCAGTGATCCGGAGGATCTAGAGCTGCCTGAGGACGCCGGGGAACTAAAGATCATACGCGACCACAAACTCGCGCCGACCTTCAGTACATATACTGACGATCCGGATGGAAAGATAGACGTTAACGGTCGTAAGTTGAGTCGCACTATTTATCGTTGGAATGGCCGCGTATATTCACCAAAGAAGTGATGTTTGTCGCCCAACTTATTGCAGAAGCAGACTTCCAGGGTAGCTTTATTGAGCTAATTCGTTAAAGGGGGTCGGAAACCAAATTGATGATTGAGAACTCTGCCGCCCTTTTCAGGGCTGCGGAGATTTGTCGGTCCGGATCGAGGGGCGGCGCGCAGCGCGCTCGCCCCCTGGCTACCTTCTTTCGCGCCTCCGGCGCAGAATCTTGCCTCCAACTTTGTCGAGGATGGCACTTTGAAACCAGGAGCCTTCATGAAAACTTCTTCAGGAATAACTGTACGTATGGCATTCGTGCTTGCGGTTGTATTGCAGATTTGTCTGGTGACAATTGCGCCTTCAGTACGCAGTCAAGCCCAGTCAACGATGGGGGCGATCACTATTCTTGTTGATGCGACGGAAGCGCCCCGAAAAATCCTACATGCCAGGCTAACCATCCCAACGAAGTCTGGACCGCAGACTCTTCTTTATCCGAAGTGGATTCCGGGTGAGCATGGCCCCACCGGACCAATAACCGATCTGGCGGGACTAAAAATAACGGGTGGAGGGAAAGCGATCGCGTGGCATCGCGACGATGTGGAGATGTATGCTTTTCACCTGGACGTTCCTGCGGGAGTAACAACGCTCGAAGTAAGTCTGGATTTTCTCTTGCCCGCCGGAACGGAAGGCTTCTCGTCCGCCGCCTCATCTACTGCAAATCTTGTTGTCCTGAGTTGGAACCAGGTGTTGCTGTATCCCGAAGGACACGGTTCTGACGACTTGACCTACGTTGCTTCGCTGCGCATACCAGTCGGTTGGAAATTCGGCACCGCACTTCCCCTGGCGAGTAACGCGCGTGCTCCACAAAATACTGGGACAATCAGTTTCAATCCCGCCTCGCTCACTAAGCTCGTTGATTCACCCGTGATTGCTGGATCCCATTTTCGGTCGATAAGACTAACTGAGAGCACCGCGCCATCGTTTCAAATCGACATGGTTTCCGACAGCGAAGCAGCGCTCGAGATGAGTCCGGAGCAGACTGCGAATTATCGGCAGTTGGTGCTGGAAGCAAACGCTTTATTTGGTGCGCACCATTACGATCATTACCATTTTCTCTACACGCTCAGCGACAACGTTGCCCACTTTGGTTTGGAGCATCACGAATCGAGCGATGATCGCGTTGCCGAGCGCACGCTTCTGGAGGAATCGCTTAGAAAAGCCAGCTCAGATCTGCTGCCTCATGAATTTGTACATTCGTGGAATGGTAAATATCGCCGGCCGGCCGGATTGGCCACGCCTAACTATGAGCAGCCCATGAAGGGCGAATTGCTATGGGTGTACGAAGGGCTCACAGAATACCTCGGCAGCATTCTCGCAGCGCGCAGCGGCTTGCGCAGCATTGAAGACCAGCACGAACATCTGGCGGCCATCGCCGCTTACCTGGATCGTTACCCAGGTCGCACATGGCGACCTTTAATCGATACCACCGTCGCCGCCCAACTGCTTTACAATGCATCTGGCGCATGGGCGGCCTGGCGGCGCGGCGTTGATTTTTATGATGAAGGCGAATTGATCTGGCTCGAAGCTGACACAATCATCCGCCAGCAGACGAAAGGCGCACGTTCACTCGATGATTTCTGTCGTCGCTTTCACGGTCCTCCGAACAGTGGACCAATGGTCAGGCCTTACACATTTGACGACGTTGTCAATACCATGAACGACGTTACGCCTTACGATTGGCGCACCTTTTTCACAACTCGTCTGAATTCGCTCGAGCCACATGCGCCGCTTGGCGGCATTACTAACGGTGGCTGGCGCCTGATCTATAACAACACCGAAAGCGACTATCAGAAAGCGATCGAGGAGGCGCACAAAGAGTTTGACTTCAGCTACTCATTGGGCATGCATCTGAACGAGGAAGGCGCTATCACCGATGTCGTCCCTGGGACACCAGCAACTGAAGCCGGAATCGGACCCGGAATGAAACTCGTGGATGTAAATGGACGCAGCTATTCCCTTGAGCGCCTTCGGGAGGCCTTGCACGAGGGTAAGACTTCTCGCGCGCCACTGGAGCTGACTGTGAAGAACGGAGACTTTTCGAAAACCTACCGGATTGATTATCACGGTGGCGATCGGTTCCCGCACCTCGAGCGCGATAATTCAAGACCTGACTTGCTGCAACAGGTAATCAAACCGCTGCAGGCGAGGATTCATGGCTAGTAATGACCTATCATCCACTCAACCCGACGTTTGCAGCAGAGATCAAACGGAGCTTTGCCAGGCAAAATGCTATGAATTTAATCGGCGCAGAACTCGGCCGCGTGGAACCGGGTCTGGTTGAGATCACGCTTCCATATCGAACAGATCTGACGCAACAACATGGATACGTCCATGCCGGGATAGTCACCACGATTGCTGACTCTGCCTGCGGGTATGCCGCATACAGTCTAATGGCCGCGGGGTCGGAAGTTTTGAGTGTAGAGTTCAAAGTGAACCTGCTGCGGCCAGCCAGGGGTGACTCTTTTCTTGCTCACGGAGAGGTCATAAAAGCTGGAAAGACGTTGACAGTAGTGCGCGCCGACGTCTTTGGCATTTCCCAAAATGAAGCCAGAGAACTCGTGGCCACAATGCAGGGTACAATGATGTGTCTTCGCAAGCAGGAAGGCTGAACGGCTCATCTCAATTAGTCTCCATTGGCGTGGCCAACTTTTCGTTGTCGCGACTGCTTTTAGACAGCGACTGTAAAGGGATTGCGGCGAACTTCTGCGGAAAACGATTTGTTAAAGAATTGTATGGTGTTTGAATTGGATTCAACCATAACCCGCAGGCTTGGACGCAAGATCTGGGCGGGGGTATCATGGCAGACATGTCAGTTGTGGGTACCACGGGCTCAGAAGCTCGATTATTGAGGGATTCATTCGGACGCGCGATACAAGACTTGCGCGTATCGCTCACCGACCGTTGTAACTTTCGCTGTTTCTATTGCCTGCCACACGGCGAGCCCCCGATTGCTCCAAAAGAACAGATGCTGTCGTACGAAGAGATTGAGTATATCTGCGAAATATTCGTGCAACTCGGGATCCAGAAGATCCGCCTTACCGGTGGTGAGCCTATGTTGCGCAAGGATATTGAGACGATCATTGGTAAGCTCGCGAAACTAAAAGTGTCCGGCAAACTCGAGTCTGTCGGTATCCCACATCGGGAGGCCTATTCATCAGTCAGCGACAAGGTGAAGCATGTCGGACTTGTGGGACTTCGCGATCTCGCGCTGACAACGAATGGCTATTTTCTGCCTGACCGCGCGCAAGGGTTAAAGAACGCCGGACTCGATCGCGTCACTATTAGTCTGGATAGTTTGAAGCGAAACATGTTCAAACAAATGACCGGAGTTGATGTGCTGGATCGGGTGCTCGAAGGAATTGCAGCAGCAAAGAGAGCCGGACTGGAGCCGATAAAGATAAACGCGGTCATTGTGCGCGGTCATAACGAAGATGAGGTAGTCGATTTTGCCGCTTTCGCGCGTGCCCACAATGTGAAGATGAGGTTTATTGAATTCATGCCGTTGGATTCAGGCCACGACTGGTCTCGAGCTGACGTGTTTTCGGGACGCGAGATTCGCGAGCGCATCAACGAGCGCTTTCCGCTGGTTAGTGTCGACGTCGACCGAGGCTCTGAAACGTCCTCGCGTTTCCGTTTTGCTGACGGCGCTCCCGGCGAGATCGGCATTATCGCTCCGGTGACGGAAGCATTCTGCGGAGCCTGCTCCCGGATCCGGTTAACCGCTGATGGCCAGATTCGCACCTGCCTATTTTCAACTGTTGAACATTCCCTCCGCGATGTGATGCGCTCCGGCGCTACCCGCGCTGAGATCGTCGACTTCATTGAGGCAGTAGTGCTGAAAAAGGAGCCTCGTCACTACATCAACGATCCGGGATTCGTTGCTCCCTCACGGACGATGAGTTTCATTGGTGGGTGAAACCAGTGCCCGAGAAAAATTCTCAGAGCAAAGCCTATGACTACCAAAGTCGAAGCCACAATCGAAGATCTGTACAAGGTCGAAGGTAAGGCCGAACTTGTAAGCGGAGAAATTGTGCAAATGTCACCCACCGGAGGTTTGCCAAACTACGCTGCACTTGAGATCACCCTCTCGCTGCGCGTACATGCGAACGGATGCGTGCGAGTAGATCCGGATCACTTAAAGAGGTTTGCGCCAGGACTGGCAGAGACACGAGCGACAGGATTAGCAACAGAGCAACGGCACTGCGATTGGGCATTAATTTGTCTCCGGAATAGTTTCAGGTATGGCTCAGACCGTGCCGGATTATAGCTGAAAAGGATTAACCGACGTGAACTGCCACTCGAGCTGAGACAATTTGCGGTTGTGTAGTAAACTGATCTCACATAAGTTTTCGGGGGAGCTGGAAGGCTGAGAGTCTGAAGATCTTAGAATTCCGGTTTTGATTGATTTCGTTCAACGTCGACTTCAATTACAAATCGGTAATGAAGAATCTCTGGAGACCCCTTGAACCTGATACGGTTAACACCGTCGAAGGGAGAAACAGGTATTTAATGACCGTTCCATCCTTTGATTCGAGGTGGAGCGGTTTTTTTGCTGGCGTTGGTGGGGTAATTTTGGTTTTTACAGAACCGCGATCGGGGTAGCGACATCATGAAAACTCGAATTTTGGATGCCACGGCCTTGCTTCGTGGAGTTTAACGCTTATTGCTTTTAGTAGCCGGCGCTTGAGCTTCAGCAGAAAACGAGACCCTCGGCAACGCCGTGGCATCAGGTGATCCCGTTCATGACAGTGAGGTGATGTTTATGAGTACAGTAACCAAGAAGTTTGATGAAACACCGACCGATGAGGCGTCGCTGCCAAACTCACGGCGCGTTTACAGCAAAGGTAATCAGCCTGGTGTGCGTGTCCCTTTTCGCGAGATCTTCCAGAATCCCACCCGTAACTTCGATGGCACACTGGCAGAAAATCCGCCGGTACGCGTATATGACACAAGCGGACCATGGGGCGATCCGGATTCTCACTGTGATGTAACTGAAGGACTGCCATCCCTAAGGCGAGAATGGATTCTTGCGCGCGGTGATGTCGAGGAATACCAGGGGCGTGAGCAGAAGCCCATCGATGATGGCTACCTCACGTTTGAAGCTGCCGAAAAAGCTCGTGCCAAAGTCACAGGGAAACTGGAAGATTTCCCGGCTCTGCAACGCGCTCCGCTGCGCGCGAAAGCGAGTTTATGTGTAACGCAACTACACTACGCACGACGTGGCATCATTACTCCAGAGATGGAATTTATCGCCATTCGCGAGAACCTCGGCCGAGAAGCTGCATTTTCAAGCGAAGACGCTCCTCGCGATTCACTGCTTCACCAACATCGCGGCCAATCGTTTGGCGCGGTGCTGCCGCACTACGTGACTCCCGAATTTGTCCGCGACGAAGTTGCCCGCGGCCGAGCGATCATTCCAGCCAACATCAACCATCCGGAAAGCGAGCCGATGATTATCGGCCGCAACTTCCTCGTAAAGATCAACGCCAATATCGGCAACTCCGCTGTCGCTTCTTCAATCGATGAAGAGGTCGACAAGATGCGTTGGTCGATTAGATGCGGCTCTGACACCGTGATGGACCTCTCCACCGGGAAGAACATTCATGCCACTCGTGAGTGGATCATTCGCAACTCGCCCGTCCCGATCGGTACCGTGCCAATCTATCAGGCACTTGAGAAAGTCGGTGGCAAAGCCGAGGAACTGACGTGGGAAATCTTCCGAGACACGTTGATCGAACAAGCCGAGCAAGGCGTCGATTATTTCACGATTCACGCAGGTGTAAGACTGGCGTATATTCCGATGACGGCGAAGCGGACCACAGGAATTGTCAGTCGCGGCGGCTCGATCATGGCCAAGTGGTGTCTCGCTCATCACGAAGAGAGTTTGCTCTACACGCACTTTCGCGACATTTGCGAGATCATGGCTGCCTACGACGTTTCATTCTCGCTTGGCGATGGCCTGCGGCCCGGGTCGATAGCCGACGCGAATGACGAAGCGCAGTTTGCGGAACTCGAAACGCTTGGCGAACTGACAAAAATCGCCTGGGAATACTATTGTCAGGTGATGATCGAAGGTCCTGGCCACGTTCCTATGCACTTGATCAAGGAAAACATGGACAAGCAACTCGAGACTTGTCAGGAAGCGCCGTTCTATACACTTGGACCGCTCACCACCGACATAGCGCCGGGCTACGATCACATCACCTCGGCCATCGGCGCCGCGATGATTGGCTGGTACGGCACAGCGATGCTCTGTTACGTAACGCCTAAGGAACACCTTGGCCTGCCAAATAAGAAAGACGTTAAAGACGGCGTGATTGCCTACAAGCTCGCCGCTCACGCGGCCGACCTGGCCAAGGGCCATCCCGGCGCCCAGTATCGCGACAATGCGTTATCGAAAGCGCGTTTTGAATTTCGCTGGGAAGATCAATTCAACCTCTCCCTCGATCCAGAAGTCGCGCGTGAATATCACGACGAAACGCTGCCACAGGAAGGCGCGAAGCTCGCGCACTTCTGCTCGATGTGCGGCCCACACTTCTGCTCGATGAAGATCACCCAGGACGTTCGCGAGTATGCGGCACAAAAAGAGATTGATGAGCAGGCGGCGCTGGACGTTGGCATGAAGGAAAAGGCCGAAGAATTCGTGGCTGCCGGCGCAGAGATCTATCAAGCGTCAAAAGCCTAGACAGGGTTACAGGACCACTCCATCAGTCGATGTGTCGCTCGAGCAAAACGTAAAACAGAGAGAGGTTTTACAAATGTTTACCGTGTGGAGTTGACGAATGATGTTTTGGCTTGTATTCGCGAAACTTGCGTTTTATCTGGACTGAGGGTCCGAAGTTTATCAACAAGCCATTATCGATGCGGGTTGCGGTTAGGTAGTTGACCAATTGGACTTCATGCTCTTTGGCCAATGTTTGAACGGCCTTGATTTCAATGATCAACTGCTCAGCAATCCAGAGGTCGGTGTAGTAATCGCCAACGACCTGGCCTTCGTACCAGACCTGAACCCTCTCTTGTTGCATGACAGCGATTCCGGCTCTTTCCATTTCTATTCTGAGAGCGTTGTCATAAACACTCTCAAGAAAACCTGAGCCCAAGGCGTTGTGAACTTTGAAGGCGCAACCAATAACCGTGTGAGTGAGCGTATCAATTTCCATTCGCATCCTCCGTGAGAAAAAGGAACGTTTTTGACAGGATTTACAAAAATGTACAAGATAATGATTTGGATGTGAAGTTGAATTACGGATCAAGCTCAGCCACGACTTGCTCCTTGTCTAACAAAGCCTTCTTAATGTGCCAGCCCTCTTGTAAGTCCTGTAATCCTGTCTAGGTTTCCCTTTTGAACAGGATTTACAAAATGTACAAGATAGGATTTGGATGTGAAGTTGAATTACGGATCAAGCTTAGCCACGACTTGCTTCTTGGTCTAACAATGCCTTCTTCAATGTGCCAGCCCTGTTGTAAGTGGCGTGTAAGGGCTAGAGACAAGAAAGCTGGGTAGCTCACTGCGGCATTAGCTTCTGCAAACGCTGCGGTTCTTCTCCAAGCCACTCCGAGTTCTGGGCCGTAGCATCAAAAAGAGAAGTTGTCTTAAACGGTTCAAACTCACCGCTCAAGGCGACGCCCGCAGTCTTCGCCAACAGCGACCCTTTCTCCTCGCCGGTCAACGGATGAAACGTGGCGATAGCTTCAAAAGCCTGGTCCAGGATTTCCATACTGTCCATCCCTGTGATGACGACGTCAGTTGGCAGGTTCAACGCATAGTGAAGGCACTCGATTGGCGTGACGGTGTGCGACCTCAAAAGAATGCCATTCGCCATGCTCTTCATTCCGAGGACGGCAATCTTCTGTTTGAGTAATTCCGGTAAGACTTGTTTCTCGAAGCTGCGGTAATGTGCATCCATTACGTTGAGCGGCATTTGCACCGCATCGAACTTAAATCCTCGCTTTGCTGCGACTTCAAGCATATAAAGGTGGACATGAGGGTCCTTATGGCCGGTGAATCCGATATACCTAAGTTTGCCCGCCTGGCGGGCCTCGACCAAAGCGGCGTTAGCACCTTCATCGTCGAATATCCTGTGAGGGTCTTCATACCGCAGTATTTCATGATGCTGCACCAGGTCGATATGATCGACGGCGAGACGCCTTAGAGATTCGTCCAGCTGTCGTGTTGCCTCCTGTTTGGAGCGGCCATCGATCTTTGTCATGAGGAACACTTTTTCGCGATACCCATCGCGCAGCGCTCTACCCATCCGTATTTCGCTGGCCCCTTCGTTGTAATCCCAGCAGTTGTCGAGAAAGTTAATGCCACGGTCTACGGCTGCGCGGACAATTCGAATGCTGAGCTGCTCATCAACATTTTTCAATCCGAGATGCCAGCCTCCAACTCCTATTGCTGAAACTCGTTCTCCGGTGCTGCCGAGGACTCGATAAATCATTTCCGGGTGCAACGTATTGTCCGTCATATTCCTCCTACAAATCTTCAGCCATTGGTTCAATAATGAAAACGAACGCGGGGATTACAAGGGGAGGCTAGTCCGTAACCCGAACCGATGTCCGACAGGCTTCAGGCTTGTCCTCGTTGTGCGACGAGGCCCTCTTCGGTAGTCATCGACAAGCTAAAAGCATATCGGACATCGAAGACTCTAACCAAGACCCAAAATGGGTTACACTTTATACATCTTCGCATTCTTTCCACACTAAGGAGCAAAACAAAAAGTCATGCAAATCTTTCGCATCGCTGTCACAGCCATGATATTGGCATGTGTCATTTCCATCTCAGCTTCGGCTCAGACCCGGCCAGGAACAGCAGCACCCAAGCCAGCAACACCACAAATTCCACCTACGACCACAACGAGCACTTTCGCCGTGCCTGCCACCAAGATGGCATTTATCGACACCACTGAGTTCGGAGACGAAAAAACCGGTATCACCCGCTACGTCAACGCGGTCAAAGGGCTGCAGCGCGAATTTCAGCCACGCCAGACTGATTTGACGAACATTCAGAATCGCCTTAACGCCATCGCCGAGGAACTGAGAAAGCTGAATGCAAATCCTATTGTTGTTGATCCAAAGACTGTACAGGCCAGGCATGACGAAGGTGAACGACTTCAGCGTGATCTAAAATACAAGAAAGATCAGGCCGACGCAGACTTTACCAAGCGTTACCAGGAAGTGGTGGGGCCGATTTCCGCCGACATCGGCAAAGCTATCGATCAATTTGCCGCGCAGCGTGGCATTAGTCTGGTGCTCGACGTTAGCAAACTCGCACAAGCGGTCCTGACTCTCAATCCGGCGATGGATGCGACGCAGGCCTTTATCGTCGAGTACAACAAGACGCACCCCTAAGACTTTGAGACAATTAATCCGATAGCCTTTTGATTCGGGCCTTTGCCGGCGATGCGATCGATGCTGATTCACTCCCATTTGGAGCCCATGGAAACCAGGAAAGACGGTGCGTCCTCTTTGAAGGTTCTTGAAACAGATCGACTAATTCTTCGCCGGCTCTCCCTGGAAGATGCGCAGTTCATCTTCCGCCTCCTTAATGAGCCTTCATTCTTGCACTATATCGGAGAAAAAGGGGTTAGAACTATCGATGATGCCTGCGACTATATTTTGCAAGGACCGATTCACAGTTACGAGCGCTTTGGATTTGGGCTGTACTTGACTGAGCTGAAGGAAGGCGGCATTCCAATCGGTATATGTGGCCTTCTCAAGCGAGAGGCCTTAGCAGATGTCGATATTGGCTTTGCTTTCCTTCCCGAATTCTGGAAGAAAGGCTATGCATTTGAATCAGCCTCGGCGGTACTGGCTTACGGAAGAGACGTTGTTGGACTAGAGCGTATTGTGGCCATCACTTCCCCAGACAATAACAGATCGATCAACGTACTTAATAAGCTCGGACTGATATTTGAATGCAGGATTACGTTGTCTGAAGATGGATCGAAGATTAAGTTGTTCGCGTCAGACTTCTAACTATTCGTTGTGAAACGCCCTCGCTCGAACGAGGGCTCGAATGTGAGTGAGAGGTGGTACTGTGAAACCAGCAAAGCCACGAAAGCCCGACCCGGGCGAGAAGCATATAGAACGGGTACGGCGAGTATGTGCCGCACTCCCAGAGACGACGGAAAAACTATCTCACGGCGAGCCGACTTTCTTCGTTCGCAAGAAGGTCTACGCGATGTTTTCAAATAATCACCACAACGACGGCCACATTGCCGTAACGATACCTGCGGCGCTTGGCGTCCAGGAGGCGCTGATCGAAGCTAGCTCCAGGAAATTTTATCGGCCTCCTTACGTGGGCGTGCGAGGTTGGGTTGGGATCGAGCTCGCACATGTGAGTGATGAAGAGTTAACTCTCCATCTGCGTGAAGCCTGGCGGCTCATCGCTCCCGAAAAATTGCGGACTCTCGTTGAGGCGTCCCCGGACGAAGCGGAACAACTCAGAAAGCTCAGCAGAAGGAAACGATAAGAGAGCTCTCTTTGGAGTTTTAGGAGGAGGCGCATTGCTTTACATGATTGTGGAGCGTTTCAAGAATCAGGACCCCGTTCCGGTGTATCGACGTTTCCGTGGTCGCGGCCGGCTCGTTCCGGAAGGCTTGCGGTACCTCTCGAGTTGGGTCGATGAAGAACTCACAACATGCTTTCAACTCATGGAAACGGTTGACCGCAAGCTTCTCGAAGATTGGATCTCCAACTGGAGCGACATCGTCGATTTCGAAGTTTACCCAGTCATTTCTTCCGAGGAGGCCGCAGAAAGGGTTTCAGCTGAGTTATGAGTACTACAACGAATCATATTCGCCATGTTGTTGGCGTTGTTTGAGTCGAAGAAGGTCGGACCTAAAAAGAAAGAGGGAATATCTGGTGGTGAAATAATCATGGTATTTATCTCACTTACTCGTTTGCGCGTTCGCTCTCTTCGCCATCTGCTGCAATTCGTTTGGCAAGCGTTAAAGTCTGCGCGACAGGCGGAAAGGGCGCCAGGTTTTCTCGACGGTAAGTTGTTGCGGGAAACCAGAAACACCTTTTGGACGATCACCGCCTGGGAAAATGAGACAGCGATGCGGGCGTATCGTAATGCCGGTATACACCGCGCCGTGATGCCCAGGCTAATGGACTGGTGCGATGAAGCATCTGTCGCACATTGGAATCAAGAAAGCCCTGAACTTCCTGCCTGGCAGGAAACACATGGACGTATGGTGAAAGAAGGACGATCGTCTAAGGTCAATTATCCTTCGCCGGCTCACCTATCGAACCAGATCGCAGTCCCAAGGCCTGGTCGTATCG
>WNFY01008126.1_pt1 | contig 12573 bp, 10 predicted proteins | sample 5400091 | NCBI WGS metagenome assembly WNFY01 (sample SAMN13153364, study PRJNA577476) | soil metagenome | isolation source: 60 cm soil or saprolite under grassland replicate 1 | place: USA:California | collected 2016-06-15 | reverse complement strand
AGGGCTATCGTCCACAGTTTTATTTGCGAACGACGGACGTGACCGGAGTGGCGGAGTTGCCATCGGGCACCGAGATGGTGATGCCTGGAGATAACGTGCAGTTGGTGATCGAGTTGATCACGCCGGTGGCGATGGAGAAAGGCTTGCGCTTCGCCATCCGCGAAGGCGGACACACAGTAGGTGCGGGCACGATCTCGGAGATTGTGCAGTAGGTGGGGTCGTTGCTAGTCGTCGGCAAGCATAATGTGCGTTCGTGCTGTTGCTATTTGTGATTGTGACTGGTGCCATGTTGCTGGGCCCCTGGTTCTCGATATACCGGGTGAGAAAAGAACGTGCCAAGAAATACAAGTCACGTGAAGGCGTGATTTGATGTGAACGCGGGCGAGGGCGTCCGCGCCGCATGTGAAACGCAGATTTAGGAGTGAGGGATGCCCCGAGAGATCATTACAATGCAGTGCGGTGATTGCAAAGAGCGGAACTATTCGACCACGAAGAACCGCAAGACGAAGCCGGACCGGTTGGAGCTGAAGAAGTTTTGCAATCGGTGCCGCAAGCATACGCCGCATAAAGAAGTGAAATAGTGGAACGCGGGCGAGGGCGCCCGCCCCACACGAAACAGGGGCGTAAGCTCAACGGTTAAACTGCCGGTCTCCAAAACCGGACTTGGGGGTTCGAATCCCTCCGCCCCTGCCAGAGTTTAGAGGGAAGCAGAAGGCAAAGGTAAAGAGAGTCAGGTGCTGGAATGGCTGTAGGAACAGGAACGAAGAAGATGGCAAATTCAATTGCAGCGGCGGGCGAGGGCGGCTTTGGCGGGATCAAGTCGTGGCCGGAGCGAGTCAAATCTTTTTATAACGACGTGCGCACCGAGATGCGCAAGGTCACCACGCCGTCGCGGAAGGAAGTGCAGGCGACCACTACGGTGGTGCTGATCGCCGTCTTTCTGTTTGCCTTGTATTTTTGGGCGGTGGACAACACGCTCGGACGCGGTGTGACCGATCTGATCCAGTATCTTTCGAAGCGCTAGGAGCGATTTTAGGGTTGAGACAACTTATGCAGGACGACACAAAAAACGGAGCTACAGACGCCGGCACGCCGCCGACTGAAGGCGGAGCCGCAGTCGCCGAGCAGCCGCGCAATCCGAATATGAAGTGGTACATCATTCACTCGTATTCGGGATTCGAGCGCAAAGTAAAAGAATCGCTGGAGTCGCGGGTGCGCGCCTTCGGACTCGAAGAGAAGATCGGCAAAGTGCTGATTCCGACTGAGTCGGTCACCGAAGTGCGTGGCGGCAAGAAGTACACCGTCGAGCGCATGTTCTATCCCGGCTATGTGCTGGTCGAGATGGACATGGACGATCATGTGTGGCACGTGGTGAAATCCACGCCTCGCGTCACGGGCTTTGTGGGTACCGGACAGCAGCCAACGCCGCTTTCGGAAGAAGAAGTTCAGCACATCGTTTATAAAGCTGGCGAATCCAAGGACAAGCCGAAACTCAAAGTTAAATTTGAAAAGAACGAAAAAGTGAAAATCACCGAGGGGCCGTTTGCCACGTTTGATGGAATCGTGGATGACGTAAACGAGGACAAGGAAACGGTAAAGGTGATGGTGACAATTTTCGGGCGGTCAACTCCGGTCGAATTGGAATTTAAGCAGGTAGAGAAGCAGGGATAGTAATGGGTAGCTTCAGTGCCAAGCTCCGGGTATGGAATCCAAACACGCCTGAGAACGTCGAGGAAGTCGAGGAATAGGAGGCTATGGTGATACTGGTGCGGCGTTCACATGGATGCACCGCGACCGGCTGGAGCGACTCGGTGTGAAGAAGTTGCGGCGCATCGGTTTTCGCGCGATAGACGGGTCAATTATCGAGCGCGATACTGCCGCTGTATGGGTGGCGAACAATGATTTTAAGGCTCCAGACATAATCGTCATGGCGGAACGCACGGACATGGAAGTGATAGGCGTCCATACGATCGAAGGACTGGGCTTGGCTGCCGATCCGGTTCAGAAGAAACTGATTCCGACCGTTATGCCAGCGCTAGCAAGTAAGTAAACGGCAGGAGCACAACAATTTATGGCAAAAAAAGCTACAGGTTCAGTAAAGCTTCAGATTGCGGCAGGCAAAGCGACGCCGGCGCCTCCGGTTGGTCCAGCGCTGGGACAGGCGCAGATCAACATCATGGAGTTCTGTAAGCAGTTCAATGCGCGCACCGGCCAGAAGGAACTGGAAGGGCTGATCATCCCGGTTGTGGTGACGGTTTATAGCGACCGTTCCTTTACTTTCATCACCAAGACGCCTCCGGCTGCAATTTTGCTGAAGCGCGCTGCGGGGATCGCCAAAGGGTCGGGTGCACCCAACAAGGATAAAGTCGGCAAGGTCACACTGAAGCAGGTGGAGGACATCGCAAGACAGAAGATGCCGGACTTGAATGCGGCGTCGGTAGCTGCGGCGATCAAGAGTGTGTCGGGAACGGCGCGGTCGATGGGAATTGATGTAATTGGTAATTGAGAAATTTTGTAATTGTGTAATTGGAAACCTCTGTAGCACGAATCGCGCGGGTTTCAAATTTCCCGATTACTCAATTACGAAATTACAAGATGTCATTGACCACGGCTGATCGGAACAAAGTTCAGCGGTGGGAGACGGAGAAGCAAATGAAAAAAGCAGGGAAAAATATCGAGAAGGCGAGGAAGGCAGTCGAGCAGCGACCTTATGTGCTGGCCGACGCTGTGCCTCTTTTGCAAAAAGTTAAATTCGCGAAATTCGACGAGACGGTTGAAGTCACCATGCGTTTGGGAGTTGATCCCAAGCATGCCGATCAGATGGTGCGCGGCACGGTTGTGCTTCCGCATGGGCTTGGTAAGTCGAAAAAAGTACTGGTGATTGCATCGGGCGAAAAACAGCGCGAAGCGCAGCAAGCGGGTGCGGATTTTATCGGCGGCGAAGACATGGTCGAGAAAATCACTAAAGAGAACTGGACTGACTTTGATGCGCTGATTGCTACGCCCGACATGATGAAGTCAGTTGGGCGCTTGGGCAAAGTGCTTGGCCCGAAGGGGCTGATGCCGAACCCGAAGACTGGGACCGTAACGTTCGACGTCGGGCGCGCGGTGCAGGAAGTGAAGGCCGGCAAAGTCGAGTTCCGCACTGACAAAACTGCGCTGGTACACGTTCCGGTGGGCAAGATTTCGTTTCCGCCTGAGAAACTGGTCGAGAACGCGACTACGCTGATCACGAGCGTGATTAAAGCCAAGCCGTCGGTGGCGAAGGGGAAGTACATCAAAGGCTGCTACCTGAGCTCGAGCATGGGGCCCGGGATTTCGCTAGACACAACAGCGATCGAGACAGCGGCAAAGGCATAAACCGTGTGGGCGGACACTCTAGTCCGCCAATTGAGTCTAAAAAGCAGATTCCTCGCCGCTGAAGCGGTTCGGAATGACAAGGACGAGAGATTATGGCGGTTACTCGAGCGAAGAAAACTGAACAGGTTGAGAAGCTAGGAAAAGACTTGCAGAACGTGTCCACGGTGATCGTCACCACGTACAGCAAACTTACGGTTGCCCAGGATTACGAGTTGCGTAAGGTGCTGCGGAGTTCTGGCGCGAAGTATACAGTCGTGAAGAACACGCTGGCGGAGCGGGCGGCGAAGGGGACGAAAGTCGAGGGCGCGCTGAAGGACCTTTCCGGCGTGACTTCGATTGCCTACACGGAAGGCGATCCGGTGGCCCTGGCGAAAGCGCTTGCCAAGTACGCCAAAGATAATCCCGAGTTTACCTTCAAGGCTGGTGTCCTCGAAGGCCGCGTGATCTCGATCAAAGAGATTGATGCGCTGGCGACCATGCCGTCGAAGGAAGAGATTTATTCCAAGCTTCTGTTCCTCATGAACGCGCCGGCGCAACGTCTGGTTACGGTAATGAACGCTATTGGGCGAGATCTGGCGGTGGTGATCAATCAGGGTGTGGAAAGAGAAAAGTTCAGCGGAGAGGCGACGCCGGCGGGCGTCTGAGATAGCTTTTAGGCCGTTGGCTCTTCGCTTTTGCCGAAAGCCGATGGAGTAGAGAGATTCATGCTAATGGCCAAGAGCTAATGGCTAATAGCAGGTTTTTGGTTATCCGGTCAAGGGTTGCGCAGGCTCAATCCGTCGCGTTGTCTGGCGTGGCGGGAAGATGGAAGCGCACTGGAGACTTGGCTTTCGGATAACGAAAGAAGGAGACGTAGCAAGCTACGTCTCTACGAAGAATTCAAGAATAAACGGAGAATTGAAATGGCAGACTTGCAGCAGTTAGAAGATTCAATCGTCGGACTGTCGCTGCTCGACGCGGCACAACTTGTAAAGAAACTCGAAGAGCGCCTCGGCGTCTCGGCAGCAGCAGCCGCCCCGGTTATGATGGCCGGCGGTGGAGCGGGTGCTGGTGCAGCGGCGGCTCCGGCTGAGGAAAAGACGGAATTTGCGGTGGTGCTGACCGCAGTTGGTGCTAACAAGATCAATGTCATCAAAGCGGTCCGCGAAGTCACCAGCTTGGGCTTGAAAGAAGCCAAGGACCTCGTCGATGGCGCACCGAAGACGGTCAAAGAGGGCGTCTCGAAGGACGAGGCAGAGAGCATTAGGAAGAAGTTTGCGGACGCTGGCGCGACTGTCGAAGTGAAGTAGTCGGGGTTTTGTTCGGCTTGTGGAGGAGGGGGATCGCCCGTCTGGCTGGAATCGCAGGCGAAGACGCCAGCCCCACATGGTCCGCTAGCAATTTTAAGACCACTACTTGGCAAAATCGGACGAGCGGTGTTATTATGGTCACTAACGGCACCGCTTCCGACTTCATTCAGGTGAGCGGCCCTCACGAAACGGAACCCAGGGAAGCGGAGAGGGACCGCATAACGGATTAGCAGACTGTCCTGCGGGCGGCGGGACGGGAACAGGCATACTGGCGCGGAACAGACAAAATTCAATTGGCCATGCGCGCGATGCGGCGCCTGAGGGACGTGCTGTCCCCGCAGGCGCATCGGTGTGTCTCTCGAAATCTGCATTATGCATTTTGTATTTGTCAATCAGCCACTAAGACCAACGGCTGAGTGGCAAGTACTGACTGCTTTTTTCCTGCCCGCGTTTTCCGCTGTGATGCAGCCTCCGAGCTGCGCAGAAAAGATTGGGAGCATTCCGAATGTCAAAGAAGAACGGATTCCGTCATCGTTTTGATTTTTCAAAGATTCCAGCAACCATCCAGATTCCTAACCTGATTGAAGTGCAGAAGCGGTCGTACGAGCGGTTCCTGCAGATGGATCGCCTGCCCAGTGAGCGTGAGGACGGAGGACTGCAGTCGGTTTTCCAGTCGGTATTTCCGATCACCGACTTCCGCAACGTCTCGCAACTCGAGTTCGTGGACTACGCAATCGGCAACTGGGAGTGCAAGTGCGGACACCTGAAGGGCCTGCATCACTTACGAACTACTTGTAAGAATTGCGGCTCGACGGTGATCACTGACCCGTTCCATCCCGGTGATGTGCTTTGCCACAAGTGCGGCACCTACAACGCGAACACGCCAGATTTTTGCAACAAGTGCGGTGATCCTGTCGGCCTGCAGTTGAAGTACGACGTGGCGGAGTGCGAAGAGCGCGGCATGACCTATTCCGCGCCGCTCAAGGTCACGATGCGTCTGACAATTTTCGATAAGGACGCTGAAACCGGCAATCGTTCGATTCGCGACATCAAAGAGCAGGAAGTGTTCTTCGGCGATGTTCCGCTGATGACGCAGAACGGCACGTTCATCGTGAACGGCACCGAGCGCGTGATCGTCAGCCAGTTGCACCGTTCGCCGGGCGTGTTCTTCGAGACCGCGAACAATCGCACCTACTTCCTGGGCAAGATCATTCCGTATCGCGGATCGTGGGTTGAATTCGAGTACGACCAGAAGAACGTGCTTTACGTTCGTATTGACCGCAAGCGCAAATTCCTTGGCACGATTTTCCTGCGCGCCCTGGGGCTGCGTTCCGGCGAAGACATTCTGCGCACGTTCTACACAGTTGATCGGCTAGTGGTTCGCGACAAGAAGCTGTACTGGACGCTTGATCCTAGCGGCGAAAAAGCTACCAACCTGCTTGGCATGAAGCTGGCGCACAGCATCAAGTCGAAATCGGGCGAGGAGATCGCGCACTCGGGCCGCAAGCTCAATGCTGCGATCCTGAAAGAAATTCAGAAAGCGAAGGTCGGCGAGATTGAAGTGGATGTAAGCGATCTCGAGGGCGCATGGGCTGCAGGCGATATCGTAGACACGACTTCGGGCGAAGTGATGCTGGAAGCGAACACCGAGCTGACCGCCGACAAAGTCGCGAAGATCCTTGACTCCGGCGTGGTGGAGATGAACCTCTTCTTCCCGGAGCGCGACGATGTGGGAACGGTTATTAGCCAGACGCTCAAGCGCGATTCCGTGAAGACTCCACAGGAGGCGCTGATCGAGATTTACCGCAAGCTGCGCCCCGGCGATCCACCGACCCTCGACACCGCAACGGCTCTTTTCCACGGAATGTTCTTCGATCCGCGGAAGTACGATTTCTCGAAGGTTGGCCGGCTGAAGTTCAACATTAAGCTGTTCGAGAACAGCGATGCGACCAGCCTCGACAAGCGGACGCTCGATCCGGATGATTTCTACGCCACGATCAAGTACCTGCTGAAGCTGCGCAAGAATATCGGCGTTGTCGATGACATTGATCATCTCGGCAACCGCCGCGTGCGCGCGGTGGGCGAACTGCTTGAAAACCAGTTCCGCATCGGGCTGGTGCGTATGGAACGCGCTATCAAAGAAAAGATGAGCGTGTACCAGGAAATGTCCACCGCCATGCCACACGATCTGGTGAACGCGAAACCGGTCATGGCAGCCATCCGCGAATTCTTTGGCTCCTCGCAGCTTTCGCAGTTCATGGACCAGACGAATCCGCTTTCGGAGATTACGCACAAGCGGCGTCTCTCCGCGCTTGGGCCGGGCGGATTGTCGCGTGAGCGCGCAGGATTCGAAGTCCGCGACGTTCACCCGACGCACTATGGCCGCATCTGCCCGATTGAAACGCCGGAAGGTCCGAACATTGGACTGATCTCGTCGCTGAGCTGCTACGCGCGGATCAATGACTACGGGTTCATCGAGTCGCCGTATCGGCGTGTGAAAAATGGCCGCGTGCTCGATTACGTCAGCGTGGTGAACGCGGGCGACAGCGACCACAAAGCCGGAGACCACCTGGAAAAGCACGAAGCCGAAAAGCTCAATTCGGAGCTGAAAGATCGGCGCAAGCGTGCGGCGGAACTCGAGCCTTTCTCTTTCTATCTTTCGGCTTGGGAAGAAGACCGCCACGTCATTGCGCAGGCCAACGTCGAACTCGATGACAAGGGGCGGATCGTTGGCGATCTCGTCAACGCGCGCAAGGCCGGCAACTTCGTTCTGGTCAGCAAAGAAGAAGTGGACTACGTGGACGTCAGCCCGAAGCAGCTCGTCTCGGTCGCGGCTTCACTCGTGCCGTTCCTCGAGCACGACGACGCAAACCGCGCGCTGATGGGTGCGAACATGCAACGTCAGTCAGTTCCGTTGCTCCGTGCCGAAGCTCCGATAGTTGGCACGGGGATGGAAGGCGTCACGGCGCGCGATTCCGGCGCAGTGGTCCTTGCACGACGTAATGGTGTGATTGACTCGGTTGACTCCGAGCGGATCATCGTGCGCGTTGAGGGCGAGCACCATCCCGGACAGCTATCCCGCGAAGTTGGCAGCGATATCTATCAGCTGACGAAGTTCAAGCGCTCGAACCAGAACACCTGCATCAACCAGAAGCCTGTAGTGGCAAAAGGACAGCAGGTAACGAAAGGGCAGGTCATCGCCGACGGGCCTTGCACCGACCATGGTGAACTAGCGCTTGGACGAAATGTACTGGTCGCCTTCATGCCATGGCGTGGCTACAACTTTGAGGACGCGATTCTTGTGTCTGAAAAGCTGGTGAAAGATGACTACTACACCTCGGTCCACATTGAGGAGTTCGAGATCGAGTCTCGCGACACGAAGCTCGGACCCGAGGAAGTCACCCGCGATATTCCTAACGTCAGCGAGTCCATGCTGCGCAATCTGGACGAAGCTGGCGTAATTCGTATCGGCGCAACCATCAAGCAGGGTGACATTTTGGTGGGCAAAGTCACGCCAAAGGGCGAGACCCAGCTGACGCCGGAAGAGAAGCTGCTGCGCGCCATCTTCGGTGAAAAGGCTGGAGACGTTCGCGACGCTTCGCTCTACTGTCCGCCCGGAATTGAAGGCGTGATCGTGGACGTGAAGATTTTCTCGCGCAAGGGCCAAGAGAAAGATGAGCGGGCGAAGGCCATTGAAGCCACGCAGGTAGCAAAACTCGAAAAGAACCTTTCCGACGAGATTCGGATTCTTACCGACGAGCGGCTGAAGCGTCTGGACAACATTCTCGGCGGCAAGGAAGTGCAGGCTGACTTGCATGATGAGCGCACCAACAAGCGCTTGCTGACCAAAGGCGCAATTCTCGATCGCGACACCATCGAGCGCATTTCCACCCGGAACTTGAAGCGGATTAAGTACAACGACAAAGATCCACGGGTGAATGAGCAAATTGACGAGATCGAAGAAATGACGTCGCGTCAGATCGACGTTCTCAAGAAGATCGTCAACGAGAGGAAAGACAAGCTGACCAAGGGCGACGAACTGCCACCGGGCGTGATCAAGTTGGTGAAAGTCTATGTCGCCATGAAGCGCAAGCTGAGTGTGGGCGACAAGATGGCCGGGCGTCACGGTAACAAAGGCGTGATCGCGCGCAGAAGTCCCGGACGATGAGTTGAAAGCAGTTGCAGAGACACTCACACGCGGGGTGTTTACGGGATCGCCGGTGTTCGACGGTTCGCGTGAGCACGAGATCAAAGCGCTGCTGAAGACTTCCGGCCTACCTGAGTCAGGCAAGACGTGGCTGCACGACGGTATGACCGGCGAACGGTTCGAGCAGCCGGTCACGGTTGGCTACATTTACATGCTGAAGCTGTCGCACTTGGTGGACGACAAGATCCATGCTCGTTCCATCGGACCGTATTCGCTGATCACCCAGCAACCATTGGGTGGCAAGGCGCAGTTCGGCGGACAGCGCTTCGGAGAAATGGAAGTTTGGGCGCTTGAAGCATATGGAGCGGCGTTCATTCTGCAGGAGCTACTCACGGCTAAGTCCGATGACGTTTATGGCCGAACCAAGATTTACGAGGCCATCGTTAAGGGTGAAGCTGCCATGGAGCCAGGTGTGCCCGAATCGTTCAACGTGCTGATTCGCGAGTTGCAGTCGCTGTGCCTGGATGTCGAGCTGATCAAAGCGGGCGAGAAGAAGCCTGTGCTCAGCGCGTCACCCGGCGGAGATGGATTCGCAGGCGCGAAGTCACGTGGCGTGCTGTTGGAAGCAGATTAGTTAGTGGCTAGTGATTAGTGGCTAGCCACTTCGCGACACAAAGTTTTGAAGACCAAGACTGGCGGTGGGTGCTCCCGAGCTGCCAGCCAAAGTTCAGGCGTAGCAGGCTACGTCTCTACAAATCGGAGCCGCTGGCGGCAGCGAAGTTGCCGCAGGAGTGGAGGAAATCTTGTTCCGTTCGAGCCCATTTGACCTGGCAAATCCGATTGCCGATTTCGACGCTATCCGCATCAGCCTGGCCTCTCCGGAGAAAATCCGGAGCTGGTCGCATGGCGAGGTGACGAAACCGGAGACGATCAACTATCGCACCTTCAAGCCGGAACGCGACGGCCTGTTTTGCGCCCGCATTTTCGGCCCGGTCACCGACTGGGAGTGCCTGTGCGGCAAATACAAGCGCATGAAGCACCGCGGCGTGATCTGCGACAAGTGCGGCGTGGAAGTCACGTTGTCAAAAGTCCGCCGTGAGCGTCTCGGCCACATCGAGCTGGCATCGCCGTGCTCGCATGTGTGGTTCTTCAAGGGCCTGCCCAGCCGCATTGGGCATTTGCTGGACATCTCCTTGCGTGACCTCGAAGCGATTCTTTACTTCGAAGCCTACGTGACGGTCGAGCCTGGCGACGCGCCGGTCAAAGAGCACGAGGTCATCAAAGACGAAGCCAAGTACCGCGAGTTGGACCAGCAATACCGTCCGGCGGGCTTCCGCGCCATGATGGGCGCCGAGGCGATCAAAGAACTGCTCAAGCGCGTGGAAATCGAGACACTTTCTGTCGAACTGCGCGAGAAGATGCGTCATGAGACTTCTCTGCAGAAGCGGCTGAAGTATGCCAAGCGCCTGAAAGTTGTGGAGGCGTTCCGCAAGAGCGGCAATAAGCCGAACTGGATGATTCTCGACGTAATTCCGGTCATTCCGCCGGAGCTGCGGCCGCTGGTTCCACTGGATGGTGGACGATTCGCAACCTCTGATCTGAATGACTTGTATCGCCGCGTGATCAACCGCAATAATCGGTTGAAGAAGTTGATGGATCTGCACGCGCCGGAAGTGATCGTGCGCAACGAGAAGCGCATGTTGCAGGAGGCGGTGGACGCGCTATTCGATAACGGCCGCAGGGGACGTGTGCTGCGTGGCGCAAACAATCGCCCGCTGAAGTCTCTCTCCGACACTCTCAAAGGCAAGCAGGGACGCTTCCGCCAGAACCTGCTGGGTAAGCGCGTGGACTACTCCGGTCGTTCGGTCATCGTGGTCGGTCCTGAGCTCAAGCTGCACCAATGCGGATTGCCGAAGAAGATGGCACTCGAGCTCTTCAAGCCGTTTATCTATCACCGGCTGGAGCAGACGGGCCACTGCACAACCATCAAGCAAGCGAAGGAAATGGTCGAGCAGCAGGATTCGATCGTCTGGGACATTCTGGAAGAGGTCATCAAAGATCATCCGGTGCTCCTGAACCGCGCCCCAACCCTTCACCGCCTCGGTATTCAGGCGTTCGAACCGGTATTGGTCGAAGGCAAAGCAATCAAGATCCATCCGCTGGTTTGCACGGCGTTCAATGCCGACTTTGACGGCGACCAGATGGCAGTACACATTCCGCTGTCTCCGGAAGCGCAGGTTGAAGCCAGCGTGCTGATGCTTTCGTCGCACAACATTCTTTCGCCTGCATCAGGTCAGCCGATCACGGTGCCGACACAGGATATGGTTCTTGGCCTGTATTACTTGACCAAAGGCAAGCCGGGTGCGAAGGGCGAAGGACGCGCATTCGCAAACATTGATGAAGTGCTGCTCGCGCTGCATGCGGGAGAGGTTGAGACACTTTCGCCAATCCGCCTGCGTCACACCGGTGAAGTGATAGATCTCACCACCGCGTATGACGATCAAGACATTGTTCACACTGATCCTGTGCCGTACGATCGCGCGTTCCTCAGCACGACCGTGGGCCGGGCGATTCTGAACGATCATCTTCCCGAGGGTATGCCGTACATCAACGGACTGCTCAAGAAGAAAGGTATCGGGCAGTTGGTCAACTTCTGCTACCTGAAGTACGGACTTGAGCTGACCGTGAAGATGCTCGACGAAGTGAAGGAACTCGGCTTCCGGTTCGCAACTCGCGCCGGCTTGTCCATCGGAATTGACGATATGGTCATTCCCGATAACAAGAAGATGCTGGTGAAGGACGCCGAGAAGCAGGTGGTCGCAGTGCAGCAGCAATATCTGGACGGTGCAATCACCAACGGCGAGCGCTATAACAAGGTCATTGAAATCTGGTCAGGGATTACCGAAAAAGTCGCGGACGAAATGTTTGGCCAGATGCAGCAGCGCGACAAAGAAGGCGACATCAACCCGATTTACATCATGGCCGACTCCGGCGCTCGCGGATCGAAGCAGCAGATTCGCCAGCTCTCCGGAATGCGCGGACTGATGGCAAAGCCCTCAGGCGAAATTATCGAGACGCCGATCACCGCGAACTTCCGCGAAGGATTGACGGTGTTGCAGTACTTCATCTCGACCCACGGCGCACGTAAAGGACTGGCTGATACGGCGCTTAAGACGGCCGATTCGGGTTACCTGACTCGCCGCTTGGTTGACGTTGCTCAGGACGTAATCATCAGCGAATACGACTGCGGCACGGTGGACGGAATTTACGTGGCTGGAATCGTTGAAGCTGGTGAGATTATCGAACCGCTGCGCGACCGAATTGTAGGCCGCGTGTCGCTCGAGAAAATTAAGGACTACGACGGTAACGTGATCGTGGACATTAACCACGAGATCACTGAAGACCTGGCTGGTTCAATCCAGGCGGCCGGTATTGAGCGGGTGAAAATCCGCTCGGTGCTGACTTGCGAGTCGAAACGTGGCGTTTGCGTGATGTGCTACGGCCGTAACCTGGCTTCCGGCCGCTTGGTCGAACTCGGCGAGGCCACCGGAGTCATTGCAGCGCAATCCATCGGCGAACCGGGAACTCAGCTTACGATGCGTACCTTCCACATCGGCGGCACGGCGTCGCGAGTGTCTGAGCAATCTCGCCTGGATGCGCGCACCAACGGCAGCGTTCGCTTCATCGGCTTGCAGACAGTGAAGTCGAAGGCCGGCGATCTGGTTGTCATGAACCGCCAGGGTTCGATCGCGGTGGTGGACGAAAAGAACCGCGAGC
>WNFY01009402.1_pt1 | contig 12575 bp, 14 predicted proteins | sample 5400091 | NCBI WGS metagenome assembly WNFY01 (sample SAMN13153364, study PRJNA577476) | soil metagenome | isolation source: 60 cm soil or saprolite under grassland replicate 1 | place: USA:California | collected 2016-06-15 | reverse complement strand
AGCCAGTTCTCCTTCTCGGCTTCGTAGGCGGACACGACCTCTTCCGACACTTGGTCGATGTAGAGGGCGGTGATCTCGGCGATGCGCAGCCCGGCTGCGCTGACGATGGATGCGTTGTCGGTGCGCCGCCCGAGTTCTTGCAGGCACCAGTCCTGGAATCGGGCCGAGCCGATGCGATAGGCACGCAGCAGCGCGGCAATGGGTACACCGCGTTGCGCCAGTCGGCGGGCATATTCCTCGGCGGCCGCGGGGACGCGCACATGGTCGATGTCGATGCCGTGCTGAAGGACGTGCAGCAGCGTGGCCACGTTCTCCCCGACACTGGCTTCCAGCAGCGTGAGGACCCGGCTATCGGCACGCAGCTGCGGGATCTCCCGCACGATCAGGTCGTAAATGTCCGTGGACAGCTCTGCGGCGCGGAGGGCAAGCGCGCCGGAGACGTCGGCGGCGCTCTGTGTCACGGTTGGACTCGATCTGTCCACCGACGGATCGTACGCCGCCGGCTCCAGAGCTGCCCCGTCACGGGGATGGCCAAATCATCTCGGTTCGCTCATGTCGATTCCACGCGCGTCGTCCAGGATGCCGAGCCGCCTGCCGGAGTCGTCGATCGACCGGGCGGCACCTCATCGCCAGCCGTAACCGCAGCGTAAGGACGCCGACGGCACGCGGCATCGTGGCGCGGGCACGACAAACGTTGCCCGTGACGGCTCGGGAGGACAACAAGCCAGCAGTTGCGTCGCGCGCGGCTGTGCGTGGGGCACCACGCGGGTCGGCTACTTCGTGACGCGCGCCCAATGGCAGGACTGCGCCGCGGCCCTACCGTGGGGGGCATGACGGAAAGGGGTACCGCCGTGACTGCAGCCGCCATACCAGAGGAGCGGGCCCTGCGCGATTCCCCGGGAGCATGCATCGCCGATGAGCGCCAGGAACTCGACGACACGCAGTTCGCCCAGACGGTGACGGCGGTGGCAGGCGTGTTCGTCGCGGCGGGCCTGGGCTTCGGCGATGTGCTGGCGATCATGTTGCCCAACCGGGTCGAGCTCGTCACGAGCATGTTCGCCGCATGGCGGCTCGGCGCAGCGGTGACCCCCGTAAATCCGTCCCTGACCGTGCAGGAGGCTCGCTACCAGATCGATGATGCGGTGGCACTGATCGTGCCCGGCGACGCGTCGGCGCAGAAGCTGGGCGGCGGTCGGCCAATCATCTCGGAGGAGGTGACCTCGCCGCCTGGCACTCGGCCCGGCACTCGGAAGTTGGGGCTTGTCATCTGTGGCGCCGCTCCGATGCCACGCGAGCTGATCGGCGAGTTCGAGCAACGGCATGGCGGCCGGGTGGCTGGCGAGGATGTCGTGCCCTGTTCGGACGTGATGCGTGGCTCCCTGCGCAGGCCGGATGAGTCGGCCTAGACCTTGGGCGAGCGGCGAGCGATGCTAGCAGCGAGAACGGCAATCGGGCCAAGGCAAGGAGGAAGCATGGACTTCTCCGCAAAACTCGACGCGCTCCAGCAGCGCGCCGCGGAGGCCAAGTCGGCGGCGCAGGCTGCGGCCACCGAGTCGCGTGAGCAGCTCAGGCAGCGGATCGACCAGGCCCAGGTCGACATCAACCTGGCCGTCAAGGACGCACAGCAGCAGGCCGGTGAGGCCGCTGCCAGCGCACGGAGCAGGTGGGCGCAGATGAAGGCCGACGCCGCCGCCAAGATGGACAACGTCCAGGCGAAGATCGACAAGCGGGCCCAACAGCTGGACGCCAGGGCCGCCGCCAGCGACGCGGACTGGGCAGAAGACGACGCAGCCTCCGCCATCGACTACGCCGAGTGGAGTGTCGACAACGCGCGGCTGGCCGTGCTCGACGCCATCGACGCCCGCGCCTACGCCGACGAGCGCGCCAGGGCTGCGGGTTCCTAGCCCTCGTCCCCGACCTCTGCGGCCGCGAGCCCGGCGGTCAGGCTGACCACCGGGCCGTGGCTGCTAGCCGGCCATCGGGCCACCGATCAGCTGGCATGACACAACAACGGAGCGGCAAGGGAGGTTGCCATGACCAGCGATGCGACACCTTCGGGCACACTGCGGGACACGATGCGGGCGGGCGTTCGGGACCTGTCGGCGATCTGGTGGTGGTTTTTGACCCTGGGGGTCCTGTGGACCCTGTTCGGCATGTTCGTGCTGTCGTACCGAGTGGGCAGCCTGTATGCGGTGGCCGCGTTCGTGGGCGTGGCCTTCCTGTTCGGTGGCGTCACCCAGTTGGCGGTGGCCGGCCGGGTCGAAAGCTGGCGCTGGCTGTTCATCGTGGCCGGGATCCTGGGGGTGGCCGCCGGGATCATCACCTTCGTCTGGCCAGGGATCACGCTGTATATCGTGTCGATCTTCGTGGCCTGGTACCTGATCATCTTCGGGATCATGCACCTGGTCGGCGCGCTGGCCGGCCCGAAGGTGGCGTGGTAGTGGACCCAGCTGCTGCTGGGGGTCGCCGAGCTGGTCCTGGGGGTGTGGGCGGTCCGCTCCTATCAGCGGTCGCTGCTGACGCTGGTGACCCTGGTGGGGGTGTGGGCCATCTTCGGCGGGGTGAGCGAGATCTTCGCCGCGTTCTCCCTGCGCGAGGCCGGCAAACGGGTGGAACAACTCGTCCGCTGATCGCCGCCTGACCGGGCAGCGGAAAGGCCGATCATCGACTCGCACATGAGTACCAGGAAGGCAGAGAGAAGGGAATGAGCAGTATGGCTCGCTTGTCTGAGCAGCTGGCCAACCTCTCCCGGCGTGCCAAGGCTGCCGAGGATGCCGCGGACGCGGCCCGGGCCGAGACCCGCGAGCAGCTGGCCGCTCGAGTCGACCAGGCCCGCACCAACGCCGAGCAGCGCGCGAACCAGTTGCGCGACAGGGCCGCTGGCGCGACCCAGGATGCCTCCGACCGGTGGAGCGAGATCCAGGACCGCTGGAAGGACCACGTGAGCGCCGTACGCGCTCAGGTCCAACAGAAGCAGACCGAGCGCGACGCCAAGCGCGCCGAGCGACGCGCCGAGGACGCCGAGGACGACGCCGCCTATGCGATCTCCTTCGCCATCGCCGCCGTGGAAGAAGCCGAATACGCCGTCCTGGACGCCACCTTGGCCCGCGCCGACGCCGACGCCGCAACCGCCTGACCCTAACCCCAGAGCCGCGGGCCGAACCAGGGAGAACGCCATGACCGACGCAGAGTCGAGCACCACGGCGAGCGACAAGTCGATCACCGAGCACGAGCTGGAGCAATGCGAGCGCGCGAACCAGACCGGCCGTCAGCCGGTGGTGTTCGTCCACGGCCTGTGGCTGCTGCCCAGTAGCTGGGACCGCTGGGCCAAGCTGTTCGAGGACAACGGCTACGTGGCGCTGACACCGGGATGGCCCGACGACCCCGACACGGTCGAGGAGGCCAAGGCGCATCCAGAGGTGTTCGCCGGCAAGTCGATCGGCCAGGTCGCCGACCACTTCGAGGAGATCATCCGCGGGCTCGACAAGAAGCCGGCGATCATCGGCCACTCCTTCGGCGGGCTGCTGACCCAGATCCTGGCCGGGCGCGGCCTGGCCGAGGTGTCGGTGGTGATCGACCCGGCCCCCTTCCGCGGCGTGCTGCCACTGCCGATCTCGGCGCTGAAGTCCGGGTCGCCGGTGCTCGGCAACCCGGCCAACCGCAACCGCGCGGTGCCGCTCACCTACGAGCAGTTCCGCTACAGCTTCGCCAATGCGGTGAGTGAGGAGGAGGCCAAGGAGCTCTACGAGACCTTTGCCGTGCCTGCCTCCGGGAAACCGCTGTTCCAGGCCGCGACGGCCAACCTCAACCCCTGGACCGAGGCCAAGGTCGACACCAAGAACCCCGACCGTGGCCCGCTGCTGATCATCTCCGGGGAGAAGGACCACACCGTGCCGTGGGCGATCGCCAACGCGTCCTACAAGCAGCAGCAGGACAACCAGGGCGTGACCGAGATCGCCGAGATCAAGGACCGCGGCCACGCGCTCACCATCGACCACGGCTGGCGCGAGGTCGCCGACACCGCGCTCGCCTTCGTCCACCGCTTCATCTAGTCGGCGGTAATCCGTGGCGCTGTCGCATGCGTCCTTTAACCCGTCCAATGCTGATGCGATCCAAGCTACTGACCTGGTGCGCCGCTTTCGGCGAGGTCGAGGCGCCCCGGCCGTTGTGTCTACATGACTCCTGGGTGGAGCGGGTGACCAGCGGGTTCGTAGGATGCCGCTCGGTTGGGCGACGCGAAGCCTACCGCCTCCGGCGCGCAAGCGAGTGAGCTTCGTGTCTACAACGAAGTGCCTCCGCAGGCCATTTTGGCAGCTCAGAGGGCATATTAAGTGTCACAGCTCACGTAACTTCGGCTTAAAGATCGAGGAGCCTCGACCATCAAACGCTGCCGCCGATGCAGGCGGGCATCCGGGTGGGAAACCGCATCGTCCCGTCCAGGCGAGCTGGTAGCGGCCCGCCGCGTCCCCTCCGACTGTGCGGCGGATCCTGGCGCGCGCTCTGCGATGAAAGGATCTTCGGCGATAGCTCAGGCGAGCCACCCATGGAAACGAGCCACCCATGGAAATCGCGGGGCACCCACCATGACGAACCACGACCCGAGCATCGAGGTCGGTCAGGCCGACACACCGACCCGCACCCCCGCAGCGGTCAGCTTCGTGACCACCGAGCACTTCACCCTCCAGGTGACCGCTCGTCCACGATCGGCGAGGCCACCGGCCGGGCCGAGCGTGTTCCTCGGCACGGTCAGCGGGGCCTGGTCGCCCTCGAGCTGGTCGGCTACCTGCTCAGCGTCCCACCGGCGCAGCGGCTCAGGATCCAAGGGCTCCGCGGCGGGCGCTGGCAGAAGTTCGTAACGGTCGCGGGATGGTTGGCGTGATCACGGCCGTGCTGGCCGGTTCGGCCGCCGGGTTGCTGGCCGCCGTCGTCTTCCAACATTCGCTGGTCGCGGCGCTCGTCGCCGGCGTCGTGGTCGCGGTCGCTGTCTTGGTTGGGCTGCTGCGCTACCAGGCCTCGGCCTGGGAGCAGGTCAGCGCGGCGCCGCTGTTCGCGGACGAAGAGGCAAAGACATCGTGAGCGGCGCCCGAGTAGTCTGCCGCCTGTCTTCCACCACGAGCCCTCCGATGCACCTGGGCTGGAGTCAGCGACGATGAGCTGCTCCGTAGTCGGGAGGCCAGATATCCATGCCGCGCTCGCGGCCCGACCACCAAAAGAGCGGGCCAAGGACCAGCCATAAACCAAAGGAGGACGCGTGAGCGCAAGGCCGCTACCCGTACCAGCTTGTTGCGGAAACCCGAGTCCGCGCGGTAGGCCGCGGATCAAGCCCTATGGTGACTCGTCCAGGACGGCGGGCATGGCCGCTCGGGCTGAGCTGGCGGCCGCGGCCGACGCGGTGCTGGCCTACCACTTGGCTGGCCGGCAGACCGACGACGTACTGCTGGGCGAGCTCGGCTGGCCCGACGTGCCGGCGCTCCGCGGTGTCATGATGCAGGTGATCCGCGATGGCGTGGACCTTGGGGTTAGGACTCGAGAGCAAGTCGGACTCGGGGCCCTGAGCCCAGAAAGAGTCGGCCGAAGATGCCCGATGACCGCTTTCCCGCGATGGCCTACTGGGCCCGCGTCACCCTGACCGTCGCCGGCGCGCTCGTCCTGCTCGCGGCGGCCTGGATGGTCCGGAACATCCTTTTGCTTGTGCTCGTCGCGGCGGTGCTCGCCGTGGGCCTGGACCCGCAGGTCCGCTGGCTCCAGCGTCGGCGCCTGTCCCGCGGCTGGGCGGTGACGATCATCCTCCTACTGAGCGTTGGGCTCCTGGTGCTCTTCGCCTGGCTGGTCATCCCCTCGGCTGTCCGTCAGACCCAGGAGCTGGCAAAGCACACCCCCGACTACCTCAATCGACTGCAGCATGCAACAGGGTTCCTCGGGACCCTGCAGAAGAAGTACGACCTCGCGCAGCGGCTCAGGGAGACGACGGCGCGAATCCCCGCGTTGGCGCTCAAGAAGATCCCGGGCATCACGGCGAGCGCCGGGAGCGTCATCTTCAACGTGCTGACCGTCACGGTTCTCATGATCTACTTCCTGTTGGGACTGCCGCGCGGCCAAGAGGTTGCCAAGGCATTGATGGCTGGCCAGCACGAAGACCGCAACATCCGGATCTTGGACGAGTCGCTCGCACGAATCGGCGGCTACGTCTCCGGCAACCTCCTCATCTCGATCATCGCGGGGACGTTGGCGTTCGCTGTGCTGGAAATCCTGCGAGTGCCTTTCGCAGCTGCGCTCGGGTTCTGGGTGGCGATCGCCGACCTCATTCCCAGCGTCGGCGCGATGCTTGGCGCGGTGCTTTGCGTGATCGTTGCGCTGTTCTCCTCGGTCGCTGACGGCATCGCCGTGGCCGTTTACTTCATCGTGTACCAGCGGGTCGAGAACTATTTCATCCTGCCGAGGATAATGACCAAGGCAATCGACTTGTCGGCTCCGACGGTCATTATCACCCTGCTGATCGGGGCGAGTCTGGCGGGGCTCGAGGGCGCGCTGATCGCGCTGCCGATCGCCGCCGCTGTCAAGGTCGTGATCCGGGAAGTCTGGCTGGTCGGACGCATGACCTCCGCGACCCCGTCGCGAGCCGCCAGCTCCGATGACGTCCATCCTCCTGAGGTTCCTTCTCCTACCCCCGGCCACGTGCCGCCATCAGATAGTCCCTAGGGCGAAGAACGCGACGACGACGCCGCCGCGGGCCTCTGCGCCGAACATCCCCAAGTTGGCCTCGATGAGCTGGTAGAGGAACCACGCGCCGAGGAAGAACCATGCGGGATCCGCACCAGGAACTAGAGCACGAACGTGGTTATGCACGAGTCGGGGTAGAGCACGAAGTAGGCGCCCAACACCGCTGCGATGGCGCCGCTCGCACCGAGATTCGGCACTTGCGCATCGGGGGCGCTACCGAAGAGCAGCGTCATCATCGTCTGCGTCATCATCGCGAAGAAGCCGCCGGCGAAGTAGAAGGCGAGATCGCCAAGCGATGCGCGGTCGGTCATTCGCTGCGACACTCACGGCATGGGTCACGGTCGTGCACGGGAGCCGGGACGCCCACCCGGAGAGCCCTCCTCGGGCGGCGTCGCATGGAGGCAGTACGTCAAGTCTGGCGTGCTCCTGCTGGTTGCAGCGGTATCGCTCTACGTGCTGCTGCCAACGCTTCTCTCGGTCTTCGCGTCGTGGCGGTCGCTGTCGCACCTCGACTGGTACTTCGCGATCCTCGTGTTGGCCTGCGAGGCCGTGAGCTACGTGTGCTTGTGGGAGCTCGACCGGATCGCGCTGGGAACAAGCGCCTGGTTCCCGATCGCATGCGCGCAGCTGAGCGGGAACGCCGTCGGCCGGTTCGTGCCGGGCGCGCCCACGCCGTTCACAGTGGGAATGCTGCGCAGGGCCGGGGTCGACACCGGCGAGGCGGCAGCGGCGTTCACGGCGTCGACCGGACTTCAGATCGCGACGGCGGCAGCACTGCCGGTCTTCGCGCTGCCGGCGATCGTCTTGGGCGCGCCGGTCAGCCGCGGCCTTGCGACCGCGGCCTATCTCGGCGTCGCCGTGCTCTTGTTGCTCGTCGCAGCCGGTGCGGCGGCCTTTGCGACCGATACGCCGCTCGAGCTCGCGGGCCGCTCCATCCAGTGGCTGCTCAACCACACCATTCGGCGGCGTCGCCCTCTGGACGGCCTCCCGCAAGAGCTGCTTGCCGATCGGGACTTCATCCGCACGACGCTCGGCGAGCGGTGGAAGGCAGCCGTGGTGGTGGCGGCGGCGAACACGGGATTCGACTATCTCGCGTTGCTCTGCGCGCTCAGGGCGGTCGGGGCCGCCCCCCGACCGTCGCTGGTCCTGCTCGCCTACACGGCCGCGGACCTGCTCGCGCTGATGCCGTTCACGCCCGGCGGCCTCGGCTTCGTCGAGGCGGGGCTGGTCGGCACGCTCACGCTCGCCGGTGTCCCCGGACCTCGCGCGCTGTCCGCGACGCTTCTGTACCGGCTGGTCGCCTACTGGCTGCCCATTCCCGCCGGCGGCGTCGCGTATCTCCTCTTCCGCCGCCGCTACCACTGACGCGATCCGGGTTGCGGAGTTCCGCACGCGGTCGGCGCACTCGCCGATTCCCTCGAGCGCGAGCTGCCACGTCGCGTCCATCAGCCTCTGCCGAGCACCTTCAGCACGACCACCGCCAGCGCCAGCACTCCCACCGACACGACGCAGACGGTCGCCACGGCCCGAACACGCGCCGGTTCGCCGCATCGCCGAGGATGCTTCGCCCGTTGGCGAGGACGAGGACGAACGGCGGTGTTGCGTTCCGCGAACCCGAGGCATCGGAGGTCCTGGCGCGCGACGAACAGGTGACAGATGGGGCGATGTGGCGATCACAACCGATCTCCTATGCATCAACTTCTGACGCTGGAGAACAGCCTCGCGGAGCCACCTGCCCGGGCTGCCCGCGATGTCGGTCGACGTCATCCTCTGGGGTTCATACCCTAAACCGTTTGGCCCGCGTCCGGCGGACCAGGATCGGAAGGAGGACAGCGTGAGCATTCGGGCGCTTCCCATGCCGCGCAACCCAGCCCTGCTCCAGCACGCCGAGCAGCGAGCACAGAAGACCGAGAACCGCGTTGCTGACGCGATCACGCGGTTCGCCGGATCGATGCCGTTCGTATACATCCACGTGCTCTGGTTCGCCGCGTGGATCGGCTTCAGGGTCGAGCACTACCCCTTCGGGCTGCTGACGATGATCGTGTCGCTGGAGGCGATCTTCCTGTCGACGTTCGTGATGATCAGCCAGAACCGCGCCGACGAGAAGCGCCAGGTCCTGGCCGACCACCAGTGGCAGACGGTCCAGGAGGAGGAGCAGCAGAACGAGGAGCTGCTCCACCTGTCCAACCAGATCCTCGAGCTCACCAAGGCCATCCACGCGATGAGCGCGGCACCGGCGCCTGCCGGCCCGACCGAGTCGGGCGGTGTCTAGCCCCTGTCTAGCCCTCGGCTAGTGTCCTGGTCCTGAGATCCTGGCGCAGTAGCGTCCGATAGCGTCGATGATCTGGTCAGCGGTCTTGGTCCACTTGAAGGGCTTGGCGTTGGCGTTCCAGAACTCGATCCACTCCGCAAGCGCGCAGGTCAGCTCGTCAACAGAGCAGAAGACCCCGCGGTCCAGGCGACGACGCTGCAGCTCAGCAAACCACCGCTCCACCTGGTTGAGCCACGAGGAGTACGTCGGGGTGAAGTGCAGCGCAAACCGCGGGTGCGCCAGCAGCCACCGGTGGACCGCCGGAGCCTTGTGGGCCGAGAGGTTGTCGCAGATCACATGGACCGCCAGGTCCGGGCAGACCTGGCGGTCGATGTCGTCCAGGAACGCCTTGAAGTCCTCGGCGCGGTGCTGCGCGGAGGTCGTGGCGATGACCTTGCCGGTGGCGATGTTCAGCGCCGCGAACAGGTCGATCGTGCCGTGCCGGTGGTAGTCGTGGCTGCGACGCTCAGGGACCCCGGGCATCATCGGCAGCACCGGCGCGGTCCGCTCCAGGGCCTGGATCTGTGGTTTCTCGTCCACCGAGAACACCGCCGCGTTGGCCGGTGGTGCCAGGTACAACCCGACGACGTCGCGGACCTTGTCGAGCAAGAACGGGTCGGTGGAGACCTTGAACTCCTCGGTCAGCCAGGGTTTGAGCCCAAACGCCCGCCAGATCCGGTGCACCGTGGTGGGCGACAGCCCGACCCGGCGGGCCAGCTCACGCTTGGACCAGTGGGTGGCACCCTCGGGGACCTCCTCCAGCGTCCTGACCACGACCTCCTCGATCTGGGCGTCGGTGATGGTGCGCGGCACGCCGGGACGCGGCGCATCGCTCAAGCCCGCGAACCGCTGCCCGGCGAAGCGGTTGCGCCAGCGGCCCACGGTGTCGCGGCTGATCCCCAGCTCGGCGGCGACCGCGGTGTTGGGCTTGCCGTCGGCGCACAGCAGCACGATGCGTGCCCGTTGCGCCAGCCCCTGCGCGGTCTTACGCCGGCTGGCCCACCCCTGCAGCGTCCGCCGCTCGGCCGGGGTGAGCACGAGCGGGAGTCGCGGTTTGCCTGCCATACCCCATTAGACCGCAGTTCTCAGGACCAGGACACTAGTCTCGGGCTAGTCTCCGATCTCCCTGCGGGGAGGCCCGTTCCGGGGTGAAAATCGGGCTGGTCGCCCGCTGACGTCGTTGCTCCTTGGTCCGTGTGAGGCCGTGGGCTAGTCGGACGCTGGGAGCCGCGCTGTGGGCCCTTCACTGTTGCCTCGAGCACGCGGATTAGATTCCGCCCCCTCCTGTGGCTCCCGCGGGCGGCCGTGCTGGTGCCATTGACGGCGACAAGGAGGGCGGCGGTGCTGGAGGAGACCCACGACACCGAGGAGATCATCGCGCGGGTCGCGGCGTTGGATATCGGCAAGGCGGAGCTGGTCTGCTGCGTGCGGGTGCCCAGTGCGCAGGGGTCGGGCAAGCGGGCGCAGGAGGTGCGGACCTACCCGACGATGACCAGGTCGCTGCTGGTGCTGGCCGACCGGCTGCGGCAGCTGGGGGTGACCCGGGTGGTGATGGAGGCAACCAGCGACTACTGGCGGAGCCCGTTTTACCTGCTGGAGGCCCACGGGTTTGAGGTCTGGCTGGTCAACGCGCGTGACGTCAAGCACCTACCGGGGCGGCCCAAGACCGACAAGCTCGATGCGGTGTGGCTGTGCAAGGTCGCCGAGCGGCAGATGCTGCGGCCAAGCTTTGTCCCCCCGCCGCCGATCCGCATGCTGCGCGACCTGACCCGCTACCGTGCCGATCTGGTCGCCGCACGGACCGCGGACAAGAACCGGGTCGAGAAGCTGCTGGAGGACGCCCAGATCAAACTGTCGGTGGTCGCCAGCGACATCTTCGGGGTGTCGGGTCGCGACATGCTGGCCGCGCTGATCGCCGGGGAGCGTGATCCCAAGGTGCTGGCGCAGCTGGCCCGGCGCCGCCTGCGCGCCAAGCTCAGCCTGCTGGAGGAGGCCTTCCATGGCCGCTTCAGCGACCACCACGCCTTCCTGCTGCAGACGATGCTGTCGCGCATCGACCAGGCCAGCGCCGACATCGCCGCACTGGACGCCAAGATCGACCAGGAGATCGCCCCTTTCGCCCCGGCGGTCGACCAGCTGGATGAGATCATTGGGGTTGGCCGCACCGCCGCGCAGGTGATCATCGCCGAGATCGGCGTGGAGATGGGCCGCTTCCCGACCCCGGGCCATCTGGTCTCCTGGGCCCGCTTCGCACCCGGCGTCAAGGAGTCGGCCGGCAAGAAGAAAGGCAAGGCCACCACCGGCCACGGCAACCCCTACCTGGCCCGGGTGCTCGGCGAGGCCGCCGTGGCCGCCGGGCGGACCAACACCTTCCTGGGCGAGCGCTACCGGCGCATCGCGCGGCGCCGCGGCGCCAAGCGGGCCATGGTCGCGGTCGGCCGCTCCATCCTGATCATCATCTGGCACCTGCTGTCGGACCCCACTGCCCGCTTCCACGATCTGGGTCCTGGCTTCTACGACACCCGCAGCAACGCCGACCGCCGCAAGCGCAACCACGTCCGCCAACTCGAAGCCCTCGGCTACAAAGTCACCCTCCAACCCGCCGCCTGACCGGCACACCTATCGACTCCGCTTGGACCCGGCTGCGCTGCGCTACGCCGGGTGCTGCCGCCTGCCTGCTCACCGTTGATTTTCGGATTAGTCCTGGTGTCCCTGCGGGGACGCCGCGCAGGCGTGAAAATTGGGCCGGGTTGCCCGCCGACGCCGGCGCTTCCTTGGGCCGTGAGCCCGTGGGTTAGTCTGGCGCTGGGGCCTTGACCTTGACGGGTCGCGCACTGTGCTTCGAGCACGCCGGTCAGACTTTCGGCTTCCGACCGAGGCCCCCGGGCATCCCTGGTATCTGGCCCACGGTGATGTCAAGGAGACGGTCCGGCGATGCGGGAGCCACAGGAGATCGAGGACGAGGAACACGAGCAGGTCTTGGAGCGGGTGGCCGCGGTGGATGTGGCCAAGGCGTCGGGCATGGTGTGCATGCGGGTGCCGCACCCTTGCAGGGCGGGCAAGCGTCTGAGCAGGGTGTGGGAGGTGGGCGCCACCACCGGCGCGATCATCGGGCTCGGCGAGCAGCTGGTGGCCCAGGGGATCGAGCGGGTCACGGTCGAGTCGACCTCGGACTACTGGCGGGGGTTCTACTACCTGCTGGAGGCGGCCGGTCTGAGCGTGCAATTGGTCAACGCCCGCGATGTGAAGAACGTCCCGGGGCGGCCCAAGACCGACCGGCTGGATGCGGTGTGGCTGGCCAAGCTGACCGAGCGGGGCATGCTGCGACCCTCGTTTGTTCCCCCCGCCGAGATCCGCCAGCTGCGTGACTACACCCGGCTGCGGGTCGACCTGACCCACGAGCGCACCCGGTACTGGCAGCGGCTGGAGAAGCTGCTGGAGGACGCCCTGATCAAGGTGTCGAGCGTGGCGAGCACGCTCGAGACAGCCTCGACGCGGGACATGCTGGGGGCGCTCATCGCGGGCGAACGCGACCCGAAGGTGC
>WNFY01004660.1_pt1 | contig 12577 bp, 10 predicted proteins | sample 5400091 | NCBI WGS metagenome assembly WNFY01 (sample SAMN13153364, study PRJNA577476) | soil metagenome | isolation source: 60 cm soil or saprolite under grassland replicate 1 | place: USA:California | collected 2016-06-15 | reverse complement strand
TGGGGAAAGAGGCCCACCTCCTGGATCACCCAGCCGATCCGCCGGCGGAGGGCGACGGGGTCCCATCCCTGCACCTCGCGGCCGAGCACCGTCACCCGTCCCGCGTCGGGCTCCTCCAGCCGGTTGATCGTCTTGAGAGCGGTGGTCTTGCCCGCCCCGCTGCGGCCGAGGAGGACGAGGGTCCGGCCCTCCGGCACGACCAGGGAGACGCCGTCGAGGGCGACCACTCCCGTCGGGTAGCGCTTGCGCACGTCGTGGAGCTCGACCGCGGCGCCGCCCGCGGAATCGGGGACCTGCGTCACGAGCCCCATGCGAGCGTCAGGTCTCTCTTGATGATCCCGCCGACCTCGACCCGCAGGCGGCGCTTCTCGCGGCTCTCGAAGGTGCCGTGGATCCGGCGCGAGGCGCTGAACCCGTCGCCCTCGACCTGGACCCTGACCAGGTGCTCCCCGGGGCCCACCTCCAGGCTCTGGCTCAGCGTCCCTTTGTGGATCCGGTAGCTCAGGATTTTCTGGGTCACGCGGCTCTCGAGCGGCTCGTCGATGACGAGCTCGTCGTCGATCCAGACCTTGAGGGTGCCGCCCTTCAGGTTGTGCTCGAAGTCGACCTCCAGCTTCGCGGGGGGCGGCGCGAGGGCGGGCAACGCGAGCATCGGCAGCTGACCGCGCCAGGGGATGAAGAGGGCCCCCAGGAGGCCGAGGATCAGCAGACCAGCCGCGCCCATGGTCACCACGATCCGGCGGCCTTTCCCCGATCCCGGCACGACCTTCCCGGTCGAGACCCGCGTGCGATCGCCCTCGGGGACGGCCGCCCCCACCGCGGTGTGACGCGGCGTCCGTCCCGCCAGAACGTCCTCGATGTCCTCCGCCATCGTCTTCCCGTCGGGGTAGCGCCGGTCGCGGTCCTTGGCCAGCGCACGCCCCACCACTGCGTCGACGCCGGCGGGCAGGCCGCGGACGAGGCGGGAGGGGGGCGGCGGGTCCTCCTGCATGACTCGCATCAGGATCGTGGGCAGGGTCGGCCCGTCGAAGGCGCGCTGGCCGGTGAGGAGCTGGTGCAGGATGCAGCCGAGCGAGAAGAGGTCGCTGCGCGGGTCGACCGGCAAACCGCCCGCCTGCTCCGGCGACATGTACGAGGGAGTACCGAAGAACTCGCCGGCCATCGTGAGCTGGGAGGCCGGGACCTTGGCGATCCCGAAGTCCATGATCTTCGCGTGGCCCGAGGCGAGGACCATGATGTTCGCGGGCTTGACGTCGCGGTGCACGATCCCCTCGGCGTGGGCGTGGTGGAGGGCCCGCGCGACCTGCGCGCCGAGGCGCAGGGCGCGCGTCCACTCCACGGGCTTCCCGGCCGCGGTCTCCTCGGCCAGGGTCCGCCCCTCGAGGAACTCGAGGGCGATGAAGAGCGTCCCCGAGGCGTCGTCGCGTCCCACGTCGTGCACGACCACGATGCCCGGGTGCTGGAGAGCCGCCGCCGCGCGGGCCTCACCGAGGAAGCGCTGCTCGAAGGAGGCCCGGTCGGCGGGGGGGACCTCGAAGGCGAGCCGGATGGTCTTGAGGGCGAGCCGCCGGCCGAGGGCCGGGTCCAACGCCTCGTACACGACGCCCATCATGCCGCGGCCCAGCTCGCGGCGGATCTCATAGCGGCCGAGGGTCTGGGGGACGGGGTCGTTCACGGGCAACCCTAGGGCAGGTCGAAGTCGGCGATGACGGGCAGGTGGTCGCTGGCCACGCGGGAGACCGCGAGGCGGCAGCGCCGGGCCGCGACGAGCCGTAGCGGCCCCCGGTAGTAGATCCGGTCCAGGCTCCCCTGGGGGAAGAAGGAGGGGAAGGTGGTCATGGCCCGCTCGCGGGTTCCGTTGCCCCCGGTCGCGGAGCGGAAGGCCAGCATGTCCACGAAGAACGGCCGCAGGAGCGACCGCCAGTCGTTGAAGTCGCCTCCCACGAGGGCCGGCACGTCGAAGGGCAGGGTGGCGAACTCCCGCGCCCGCATGAGCACGCCCACCTGCCGCTCCCTTTCGCGGGCGGAGAGGCCGAGGTGCAGGTTGAAGACCTCGAACCGGCGGAGCTTGCCCGCCGGCGTGTCCACCGCGATCAGGGTGTGCTGGCAGCCTCGGCGCTTGCGGACGCCGATCGTGAGGTCGATGTTGCGCTCGCGCAGGATCGGCCAGCGGCTGAGGGTGGCGTTGCCGTAGCGGCCCTTGCGCAGGGTCACGTTGTGGCCGATCGCGTAGTGCTCGTAGCCCAGGGCCCGGGCGAGCTCGCGGCCGAGGTTCATCTCCCGGGAGCGCGGCGCGCCGTCGTCCACCTCCTGGAGCATCACCACGTCCGGCTGGTGGGCCTCCAGGATCTGCGAGATCCTCTCCGGGCGGAAGCGGCGGTCCACCCCGATGGCCCGGTGGATGTTGTAGCTCAGGACGCGGATCCGCACGTCACTCCTCGAGGTGCAGGCCCCGCTCGAGGCGGGCGCGCTGCTCCGCCGTCATCGCCTTCCCGTCGAGCAGGACCCGCAGCCGCGCCGCCCCCGGGGCCATCGCGCGGTAGCCGCAGCCGGGCAGGAACTCCGGGCTCGCCTGCCAGAGCTGGAGACGCGGGTAGTCGCGGCACATGCCGGGACGGGAGGAGTAGCTGTCGCAGGCGCGAGTCGCGGGATCGAAGTGGGTGCAGCGAAAGACGAACGTGCGGGTGCCCGGTCGCGCCTCCGTGAGCACGAAGCCGTTCACGGCCTCCTGCCACCAGAGGAACCACCGGCGCAGGCTCGGCGAGTGCCAGACCAGGGGGCCCACCTGGATGGCGGGGGCCTCGCAGCAGCGGGCGCAGCGACGGCAGTCGCCGGCCAGGACGTAGGGCCGCTCGCCGCGCCCGCGCCTCGAGGTGCGCTCTACCGCGAGGTCGAAGGTGAAGGCTCCGAGGGCGACGCGCTTTGCGGCTCGGCGGAGGGGCCCGTCGCGCATCAGCGCACGGTACCACGTTCCACGCCTTGACGCTCCCGCCGGCGCGGGCTAGCGTTCGGGCTTCCCATGGCGCGTTTCCGCCTCTCCCTCGAGTACGTGGGCACTCGCTACCGCGGCTGGCAGGTCCAGAAAAACGCCCGCACCGTCCAGGGCGAGCTGAACCAGGCGGTGCGCGAGGTCTCGGGGCGGACCGACTTCGAGACCTACGGATCGGGGCGCACCGACGCCGGGGTCCACGCCCTCGAGCAGGTGGCGCACCTCGATCTGGAGACGCGCCTCCCTCCCGAGGCCCTGCGCCGCGCCCTGAACGAGGCCCTGCCCGCCGACATCAACGTACTGGCGGCGGAGAAGGTCGGGCGGCAGTTCCACGCGCGCCACGGCGCCCTGGCCCGGAGCTACCTGTACCAGATCTCGCGCCGTCGCACCGCCTTCGCCAAGCCCTTCGTCTGGTGGATCAAGGACGCGCTCGACGCCGGCCGCATGCTCGAGGCGGGGGCGCTCTTCGAGGGCATGCACGACTTCCGCTCGTTCGCGGAGGACGACCCGCGGAAGGCCTCCACGCGCGTCCTCGTGGACCGGGTCGAGGTGGCCGAGGACGGCGAGCTGATCCTCGTCCGCCTGCGCGCCTCGCATTTCCTCTGGAAGATGGTGCGGCGGGTGGTGGGGGTGCTGGCCGAAGCAGGACGAGGCACGCTCGGCCGCGAAGACGTCCTGCGCTTCCTGAGCGAGGAGTCGGACGAGCCCGCCCGGCTCACCGCGCCTCCCTCCGGCCTGTTCCTCGAGCGCGTGTTCTACGAGGGTGACCGCCAGGACTGGCCGCTGCGCGCCGCCTTCAGGCCGTAGGGGGCGTTCGGGTCGCGCTCCCGCGCGGGCCGCGCACCGACTCGAGGGGTCTCAGAAAGAGCGCGGCGATTCCGCGCGTCCGCGCGACGCCTCGCGCCCCCCGGTCGCCCTTTGCGGGCAGTCTGCGCCTTCAGGCCTTGAGCTTGCGCAGGCGGCGCAGGCCTTCCTCGAGGGTCGCGTCCTGTTTGCAGAACGCGAAGCGGACGAGGTGGCGGGGCGCGGCGGGACCGTCGTAGAAGGCGCTCACCGGGATCGCGGCCACTCCCACCGTCGCGGGCAGCGCCCGGCAGAAGGCCACGTCGTCGTCCCAGCCCAGGGGTCGGATGTCGGCCAGCGCGAAGTAGGTCCCCTCGGGCTTCCGAACCCCGAAGCCGGCCTCGCCCAGGCCGTCGCAGAGCCGGTCGCGACGGGACCGGTAGTCGGCTCGCAGGTGCTCGTAATAGGCGTCGCTCGTGCCGAGGGCCGCCGCCATCGCGTGCTGGAAAGGGGTGGCCACGCAGAAGGTCACGAACTGGTGGACCATGCGCAGGGCCTCCGTGATCTCGGGGGGCGCGCAGGACCAGCCGATCTTCCAGCCGGTCAGGCTGAAGGTCTTGCCGGTGGAGGAGAGGGTGACCGTCCGCTCGCGCATCCCGGGGCGGCTGGCCAGGGGCACGTGCGCGGGCTCGAACACGATGTGCTCGTACACCTCGTCGGTGATGGCCAGGAGGTCGTGCCTCTGGCAGACGCGCGCGATCGCGTCCAGCTCCCCGGGGGAGAAGACCTTGCCGCTCGGGTTGTTGGGCGAATTCAGGAAGACGGCGCGGGTGCGCGGAGAGATGGCCGCCTCCAGGGCCGCGGGGTCGAGGGCGAAATCCGGCCCGTGCAGGGTGACGACGCGCGGGCTCGCCCCCGCCATGGCCAGGCCGGGCCGGTACGCGTCGTAGAACGGCTCGAAGAGCACGACCTCGTCGCCCGGCTCGAGGAGCGCCTGCAGGGCCACGAAGATGGCCTCGGTGCAGCCCGCGTAGACCGTGACCTCGCGGTCGGGGTCGTATTCGAGGGCGTAGAAGCGGCGCTGATGGGCGGCCACCGCCTCGGCCAGCCCCCGCAGGCCGATCATCCGCTCGTACTGGTTGTGTCCGGCCCGGATGGCGGCGACCGCCGCGTCCTTCACGAAGTCCGGGCCGTCGAAGTCCGGGAAGCCCTGGCCCAGGTTCACGGCCTTGTGCAGGTTCGAGAGGTGGGTGAACTCGGCGAACACCGAGGTCCCGAAGCCCCGCATGCGGCTCGTGAGGACGGGGCGAGCCGGTCGGTCGGTCGGTCTGCCCATCGCCGCGAGTGTGGCATAGTTCGGGGATGCCCGACACCCGATTGGCCGCCGATCTGGCGGCCCTCGCCGGTGATCCCGGCCCGCAGCCCGCCCTCCGGGTCTCCACCATGGCCTCCCGGCTCATCGGCTCCGAGGTCCTGCGGATCGCGGGCGAGATCCGGGCCCTCGTGGCCGGGGGCCGGAGGGTCTGCGACCTGACCGTGGGCGACTTCAGCCCGCGCCAATTCCCGATCCCGAAGCGCTTGCGCGACGGCATCCAGGCCGCCCTCGAGCGCGGCGAGACGAACTACCCGCCGAGCAACGGCGTGCTCGAGCTGCGCCAGGCGGTGCAGCGCCTGTACGCGCGGGAGCTGGGCCTCGAGTACCCGGTCGAGTCGGTCCTGGTCGCGGGGGGCGCGCGGCCGATCATCTACTGCCTGTACCGGACGATCGTCGATCCGGGCGACCGCGTGATCTACCCGGTCCCGAGCTGGAACAACAACCACTACGTCCACCTGACGGGCGCCTCCGGCCAGCCCGTGTTCTGCCGCCCGGAGTCGCGCTTCATGCCGACCCGGGAGCAGCTCCTGCCCCTGCTCCCGGGGGCGCGGCTCCTCTGCCTGAACTCGCCCTTGAACCCGGCCGGCACCACGATCGAGAGCGATCTGCTCCTCGGCATCTGCGAGGCGGTGCTCGCGGAGAACGAGGGCCGGGAGCGACGGGGGGAGCGGCCGCTCTACCTCATGTACGACCACATCTACTGGATGCTCACCTTCGGGGGGACCGTGCACATCACGCCGCCCCAGCTCGTGGCGGAGACCGCGCGCTACACGGTGTTCGTGGACGGGATCAGCAAGGCTTTCGCGGCCACCGGCCTGCGCGTGGGCTTCGCGGTGGGCCCCTCCGACGTGATCGCCCGCATGTCGGCCATCCTCGGACACATGGGGGCCTGGGCCCCGCGGCCCGAGCAGGTGGCCACGGTCGGCTTGCTGGACGATGGGCCGGGCATGCACGAGTGGAGCCGCGAGTTCCGACGCGGGATCGAGTCGCGTCTCACCCTGCTGCATCGCGGCCTCCAGGCCCTGAAGGCGCGAGGCCTGCCCGTCGAGAGCGTCGCCCCCCAGGGAGCGATCTACCTGACCGCGCGCTTCCACCCGTTCGGCCGGCGCACCCCCGAGGGCCTCCTCCTCCAGACCAACGAGCAGGTGAGGCGCTACCTGCTCGAGAGCGCCGCCTTCGCGGCGGTTCCCTTCCAGGCCTTCGGGGCGATCGACGAGGACGGCTGGTTCCGCCTGAGCGTGGGCGCGGTGGGGGAGGCCGACATCGAGGCCGCCCTGCCGCGGCTGCAGGCGGCGCTCGAAGTCCTGGCCTGAGGCTCCGTCGTCTTCGAGTGACCGCGGCCGCCCCGCCCCGTACAATTCCCCGTTTGGCCCCGCATGTTCAACGGATTGGAGAGAACCGTGAACGCTGCTGCTCGCCTCGCCTTGATCGCGATCGCTTCCGCCGGAATGCTGACGGCCCAGGAGAAGTCGCCGGCTCCACCGAAGGCCGCGCCGAAGACCGAGGCGAAGGCGGGAGCCAAGGACAAGAAGCCCGCCGCCAAGGTCGACGACAAGGCCGAGAAGAAGGGCGGCTGGTCCGCCGATACCTGGTCGGGCCTGGCCTTGCGGTCCCTCGGTCCCGCCCTGACCTCGGGCCGCGTCGTCGACATCGCCGTCGATCCCACGAACCCGCACCGCTGGTTCGTGGCGGTGGCCTCGGGCGGGGTCTGGAAGACGGAGAACGCGGGCACGAGCTTCTCCCCGGTCTTCGACGGCGAAGGCTCGTACTCGATCGGCTGCCTGGCCATCGACCCGAAGAACCCGTTCGTGATCTGGGTGGGCACGGGGGAGAACAACAGCCAGCGCAGCGTGGGCTACGGCGACGGCGTCTACCGATCGGAGGACGGGGGCAAGTCCTGGAAGAAGGTCGGGCTCGAGAAGTCGGAGCACATCGGCAAGATCCTGATCCACCCGAAGGACACCGCCACCGTCTACGTGGCCGCCCAGGGGCCCCTCTGGGCCGCGGGCGGGGACCGCGGGCTCTACAAGACGACCGACGGCGGCCAGAGCTGGAAGGCGGTCCTCTCGGTCAGCGAGAACACCGGGGTTTCCGACGTGGTGATGGACCCGCGCGACCCCGAGGTGCTGATCGCGGCCGCCTACCAGCGCCGCCGCCACGTGTTTACGCTGATCGACGGCGGGCCGGAGTCGGCCCTCTACAAGTCCACCGACGCGGGAGCGAGCTGGCGGAAGCTCTCGACCGGCCTCCCCAAGGAGGAGATGGGACGGATCGGCCTGACCCTCTCGCCGGTGGAGCCGGACACGGTCTTCGCGGTGATCGAGGCCGCCAACAAGGCGGGGGGCTTCTTCCGCTCCACAGACCGCGGCGAGACCTGGGAGAAGCGCAGCGACTACAACCCGGGCGGGCCCATGTACTACGGCGAGATCTTCGCCGACCCCGTGGAGCGCGACCGGGTCTACTCGATGGACGTGTTCCTGAAGGTCACGGACGACGGGGGCAAGACCTTCCGGAACCTCGGGGAGACCTTCAAGCACGTGGACAACCACGCGATCTGGATCGATCCGGTGCATACGCGCCACTACCTCGTGGGCTGCGACGGCGGGCTCTACGAGAGCTTCGACGCGGGCGCCACCTGGGACTTCAAGGCCAACCTGCCCGTGACCCAGTTCTACAAGATCGCGGTGGACGAGGCCTCGCCCGTGTACAACGTCTACGGGGGGACCCAGGACAACTTCAGCCTGGGCGGCCCCTCCCGCACCCTGAACGTGCACGGGATCACGAACCAGGACTGGTTCGTGACCGTGGGGGGCGACGGCTTCCAGAGCCGGGTCGATCCCCAGGACCCGAACATCGTCTACGCGCAGTCGCAGTACGGCGTGCTGTCGCGGTTCGACCGCAAGAGCGGGGAAGGGATCCTGATCCAGCCCCAGGAGGGTGTGGGCGACGACCCCCTGCGCTGGAACTGGGACAGCCCCCTCCTCATCAGCCCCCACGCCCACACCCGGCTCTACTTCGCGGCCCAGCGCCTCTTCCGGAGCGACGATCGCGGCGACTCCTGGAAGCCGGTGAGCCCCGACCTCACGCGGCGGATCGACCGGAACCGGCTCAAGGTCATGGGCAAGCTCTGGGGACCGGACGCGGTGGCCAAGAGCCAGTCCACCTCGTTCTACGGCAACATCGTGGCCCTCGACGAGTCGCCCCTGGTGGCGGGCGTGCTCTACGCGGGGACGGACGATGGGCTCGTGCAGATCAGCGAGGACGGCGGCACGACCTGGCGCCGCCAGGACGCCTTCCCCGGGGTGCCGGACTCGACCTACGTCAGCAAGCTGCTGGCCTCGCAGCACGACGCCGCGGTGGTCTACGCCGCCTTCAACAACCACCAGAACGGCGACTTCAAGCCGTACCTGCTGCGGAGCGTCGACCGGGGCAAGACCTGGTCGGCGATCGCCGGCGACCTTCCGGCGCGCGGGAGCGCATGGACCCTGGCCGAGGACCCGGCCGATCGCGATCTGCTGTTCGCGGGGACGGAGTTCGGCCTGTTCGTGAGCCGTGACGGGGGAAAGAAGTGGGTCCAGCTCAAGGGCGGCCTCCCTCCGATCGCGGTGCGCGACCTCGCGATCCAGAAGCGCGAGGGCGACCTGGTGGTGGGGACATTCGGCCGCGGGATCTACGTCCTCGACGACTATTCGCCCCTGCGGGCGGCCCGGCCGGCCGACCTGGAGCAGGACACCCTCGTCTTTCCGGTGAAGCGGGCCCTCGGCTACGTCCCCTCCGCGCCCCTCGGCCTGCGCGGCAAGAGCTTCCTGGGCGAGTCGTTCTTCACCGCTCCCAACCCGCCGTTCGGCGCCGTCTTCACCTACTACCTGAAGGACGAGGTGAAGACCCGCCAGAAGAAGCGCCAGGAAGCCGAGAAGGAAGCGGAGAAGAAGGGCCAGGAGATCCGCTATCCGTCGGAGGACGAGCTGCGGGGCGAGGCCCGCGAAGAGGAGCCCGCCGTCATCCTCGCCGTATCCGACGCGGAGGGCCACGTCGTGCGGCGGCTCACCGGCCCCACCAAGGCCGGGGTGCAGCGCGTGGCCTGGGACCTCCGCTTCCCGCCCTCCACCCCGACCTCCCTCAAGCCGTTCCCCGACGACAACCCGTTCCGCGAGCCCCCCAAGGGGCCGCTGGTCGTGCCCGGGACCTACGCGGTCTCGTTCGCCCGGCGCGTGGACGGCGCCCTCACGCCCTTCGGCGCGCCCCAGACGTTCGAGGTGGCGGCGCTGGGCCTCGCGACCCTGCCCGCGGCCGATGGCGGCGAGCTGCTGCGCTTCCAGCGGAAGACGGCCCGTCTGCAGCGGGCGGTGCTGGGAGCGATCGAGGCCGCGCAGGAGGCTCAGGAGAGGATCAAGCACGCGAAGCAGGCGCTTCTCGACACCCCGGCCGCCGATCCGAAGCTGGGCATGGACGCGCGCGCGATCGAGGGACGCCTGAAGGACGAGCTGGTGACCCTCAAGGGCGACGACGTGATTAAGGCTCGCAGCGAGCCGGTTCCCCTGGCCATCGCCGACCGGGTGGAGGCGATCGTGGAGAGCCAGTGGACCTCCACCGCCTCCGCCACCGGGACCAACCAGGAGGCGTATCGCATCGCGGCGGAGTCCTTCGCGGGCGAGCTGGAGAGGCTGCGCGCGCTCGTGGAGGGCGACCTCCGAAGGCTCGAGCAGGCCATGGAATCGGCGGGCGCGCCCTGGACACCCGGTCGGGTGCCGGTCTGGCAGAAGGAATAGGGACCGAGCCGCGCCTCAGCTCGTCCGATACGTGTCCGGCCGGAAGATCTCCATCCAGAGCGACGGGTCTCTCGGCGGAGCGAAGCCGAACCGGGCGTAGAGGCCGTGGGCGTCCTTCGTCCCCAGGAGGAAGCGTCGCAGGCCCTGGAGATCGGGGTGGGCGAGGATGCGCTCCAGGAGCCACTTCGACAGCCCGCGGCCCCGATGGGACTCGAGGACGAACACGTCCGCGAGGTAGGCGAAGGTCGCGCGGTCGGTGATCACGCGGGCGAAGCCGACCTGGGATCCGGCCTCCTCGTAGAGGCCGAAGCAGAGCGAGCCGCGGACCGAGCGTTCCACCACCTCGCGCGGGATCCCGCGGGCCCAATACGAGCCCGACAGGAAGCCGTGGATCACGCCGAGGTCGAGCCGCGCCGGGTCGGTGCTGATCCGGAACCCGCCCCTGACCCAGGCCAGCGGGGCGGCCACTTCGCCGGCCGCGGCCGTCACGCGCTCGCTCGCAGGGGCCCCGTCGCCGCCCGGGGTCCCTTCTCGGCAAGCCCGACGAGGTAGCGGTGCAGCGCGCGTTCCCGGGTCAGCTCCGGATGAAACGTGGCCGCCACCACGCGCCCCTGCTGGACGAGCACCGGCTCGCCGTCGAGGCGGGCCAGCACGTCCACGCCGGGCCAGAGCGCGCGGAAGCGGGGGGCGCGAATGAAGATGGCGGCCAGCGATCCGCCCAGGGCAGGCGCGTCGACCGAGGCCTCGAACGAGTCCACTTGCCGGCCGTAGGCGTTGCGTTCGACGATCGCGTCGAGGAGAGCCAGGCTCGGCTGCCGCGGGCGCACCTCGCGGGCGAGCAGGATCGCCCCGGCGCAGGTCCCCGCCAGCACCCCGCCCTCTTCGTGGAACCGGCGGATGGCCTCGAACCATGGCTCGTCGGCCATGAGGTTCAGCAGGGTCGTGCTCTCCCCGCCGGGGATCACGAGGCCGGCCACGCCCTCCAGCTCGGCCACCCGCCGCACCTCGCGCACGGAGACGTCCAGGTCGCGGAAGGCCGCGGCGTGGGCCGCGAAGTCGCCCTGCAGGGCGAGCACGCCGAAGGCTTGTTTGTTCATCGACCCCCCACCCTAACCCTATCGTTCATCGACCCCCCCTCCTGATCCGTCATCGACCCCCCACCCTAACCCTCCCCACGTCGGGGGAGGGGAATGCAGCTCCGCGAGCGGCCCCGCACCTACCAGCCTCGGGTCTGCAGGCGCTCGGCTTCGGGCAGGGCCGCGATCTCGAGACCCGGCATGGCCTCGCCCAGGCCGCGCGAGGCCTCGGCCACCGCTTTCGCGTCCTGCCAGTGGGTGGTGGCCCGCACGATCGCGCGGGCGCGCGTGGCCGGGTCGGAGGACTTGAAGATGCCCGAGCCCACGAACACGGACTCCGCGCCGAGGGCCATCATGAGCGCGGCGTCGGCGGGGGTGGCGATGCCTCCCGCCGCGAAGTTCGGGACGGGAAGCCGGCCCGTCTCGGCCACGAGGCGCACCAGCTCGCAGGGCGCGCCCAGGCCCTTGGCCTCGGCCATCAGCTCCTCGGGCCCGAGGGTCGTGACGCGCCGGATGCCGGACACGACCGCGCGCATGTGGCGCACCGCCTCCACGATGTTGCCCGTGCCCGCCTCGCCCTTGGTGCGGAGCAGGGCCGCCCCCTCGCCGATGCGTCGCAGGGCCTCGCCGAGGTCGCGGCAGCCGCAGACGAACGGCACCTTGAAGGCGTACTTGTCCACGTGGTGGGCTTCGTCGGCCGGGGTCAGGACCTCGCTCTCGTCGATGAAGTCGACCCCCAACGCCTCCAGGATCCGGGCCTCCGCGAAGTGGCCGATCCGGCACTTGGCCATCACCGGGATGGTCACCGCGTTCATGATCCGCTCGACGACCTCGGGGTCGGCCATGCGCGCCACCCCGCCCTCGCGCCGGATGTCGGCGGGGACGCGCTCGAGGGCCATCACCGCGACTGCCCCCGCCTCCTCCGCGATCCGAGCCTGGGCGTCGGTGGTCACGTCCATGATCACTCCGCCCTTGAGCATCTCCGCCAGGCCCGTCTTGAGGGCCAGGGTTCCCGTCCTCTTCTCGTCCATGTTCGTCTTCTCCATGTGCAGTTCAGGATCTCCCGCGGTTTTCCTCGAGCGCGCGCCCCCGCCGCACCGTCTCGCGCACCAGCAGGTCCAGGTCCTCGCGCCGCGTCCGGTGGTTGACGATGGCCACCCGCAAGGCGAAGCGCCCACCCAGCATTGTGTGCGACGGCACCGCGATCCCGTCCTCGTGCAGGCGCACCAGGAGGGACCGGTTCAAGGCATCCAGGTCGGCGGGGCGCGCGCCCACGTAGCGGAAGCAGACGACGTTGAGGGGCGCGGGGGCCAGCCGCTCCAGCTCGGAGGTCTGGTCGATGCACGCCGCGAGGTACCCGGCCTGGTCCACGTTCTGCTGGATGAGCCGGCCGAGCTTGTCGGTCCCCTCGGCCTTGAGGCCCATCCAGACCTTGAGGGCCCGGAAGCCGCGCGAGAGCTGGGGCCCGCGGTCGGCGTATCTGTCCCGGCGGCCGGCGACCCCGCCGTCCACCGGCGCCAGGTAGTCCGCGGCGGCGGTGAACGCCTCTCGCTGGCGTGACCCGTCGCGCACCAGCGTGCAGCCG
>WNFY01006016.1_pt1 | contig 12581 bp, 9 predicted proteins | sample 5400091 | NCBI WGS metagenome assembly WNFY01 (sample SAMN13153364, study PRJNA577476) | soil metagenome | isolation source: 60 cm soil or saprolite under grassland replicate 1 | place: USA:California | collected 2016-06-15 | reverse complement strand
AACGAGAACGTCCAGTTCGCGCCGCAGAGGGAATACCACGACGAATACCTGTATTCGTAGCGCATTGCTATTTGGATAGCGTTGCGCCGCAGCGTGAATGGAGCCGTCGGGAGCCGTGCAACATAGATGGGAAAGCCGCACGGGCCGAGTGAGCGGGCGCGAGCGAGTCAATATCACGACGAGTATCTATATTCGTAAGCGCCGCAGGTTGCGCGCCGTTCCTGGTTTGAACTCAAAGCTTTCGTCCCCTTTTAAGCAGGACGAAACGACGTTACTTCAGCGTCACCATCACGGTCACAGTGCCGACTCCCTTATCGAGGCTACTCAATGCCTTGCCGATGATTGCGCCGCTGGCGGCTGCCTTGTCCATTACCTTCATCGCATAGCCTGCATGTGAACTGGTGGTGAGCAAGTCACCCGCCCGGATCGCGCCAAAGCTAGCGTCCGCCTTCACGGCCTTGTACGCCCCGAGTGTGACAACGCTGCAGTAGCCTCCTGGGCTTGCGCTGGTCGCATGGGAGTCGGGATGAAGAGTACCGGCTTCGTCGCTGACGCGATTTTGGATATCCGCCATCGGCTCGTGCTTGCGTTCAATATCATTTTGAGAGCGAGTTGCCGCTTCGTGGTCGGCCTGCTGCTGCGCTTCGTAGGCGGTGCGGGTGCTCGCGTCCGGGACGTACATAATCTGGTCCACAACACCGACGACGGCTGTGTCGTTGGGGCTTGCCGCCAGTTTGATCCGCGGCACCGGAATGTTGCCTAGTACTGGAGCGCTACTGTCCTGGCGATGACGACTACGTCGCCCGGTTCCAGATTCACGCTGTCGGCGTTCTGCATCTCATCAACCACGTAACCAGCTTTGGAACCGGCGATGATAAGGTTGCCTTCCCCCCTGATCGCGCCAACGACGTTGAGGGCGGCGGTAAACTGGGTTGGTCCGTCCTGGCTATCGACGAAGAGTGAGTATTTAATATTGCTGAATGATTTGAAGTAGCCAGCACGATAAGCGCTACTGGTGAAGTAGCCGCCGTAGCCGCTCTCTGCGGCGCTCGTTCCGAACACTCCAAAAACCGGCCCGTTGCCTGCGACACCGACAGAATTGGTGCTAAGACCTGCGACACCGATGAAACTGGTGCTATCGCCTCGCAGACCAAATCCCGTGTTTCCTATTCCCCAAACGGCCGGTCCGTTAACAGTATCTCTGGCGAGAATCGCTGGCATGCCGTGGCGCTGTTCACCGAGAGCAACGCGGTGGGAGCAGCAGTGCCAATGCCGATGTTGCTACCCGATTGGGTAATGACCGAATTGGCCTGACTATGTGGACCAGTCCAAACCGGGATTTTTCCGGCCGTACCGCTTCCGGAACTCACTTGCCCTAAGCCCAAATGGGTGAACAGGGCAAATGAAGCAGCCAGTACGAAGGTCCTGATCAGTAGCGAGGATTTGCAGAGTGAGTTCATAGCGGATACTGATGAGCCGCGAATTTTTGAGTCAAGCATGAATTCTGGCGATGAGGGGACACACTACTGGTACGGAGTGACGCCACGACGAATATCTCTATTCCTGACGGTCTGTCCTTCCGAGCGAGGTCGAGGAATCTCTAAGGTGTTAACCACAAGAAATATCTCTCGCCGTGCCGTGGTGCAGCGGCTGTGAGATGAATGTATTTTTGTAATTTCTTTTCTTGGCGAATGTTGCTCAAGCGCACCAGGGGACTGTCCGTTAACGAGCTCGTGGGAAGAATGAACATGAGCTACATGGGCATCAAGCAGCACTGCATTACTCTTCACCGCGACGGTTATCTGGACACCTGGCGCCGGCCGCAGAAAATGGGCCGGCCGGAGATGGTCTACCGGTTAACGCGCCGGAGCCACGATCTGTTTCAGTGCGATAGCAATCAATTCACTCTGGAGATGTTGAAAGCGGCCCAGGAAATCTACGGACCAAACGCGCCTGAAAAGCTCCTTTACAATGTTTTCAAGAAGAAGACCGCGGCGCTCAAAGCAAAGGCAAAGGGGAACACGGTAGCGGAACGCGCGAAGTGGTTCGCGCATGCCCGCGACGCGGAAGGCTACATGGCCGAGTTCATCAACGACAAAGACGGTCCCCAAATTCTCGAGTGTCATTCTCCCATTATGAATCTGCTGGAGCATTACCCTATCATCGGTCGATTCGAGCAGGACATGTTCGAAGCCGTCCTGGGCACACGCGTCCGCCGGCAGGTGGTCCGCAACTCGGGCCTCTACGAGTGTATGTTTCAGTTCGCGGTGTAGACAGACTCCTGTCTGCGGCGGCCGTTGCAGATAGCGGGTCCGAAGCGTGATCTGCGTCGTTGCAAACTGCCGGCATCGCGGCAGACCTCTCAGACACGCTTGGCTCGATTTGCCCTTTCGCACCGTGTGAATCTCGGTTGATTGATCGTCCATGGCGCGGGCGTTTCCATCTGTTGTGATTGAAAACCTGCAGCCACTACTCGACGGCGGTGATTATCCGATAAAACGGATCGTTGGCGAAGATCTCGCCGCTGAAGCCGACATTTTTAAGGATGGACATGACGTCGTGGCTGCGGTTCTGAAGTGGCGCGTTCTCGGGAAACGAGGATGGAGGGAAACGCCGATGAGTTTTGTCGATAATGATCGGTGGCGCGGGGTCTGCACTTTGTACGACGAGGCTATCCACGAATTTACCGTCGAAGCGTGGACAGACAGTTTTCTCAGTTGGCAACGCGAGTTCACAAAGAAATTTCAGGCAGGCATTTCTGCCCTCCGAAGCGAAGCGTTGGAAGGCGCGGCTTTGGTCGCAGCCGCCGCCAGGCGTGCGCGCGATCGAGTGGACCGGGCGCGGTTGGAGGAATTTTCAGAACAACTGTCCACCGCCACCAATTCGGAAATTTGCGCGATCGCACAGTCCGCCGAGTTGGAGGTGCTGATGGCAACATATCCGGATCGCTCCGACGCGACGCAGTATAGCCCCGCTCCCCGAGTTATCGTCGAGCGACCCGCAGCATTGTTCGCGGCGTGGTATGAATTTTTTCCGCGCTCGGCAGAAGGCCGGAGCGACGGCGGATCGACTTTCCGCGATTGTTTGGCGCGGGTAGACGACGTAAAGGCCATGGGATTCGACGTTCTTTATTTTCCGCCGATTCATCCGATTGGTCACACCAACCGCAAGGGGCGGAACAACGCAATCACGTCCGAGCCGGGCGATCCGGGCGTGCCATGGGCGATCGGCAGCGACGCCGGTGGGCATAAGGCGGTCGAGCCTTCGCTGGGGACGCTCGCTGATTTTGACTGGCTTCAAAAAGAGGTGTGGAAACGCGGCATGGAAATCGCCCTCGATTTCGCGATCAATTGCTCGCCCGATCACCCGTACGTCAAAGAACATCCAGATTGGTTCTACAAGCGGCCCGATGGCACAATCAAGTATGGGGAGAACCCACCGAAGAAGTACGAAGACATTTACCCCCTGAATTTTCGGTGTGAGAACTGGCGCGAGCTCTGGGCCGAGATGAAGAGCATTGTGCTCTTCTGGGCCGAGCGCGGGGTGCACATCTTTCGGGTGGACAACCCGCACACCAAACCAGTCGCGTTCTGGGAATATTTGATCCGAGGTGTCCGCGAGAAATATCCCGACACAATCTTTCTTGCCGAAGCTTTCACGCGTCCAAAGATGATGAAAGCTCTGGCGAAAGCCGGCTTTAATCAGAGTTACACGTATTTCACCTGGCGAAACTCCAAGCAGGAGCTGATCGAATATTTTACTGAACTCACACAAACCGAAATGAGTGAATATTTTCGACCGAACCTCTGGCCGAACACACCCGACATCCTGCCGTTTGTGCTTCAGGAGGGTGGACGAACCGCGTTCATGATTCGTGTTCTTCTGGCGGCGACGCTTTCACCTCTTTATGGCATCTACAGCGGATACGAACTGTGTGAGAATGAGGCTTTGCCGGGTCGCGAGGAGTATCTCGATTCTGAAAAATATCAATTCAAGGAACGCGATTGGAACGCGCCGGGAAACATCAAGGACTGGATCGCGCGTCTAAACAAAATCCGAAAGCAAAACCGCGCGCTTCAGCTCTACATGAACTTGCGGTTCTACCATGCCGAGAACGACGCCATTCTATTTTATGGTAAGATGACCGCGGCGCGCGATAATATCATTCTTGTGGTGGTGAACCTCGATCCGCATCGCAAACAGAATTCCTTTGTGGATGTGCCGATCGAGCAGTTCGGACAGATGGAAAGCGACGAGTACCGGGTCCAGGATTTGCTAAGCGGCGCGACCTACACATGGCGCGGTCGCCGCAATTATGTTGAGCTCGATCCGAAAGTTCAACCGGCGCACATTTTCTTGGTGCGTCGATGAACCTGGTTTCGACGCGCTGGGCGGTTGCGCCCTACCCGTGCAGCAACTTCAATGCATGGTATGTGTTTGAACGTCGAGGGCATTTGCATCCACTAATCGCTCTGCATATCGTTACGAAATTTCTGGCATGAAAATTTGGGTCCTGGTGTTGGCCGCGCTGGCGAGCGCGTCTTCTGTAATGGCGCAGGAACCTACGCCCCCTTTGGTTCCGCAGCATTCGCAGAGCGTCATGGAGACGCTCATGAAGGCAGGGCCAGTGATGATTCCGCTGTTTCTGTTGTCGATCTTTTTCGTAATGCTCGTGGTCGTTTATTTGATGACCATCCGCCGCGGCGCCGTGGTTTCCAGCGGTTATATGGCTACAGCCGACGCGCTCCTGCGTAAACGCGATTACCTCGGCCTGCTCGCTGTTTCAAATCGGCATGGAGAGGCCATCGCGCGGGTCGTGCAAAAGATGCTCGATTTCACAACGAAAAACCCACACGCGGATTTTCAGCAAGTTCGCGAAATCGCCGAAACAGAGGGCTCGCGAGTCGCGGCCAGTCTGAACAATCGAGTCATTTATCTCGCCGATATCGGGATGATCGCCCCGTTGCTCGGACTGCTGGGCACCGTGTTTGGAATCATTCATTCATTCGGCGCGCTTGGAGCCGACATCGGATCAGCCCGTTACGTGGCGCTCTCGCGCGGGATCAGCGAGGCACTGGTAAACACGGCCGCCGGTCTGGCCATCGGTATTCCTGCCATGATGTTTTACGCTTTCTTTCGGGGCAGGGCGCAAAAGCTCATTTCGGAACTGGAAGCTGCTTCTACGCACGTTCTGGCTTTGCTTTCGCTGCAATACGGCAAGCGAGCTGAACGAACTCCTGTGCTAATCGAGGAGGAGCTGTAACACTGCTCGAGCGCAATGAATCTACGTCGTCACACGCCGCTGCATCACCCAGGCATTCAATTGGCGCCGCTGGTGGACGTCCTGCTGCTGCTATTGATTTTCTTTCTGCTGACGTGGAATGCGGCCCGCACGGAGAACGAGCTGGATGTGAAAGTGCCGAAAGCGTCGGCTGCGAAGGAGAAAAGTGCGCCGATTGGGGATGTGATAGTTAACGTGAAGGCAGACGGCAATGTGGTTGTGAACCGCAGGACCTTGAGCGGCCCTGAACTTACTGAATTACTGAAAAGCCTTATTCAATTGAATTCCGAGCAAGCTGTAGTGATCCGCGGCGATGAAGCCGGCGCCTACAGAAATATTGTCGATGTTTTAAATATTTGTACTGAAGCAGGCATAACCAACGTCGCTTTCGCGACAGCAAAATGAAAATCAGGCAAAGCCTGGCCGGTCCTCTGGGGCTGGCGATGCTGCTTTGCAGCGCAAGCGGCTTATTTGCTCAATCGGCACCGGAAGTTCGCCGGGCTCGTCCGGTCGATGAGCCCGCGGTTCCGCGCGCTCTCCCTGCAGATGAATCAATCGACAGAGTTCTCCGCTCTTTAAAAGAAGACTCTTCCGAGGCTCCGGCGCGCGAAACCGAGGGGGCCGACCGGCGTCAACTCGACTACGCCAACGGCTTGTTCACTCGTAAGCTTTACGACCTGGCGATCCCCGAATACCAAAAATATTTGGAGGATTATCCGGGGCGTCCTGGCCGGGCGAACGCCTATTTCTCGCTTGGCGAATGCTATCGAAATCTCAATCGCCTTTCCAACGCTCGCACCAATTTTCAGAAAGTGCTCAACGACTACGGAGACAGCGAATTCGCCGGAGCCGCCGCGTACGCGCTTGCCGAAACGGCCTTCACAGAAAAAGATTACGCCGCGGCGCTTCCGCTGTTTCATCGTTCTGCTGCGAAATCAAAGGAACCGGCAGTGGCGCTCTCTGCGCGCTATTTCGAAGCGCGTTGTCTCGAGGCCACGGGGCGCAAGGAAGAAGCTGCTAATATTTACGTGCAGGTCGCTGAGGCCGGAAATCCGAATCCATATCGCGAAGATGCGCGATGGACAGCAGCATCCATTCTCGCCGGCCGGGGAAAAAAGATCGACGCACTAAAGCAATACGAAGCGCTCGCTACCGAAGCCCAAAAGCCGGCTTTGAAAGCGGAGTCGGCCGTCCGAGGCGGCATCATCGCCCTGGAACTTGTTCAACCTGAAAAAGGCAAAATCGACAAGACCATGGCCGATAGAGCTACCGCTTTGTTGCAAAAGGGTCGTACTCTTCCCGAGGCTGGAAAATTCCGCGCGATCGCACAAGTCGGTTTGCGTCGACTGCAATACCAAACTGGCCAATACGCACAGCTGCTGGCCGATTACAAGAAGGAGCAAGAGAAGCTTCCTGAGGCAGCGCAATCCGAGGTGTTGCTGCTCGCAGCAAACAGCCAACGACAACTCGGAAATTCAAAGGAAGCCGACGCACTTTATCGCCAGATTATCGCAAAGTTTCCCGACCGAGAGGAAGCAAAGGACGCTGCCTACCAGCGGCTGATCAACGTTTATAACTCCGATCCATCAGCGCTGTCCGCCGCAGTGGACGAATTCCTGGCAACAAATCCTACGAACGAGCGTGCAGACCAGGCGAAGCTGTTAAAAGCCGAAGCGCTCTATAAACAGCAGAATTACAATGATGCAGCGTCAATTTACGGCGAACTGCGCGGGTCACAGCTCTCTGCAAGATTGCGCGCGGAAGCCGCCTACAAGCTTGGCTTGTGTCATGTGCAGACGAAAAACATTCCCGGCGTGATCGAAGCTTTTACCTATTACTTGCAAACGTTCCCTGATAGTCCTGAAGTCCCCGCGGCCCTGGGGCAGCGCGCTTTGGCGTACGAACAGAGCAAAAACTACAATGCTGCGCTTACGGACCTAAGTATTGTCCTCGCCAAATATCCCAAAGCGCACGAGCGCGAAGCCACTTTGCAATTAAAGGCTCTGATTCTTGGACAACAGGAAAATACCAAGGGGATGGTCGACACTTTCCGGCAACTCCTGAAAGAATTTCCGAAGAGCTCTGTCGCAGCGCAGGCGCAATACTACATCGGCAAGGCCGCATTCGAGGGAAAGGATTATAAAACGGCGTTGACTGCGCTTAACACCGCCCGGCAACTAAACAAGGAGCAGTACTACAATCTGGCATCGCTTCGCATCATTCTGTGCCAGTTTTATCTGAAAGATCGGCCGGCGCTGACCAAAGAGGTGAATACTTTCATGGCCGACAGTCCTAACCCGAACGTTCCACCGGAGGTCTTGGAGTGGCTCGGAATTGAATATTACAACGAGAAGAATTTCCAAGCCGCGGAAAAATACCTGAGCGCGCTTCGAAAGATCGACAATCCCGGGAGTATCAAACCCGATTTCCTATTCTATCTTGGAGACGCCGCCACGAAACTGAAAAACCCGACTGAGGCGGAGGATGCGTTCGCTAAATATCTCCTGACGGCGAAAGATCCGGCTGGGAAGGCGAAAGTGTTACTCGCGCTCGGGGCGGTCAAAATCAGCGCTCACAAACCGGACGAGGCTCAGAAGATTGCCGAAGAGATCATGGCACTGCAACCGGAGGGTCGCGTGAATGCCGAAGCGCGTTTGCTCGCCGGGGAAGTCCAGGTAGAGCGCGGAAATTTCGATGACGCCGCCAAAGCTTTCAAGGGCGTTGCCTTGCTTTACGACGACCCAGCCATAACTCCGCGCGCACTCGATAAAGCCGCACTGTCATTTCGGCAAGCCGGCAACACGGAAGAAGCTGATCGGCTGTCGCACGAGTTACGCGAGCGATATCCGAACTACGCCGGAGGTTAAACAAGCCAAGGACCAGCGGCTTCGGTGCCGTTATTTCTTTGAAGGTGGACGACCGCTTTGATTCGACGGAATTCCTTGCGCGATTTTACATCGACGATTGAGACATCGTTCGACGCACCGTTTGCGGTGTAGAGCTTCAATCCGGTCGGATCGAGCGCGATGTTATAACCGCATGCGGCGGGTCGACGCAGCTAAGGTTGTAAAAAGCGTAAAAATGTCTGGACTTGCTGTTCCGGGGCCACTAAAGTCCGCGCTTCCCAAGTCCGACTTATACATGAATCAAAGCATGAGAGAGAAAAGACGGGGCGCATTAAGGTCAATCGTCAGACCATATCTTGTTCGAGGCGCGTTTTACCGGCTTGTGGTTGCAGTCATCTGCGTGGTTCCATTTGCGCTAGCGTGCCCCGCCGCAACGGCAGCGCCAGCGCTAACAGCTATTGCCGGCGTAACGGTTACTCCTCGGCCCAGGCCGACACCTGCTCCACGCCCGCAGCCACCTCCGCCCTCACCAACCCCCACGCCAACAGCTTCGCCGACGCCAACGCTAACGCCTCCCTCACCCACGCCTACTCCCACGGCAACATTGACGCCTCCTCCATCACCGACACCTACTCCAACGGCCACACCGGCACCGCCAGTAGCTCAGCCGGCGACCTACGTCGCCAGTAACAGCTTCACAGCTAACTGGAGCAGCGTGAGCGGGGCGACCGGTTACCGGCTCGACGTATCTACGAGCAGTTCGTTTACCAGCTATGTGCCAGGATACCAAAATCTGAATGTCGGCAACGTGACCAGCCGTAGTGTTACCGGACTGAACGCAAGCACCGCATATCACTATCGCGTGCGCGCCTACAACAGTGATGGAGCAACGAGTAGCAATTCGAATGTAGTCAATGTGACGACGCTCAGCGCAACCGGATCTCCCGTGGTTATCACCAATCCAGCAACATTGGTCGCGAGTTTCTCAGCCACATTGAACGGATGGGTTGATCCCCATGGGTTAAGTACAAGCGTGTATTTTCAGTATGGCCCGACTACCAGCTACGGGTCCACGACGCCTGCTCAAACCAAGAGTGGGAACACGTACCAGAGTGTCAGTGTGAACGTCAGCGGCTTAGCTGCAAGCACCACGTATCATTTCCGCATCGTAGCCACCAACAGCGCCGGCACCAGGTACAGCAGCGACACCACCTTTACCACGCTTAGCGCAACTGGAGCTCCGGTCGTCGCGACTAACCCACCCACCAACATCGCCAGTTCTTCAGCCACACTCAATGGCACGGTCGATCCGCACGGATTAACCACGAGCGTATATTTTCAATACGGACCGACGACCAGCTACGGACACACGACTGCTTCCCAATCGAAGACAGGCGATGCGTACCAGAATGTGAGTGCGAACATCACCGGCTTAACCGCGGGAACCACATATCATTTTCGCATTGTAGCTACGAACAGCGCCGGCACCAGGTACGGCACGGACAGGACCTTTGCCGCTGTTCCGCCAGATAAGTCGGTGACATGGCAGAATAACCCTACCCACGACGGGTTCGACCCTGCCAGCCCTCTCGTAACTCCATTGACGTTGAAGTGGACGCGCGACTTAAGCGGGAGCGGCGTGCAATCCATCTCGTATCCTTTGATCGCGCAAGGTTTGGTGTTCGTCACAACGACGACAGAGAATAATTATGGTGCCAAGCTCATGGCCCTCAATGAAAACACCGGAGCGACAGTTTGGTCAGCGAACGTTGGTGGGACCTACTATTTTGCCGATGCTGCGTATGATTCGGGAAAAATCTTCGTTGTAAACTTTGACGGATTGATGAGGGCTTTTGACGCTGCCACAGGAACTCTGCTTTGGAGTATTAATCTGCCAGGTCAATACGCTTTTACATCTGCACCAACTGCAGTGAACGGAGTTGTGTTTGAAGGCGGCGCCGGAAGTGGCGGAACCGTTTATGCCGTCGATGAGACGAATGGCGCTGTGCTTTGGACGATGCCGGTAGAGAACGGTGACAGCAGCTCACCCGCGGTTACTTTAGGAAGTGTTTTTGTTTCTTACGCTTGCCCGCAGGCGTATGCATTTAATGCCGTAACCGGTCAGCTACTGTGGCACCGCTCAAGCTGCTGTGAAGGAGGCGGTGGCGCGACGCCCGTCGTACATGCGGCGCAGGTGTACGTCCGTGATTCTTTTTGTACGCCTGGGACAAATGGGCTTGTGCTAAACGCCAACACCGGAGGTTTGATTAGAGGGTTCAACTCCGATCTGCCACCGGCCTTCATTGGAAATGTCGCCTTATTTTTCCAAGGCGGAACGCTCCGTGGAGTGAATGCACAGAATGGACAGGTATTGTGGAGTTTTGCCGGAGATGGCGATCTGACCTCCGCGCCCCTGGTTGTGAACCAGACAATCTACATTGGCAGCAATTCCGGCACACTTTATGGTCTCAACGCAAGCGGGCACCAGATATGGAGCACGAATGTTGGCGCGCCGATTCCATTTTCTGGCGAAGGGAGCGCTACGGTCACAACTGGTTTAGGGGCGGGAGACAGGCTCTTGGTTGTACCGACCGCAAGCACTGTCGTCTGCTACGGAAACTGAGCCGCCCCCATTTCGCTCTACCTGTTGTCCCGTCCGCATCACCTCTAAGGGCTATTTCGCGGCGTTTACAATCGCGATGCCCCAAGGTCCGTCGCCGACTTTAATGCGACGCAGTTCTTTGCGCGATTCAAGATCGACCACGGAGACGTCGTTTGATGCGCCGTTGGCGGTGTAGAGTTTTGTTCCGCTGGGATCGAGCGCAATTCCCCAGACGCGATTGCCGACCGGAATTGTTGTCGCTACTTCATTCTTTTCCGTGTCGATGATCGCGATGGCGTTGCCGCGGCCAGTTGAAACGTAAAGTTCTTTTCCGTCAGTCGAGACTGCGGTACCCATCGGTAGCGAGCCTGTCGGGAGTTGCAGCTTCGACAGTAGTTTGTGAGATCGCGCGTCTATCATCGCGACGTAGCCGCCGTTCTCGCACGCGGCGTACGCGCGCGAGCCATCACGTAAAAATGCAACGGAACGGGGCCGACCGCCGGTTTCGATGGTTGCGATCACTCGTTGTTGATCGAGGTCGATCGCAAACACCTCGCCCTTTTCTTCGCAGGTCACGTACACTTCGCCGTTAACCGGATTAACAGCTACGCCTTCCGGTTCGGCCGAGACTTTTACTTTCCCGCGAGATTGGCCGGAGGTGAGATCAACAATCAAAGCGCTGGCATCGTCTTCGTTTGCGATGAACGCGAATTTTCCATCTTTACTTATTGCGAATTGCTCAGGGTCCGATCCAGCATGCCAGCGATCGATCAGCTTACGCGCTGCCGGATCGATCACGCCAAGTCCATCGGCGCTTTTGTCTGCCGGCGCGCGATTTTCATCCACGCCCGGCGCCATTCGAGGCGAACCACTCAAGGTGACAAAAACTCGCGTTCCATCCGGTGTGGCGTGAATCCCGCGCGGACGCTTTCCCACCGGAAAATTCGCAACCACCCGATCTGTCGTCCCATCAATCACCGTGACGTCCCCTGATCGTTCATTACTGACGAACACCAAATAGCTCGGCGATTCCGCGCGCGCCACAACGGCGCCTGCTAGAAGGACGCAAAGAACAAACAGGCGCTGCACAAAGGACGCGTACATCTCAATGCTATCTCGATCAAGCTATCAGCAACTTTTGAGCATTGAATGTTGAGCGGTGAACGTTGAACGTTTGGTATGATTCCGCACGACAAGCTTTTCATTCCCGGTCCCGTTGAGGTGTCGGCAAAAACATGGGCAGCGTTTTCGCGTCCAATGATCGGCCATCGCGGCGAGGATTTTAGGAATCTCTACCGCGCGATTCACCCAGGGCTTCAGACATTGTTTGGAACAAAGCAGCCGGTTTTTCTTTCGACTTCCTCTGCATGGGGCGTGATGGAGGCTTCAATCCGGAATCTGGCTGATCGCGGCGTGCTTTGCTGCATGTGCGGCGCGTTCTCAGATAAATGGTTCGATGTTGCACTGCGCTGCGGAAAAGTCGCAGAGCCGCTCCAGGTCGATTGGGGGAAACATATCGATCCGGCGGCGGTCGACAGACAACTGGCTACTGGAAAATTCGATACAGTCACACTCACCCATAGCGAAACTTCAACAGGCGTGATGAATCCGCTCGAGGACATCTGCTCTGTTCTCGCGAAGTACCCTGAAGTGACGCTCGTGTTGGACACGGTTTCCTCATTCTCCGCTGTGAAGATCGAAATGGACGTGCTGGGCATTGACGTGATGCTCACCGGCGCGCAAAAAGCGCTGGCGTTACCGCCGGGTTTTTCGTTGTTCTCCGTTTCGGAAAAAGCATTCGCGCGCGCTGAGAACATTCAGAATCGCGGATTTTATTTCGATTTTCTGCAGT
>WNFY01027269.1_pt1 | contig 12586 bp, 10 predicted proteins | sample 5400091 | NCBI WGS metagenome assembly WNFY01 (sample SAMN13153364, study PRJNA577476) | soil metagenome | isolation source: 60 cm soil or saprolite under grassland replicate 1 | place: USA:California | collected 2016-06-15 | reverse complement strand
TCACACCTGCTGTAGGGGGGTTAGTCTCCGCGGTCGAGCCGGTGCTGCGCGAACGCGGGGGCACATGGATAGGCTGGCCGGGAGTTGCAGGCGAAATCCCACAAGAACCGCTGGCCAAGGCCACGCGCAACGCCGGCTACAAGGTCGTGCCGGTGGCTCTGAGTGAAACCGAGCGCGATGAATTTTACTACGGCTATTCCAACGAAGTGATCTGGCCGCTTTTTCACGATTTGCAAAATTTCTGCAACTTTGAGCCGGGATACTGGCAAGCTTACAAACAAGTTAACGAACGTTACGCGGATGCGATCGGCCGCTGCGCACAACCGGACGATTTCATCTGGGTGCACGACTACCACCTCATGTACGTTGCTCAGGCACTGCGCGAGCATGGCCTGTCCCAAAAACTTTCGGGATTGACGTTTTTCCTGCACATCCCCTTTCCGCCGTACGATATTTTTTCGAAGCTCCCGCAACAACAGCGGCTCCTGCACGCGTTGCTTCAGTTCGATTTGGTCGGGTTCCAGACGCGACGCGACGTCCGCAATTTTCTCCAGTGCGTGCGGCGCGTGATGTCAGACGCAAAAGTTCTTTCTCGTCGCGAGCTACAACTGATTCGATTCGAAGATCGCGAAATTCGAGTCGGACATTTTCCGATTGGGATCGACTTCACCTCGTTTGAAAAAGGCGCGAGGTCCGACACGGTCGAGCAAAGAGCGCAGCGGCTGCGCGTTAGCTTTCCTGGTTGTCAGTTGATCCTGGGTTCGGACCGGCTCGATTACAGCAAGGGAATTCCCGAACGGTTGCGGGCATTTCGCACCGCTCTGGAACGTCATCCGGAATTACGCGGCCGCGCGGTCCTGATCCAAGTCGTCGTGCCGAGCCGGGTGGAGATTCCGAGATATCACGAGTTTAAGCAACGCATCGATCGCCTGGTTGGCGATATCAACGGTCGCTTCTCGACCAGTAATTGGTTGCCGGTGCAATATCACTTTCGCTGCCTCGATCACGACGATCTTCTCGCGCACTACCGCGGGTGCGACATCGCTTTCGTCACACCGCTCAAGGATGGAATGAATCTCGTAGCCAAGGAATATTGCGCGTGCCGAATCGATAATGACGGCGTACTCATCCTAAGCCAGTTTGCCGGTGCGGCCGAGCAACTCAAACCCGATGCGTTGCTGGTCAATCCGTACGATGTCGAGCAACTGGCCGACACGATTTTGCAAGCATTTCAGATGAGCCAGGCCGAGCGCAGAGCGCGCATGAAGCGCATGAGACGCGTGGTGCGCGATGAGAATGTCTTCTGGTGGGTCGATTCATTTCTTAGAGCCGGGGCGAAACTCGCCTCTCGCTCCGAACGAATCGCCCAACGGCAGCACATCAGGGTTGTGCATTAACCCGACAGATCATCGCGGGGAAAACTACGGCGCTCTTCTCCTGCTCCTACTCTTGCTCTTGGTCTGTAAGATCGGAATTTGAGCAAGAGCATGAGCATGAGAAAGAGTAAGAATAGGAAATCCCATGGCGATCATCGATAGCCTGAAAAAAATTTCGGACACAGTTTGGGAATTGCCTGCGACCTACAAGGAAGGCATGCGCGTGCCTGCGCGAATTATCGCGACGGAAAAACTCGTGCGCGAGATGGACGAAACCGTCTATCAGCAGATCAGCAACGTCGCGACGTTGCCCGGGATTACACGCTACGCGCTCTGCATGCCCGATGGTCACAGCGGCTATGGTTTCCCGATTGGCGGCGTGGCGGCAATGGACGTCGGCGAAGGCGGCGTCATCTCGCCCGGCGGTATCGGGTTCGACATCAACTGCGGCATGCGCCTGCTCACCACGAATCTCACGTTGGACGACGTGAAGCCGCATTTGAAAGAAATTGTGGATCTTCTGTTTCAACGCGTGCCGGCGGGGGTGGGCAGCCACGGATTTCTGAAATTGTCGCACAGCGATTTTCGAGACCTAGTCGAACAAGGAGCGCGCTGGTGCATCGAACACGATTACGGCTGGAATGAAGATCTTGAACTGACCGAGGAGAACGGTTGCATCCCCGGCGCGGACGCATCGAAAATCAGCGAACGCGCAATCGAGCGCGGCTACAACCAGGTCGGTACACTCGGCAGCGGCAATCATTATCTCGAAGTGCAGGTCGCGCGGCCGGAGGACGTGCGCGACAAGGATCTTGCGGCAAAATTCGGGATCACGATTCCGAATCAGATCGTGGTGATGTTTCACTGTGGCAGCCGCGGTTTCGGGCACCAGGTCGCGACCGATTATCTCCAGACGTTCTTGAAAGTGATGGAACCGAAATATGGAATTAAAATTTTGGATCGCGAGCTGGCGTGCGCACCGCTCGATTCGCCGGAAGGCCGAGATTATTTTGCCGCGATGAAATGCGGACTGAACATGTCGTTTGCGAACCGGCAGGTGATTCTCCATCGGATTCGCGAAGTTTTTTCCGAAGTATTTGGTCGTAGCGCAGAAGATTTGGGGATGCGCATGGTTTACGACGTCGCGCATAACACCGCGAAGCTGGAAAAGCACAGTGTGGATGGAAAAGAGAAAACACTGCTTGTGCATCGCAAAGGCGCGACGCGGGCGTTCGGGCCGGGACACGACGAAGTGGCCGCGCGTTACCGCGATATTGGCCAGCCGGTGATCATCGGCGGCAGCATGGAGACTGGCTCGTATCTGCTCGTGGGCACAGCGTCAGGCGCAGACACTTTCTTTAGCACGGCTCACGGCAGCGGGCGCACGATGAGCCGCACCAAAGCGCGCAAACAATGGCACGGCAAACAACTCCAGCACGACCTCGAAGCGCGCGGCATTTACGTCCGCAGCACTTCATGGGCGGGTCTCGCCGAGGAAGCCGGCCCGGCTTACAAAGACATCGACGAGGTAATCGCAGCGACTGAGCTAGCGGGAATCAGCAAGCCGGTCGCACGTTTCACGCCCATTGGGAACGTAAAAGGCTAGCGGTGACTCCGCGCACACCCATCACATTAGTGACCGGTCCACTCGGCACCGGCAAGACCACGCTGCTCCGTCACATTCTGAGGACGCGACCGGCGAAGATCGCCATCGTGATGAATGAATTCGGGGAGATCGCCATCGACACAAAAGTCATCGAAGGAAAAAATGTGCGCATCGCCGAGCTGGGCGGCGGCTGCGTTTGTTGCTCGTTGGTCGGCGAATTCGAGGCGGCGGTGAACGAAATCATCGAGAAAGTCGCTCCCGAGATGATCATTGTCGAGACAACCGGGCTCGCCGAGCCCGAAGCGCTCGTGTTCAACATTCAGGAGGCGCTGCCGCAATGCCGTCTCGATGGCGTCGTTTCGGTCATCGATGCCGACATGCTCGTTCGTTTCCCCGAGCTAGGTCACACAACCCGCCTGCAAATCGAAGGCGCGGACATTTTGCTTTTGAACAAGATCGATCTCGTCCAAGCGACACAGATCGAGCCACTCGAAACGAAGCTGCGCGAAATCAATCCGACCGCGGCGATTGTTCGCACCGAGCGCTGCCGGATCAATCCGGAACTCCTGTTTGGCATCGGCCAGGAGAAAAAAATCGCACGTCCAGAGCATCAGCATCAGCTTGAATTCGAATCGTTCACATTTAGCTCTGACAAAATTTTTTCTCGTGATTGTTTCGAAGCTTTCGCAGACAGCCTTCCCGCGAATGTGCTTCGAGCGAAAGGCTTCATCCGCTTCCCTGATGGCGCGCAGCTTTTCAATTTTGTCGCAGGCCGCTGGGACTTGGAACCGTTCGAAACGTCAGAGACGGAGCTCGTTTTTATCGGCAGAAAAATTACCGCACTAAAATCAGCGATTGTTCCTGCGCTAAACGAATGCGCCGCCAAAAATGACGAAGTTCGAATGACAAATGTCAACCCAAATGACGAAGTGATCAACATCGAGTTCGCGTTCTGTTTTCGTCATTTGTCATTAATTCGTCATTCTCCTCATGCCCTATCAATACCTCGAAGACATCGGCACCGCGGACATCGCGTTTGAAGCGACCGGCCGCAATCTGCCGGAATTGTTCAGCGAGGCGGCCGACGCCACGATGAACGTGATGATTGACAATCTCGGCGCCATCGAGCCGCACGATACGCGGCAGATCGAACTGTCGAACGACAAGATCGACATGTTGTTGTTCGATTTTTTGCAGGACCTTATTTACTTCAAAGACGCCGAGCGCCTCTTGCTGCGCGTCCGTGATGCGCAGATCGATAAGAAAGAAGGAAAATATTTTTTGAAAGCGGAAGCTGCCGGCGAAACGTTGGACGCGGCGCGGCATCATCAGCGCGCCGACGTGAAGGCAGTCACGCTGCATAATTTCTCCGTCGAGAAAGAGAATGGCGGATGGAAGGCCACGGTGCTTTTGGACATTTGAAGGGGAGCAGCGGCATCTTGCTGGCAGCCCTCTGGAAGCGGGCGCTCCCCTGTGTCACTTCGGTTCCAGCGCGACGAAGCCGCTGCGGCCCTGGCTCCAGACGCGTATCAAAATCTTTTCGTTCGGCTTCAATTTTTTGCTGATGGCGACCAAGTCCTTCGCATTTCTGACGGGCTGCTTGTTCACTTCCTGAATCACGTCGCCTTCGCGCAGCCCAGCTTTCGCGGCTGGCGAATCGGCGTCAATCTCCGCAATCACAGCGCCTTTGACGTCCTTTGAAAGATTAAGCGCAGTGCGAATGTCATCGGTGATATCCGCGACCGCGACACCGCCGAACACGGTGGCCTTTTCAGGTTGAGCGCTTTCTTCAGGAGACGTCTCGGCCCCTTGCTCAGCTTCACCCGGAGGCATTTCAGCAAGCTCGACATTGAAGATTTTGCTCTGACCTTCGCGATTCACCTCGATCTGTACCTTTGTCCCTGGCGCCATTGAGCCAATCATCAAACGCAGTTCGCGCGCATCACTGATTTTCTTCCCGTTAACGGCCGTAATTACATCGCCGGTTTTCATCCCGGCTTTCTCCGAAGGGCTTTTTGGCGTGACCTCGCCCACGAGCGCGCCGGTTGGTTGCCCTTTGAACTTCATCGCCTCAGCCAGCTCGGGTGTGAGCGTTTGCACCGACGCCCCGATGTAGCCGCGCACAACGCGGCCTCTTTCGCGCAAGCTCTGCATCACGTCACGCGCGAGACTTGCGGGAATCGCAAAGCCGACGCCCTGGTTTCCGCCGCTTCGGCTGAAAATCGCCGTATTGATGCCTAACAACCGGCCCTGGGTATCGACCAGCGCGCCGCCGGAGTTGCCCATGTTTATGGCCGCGTCGGTTTGGATGAAATTTTCATAATCAACGATGCCCATGCCGCCGCGCCCGACCGCGCTGATGATTCCCATGGTGACCGTTTGCCGAAGGCCAAATGGATTGCCGATCGCCAGCACAATGTCGCCCGCGCGCGCTTTGTCGCTGTCGGCAAACGTGATCGCGGGCAGATTTTTCTCCTCGATTTTCAACAACGCCACGTCCGTACCCGGATCGGTGCCGACTTTCTTCGCCTTGAATTTTCGGAGATCGTTGCCCAGCCCCACCATGATTTCATCCGCGCCTGAAACGACGTGGTTGGCCGTGAGAATGTATCCATCCGGGCTGACAATCACACCCGACCCGAGGCCTTGCAGCGTTTGTTTGCCTTGCCTCTGCGGAGATTGTCCGCCGAAAAACTCGCGCAGCGTGTCGTCGCCAAACGGAAATGATGTCAGCCCGCGCGACACCGTTTGAGTCGTAAACACTGTGACCACGCTCGGCGCGACCTTTTCCACAATCGGCGCGAACGTCGTGATGATTCCCTCCCGCGTCTGCGCAGGCTCCTGCACCGCGGCCGAAAACGCGCCTGCCGCGACACATAGCGTGATTACAATCAACAACACGCAGGACCGGACAATCCCTCTTTGCATAAAACGTTCGTGATCTTTTAAGAGAATCGCACGCTCACGAGCGACCGGCCCTCTTTGTGAGAATGCCATCTCAACTAGAGCCGTATGCTCGCTATCAAAACCTGCGAAACCACGAATAGGGAAAAACGTCTCCCGGACAATCAGTAGGCCAGCGTGGCGGATTTATTTCACGATGTGGCCGCACAGGGATGTCGCCTCTGTCGGTCTTGCCGCAACGTTCGCGCAGGTAGCGAATGAGTTCTTCACACGCGTCGAGCTGCGCGCGCGTTGGCTGGTCGCGATTAAAATCGCCTACCAGACAAATACCGAGCGAAATGTTGTTCAAATAATCGCTGTGCACATGGCCGCCGTTGATCTGGCGCCGCCAACGATCGCCCACTTCGATCTGCCCGTTGCCCGTGGACGTTCCGTTGCCGATCACGAAATGGTAGGCAAGACCATTCTGCATCCGGCGGACGTGCCGATGATAATAATCAAAAACGCGCGCGTTTCCCTGCCGCGTGCCGCTATTGTGCACTACAATGAACTGCCAGCGACGCCGTTTCACGGGTGCGCGTCGGATGGCTTCGATGACTGACCGCGTGAGATACCGATAATTGGTTGATTGCCGAGACCAGGGCCAGAAACCGAACCTGCGCGGCGGCGGCGATGGCGGAGGCTCGAAGCCCTGGTCTTCCTCGATACCGGACTTTTCGACCACAACCTGGGCTCGCTCGCCGGCTGGTAGAGCACGGGGAACTTTTGGCTGCGGTGAGGCCGCAGGCGTCGGCACTGCAAGTGCCCGCGGCGGTGGAGGTGAGCTTTCTAGTGATACGCCGCCCTCTTCCACGCGAGGCGTTGGCGTCTTTGCCGGCTTTGGTGTTTCCTCTTCTTTCCGCGCCAGTTTGGATTTCCCGGTCTTCCTGGTCTTGCGCGCCGTTTCCTTCTCGCGGGACTTCTTCTTCGCCGATTTCGGTTTGGGCGTTGGCGTGTGGTGCCGCTTTGATTTCGGCGAAGCACCGGGCTCGGGCGTCTCGCGCGGCGTCGGATTTGGCGTTGGCTGTTCTTCCTCGTTGGATTTTGCTTTAGATTTCGAGATCGGATTTGGCGATTTTGCTCTTGCCGAAGGCTCTGGTTCCTTTTTCGACTCTTCGCTTGCTAGTTTTGCTCGTGGGATGGCCTTAGGCGTTTCGTCTGGCGTCGCAGACGCTCGATGCTTCTTGGTTGATTTACCCGTTGCTCTTTTAGCCGCGGGGCTCGGAGATTTTTTTGGTTTCGGAGAGGACGCGGCGTGTGTCTCGCCTGGCTCGGATTGAGCGTCAGCTCCAATCACCACAAACCAAACCGCCCGCAGGGCGGTGGCTACAGCTATCTCACGCCGCAGGCGCAACAGGCGCAGCCCTGCGCATTCTTTCGCGTTCCCGGCGAAGAATGGCGTTCAATTTGCCGCCCAACAACAGCAGCAGACAAGTCAGATACATCCAGGTGAGCAACACCACGATGGATGCCAGCGCGAGATACGTCGGGTTGTAGCGATCATATCTTCCTACGTAGAATTGAAAAAGTTTTGTCGCGATGATCCAGCCGGCCGCAAAGAAAATCGCGCCCGGCAACGCCTGACGGACCGTCAAGTAATTTTCCGGCGTCAGGAGATAAAGCGCGAGCGCGAGAACGACCAGGGCCACAGCGGTGAATGGCACGCTTAACGTCGCGATCCACGCCTGCAGCGGGAACCCCAGTTGAAAATTTACCTCTGCAATACCAGCCAGCTTTTCACCGAAGACAATCGCGTTGAAGCAAAACACAATAATGATCCCAAACCAGAAGAGCATGAAGAATGAGATGATATATTTCGACCACCAATGGGGATCTTCCCGCATTCCATACGTATGACTCAGAGCCCGTGAAATCGTCGCGAAGAAGACGGTCCCGAAATAGATTCCGAGAACTATGCCCGCATTCGCGAGCAGACCGCTCGAACCTGTCACCACCACATTGGCCATCGCAGAATCCAAAATGTCCTGCACTTTCGCGTCCGGCGGCATGAAGCTTTTTAGGAAAAGAAACATCCGATGCAGCTTCGTCGGATCGGTGCCGAAAAGACCCACCAAATGCCAGAGAAAAAGCGATCCGGGAGCCAGCGCGAACAGAAGCAGATACGCCATCTGCGCAGCCAGTCCGGTCGTGTTATCAGTTGTCGTTTCCCAAACCAGCCGGTGCAGAACGCGCCAGATGAACGCGAGATATTTCATCTTCGGCAGAGTTTACTTTGCCCAGCGTAAATATCCATTAAAGTCCGAGTGCGTTCGCGAGTAGAGTTCCGTGCGCTTCTGCGCTCCATCATCGTTTGCCGCGCCTGACGATTCATGAACAAGAGAATATTGATTCTAACCGCCGGCTTCGGAGAGGGGCACAATAGCGCCGCCAGAGGAGTGCGCGACGGTCTGGCGCGCGTCGCCCCGAACCAGGCCGACGTGGAATTGCGGGATCTGTTTGCTGAAGCCTATGGACCGGTCAATGAGTTCGTGCGCCGAGGTTATCTGGCGCTGGTGAATTCTGCGCCCCGCGCTTGGGGGATCGTTTATCGCTGGCTCGATCGCAAGACAGATTACGACACAGAATTTCGGCGATTCACTCAACTTAAGAGTCATCTCGCTCCGCTGCTCGAGCGTTTTCGCCCGAGCGTCGTCGTTTGCTCTTTCCCAGCATACGCAAATGTGCTTCAGGAGATTTTGGGACCCAAGAGATCCTGTAAATGTGTGGTGGTCGTGACGGATTCGATCACCATTAACGCCACGTGGTACCGGGGCCCGGCTGATTATTTCCTCGTTGCGAACGAACAGAGCGCCTCCGTCTTGCGAGCGGTGGGAGTCGCGCCGGAAAAAACCAAGGTATTTGGATTTCCTGTAAGCCCGAAGTTTGCCGATTTCACCAACGATCGAAAATTACCTTCCAACAATTCGAAGCCCCGCGTTTTGTACATGATCCATGCCGCGACGCGCGGCGCGCCGGAATTGGTGAGGTTACTGGCAAAGCTTGGTGTCGATCTTACGGTGACGATTGGTCGTTCCGAAAAACTCCGGCCGGCAATCGAAGCGGCGGCGAACGACCGCACGACAAAGATTGTTGGATGGACAGACCAGCTCCCGCGGATGCTGCACGAAAGCCATTTGCTCGTCGGCAAAGCCGGTGGCGCGACCGTGCAGGAAACGATTGCAGCCGCCTGCCCAATGATCATCAATCACGTCGTTGCGGGTCAGGAGGAAGGCAACGCCCGCTTGATCGTCGAAACCAATTCCGGCGTGGTCGCGCTTTCACCAAGAGAAGTCGTGGCACAGATCGAACGCGCGTTCGCCAATGACGCAAAACAATGGCGCGAATGGGCTAGCAACATCGGCAAACTTAGCCAACCCCGCGCCGCGCTGGACATCGCCGAATTCTTGATGTCGCTCTAGCTTACGGAATTTCCTTTCCGCCGACAGATACGCGCAACACTTCAAGCTCCGGTGAAAGAACAACAAAGTCGGCGTCGGCTCCGACTGTCAATTGACCCTTTTTTTCTAGGCCGATTGCGCGTGCAGGATTTCCCGTTGCCATCATGACGGCCTCATGCAACGGGACATCGACCTTCTGTACCATCGTTCGTACGAGGTCGATCATTCGCGAAGCGCTGCCGGCGAGTGCGGAGCGGTCAGCTAGCAAACAGACGCCGCCTTCAACAAGGCATTCATTGCCAAAAAGTGAAAATCGAGATCCCTCCGGTAACCCGGCGCCGGCAGTTGCATCCGTTACGAGACAAATTCCGCCCGCGCCTTTCGCACGATACAACATTCTCATCAACGTCGGCGAAACGTGATGGCCGTCCGCGATCAGTTCGCAACTAATCTGCGGTTCGCTCAACGCGAACTCGATCAGACCGCCGACACGACAAATGCCGCGGCGGCGCGCGTTCGACATGCAATTAAATGTGTGCGTCGCGCTGCGCATGCCACGATCGAATGCCGCGCGCGCATCCTCATCCCAAGCATCGCTATGTCCGCCGCTTACGCTGACTCCATGCGTGCGAAAACTTTCGATCGCCTCGAGTGCTCCCGGCAGTTCCGGCGCAATCGTGACGCGTTTGATCACATCCGCGTGCTCGAGCAACTGTCGCACACCAGTCGGTGACGGTTCCTGAATGAATTCCGCGCGCTGCGCGCCGCATTTTGCTTTCGAGATGAACGGGCCTTCTACATGAACTCCCGCAACCGCGCTAATGGGAGATCGATAATCTCGGACCGCTTTTAGCACATCGACAATATTCTGCAGCGGCGCTGTCGCAGTGGTGAGCAGAAGTGAAGTGGTGCCCCCGCTTGCGTGGAAATCGCAAATGGTGCGAAATGCTTCGGCGGAGCTGTCCATGGTATCCCGGCCGAGCGCGCCGTGAACGTGAAGATCGATAAACCCAGGCGCGAGATAATTTCCGTCAAGGTCGACAACGTCTTTGCTGGTGGTTCGGGTTTGCTCGTCTGTCCGCCGAAGCCTTGGCGCAGGCGGGCGAATCTCGGCGATTTTCCCTCCTTCCACGACAACTTCGAGGCCGTCGCGAATTCCATCAGGAAAAATCAAACGCGCATTTGTGAGGATCATTTCGCCTAACGCTCAGTCTTGAACGCTTAACCTTCAACGCTAAACGAAGGCAATTGCGTTTGGACACAGTAAAGTCCATCCTCTTAGGGCGCGATGAACTTCGATTATGATGTCGTGATCATTGGCGGCGCGTTTTCCGGCGCGGCGACGGCGCTGATGCTGAAACGGAAACGGCCCGAAGCGCGCGTCCTCATCATCGAAAAGACAGCCGCGTTCGACCGCAAGGTTGGAGAATCGACCACCGAAGTAAGCAGTTGTTACATGACGCGCATTTTGGGTCTCGCCCATTACCTCGGTCATCATCAGCTGGCAAAGCAGGGATTGCGCCTCTGGTTTTCGAATCGACCTGATCAACGCTTCGATGATTGCGTCGAGGTAGGCACACGGTATCAGAGCCGATTGCCGGGCTTTCAAGTGGACCGGGCAAAGCTGGATTCGCACATGCTCGAGCTCGCGGTGCAAGCGGGCTGCGAGCTCTGGCGTCCGGCAAAGGTGACAAACTTCGAATTAAATAATGACAATGGCCAAAAGGTGAGCGCCGCTCTCAATGGCAGCGATCGCACCGTCCACGCGCGTTGGGTCATCGATGCCACAGGGCGCGCGACCATGCTCGCCCGAAAACTCGGACATTTTCGTCCAAACACGGAGCACCCGATCAATGCCGTCTGGGCGCGATTCAGCGGTGTAAAAGAGTGGGACAGCTACGAGTGGCGACAACGTTTTCCCGATTACGCAAATGGTTGTCGCACTGCGCGCGAGTGGGCCACGAATCATCTTTTTGGACGCGGCTGGTGGGTCTGGATCATTCCATTACACGGCGGCGATGTCAGCGCGGGCATTGTTTATGACAATCGCATTTTCAAACTTTCAGAAGGGCCGAGCTTGGGCCAACGGCTGCACGCGCATATCCTTAGCAATCCGGTCGGTCGCGAAATCTTCGGGGCGGCACGCGTGATCGAAGGCGACGTGCACTCCTATTACGTTGCCGATCTACTGGCGCGCAGTCTGGCAGGCGAAGATGTGACGGAGCGGCTTCGCCATTACAACCAGCAATTCCCGATCACGTATCGGTCCTGGTTCGAAAGTCTCTACAAAGACAAATACTATTACATGGGCGACGCCGATTTAATGTCGGCTGCGCTCCTCCTCGATGTAAGCAGTTATTACGTCGGCTTGGTGCGAGCCGCCTATCGCGATCCCGAGTGTGCATTTCTGAACCTGCCCTTCACGGGCATTGGCGGCAGATTCGCTCGGAACACGATGCGTTTTTACAGCCGACGTCTCGTTGCGCTGGCGAATCGTCGATGGGCGACTGGTTACTACGGCAAAAGAAATGCCGGCTGGCGCGAACTTTACGACGGATTCGTTCCGGACACCCGTCTTCGCAAACAAATTTTCCGCGGGCTGCGGCGCTGGTGGAAATGTGAACTGATTAACTTGGCGTTGATGCTGCGTCGGCGAGCTGTGACTTCAGCAACTCAGGCGACGACGCAATGGGCACTCAACCAATGACGAACCACCCGCCTCCGTTCGGCTACGGCGTGGCGGGCGAATCGGACTAGGGATTCAGCAGCCCGCCATACCAGCGCAGAAAAGTCTCGCCAAAAAACATCCAGGTGACTGCGCCAAATGCCAGATACGGCCCGAAAGGCAGCTTGGCTGACCAGACGCGTTTCCCCGCGACGAGTGTGATCAATCCGACGACGGAGCCGAGAAGCGATCCGGCGAAAAGACTAAACAACACCGCGCGCCAGCCGAGAAATGCGCCAATCGCCGCCAGAAATTTCAGGTCGCCGCGTCCCATTGCCTCGCGTGGAATCACCAGTTCACGAGCTATGCCGGAAATATGCGTCACATCATCGAGCATCAGCACGCTGCCCTCGGCGGCGACGCGATCGTAGCGGAAATCCAGTGTCACATTTCCATGCCTGTGGTGGTCGATTCTGACCTCATCGCACTCGAGCAGCAGTCGATCCTTTTCCCGCGCAAAATAATCGCTCCACAGACTTTCTTCACTGCCCACCACGAAATCGGCATCGTCCCCGCGCTTTGCCCACGTGAACGGCGT
>WNFY01010580.1_pt1 | contig 12591 bp, 10 predicted proteins | sample 5400091 | NCBI WGS metagenome assembly WNFY01 (sample SAMN13153364, study PRJNA577476) | soil metagenome | isolation source: 60 cm soil or saprolite under grassland replicate 1 | place: USA:California | collected 2016-06-15 | reverse complement strand
CCCCCGTCCGTTGTTCTTTAGCGTGAGGACGTTCCCTGGTTCTGCGTGTGACTCTTAGCCCTCGCAGCGTCCGGAAATTTGTGCTCTGCGCAACGCCACCTCAGTGAGGAGGAAACGTATCCAGCAAAATCAAGTAGGTCTGAGCAGGATTCGGGAAGAACCACTGAGGCGTGTAGGCACAATATTCCTACGCTGATGCATCCGCTGCCTACAGGCCAAGAGAAAGGCACCGGTCGAGCGGGGAAGATTGGGGAAGAGGACGACGTAGCTGGTACGTACATTGCCGAATGCCTGTCGGGGTGCCCAACAGCCGCTGGCGAGAAGAAGCGGGCATACATAAAGGAGAGAGCTTCAAATGCCTGACACGGATCGAGGTACGAAGAAATGAGCAAGTATCCACACGTGGTGATTGTGGGCGCCGGATTCGGTGGACTCGGAGTCGCCGAGCACTTGGCCCACGTTCCCGTTCACGTGACTCTAATCGATCGACACAACTATCACACCTTTCAGCCGCTCCTTTATCAGGTAGCCACTTCTCTGCTGAACGCCGAAGACGTAGGTGCGCCCGTGCGGAGCATTTTCCGAAGTCAGGAGAATGTGGACTTCCGTCTGGGAACGGTTACGGGCATCAATGTGCCGGGGCGAAAGATCCAACTGAACGAGGGTGAAGAAATAAGTTACGACTATGTTGTGCTCGCCGGTGGAGCGACGGTCAACTATTTCGGCACTCCTGGAGCCACCGAACATGCATTCCCACTCTATACGCTAATGAATGCCGTAAGACTCCGTAACCAGGTGATGCGGCGATTTGAAGCTGCCGCTGGAGATCCCACAATCATTAACGATGGCGCGCTGAATTTTGTGGTGGTGGGCGCTGGGCCAACTGGAGTCGAAACCGCCGGCGCATTGTCAGACCTCTTCTACAACTTGCTGCCGGATGACTATCACCAACTGGCAACCGACAAGGCTCGTATCATTATCGTCGAGATGGGGAAAGAGGTGCTCGCGCAGTTCAAAGAGAATTTACGAGTCTACGCCAGACAGGAGCTTGAGGATCGCAAGATTGAACTGCGTCTCGGCGAAGCTGTGGCTGAGGTTGGGCCAACATTCGTAAGACTCAAATCTGGCGAAGAAATCAAGACACATACCCTGATTTGGGCAGCCGGTGTGCGAGCCAACCCGCTGGCAGATTTGCTCGGCATGCCGCAGGGTCGTGGCGGGCGAGTGAAACTCAATCCTGATCTGAGCGTGCCGGACCATCCGGAAATCTTTGTCGTGGGCGATATGGGTACGATCGGACGCGGCTCGGCGGTGGTCGAGTTTCCAAACCAGCGGACACTTCACGGTCCGCTCGCGTATTTCGCCTGGCTAGGCGTTCACCTGGCGTTACTGAATGGAACGCGAAACAGGATCGAGACGCTATGGAACTGGGGCTGGTCTGCTCTTACGCACGACCGCGCCGCTCGCATCATCATTGAGAGCGAAGAAGAGACGCAAAGCGACACTCAGTCCGTCGCAGGCGGGGCCACACCCGTGCCACGTTCAGGGGATTTGGGCGCTTCAGGTTGAAACGGCCCCTTGGCGGAACTTGGGGCGGAGATGATGGGCCGCTCTAAAGAATCCGATTGTCCCGCTGGCGAATACTCGATGGCGGATAGGTTGGAGATGATGTTGAGCATGCTGTCGCACATTAAGCGTGAACAGAATGACTTGAATCCCGCGGTTAATCCGCGGCGAACACAGGCCCTGCCCGAGAGGTTGCGATGGCGGGCGCTGCTAGGCTTCGCCGCTTCGCTGGTTGTCATTGCCGGACAGGTTCATACCGCATTCGGCAATCCGGCCCAAGTTACCAACTTGCTTCAGCCGCTCTCCCAGCCGGCGCAGGAAATTAAGGATCTGTCGCTGCTGGTGCTCGCCATTTGCGCCGCGATCTTCCTAATCGTCGTGGGCCTACTGGTTTATGCGATCGTCCGATTTCGTCACCGCCCGGGAGATGAAGCGAGCGAGCCACCCCAGATCTACGGCAGCAACCAGATCGAAACGGCCTGGACGGTCTTGCCGATACTCATTGTCTTCGTATTGATCCTCGTCACGTCTCGCACCATCGCTGACATACAGAATCGAAAGGCCGCCCCGGGTGCCGTACACGCGACCGTCGTCGGGCATCAGTGGTGGTGGGAGATACGCTATCCCGAACTGGGCATCGTCACTGCCAACGAACTGCACGTGCCGGCGAGTGATAACAGCAGAGGCCAACCCACTTTTCTCAAACTTCAATCGGCCGACGTCGCGCACAGCTTCTGGATCCCACAGCTCGCCGGCAAGACGGATGTCATACCCGGCCGCGAGAACTCGATGTGGTTTGAGCCGACGCAACCCGGGACTTATCTGGGCAACTGTGCCGAGTACTGTGGGATGCAACACGCGCGCATGTTAATCCGCGTGATCGTGCACCCGCCCGGCGAGTTCGAGCGTTGGGTCGCTGAACAGAAGGGTGCGGCGGCAGAAGAACCGAGCGCGCAGGACGGCCGGCGGGTATTCTTCGCCAACTCCTGCGTTAACTGCCACACCATCCGAGGCACATCCGCGCAAGGCGCATTCGGCCCGGACCTGACGCACTTGATGAGCCGCGAGACCCTGGCGTCCGGCACTACACCGAACACACTTGAAACATTGCGTGCCTGGGTGCGCGATCCGCAAAAGCTCAAAGTGGGTTGTCTGATGCCGAACATGCAGATGACTGACACGGAAGTGGATCAGATTGTTTCTTACTTGCAAACGTTGAAGTAGGACGGGAAAAGAGAATGGCGACTCAGGAAATCGCATTACCGGGAGTGAGGCAAGCAGGAACGTCGTTGATCGACCGCCTGCACGGCCTGGTCGTTACGGTTGATCACAAAAAGCTCGGCCTGATGTACGTCGGCACGGCCATCGGTTTCCTGGTAGTCGCAGGGCTCATGGCCGTGGCCATTCGCCTTCAGCTCGCCGTCCCGAATAACACGTTGCTTGGACCCGATGTCTTCAATCGCTTCTTCACCATGCACGGCACGGCAATGGTATTTCTGGTCGGTATGCCGATCATCGCCGGGCTCGGCAACTATCTCGTGCCGCTGATGATCGGCACACGCGATATGGCCTTCCCGCGCCTGAACGCGTTCGGCTACTGGATGTTTCTCTTCGGCGGGCTGCTCCTCTACTTCAGTTATCTCGGCGCGCCAGGGTTGTCTGGTAGCGGCTCTGCGCCGGATGTCGGCTGGTTTGCTTACGCGCCACTAACAGGTCGCGCCTTTTCGCGCGGACACAGCACAGACTACTGGATTCTGAGTCTGCTCCTGACCAGTGTCGGCAGCACAGTCTCGGCCATTAACGTGATCGCGACCGCCTTCACGATGCGCTGCCGCGGGATGACGTTGATGCGCATGCCGCTCTTTGTTTGGATGATGATCGTCACGAACTTCATGATCATCCTGGCATTGCCGGCCCTCTCGGCGGCGCAGATCATGCTGCTGATCGATCGTTATCTGGGCGCCCATTTCTTTGACACGCAATCGGGCGGTTCCGCCGTGCTGTGGCAACACTTCTTCTGGATTTTCGGCCATCCGGAAGTTTACATCCTGATCATTCCGGCCTTCGCGTGCCTATCAGAGATCATCCCGGTCTTCTCGCGCAAACCTATCTTCGGCTACCCCGTCATGGTCGGGGCCACGACAATGATCGCGATCATCAGCTTCAGCGTCTGGGCGCATCATATGTTCGCGGTCGGAATGACTTCGATGAGCAACACCTTCTTTGCCATCTCGACCATGCTCGTATCGGTACCGACCGGGATCAAAATTTTCAACTGGCTCGGAACGATGTACGGCGGCAAGATCCGGCTGGAACTGCCGATGATCTTCTGTCTCGGCTTTCTTTTCCAATTCCTGGTCGCGGGCCTGACCGGCATCATGTTGGCGGTCGCCCCTTTCGACTGGCAGCTCACAGATTCATATTTTGTCGTCGCGCACTTTCATTACACGTTGGTTGGCGGACTTCTCTACGGCATCTTCGCCGGTTTCTACTACTGGTATCCGAAAGCCTTAGGGCGCCTGCTCAACCGCAAGCTGGGACTCTGGCATTTCTGGCTTTTTACGATCGGCTTTCATCTGACGTTCGACACAATGCACTTCTCGGGACTGCTCGGGATGCCCCGGCGCATTTACACCTACGACCCTGGGCGGGGCTGGGAAGTGCTCAATTTCATCACCTCGGTCGGAGCGCTTCTGCAAGCGGCCGGGATCCTCTGCCTCGCCATCAACATACTTCGTTCACTGAGGAAGGGTGAAGTAGCGGGTGACGATCCGTGGGATGCGTGGACGCTTGAATGGGCCACGACTTCACCACCACCCGAATACAACTTCGGGAGTGCGCCAGTGGTGCGGAGTCGCAGGCCCCTTTGGGATCTGAAACACCCGGAAGACCCGGATTGGAAGTACGAGTGAGGTAGGAGCAAAGGATGGCACATTCAATAATCAACGAGGTCTACATGCCCATTGCTCCGGAAACGAGCGATGGGAAACTGCCATCGACTCGCAACGTGGCTATTGCTCCGGAAGCGACCGAATGGAAACTGCCGTCAAGCCGGAAGGTGGCGGTCGTTTGTCTCATCCTGACAGAGACTGGCCTCTTCTCGACCTTCGTCGCCGCGTATGTCTTCTATCTCGGCAAGAGTTTGACAGGTCCGACGCCGCGCGAAGTTAAGATTTTTTGGCTGGCGACAATTGTACTGGCGGCGATTTTTCTCGCTTCGACGGCGGCCGAGTGGCGCAGGCTTATCTACCAGAAGGGACTGACGATTAGCACAAATCTCTTCGGCACGACGTTCTACTCGCTCGTCGGCCTGCATGCCAGCCACGTCATCGTCGGGATGTGTCTTTTGTTATTGGTATTCATCTTTAGTCTGCGTGGGTTCGTGACCATCATGCATCGGGAGCGTCTCCAGATGATTTCCTGGTACTGGCACTTTGTCGATGCAGTTTGGATTGTCGTTTTTACCGTCGTTTATGTCGCCGGACGTTAAGGTCAATTCTATGAACGTGGAGCAGAGCATGCCGTCTGAAAAGCGAAGGTCACACACTTCAAACATGATCGAGGTGCCCGCACCTACCCCGTGGCCGTTTGTCACCGCTTTCGGTCTCGCCCTGTTGCTTGCCGGATTAGTAACGAGCCTCGCCGTTAGCATTGTTGGCCTCGTTGTAATTCTCTTCGGCGCAGTCGGTTGGTTCAGAGATGTGTTGCCAATGCCGAAAGAGGAATTGGTTGCGGTTGTTGAAACGCCGACGCCGATTTTTGCGCGCTCGATCCGCAGGGTTGATCACCTGCAACCCGGCGCCGAAAGTCATCGCGTCTTCATCCCAGTTAAGGTCCATCCCTACTCAGCCGGTCTATTTGGCGGCGTTATCGGCGGCATCGGAATGGCGTTCATCGCTTGTCTCTACGGACTCATCGCCCAGGGAAGTCTGTGGTATCCGGTCAACCTTCTAGCGGCTGCGGCGCTGCCGTCTTTGGCTGAGGCTGGTCCAGCAGAACTGAAAGCTTTCCACCTGTCGGGTTTTATCGTCGCGCTCTTTAGTCACGGGGTCATCTCGTTACTTGTCGGTCTACTCTACGCGGCGATCCTGCCGATGATGCCCTCTCGCTTTACCGCCTTCTGGGGAAGTTTCCTGGCTCCCGTTTTGTGGACCGCGCTCGTCGCCTCGACTCTCCGCCTAATCAATCCCGCGCTTAACGCCAGAATCGCGTGGGGTTGGTTCATCGCGTCCCAAGTTGCCTTCGGGTTGATTACCGGTTTTATCGTCGCTCACTCAAAAGAAGTTGAGACTGCACAGTCGTGGCCATTGGCCGCGAGAGCCGGAGTAGAAGCTCCGGGTCTCATACCCGAGCAGGAGGAAGAGCAATGATTGCGAGATCGAAAATCGGAATCGCTGGCGCAGTCGGCCTTGCCATCACTCTGTTGGCAGGCTGCAACGCCCGTCTGCCCGGTCAACCAAACGAAGCTGAACGCTGGCGCGCGCCTGCTGAGATCACTGACTTCAACCAACTCTACACCCAGAACTGCGCCGGCTGTCACGGCGCGGGCGGCAGGTTTGGCGCGGCGCGTTCACTTAACGACCCGCTCTATCTGGCCTTCGTCACGGACGACGCAATGCGCCAGGCGATCTCGAAAGGCAGGGCTGGGACAAATATGCCCGCTTTTTCTGAACAGGCTGGTGGCCATCTCACGGACCAGCAGATCGAATTGATCGTTAATGGCATGCGAGCACACTGGTCCAGGCCTGATGACTTCAAAGGTGTCGAACTTCCTCGTTACAGCTCCGACGAAACGGCGACAGCGAGTGGTCCATCCACCGCAATCAGCAACGATATCTCGGCTAAGACTCTCCCGACCGGCGATGCTCCGCAGGGCGCCGCAACTTACAAAACTTATTGTTCGAGTTGTCACGGAACCAATGGCGATGGCGGATCGGCAGGCTCGATCGTTGATCCGAACTTTCTGAACCTGGTCAGCGATCAAGGCCTGCGTACGACCGTCGTCGTCGGCCGCGCTGACATAGGAAAACCCGATTGGCGCGGAAATGTTCCGGGCCATCCCATGTCAGCGCAGGAAATAAATGACGTCGTGGCGTGGCTCGCAGCGCGCAGGCAGAGGACAAATGTAACTGTTAGCAAAGTCGATCATTCGGCTTGCCTGAACATGAAATGAGCTGGATCGGAATTTGATGACGGAGGCACAAGTGCTATGGCAGTCAGTGAGCTTGAAGTGATAAGCGAGAAGACACCGGAGAGATTACACATTGAAATGCCGCGGCGGGCGTTCCTGCTCAAGCTCGGGTTTCTACTCAACGGCGTCGCGGCGACGATGGTGTCAGTGCCCCTGCTTGGATATCTGCTTTCGGCCTTCCGTAATGATGGCGGGTTCACATCATGGATTTCACTCGGCTCGCTCGCAACGTTCCCCGAGAACCAGACCCGCATGGCGAAATTCCGCAATCCGTACACCCGACCATGGGACGGCGAGACCGCCGACATTCCCTGCTGGGTGCGGAGAATGGAAGGCGAAAAGTTTCAAATCTTCGCCATCAACTGCACTCATCTTGGGTGTCCGGTGCGCTGGTTTCAGGAGTCGCACCTGTTCATGTGTCCGTGTCACGGCGGCGCTTTCTACGAAGACGGCTCCCACGCATCCGGGCCGCCGCCGCGGGGACTCTATGAATACAAATACAAGATCGAGGACGGGCAACTATGGATACACGGCGGCCAGCTTCCGACGTTGAACCAGCCGGCATGAAAGTCAGAACCGGGAGCGGTAGCGACTGGGTAATGAGGATGAAATGATTAAGAGATTGAGACAACTCGCGATCTGGATTGACGATCGAGTCTATATCAGCAAGATCTTTGCTGCGACCGCAGGCCATCACGTACCGCGCACTTCGGGCAGTTGGTTCTACGTTTTCGGCAGCGGCACTCTGCTGTGTTTCATGATCCAGATCGTGACCGGCATCTGCCTGGCTTTGGTCTACGTGCCATCCTCGGGTCAAGCCTACACCAGTCTGGAGTATCTGAACTATCAACAGCAGTTTGGTTGGTTTCTGCGCGCCATGCACAACTGGGGTTCAAATTTCATGGTCGCGATCATGTTGGCCCATCTTATCCAGGTCTTTCTTTTCGGCGCATTCAAATACCCGCGCGAGATGACCTGGATTTCGGGAGTCGTACTGTTCCTCTGCACACTCGGCATGGCGTTTACCGGCCAGGTACTTCGTTTCGATCAGGATGCCTACTGGGGCCTCGGCATAGGCGCGGCGATGGCGGGCCGTGTGCCCCTGATGGGACCGGCCATTGTTCACATGATGCTCGGCGGTCCGATCATCGCAGGTGAGACTCTTTCGCGCTTTTTCACTCTGCACGTCTTCGTCATTCCGGGAAGCATTCTAGCCATCGTCAGCCTGCACCTCCGGTTGGTGCTGACGAAAGGGATCAACGAATACCCGGTTCCCGGCAAGCCGGTTAAGAAAGAAACCTACGCGGAGGAGTATGAAGCGGAACTCAAGAAGAGCGGCGTTCCCTTCTTCCCGAAAGCGATTAGCAAGGATTTAATTTTCAGCGGTCTCGTTCTGTTGGCGATTGTTTTCTGCGCTGCCTACTTCGGTCCAGAAGGCCCGCATGGCATCCCTGATCCCACGCAGATTAATACAGCTCCAAAACCAGACTTCTTTTTCCTCTGGCTCTATGGCGTGTTGTCGTTAATGCCGGACTATATGGAAACCGTCGTAATGCTGACCGCTCCGTTCATCGTCATCGGCATTTTGTTCGCCGTGCCTTTCATTTCAAACACAGGTGAAAAGAGTCCACGCCGCCGACCGGTCGCGGTGTTAAGCGTGCTCTTCATCTTCATAGTGCTGGGTGCGTTCAATTATCTCGGCACGTACGCGCCGTGGTCACCAAAGATGGAAGCGTGGACCAGCGCGGCAACGCCCCCCAATTATCTGGAACGACGCACACCACTCGAACGGCAGGGCGCCCTGGTTTTCCATAGCAAGCAATGCATCAACTGCCACAGCGTAGGTGGCGAAGGAGGCCTGCGCGGACCAGTGCTCGATAGTGTAGCCACACGCTTGACCGAGGATCAGCTCGTCCGCCAGGTGATTCAGGGCAGCGGCAACATGCCGGCTTACGGCAAGAACTTGAGTCCTCCCGAGGTGGCTGCGCTGGTGGCCTTCATGAGCACTTTGCACAAGCCAACGGAAGCGCCCGCGCGCGATGCAAGTCGGCCTGCACAAGCAGCAACCGGGGACACGCAACCGAACGCGACTGCACAAATGGCCAGTACGAAGCAGTGACTATGAGCGTGAGCAACAAAATCGCTACTTCGCCGCCGGTCACAGGATTGGACCGAGTGATGTGGATCAGTCTCGCGACCACGGAACGGGGAATTGCCCCCAGGCAAGCTTTCCGGCCCGCCGCGGTGACTTGTGCAATTCAGGGGGCCAGAGCCTTTCTCACTTTGGTGAAGCCGGAGATCACTTTGATGGTTATGATCTCCGCCGGCTTTTCGTGCCTGATGGCGTCAGATTCCTTAAACCTCGGCGTTCTCGCGCACACCGTTCTGGGTACGGGTCTGGTCGCCGCAGGTGCGGCATCGCTTAATCAGTTCATGGAGCGCGCGCTGGATGGAAACATGCGCCGCACGTCCAAGCGCCCCTTGCCTGCAGGAAACCTCACCCCAACAGCGGCGTGCGTGTTTGGTATTTCGCTTTCGCTTACGGGAACGATCTACCTAATTCATTTTCTCAACATGTTGACTGCGCTGCTGGGTCTCTTGACTCTATTGAGCTATCTATTCGTCTATACGCCACTCAAACGCAAGACCAGGCTATGTACGTTGGTCGGAGCATTCCCTGGCGCCGCGCCAATCCTAATGGGTTGGGCCGCAGCGAAGAACAATCTCGGCCTCGAAGCGTGGGCGCTCTACGCGATTCTCTTCCTATGGCAATTTCCACACTTCTATGCGATCGGTTGGTTGTACCGCGAAGACTATGCGCGAGCCGGAATGCTCATGCTTCCTGCGGTTGACGACGAAGATGGCCGCACCACTTTTCGGGCGATCTTGATATCGACGCAACTGCTGATCGTTGCCAGCCTCGTGCTGACATTCGCTGCACCCAGGGGCGCTCTATACTTTCTGCTCGCGATAATTCTCGGACTCTCCTTTTATTATGTTGCCTATCGAGCCTCCGTTTCTCGATCAAAGTCGGCGGCTAAACAACTTCTGCACGCGTCGGTCATCTACCTGCCACTCCTCTATCTGGCCATGCTGATAGATAAGATCAAATAAGGAGAGCCCGCCGCCGGAATGGAGCGATGGATACCATTACAGATGCCGTCTTCAGTTCGTGGAATCTCGATCCATGGCTGCTGTTTCCAGCGCTGGTAATTGGTCTGCTCTACGCGCGGGGATGGAGACGACAATACAAACGCGCTCCAGACCGTTTCGGTTTCCCGCATCTGGTTAGCTTCTATGCGGGACTGACAGCCGTTCTCTTCGCTCTTATCTCGCCACTCGATACGTTCGCCGGATGGCTGCTGACCGTACACATGATTCAACACCTGCTGTTGATGATGGTTGCGCCGCCGTTGATTCTCTACGGCAATCCTTATCTGCCACTCCTGGCCGGCATGCCTCGCAGATTTCTGAAAGATGGCATGTCGCCGTTCTTAGCGTCCGTCACATTGCGCAAGGTTGGCCGCTTTGTCACGCATCCCGTTTTCTGCTGGACTGCGTTCGTCTTTACGAGCATCGCCTGGCATACGCCGCCGATGTATCAACTCGCACTCGCCTCTCCAACATTGCACGCAGTCGAACACTTTTGCTTTCTCACGACCGCGTTGCTCTTCTGGTCGCCCATCATCCAGCCTTACCCCCTGGTCCCGCAAATGCCGCGTTGGACCCTGATTCCGTACCTTTTTCTCGCGGATTTTCAGAACACTGCGCTCTCGGCATTCCTTATGTTCTACGAGCGTGTGCTCTATCCGGCTTACGAGACCGCTCCGCGCATCACCGGTATGACTGCCCTGGAAGATCAGGCAGCTGCCGGGGCAATTATGTGGGTGGCAAGTTCGATCGTTTTCCTGATACCAGTCGGCCTAATCACGATCGAAGTGTTGAGCAGGAAGCGAACTCCGCTTCTCCGCAAGCGTCTTGTCCTTGGGCAATCACAGTTAAGCGAACTCACAGAAAGACAAGCGGGGAAGCAAAGTCACAGACCTCGCGCAGCGGTCGACTTGCTTTCACTACCGCTCATTGGTTCGGTTCTGCGTTGGCCCCACTTTCGTCGGTCTGTTCAAGCTGTGATGTTTCTGCTGGCGATCATAGTCGTCGCCGACGGATTGTTTGGACCGCAGATGGGCGCGATGAATTTGGCGGGAGTGTTGCCGTGGACGTATTGGCGCGGCCTGTCAGTGATTGCTTTACTGGCGATGGGAAATGTCTTCTGCATGGCGTGTCCATTTAACTTTGTTCGTGATCTTGGCCGTCGCTTGCTGCCCGCTTCCTGGTTATGGCCGCGGCGTTTGCGTTCGAAATGGATCGCCATCTCGCTTCTATTTGTTTTTTTCTGGGCCTATGAAGCCTTTGACTTGTGGGACAGTCCACGTTGGACGGCGTGGATGATCGTGGGTTATTTCACGGCCGCGTTGCTCGTTGACGGCCTCTTCAAAGGAGCGAGTTTCTGTAAGTACGTTTGTCCCATTGGGCAGTATCAGTTCATCCAATCGCTCATTTCGCCTGTGGAAGTAGGTGTGCGCAGCCTCGATGTCTGTCGAACTTGTAAGACGCACGATTGTCTTCGCGGTAACGACAAACAGCGCGGCTGCGAGTTGCAACTCTTCCAGCCGCAAAAAACCAGCAACACGAATTGCACCTTCTGCCTGGACTGTGTACACGCCTGCCCGCATCAGAACGTCTCGCTGCTTGCTACCCTCCCCGGAACTCAAGTCGTCCGAATCGAGGGGCGTAAGCGCTCGCTGCGATGGTTCAGACGCTTCGATGGCGCGGTGCTGATCTTTCTTCTCGTGTTCGCAGCCTTCGGTAACGCGGGCAGCATGATGGAGTCAGTGCAACGGCAGGAGCAGGCTTTGCAAATGACGCTTCACAGAGGCTCGTTCCACCTTATCCTCTTCGTCTCTTTTCTGTTTGCGTTGGTTGTGGTTCCAGCGATGTTGGTCGCCGGCTCGGTTTCGCTGGCAAAGATCCTCAGCGGGCGACATATCAAATGGAGAGAGTCCGTGTCGACCTTTGCACAGGCTTTTGTGCCGCTGGGTTTCAGCATGTGGCTCGCACACTTCTCTTATCACCTGGTCAACGGCGCTCTGACAGCGGTTCCTGTCATTCAGCGCGCCGCAAGAAGTACCGGATTGAGTATTCTTGGCAAACCGGACTGGTCGCTTTCTGCTTCGATGTCTAGTTTTGATTGGCTGCCGTCAGTGCAACTTTTGATGCTCGGGCTGGGGTTGCTTTTGACTCTCTACATCGGGTGGCGGCTGGCGTCTAGCTTTCGTCTCAAGTTCGCTCGGACGCTCGGAATGGCGGCGCCCTGGGCAGTTCTTGCTCTCGTGCTTTACGCGGCGGGAGTCTGGATCGTTTTTCAGCCGATGCAGATGCGCGGCATGATGATGGATGGAACCACTGAATGGTGTATGAGCAAATGACCCGAGCAAAAAGCAAAGGCGCAATTGCGCACCATCTGGTGAATGGAGTGCTGCCACTAATCGTTTCGATTCTCACGATGGGCATCAGTATTCGAGCTGACGGCGGAAGTGTCTTGTGGCAACGAACCATGGGCGCGATTACAGTCACTGCATTCACTACTCAGAGCCCGCTGCGGCCAGGCCCGGCAGACATCAGCTTTTTGGTTGAGAACGAGCAATCGCGACCTATTCTTGATGCACAGGTATTTGTCACTTTTCAGAGTGAAACAGGCGCAACCATGCGGACAGAAGCAACACACGCGCAGGCTCGCAACAAACTTCTTTATTGCACCTTGATCGATCTACCTA
>WNFY01010211.1_pt1 | contig 12592 bp, 10 predicted proteins | sample 5400091 | NCBI WGS metagenome assembly WNFY01 (sample SAMN13153364, study PRJNA577476) | soil metagenome | isolation source: 60 cm soil or saprolite under grassland replicate 1 | place: USA:California | collected 2016-06-15 | reverse complement strand
TCAAATCAGCGCTGGCTGCACACGATGCGATTCCGCTTCTCGTGTTTGATGAAATCGATACCAACGTCGGCGGCGAGATCGCGCACGCGGTGGGAGCGAAGATGCAGACGCTCGGGCGAGAGCATCAGCTCATTTGCATTACCCACCTCGCGCCAGTCGCGGCAGCTGCTTCATCGCATTTTGTCGTGACCAAAGACGTTGTTCGCGGCCGTACCTTTTCCAATTTGCAACCAGTCACCGGCAAAGCGCGCCGCGAAGAAGTCGCGCGCATGCTCGGCGGCAAAAGTGAATCGGCACTCCAACTCGCAGCGAGTTTGCTGAAGAAGCGCGCATAATCACCACGAAGATCACGAAGGACACGAAGATGGAATTTGATGAGCTGTCTCGGAACGTGATCGGATGCGCGATTGAAGTTCACCGAGCTCTTGGGCCGGGTTTACTTGAGTCGACATATCGCCAATGCCTGGCCTGCGAATTGTCGCAGGCCGCCATTCCATTTCAGATGGAGTTGCCGCTGCCGGGTTCGGTACAAAGATGTGCTGCTGGATTGCGGCTATCGGATCGACTTACTTGTGAGCGGCGATCTCATCGTTGAGATCAAGAGCGTCGAAACGCTTCTACCGATCCACCAAGCCCAGATCCTGACTTACATGCGCTTGGCCAAGATTCCGCTCGGCCTGCTGATCAACTTCAACGTCACAAAACTACAAAACGGCATAAAACGTTTGGTTCTATAAAATTCTTCGTGCTCTTCGTGTCCTTCGTGGTTTGAAATCAAATTACTTTTTCACCGGTCCGAGCGGCAGCATGACTTTGCCGAATAATTCGTTCAACACCTGCGCGAGGCCGGTGTAGACCGCGGAGAAGCCGCAGAAAATTCCTTCGTAGCCGGTGAAATGTTTGAAGCCGGGGCTCGCATTTGTGAAATCGCCGAAGGCCAGCAGAAAAAATAAAATCGCGAGAGTGCCGAAGACGATCTGTAACGCGCGATTGAGTCGCAGCGTCCCGATAAACATCACGAGCGTAAACAGTCCCCACATTGCGAGATATGCCGCCATCGCGGTGTCGTTCGAGGCCACGCCCCAACCGAGTTTTGTTAGGACAATCATGGCTACGAGCGAAAGCCAGAACAATCCGTAGGAAACGAAAGCAGTGGTGGCGAAGGTATTGCCTTTCCGCCATTCCATCATGCCAGCGATCACTTGCGCGATACCGCCATAACAAATGCCCATCGCCAGAATCATCGCGTTGAGTTCATAAAAGCCGGCGTTGTGAAGGTTTAGCAGCACCGTGGTCATGCCGAAACCGAGAAGACCGAGCGGCGCGGGATTGCCAGTTGTATCGCGGGTGTCGGTCATGTTGCGAGTCTGGCGAAACTGAGATCGACAATGCAATCACAAATCGGCTGGAAGTGGCCGGTCGCGACGGCTAAAACGTTCGCGTGCTAAATTATATTTGGCTCGCGCTGGTGTTGCTCGCGGTCGCGATAGGCGGCTGGAACGACCGGCTCAAGGATGTGACCGGCGGCGCGCTCGACGGCGCGAAGACGGCGGTCACGATCGCGATTGGATTGTGGGGAATCATGGCGCTTTGGCTGGGCATAATGCGTTTGGCCGAACGCGCCGGTCTGGTGCAGCGCATCGCGTATGGGTTGCGCCCGCTGATGCAGCGATTGTTTCCCGAAGTTCCGCCGGACCATCCCGCGATGGGCTCGATGCTGATGAATATGGCTGCAAACATGCTCGGGCTCGGGAATGCCGCGACGCCGCTCGGACTGCGCGCAATGCGCGATTTGGAATCGTTGAATCCGCGACCCGGCGTCGCTTCGAACGCGATGTGCACTTTTTTGGCGATCAACACCAGCTCGGTGCAATTGATTCCAGCCACGGCGATCGCGATTCTGGCCGCGGCCGGATCGGCGCGACCAACCGTGATTGTCGGTACTGCATTTTTCGCAACGCTTTGCGCGGCAACGGTCGCGGTCCTTTCGGCTAAGTTCTTCGAGCGATTGTCGTTCTTTCGGCCGGTGGCCACTGAGGGCTCGAAAAAGAAAAAAAAGCCGAAGCCGCAACCAGCCTATTCCAAATCGCAATCCACCGACAAATTTGTATTCGATGACGATTCACTCAGCGAGCCGCCGCTCTCGCGTCCGGCGCCGTGGGGAATGATCGGGCTCGTGTTGCTCACCGTTTTCTTTGTAATGCTTTTTTTGCGAATGGTGATGCCCGACTTATTTCGACTACCGCTACCGACAGATCCGACAATGCAAAATCCATTCGCGCGAATGGTCAACGCGTTGTCCATCCTGGCGATTCCGTTTTTGCTCAGCTTTTTCCCGGTCTACGCCGCCGCGCGCGGGATCAAGGTTTACGACGAGTTCGTGGAAGGCGCGAAAGAAGCGTTCAACGTCATCTTGCGAATCATCCCCTTCCTGGTGACGATGCTCGTAGCAATTGGAATGTTTAAAGGCGCGGGCGGAATCGATCTATTGACGAAACTGCTCAGCCCAATTCTGACGCCGCTGCATTTTCCGACCGATCTGGTGCCGCTGGCTTTGATGCGGCCGTTGAGCGGAAGCGCCACGCTCGCGCTTTTGACCGATGTCGTGCACCGGCTCGGGCCGGACAACATCATCAGTCTGATGGCGGCGACCATTTACGGCAGCACCGAGACGACTTTCTATGTCGCGGCTGTATATTTCGGATCGGTCGGGATCAAGCAGACGCGTCACGCGATTCCAGCCGGATTGCTAGCCGATCTGACTGGAGTCATTGCTTCGGTAATTATCTGTCGCGCGGTGTTGTAAAGGCCGCTGAGAGAACGGCTTTTGCTGCCAATTAAGATCGACATTTGCTCGGTCGAAATCATTTTTCCCTACCATTGAGCGCGCGAAGCGGAGATCATGCCGCCGTACAATCGTTGGTTGCTTTCCAAGGATTTTCTCCGCGAAAAAACGCCGCCGTTGAAAAAACTTGCGCATTACGATCAGCGCTGGTTCGATTCGCATAAAGTCGAAACGCGCTTCGCCACGATCGTAAAGCAATTCAACATCGAGCGGCGTTTGGCAGTGCTCGGGAACGGCGAAAGCATTGAATTTAACAAAGCATGCCTGGCGATGGGGAGCCGGCCAGTGCGACCGGCAGTGGCCGGTGTGAATCTCGGGAACGTAATTTATCTGCGCACCGTGCGTGACGCGCTCGCGCTCCGGGAAATGGCGGACGTCGAAAAAACCGTCATGGTCGTCGGCGGCGGCCTGCTCGCCTGCGAAGCCGCCGCGAGTCTGCGAACGATGAAATTGAAGGTGAGCATGATGCATCGCAATGCTTACCTTTTAAATCGCTACCTTGATTCCCAAACGGGGCCGTGGCTGACCGATTATTACGCAAAGCACGGCGTGACCATGCTGATTGGCGAAAGCTTGAACGGTTTCGAAGGCAAGACCGTTCTGCGTAATATCCAGACGAAAAGTGGCAACCGCGTTCCGGCCGGACTGGCGGTGGTTGCTTGCGGCGCCGAACCCAACCTTGATCTAGTGCGCAACACGCCGCTCTCAGGACCACACGGTTCGCCAGTCACAGACTATCTCGAAACCGAAGAGAAAGGAATCTTTGCCGTTGGCGATCTCGCGTTTTATCCAGACCGGATCATGGGCGGAGTGCGACGGCAAACGCACTGGGAGAACGCACGCGCGCAGGGCTTGGTCGCCGGCGCTAACATGACCGGGAAAAAACGAATTCGTTACGAGCAAATCCCGTATTTCTGGACGGAAATGTTCGATTTGCGGTTGCATTTTGTTGGAGATTTCAGCATGCAGCCAACTCGGGTCGATCTGCGTGGCACCTATGCGAAGAAAAAGTTTCTGGCGCGTTATTATCAAGGCGATAAACTGCGCGGGATCCTGCTTTGCAATCAGACCGATCGTGAAGTGGAATTGGCCAAGAAAGAGTTGCGGCACGCGCTGGGAAAATAACGCACGGTCCCTGTCTCAATCGAATCCTGCGGGAATTTCCAGCTCAGCGTTGCTGACCCGAACCAGTTTCCAGTCCCACGGCTTGCGAGAAGCGTGACGCCAGTGTAGCTCAAATGGCGTCGTCAGTGAATTAACGCGCTCTTTCACAACTGCGACCAACTCCGCGTCATCGCCGTCGATTGCAATTCTTCCGTGCCAGAGACCGATTCCATTGTCGATCTTGCAGTTCGTATCGATGACGTCGAGACGAAGATGATGGCCGTAGCCAAACACCAAACGCATTCGTTCGAGAACAAGCGCGCGATCGTTGCCCCATTGGTCGGCATATTCCGTCCCAATCAAATCGGCGGTGCCGGCCCAGTTTTTTTGTTCGATTTTGTGAAAAAGATTTTGAGTGTGCCGCTCGATTTGGCGCTGCGGTTGCCACAGCCAGACGCAATACAAACCGATCGCGAGAGTCGCGCCCAGCGCCACAAACAATCCGGTCCGAAAATCAACGCGCATGAGTCACCTTAGCGCCGTCGTGATGTTCTGCATTGTCCACGCGTCAGGTAAAATCGCGCGTAAACATCGTTGAAAAAGAAATAATTGCGATTGACGCACAACGCCTCCATGGGGCATGAACCGTGCTGGTAAATCTGCTTGCTTCATGCTGACGTTTGCTGCTTTTGGCGTTGCGCTTTTGGCGGTATTACTTTGTGTGGCGGGAGTGCTTGAACGAAAGACATTAGATAGAGGCGAGGCTTATGCTCGACCAAGAAGACTTGAAGTGGATCGCGGCTACTTCCACTGACCTGAACTCGATCTTGCAACAGGTCGCTCGCTATGCCGATCTCGCCCGCAGACATCGGGGCGAACATAATTATATCGATTTGCTCGGCGAACGCGTTGAGCTCGCTTCCAAGACGGCGCAGTCGCTGTTTGATCGCGTGACGTCGAAAATTCTCGCCGGCGCCGCACGTAAAACCGCCGCCGCGTGTAAGAGCGAAGCGGGTGTTACGGTAATGCCGCCGCCGGCCGAGACCGATGATGAACCACGCCGTTCTATGCGGACCTCACGGAAACGCGACCAAAGATGCGGAGCGAGTACCGATGCCAAACAGCCAACAGCATCCGGTGATAACCTAGTTCCAGCCGGCATTAGAATAAAGAATGCCAATGGCCCTCGCGAATACATCCTCTTGGTTGAAGACGAACCGGACGTGGCAGACCTGGCTTCGGAAATGTTGGCAAAAGAAGGCTATCGAGTTGTGATCACGCACGACGGATTCGAGGCGCTCAAAATCTACGAAAAAATGGGCAAGCAAATCGGCTTGGTCATTCTCGATTATTTTCTGCCGGTGATCGATGGCGACGCCGTGTTTGAGGAACTGCGCTCGATTAATCCAAAAGTGAATGTTGTCCTGAGCAGCGGCTTCGCCGAGCAAACCAAGATCGCTTCGATGTTGGGGCAGGGTCTTCGCGGTTTCATTCCGAAACCCTACAGCCGCGACAAGTTACTGGAACAAGTACGCTCCACTCTCGAGGCAGCGCGTCAGCCGACCCGCTAATCGAGCCGATAGCCTCGAGCGGCAAGCCATGAATCGCCTTGCATGGCATCAATTTAGCTTCTCCATGGTGTGACGCCCATGGCTCGCATTGACGCCTTTTTCAAATTGATGGCGGAGCAAAAGGCCTCCGATCTTCATCTCTCGACCAACAACTCGCCGATGCTGCGCATCAACGGCGACTTGGTGCGCATCGATTTTCCGCCAATGAAGAACGACGATCTGAAGGCGATGGTTTACGAGATCGCGCCGGAAGGGAAGATCAAGCAGTTCGAGGAAGCGCTTGATGTCGATTTTGGCTACGAAGTGCCGGACGTCATGCGTTACCGCGTTAATTTCTTCCAGCAAAAGTACGGCATCTCGGCCGCGTTCCGCTCGATTCCCTCGCAAGTGTTGACGGTCGATGAACTGGGTCTGCCGCCGGTCTTAAAAAAATTTCCGATGTTGAAGAAAGGCCTTGTCCTGGTGACCGGCCCGACCGGCTCCGGTAAAACGACGACGCTCGCCGCGATGGTCGATCACTCCAATCTCCATCGTCACGATCACATCATCACGGTGGAAGACCCGATCGAATTCGTGCACCGAAGCCAAAACTGTCTTGTTCAGCACCGCGAAGTGGGCGTACATACGCGCTCGTTCGCGAACGCTTTGCGCGGTGCGCTACGTGAAGACCCGGACGTCATTCTCGTCGGCGAAATGCGCGATCTGGAAACGATTGAGCTCGCGCTGACCGCGGCCGCAACTGGCCACCTTGTTTTCGGCACCTTGCATACGTCCAACGCGTCCAAGGCGGTCGACCGTATCATCGACGTCTTTCCGACCACGCAGCAGAACCAAATTCGCACCACGCTCGCCGAATCGCTCAAGGGTGTGATTGCGCAGAATCTTTTCAAGCGCATCGACAAACCAGGCCGCGTTGCCGCTCTCGAGATTTTAGTGGTCGATACCGCCATCGCGAACTTGGTGCGCGAAGGAAAAACGCACCAAATCCCCGGCATGATTCAGGTCGGTAAGAAAAAAGGCAATCAGCCGTTAGACGACGCCATCATGGATCACTTACGGCACGCTCGCATTTCGCCGGAAGAAGCTTACGACAAGTGCATCGACAAGAAAAAGTTCCGGCAATTTTTGGCGGAACCGCCGCTCGACCAGACAGAGGAATAACATCCGCCCATGAGAGTTCCGGACTTGGACATAATTTTATCGGCGATGCTAAAAACCTATACCGGCATTTCCGATTTGAATTTTTCTGTCGGTCATCCGCTCCAGGTTGAGGATTTCGGCGAGCTGAAACCGGTATATGTCGATCCACCGATTGAGTCGCTCACTCCGCACCAAATCGAGCAAATCGCGCTCACTCTGATACAAGGCAATCGTCGCCTCATTTACGACTATCTAACGGGCGGCTCGTGCGACTCCAGTTATTCGCTCGGCGCCGAAGCACGGTTTCGTGTGAACATTTTCCGGCAGCAGGGTCATTTTTCGGTGGTGCTTCGCAAACTGCAAAGCGAAGTGCCCACGATTCAGTCATTGGGGCTGCCCGAAATCTTTCACGAGATCGCCAAGGAAAAAACCGCCCTCGTCCTGGTCACGGGCGCGACCGGCAGCGGCAAGACCACTACGCTGGCCGCCATTCTCAACGAGATCAACCAAACGCAACCGGTTCACGTCGTCACGCTGGAAGACCCGATCGAGTATGTGCATCCGAAGAGCAAAGCGACCTTCAATCAGCGCGAGCTCGGACACGACTTCAACAATTATCCCACCGGATTACGCGCCGCTCTCCGTCAGGCGCCGAAAGTCATTCTCGTGGGCGAAATGCGCGATCGCGCTACCGTTGAAATCGCGATGATGGCAGCCGAGACCGGTCATTTGGTTTTAAGCACGCTCCACACCGTCGATGCTGGGCAATCGATCAATCGTATCCTCGGCTTGTTTTCGTTAGGCGAAGAACAACAGTTACGAATTCGTTTGGCGGACTCGCTTCGCTACATTGTCAGCCAGCGCCTCGCCCCAAAGGTCGCGGGCGGCCGCCAGCTTCTGACCGAAATCATGGGCCACAACTTGCGGACCCAAGAAGCGATAGCCATCGGCGAAGGCGAGCACCGCAGCTTCTACGAAATCATCGAAGCAAGCTCGCCGTTTGGCTGGATGACATTCGACCAATCGATCCTGCGCGCTTACGAGCAAGAGGTGATCACCAAAGAAACGGCCGAACTTTTTGCCTCACGCAAAGGCCGAATTACTCGCGGCATCGATTTGATTCAAAAAGCGCGCGGCGTCGATAGCGATCTCGACTCCGGATTGCGCCTCGACCTTCCCGAAAACGCATTCCGCTAATGTTTATGTTTTCAGAGCAGGAACCCGAAACGACATTTTTCGATCTGGGCGACAACACCGCCCTGGTCTGTGTCGATCATCAGCAATATCAAAAAGTCGTCGTGCCTCAGTTGATCGACATGACCTACAAAGTGCACCTCGGTCTGTTCGAAGAAGACGTCGTGCTCAAGCTCAAGACTTACAACTACAACGTGATTGTCGTTTCCGAAACTTTCAAAGGCTCAACCCTGCAAACGAACCCCATTTTGGCGGAGTTGACTCAACGTCCCGATACCCAGCGACGCCAGCATTTTGTGGTTCTGATCAGCCAGCGGTTCGCGACGAACGACGCCATGAGCGCATTCGTGCATAGCGTCGATCAAGTCATCAATATTACTGATCTGGCGAATTTGAAACCGGTCCTTCGTCGCGGTATCACCCAGCACCAGGAGCTTTACAACGCCTTCAACGAAATGCTCAAGAGCGTCCAATCGCTCTGATTTTCATTTCGATTGCTGCTAACCGGCGTCGCGCGCGTACCAGTCTACCTTGCGGGTGACGTACATCACCACTGCGAGCACGATGAAGAGCGCGATCGCGCCCATGAGGAGCGCGTAATCCTGTTGTCGCAACGTGATGTAGAGAAATGTGTAAACGCCCGCTAGACCAGCGCCGATCATCAATGTCCTGACTCCGCCGCCAAGGAAAAATCGGCAATACCACGTGATCAAGATTGTCGATGCGACCGCGGCGACGAGATACGCATAACCGAATCCGATGAATTCGGAAATCGAGAGCAGCAACAGATAAAAGAGACAAAGGGCTGCACCGACCATCAGATATTGGAATGGATGAATCTTCTGTCGCGCGGTCACTTCGAAGAGAAAGAAAGTCGTGAATACGAGCACGAGAAAGAGCACACCGTACTTGATCGAGCGCTCGACATATCGATACGCGTCCAGGACCGACAAGAACTGAGCGCCGAAAAGCGATTCACTAACGGCTTTGGTCGTGAAGCGCTCATTGCCATTCCGGCTCGTCCAGGATTGCGGATAATCGCGCCCGTAATACGACACTTTCCACTTCGCATCAAAACCATCCGCGCGCACCGAACGGTCGGCCGGCAAAAAAGCACCGCGAAATGCCGGGTCCGGCCAGTTCGATTTCAGGGTCGCCTCGTTTTGGACGCCGAATGGCGCAAAGTAAATTCCTTCGCTCCCGTTGAAGTCGAGTGGAATTGAAAATTCGACCGGCGCGCCGATTGGTTTGTCACCGCCGAGAGGCGCCGTCGCGCCCGTTGTGTAACCGGGCACCTGCGAACCGGGCAATAATGGTCGCTTTGCTCCGCCCCAGTCGAGCACGATCCCTTCGCGCGTTCCGCGCAAATCATTCACCGCAATCGTGACGAAGGCGTCTTTCCATTGCACATCCTTGATGTCGATCTTGAGCGCCCCGAAATCGGGCGGCGCAAATCTTCCGGAAAGCTTCACCTGCGCCCGGAAAACGGCCGCGTTGTAGATCCCGCGATGCAACATTTGCGTCTGGGCGTCGCCGCTGATGTTCAGGGTTTCGGGAAGGAAATAAGCATTCGCGACCGCGGTCTCTTCCACTTCGCGCCGCTCCATCTTTCCGTCGAGCCCAGGCATTTCCTTCACTGCTTTAAATTTGTATTGGTACGGAATCCCGAGTACGGGACCAATCAGGCTCTGTTCCTTTCCCCAGGACGAAGTGATACCGGCGACAGCTTCGTTGCGCCGCTGCAATCGATCGGTCAACACGCCGGTGATCATTAACAGCGGAATCAAAAGGATGAGAACGAGCGCGCCGACTCCAAGCAACTTAATGATTGTGCTATGGCGTTTTCCAAAAGAAGGCTGCGATTTCGGCAATGGCGGCGGGGCCGTTTGTGGTGGTGGGGCTTCAGGCATAACTCGAGGTTTAATTAAGATACGGAGTCGAAGCGAAAATCTTTCAGCTGACGAGAAAATACTTTCGACCGGATGAGGTCGTTGAATCCAAACCCGGCCCTGACTGCATCTCAACAAGCGGAGGAATGTTCTCATGATTCAGGATTTTAAATTTGCTTTCCGTCAGCTTCTCAAGTCACCGGGATTTACGGCGGTTGCTGTATTGACTCTCGCGTTGGCCATTGGAGTTAACTCCGCCATTTTCGCGCTGATCAACGGCGTCGTGCTCCATCCAGTGGTGCCGGAGCGGCCCAATGAAGTCGTAAATGTTTTCACCGCCCGACAGAACGCGAGTCACGATTATCGCCAGTTTTCCTACAACGAATACCGCGAGCTGCGTGAGAACGGTGGAGACGTGTTTGCTGATGTTGCCGCGCTCGAGTTTGCCGTCGCCGGCATCGGGCGCGATCATGAAATGCGACGCAGCTTCGCGTTCCTGACCTCGGAAAATTATTTCTCGCTTATGGGCACCAAGCCGTATCGCGGCCGGTTTTACTCCGCCGAGGAATGCAAGCCGAACGCAAACATTGCCGTCGTAGTCACCAGTTACGGATTCTGGAAACGAATGGGCAGCCGCGCCAATTTTGTCGGCAGCACGCTTCAGATCAACGGTCAGCCTTATACCGTGATCGGCATTGCAGCCGACGGATTTAGCGGCGCAAACGCATTGATCGCGCCGGATATTTGGGCGCCGATCGGCGTTCGTTCGCAGCTCGGCTCCGCCTTTGGCGATTCCGAGACGATGCACGATCTGTTGAATCCAAAAAATTACGCTTTCAACCTGACCGGCCGCATGCGTCCCGGTTTGACGATCGACATGGCGAAGTCGCGCTTGCCGGTCTTGGCGCAGCGACTGACCGCGATTCAACCGGCGGACAGAGATCGCCGTCCGGCTCGCGGTTGGCGCATCGCGATGGCGGATCGTGAGACAATTGCTCTGCGAAGGTTTCTTGCTCACTCTTTGTGGCGGCGCGGTCGGCCTCGTGCTCAGCGCCTGGTGCAACGATCTTCTGCTTCAGCAACTCCGCAGTCTGCTCGCCTCGGTGAACTTTTCGTTCGTTGTTAAATTGCGACCCGACGTGACCATCCTTTCCGTCACATTTCTGTTTTGCTTGCTTGCAACCATGCTCTTCAGTCTTGGCCCGGCGTTAAAATCGACCAAGGCCGATCTGGTTAACGACCTTAAGCAACAAGTCGGCGAACCGGCGCGCGTTGGGCGCTTCAACCGTTTTTTCGCGGTTCGACACATTTCGGTCATGGCGCAAATTGCACTTTCGTTAATGTTGTTGTTCGCTGCTGGATTATTTTTCCGCGGCGCGCTCAAAGCGGCTGGACTAAATCCCGGCTTCGTCGCTGCAGGCGATTTGATCAGCGAGTTCGATTTCACTCTGGTTAAAAAGGAGCCCGCCGAATCGCGCCGGTTGATGTTTGCGATGGCGGAACGCGCGCGCCAACTGCCCGGCGTCACCGCGTCTGCTTTGGGAACAATGTTGCCTTACGCCGATTTCACTAACACCCGCCGGATTCTTCGGACCACAGACGCGATGCCTAAGGATCCCAAAGCGCCGGACCCAAGTGTCAACTCGCTCTACACTGCCATCACCACCGGTTACTTCGATGCTCTTGGCGTGAAGCTGCTTCGCGGCCGCGATTTCACCCAAGCCGAATGCGAGAGCAAGGATACGCGCCGAGTTGCCATCGTTGATGAGGAAATGGCGAAAAAACTTTTCCCGAATCAGGACGCGATCGGTCAGCACATTCGCTACACCCAGGCGCCGAAGGACGGCGCGCCTAACGATCTCGAAATCATCGGGATCGTCAGCAAACATCGCCACGATATTCAGAACGACTCAATTGTTTGCCGGTTGTTTGTGCCGTTAGCGCAAGGTTACAATGGTCAAACTTATCTTCACGTCCGCCTCAACACCCAAGATCGACATGCGGTGGTCGCGATCATGCCGACGCTCCGCCAGACGCTGCGCGAGATCGATCCCGACCTGCCGCTGCTACAGATGACGCCTTATGTCGATTTGATGGAGAAATCCCCGAACCTTTGGATTGTTAAACTGGGCGCGATGCTTTTCGGCGCGTTCGGTTGCACCGCCCTGTTGCTCGCGGTTGTCGGCGTCTATGGCGTCAAAGCGTACGCGGTCGCATGCCGCACGCGGGAGATCGGCATTCGAATGGCGCTGGGCGCGCATCGCAAAGACGTTTTCGCGTTGATCATGCGCCAAGGGGCAATGCAAACCGCGCTTGCCGTGGGCGTCGGCCTTTTGCTCTCGTTGGCTGTGGGCCGGGTGCTCTCCCAAATTCTCTACGGCGTAAGTCCGACCGATCCGTTTGCGTTGATCACTTCAAGTCTCATGCTCGCCGCGGCCACGCTGCTGGCCTGTTTTCTCCCCGCGCGCCGCGCGACGTATGTGAATCCGATCACTGCGCTGCGCACGGAATAAGTCTCTGCCGCCGGAGACAATGCCAGTCCGGCTCGGACCGGCAACTACAACTTGCGAAGGTGTGGCTGGGGGCGGAATCGAACCGCCGACACGTGGATTTTCAGTCCACTGCTCTGCCAACTGAGCTACCCAGCCGACGCGAGCCGTCACTAAAGCAGAAAACCCGCTTTCGTCCAACTACGGCGCGGCAAGTGTCGAACGCTCAAACGCGCTTAGAATTTTCGCAGCAATTCCACCGCGCGTCGCAGCAATTTCAAATAATGATCTCGTGAAATTTCGACCGCGCCGAACTGTTGCAGATGCGGTGTGGTCCATTGCGTATCGAGCAGCGCAAAT
>WNFY01005188.1_pt1 | contig 12593 bp, 10 predicted proteins | sample 5400091 | NCBI WGS metagenome assembly WNFY01 (sample SAMN13153364, study PRJNA577476) | soil metagenome | isolation source: 60 cm soil or saprolite under grassland replicate 1 | place: USA:California | collected 2016-06-15 | reverse complement strand
GGGGGTATTCCTGCGCGAGGCGTTACGTGTACTGAACTGCCAGAATCAGGCGCAAGTTGTCGTCGAGCAATTTCAGGACACGGTCACAGCCGAGGCTGACTATGTCACTTGTCGCGCACTCGATCGTTTTCGGAAACTGCTTCCGACCTTGATCGAATGGTCACCGCCAGCCAGCACGTTACTCTTGTTCGTTGGCGAAAGTCTTCGCGACGACATACAGGCCAACATACCTTTGGCGAAATCAGAAAAAATACCCAATTCCCAGCGCCGCTTTTTGATTGTTGCTCCCCGAGGCAGGGACGTACTTTGATAATCTGTGCGCCGCCTCTGCGCCCGGTTGCCGACAACGGCTCATCAATTTACTTTCGTCCTCCATGTTTTCACCACTACGGCGTCGGCTTCTTCCGCGTCTGCTGTGATTTGATAGCCGTTCCGTTCGAGTTAGCTTATCATCGCCTCGCTATCGACGAGGTTCTTGGGACAACCGAGACTTATGAAACCTACTTTTGTCATCAACTCGATCTCGATGCCTAATGTACGAGCTTTTTAACCGCAAAGGTCGCAGAGCGTCTCGCAAAGGTACGCAAAGGAAGACTCTGCGTCCTTGGCGCAAACCTTTGCGTTCCTCTGCGTTTCAAGTATTCGTTCGCTCTGCACCATCAGTATTTCTATGGTGAGTGCATTCAGAGTCTAACACCGCCGAGAGGCAGAGAACGCGCAGGCTACGAAATTAACACAACTCACCGACGACGTTCCTTTGCCTGAAACATCCAAGGCCAATTCGTTCTCGATCTACTTAATGGTAACGGTAATTGTTTGCTGTCCGCTGATGACAAACTCGGCCGGTGGTAGCTCTCGTTCGTAAACCTGCGAGAGCGTCACAGGCGTGTACCCGCCTGACGTGCGGTCGTTGTTGAGGGTTGCGACGATAGACGGCGGTAAATTCGGCAACTCGCTGGTTCCAATAACGACTCCAGGCGCGGGTCGAAGGAGTTTCAGGTAAAGTCGATCGTTCTTCTTGATCTTGTTTATGGCACCTACCAGTTGTTCTAAGTCTCGCGGCACGAAAACCTTTGCGGCTGATGACTCCTGCAGCGCAGCGCCATCTCCAACCGTGATGACCAACTGCCCGGAGGGCGCGTCAGCGGGTATTTGCACTGGAATGCGCTGGACAAATTGCTTGCCGGATTCGGTCTGCACATAGGCCTGAACTTCGACGTTGTCACCCCGGCTGACGTCGGTTCGGTCAAGCGATATGCGCTCCAGAGTCGCGGTTTGCTTATCCTCGCTCGACGTAATGTCCATCGTGACGCTGCTAATGTTCACGTCATTAAAACCGCTGCTCAACAGTTCAGTGACCGGAGTGGCAATTGACCCCGCGGCCAACAAAGCAGAGTTACCTGAAGAAAACCGCCGTTCGAGTTCAATTGGTTTTTGCCCTTTAATGGCTATGGCGCCATGAACGCTCACGGTCGATTCGCCGATTGAACGCTCGCTGGAGCTGATCGTGTTGAAGACTGTAATCGTCAGAAGCAGCGGGGTTAGAAATTCATCGCTGACTATTTCGTAGGAAAACTGCTGATCACGATTCCGGCTGGTGTGCAGATTAATCTTTACCGGGATCATCCTGGGAGCATGGCCTAACTGCCCGAAGATGCCAGTTGCTCGATCCTGCGAAATCGATCCAACCATCTGGCCCGGCACCGCCAGCTTGAATGAATTAAACGCATTCGGGATAACAGTCACCACTGAGCTTTCGGTCATCGGCATGTCAGAGCCGCCGAGACTTAGAAACGGATGTCCGAAAGCGTAAATGTGCTCGCCGTCACGAAACGTCACGGTTCCCGACGCCGCGATCGAATAGTCCCCACGTACGAGCTGCACGCTGACAGACGTACCGGGTGTTAGTGTGTTTTCGTTAAAGGCCGCCAGGGGCGTGATCGCCGCTGATCCACCTACGCCGGAAACCGGCAGCAGACCATTCCTGGTCAACTCCGCGGAAAACAAAGAGAGACTTTCCTGGCCGATGCCGCCGAAGACGACCGGTGTAGCTATCGGTTGAATCTGTTGGCCCATCAGCGGCACGAGCGGAGAGCCGGACGCGACCGATGCGATCAAGTTGGTTGCCGTCACTTCCTGTTTCGGCATCACCGGTTTCCACTCGGCGCTGGCGAGCTTGTTGAACGAGATCGCGTGGGGTTGTCCTGTACTCTTCGGGTTGTCGTTGCCCGACTCGAAGATATCGATCATCTGTTTGATAGGCGTAATGCCGCAGATAGGTTCTTTGGAAAATGGAAAGCTGTATGCAATCGCTCCTACCAAGCGATCATCAATGAAGACGGGCGACCCTGACATGCCGGCGAACACACCGGTTTTGTCAACATTCGTTCCGGTGAGTCTGGCGATGATGGTTGATTGCCTGGGACCGGTAAAACCTGGCAGCACTCCGAGTATTTCGATCCCAAAATCCTGTGGCTCGCTTCCCGAGAAAACGGTACGCGCTATGCCTTTCATTCCGGGGCGCAAATCTTCAAGAGGAAAAAGCGCGGCCGCCGAGGCAGACGCCCTGGCGGTCGTCTTTACGACTTTTTGTTGACCGTTAGCAAGCACTGTCCAAGCCAAAATCGCCGTGGCAGTGAGAATGACGAGCGGCAGTTTGTGTTTCTGCAATTGCATATTCTTCCAATCCAAGGGTACGAAATAGTCGACATAGAGCCGGCTTCATCAGCCAATATAGCCCAAGTCCGCCAAAAGTAATAGCATCTGTCAAAGACGAGCTATGTTTGATGTCGAGGGCTTCATTCTGGTTGGCGGTGCGTCGAGGCGCATGGGCGAAGACAAGTCGCGACTGGTGCTCGGCAACGAAACTACTGTCGAACGCATTGCAAGAGAGTTAAGCTCCGTGGCGGCCGGAATTAGCCTGGTCGGCTCGCAGCAACCAGAGCCAGAGCTGGGTTTGAAGAATATTCCCGACCTGCGCCCACGTTGGGGCGCGCTTGGCGGCATCTGCACAGCGCTCGGCGCCTGCCAGGCGGAGTGGGCGGCGGTTGTCGCCTGCGATCTTCCGTTCGTCACGCGCGAGCTCTTTTTGCGTCTGTTGCACATTGCGCGGACAAACCAGGACGCTCCGCCGGATGCAGTTGTGCCGATTCAAGCAGACCTTCGACCGCAGCCTCTTTGCGCGCTCTACCGTCGCGAATTGTGCTTGAAGGAAGCAGAAAAGTTAATCGTCGCCGGGGAACACAAGCCTCGCGCCTTGCTGGCATCAGTCCGAACGAGATGGTTCGAGTTCCGTGAACTGGCCGACCTTCCCGGCGCTGAGCACTTGTTTTTTAACGTCAACACACCTGCCGAATACGAACAAGCAAAGCAAATTCTCACAAGGTTGTAAAACTCGCTCGTTGTTACGGAAGGCTCACGGTAGCCAGCGGACTGTCGTGATTACACGGCTCGCGGTACCTGGCGGATCCATTCCAGCTAAAGATTCTACTTGCCTCGCTACTCAAACGGGCTCCGCGCCGAAAAGTTTTTTCCTTGCAATTCCTTGCTCTTGCTATAATTGCGCAGCCTTATGTCATCCAAGCGCCGAGTGCTGAAACGATTCGCGAAGGCTTTTTTGCCGATTGTTCTGGTCATCGTGTTGGCGGTCGTGGGCACAATGATTTGGATTGTTCGAGGGATTACACGTCCGCCGCGAGCTGCTTATTTAGTCACGCCGCAAACATTCTCGAAGGTTACTGGTCCGATTCTCAATGCAGACGATGTGACCTGGAACAACCATGATGGCACGCGAGCGCGTGGCTGGCTGATTCGCGGCGCCGAAGGCTCGCGCGCCGTAATTCTGCTTCATCGTTATGGCGCAGATCGTTCCTGGCTTCTGAATCTTGCGGTAAAGTTGAACGAGTCAACCAACTTCACAGTGTTGTGGCCCGACCTGCGCGGACACGGTGAAAGCCCGCCGGTCAACTGGACCTTATTCGGAACTGTCGACGGCGATGATGTTACCGCGGCGATCGATTATCTGCATTCGTTGAAAACGCCGGCGGGTAAGCCGCAAGTTGCCGGCCCGATCGGTGTCTATGGCGCAGAGTTGGGAGCTTACGCGGCTCTGGAAGCGGCCAGACGTTACCCCGAAATACGCGCTCTGGCGCTCGACTCAGCGCCGGCATCGCCCGACGATCTCATCGGTGCAGTAACGAGCGCGCACCTGGCAATGAACAACTCGCTTCTGCAACGGCTGGGGATATGGGGAGTAAAACTTTATTCAGGCGGAAAGTATCAAAATACTCCATCGTGTGATGTGGCTCGATCCCTGAAAGACAAACAGGTATTGCTGCTGACAGGTGAAGGTGGCGAAAAGTGGCAATCATCGACGCTAATGCTTAGCGGCTGTTTCATCGGTGGCTCAGTCGAAATAAAGAAGGACTTACCACTCACCGGTTTGAACCTTCCTAGTGCGACCGGCCAGCAGGAAGAGACTTACGACCGTCCGGTAATAGAGTTTTTCGGCAAGGCGCTGCGGTAGCCCTCCGTTTTTATAGAGTCCGTGCTACTGTCAGCGGACACGAACCGCGGCAAGACAGACCCGCCCATTATTTCCAAGCTCTTCAATTTGCACCCGCGGATAACTAAGCAACTGGTATTCGTATTCCCTCGGAACAAGGCAAAGGACAAGGCCTCCATTGCGTTGCGCCACATCAGCGACTTCGTTCGCGCCTTCCAGCATTCTCGGCTCGCCGTCGGGTCGATAACTGATCCGTCCGGCAGCATAGAATTCCGCTGTGCGCTGGATAGTGAGGTACTGAACAATCGGCGCAGCGCCGTATCCTCTCGCTGCCGCTGTGGTCAACAAATCACGCACTGATTCATGCCGGGCAACGCCGGGTGCGGCACAATGAAGCGCTACCGCCGATGCCGTAAGCGTAACCAGCGAAAACAGCAGAAAGACCGTCTTCCGCATTCGCGGGAGCACTAACGCAGTCGCTCCCACGAGGACGGAGACGAGCGCCACGGCGACTGCGCACCAAATGTTTGCGCCAAAAGTTCGGACTGAATACCAAATGCCGGCGGCCGTAAGAAGCAGCAGAAGCACACCGGTCAGCCGGATTATCTTTTCCCCGCATCTCGCACTCAGAAGGCATGTAATGCGCTCTCCCACTAACAACGCAACAGCGGGCAGGACAGGCAGAATGTAAGCAGCCAACTTCGATTCTGAAAAAGAAAAGAAAACCACGGGTACAACTATCCAGGCCAGGGCAAAGACACGCAGACGGTCTACCGGCGCATCTCCGCGCCACCTCCACGAACGCGCCGAAACAAATGCCGCCGCCAGAAGAAAGGTCCAGGGCAAAACCAACCACGCGAGTGTCAGCGGGTAGAAGTAGAGCGGTTGCCGATGGTGATATTTATTTGTAAGAAAGCGCGCGAAGTGATGCTGCACAATAAATTGATCGACGAACGTTCCACCGTGTCGAGCAATCATGGGGCCGTACCAAACCGAGGCCGTGGCAATTGCGATCGGGATACCCCATAACAGACTCTTTGAGAAGCCGCGGTCCGGCCACTCGCGTCGCATAAGAAAATAGACGCCTATTACGCCGAACGGTAAGACAACGCCGATAAGACCCTTGGCTAGTAGAGAAAGGCCGACGAAGAAATAGAAGCCGAAGAGGAGAATTGCAGACGCGAACCGCCAATCATTGTTCGTTTTCGTCGGCACGGATGCCGGCGAACCGCACGCATGGATGCGTGCACTGCTGCGCGCGATCCTGATCTGCCAGATGAAGAAACATGTCAGGGCGCCCGTCAACGTCATCGTTACGACGATGTCAAAGCTCGCCGCGCGCGAAAACACGATTGTGCCGATGCTTGAGAACAATGCCAGCACGCTCCATTGCGCAAGCGCTGCTGTTTCGTCTTCGAATTCAAGCGCTGCCTGTTCATTTACGGCGCATATCTTCTGGCAACGGGCAACCTGCGTGGCGACCCAACAGACGAGGATGGCGGTTAACAATCCACACAGCGCCGGCCCCAGGCGCGCAGCAAACTCATTTATACCGAACAGGCGGTAACTCGCCATCATCAGCCAGTAGAGCAATGGTGGTTTTTCAAACCATGGAAGTCCACCCAGTGTCGGTGTAATCAAATCTCGTCGCGCGAGCATTTCGCGAGCGACTTCAGCGTAGCGCGGCTCATCCGGCCCAACCAGAGGGACGGCACCGAGGCCGTAAAGATAGAAACCGGCGATTACGAGAAAAAGAAGAGACCAAAGACGCTTGGCAACTTTAGAGGGTGGCAAGTATAGTCGCTCCGAGCAGTTAGGCAGTAAGCAGCCAGCAGTAGGCAGACCGTCGAACTGTTAGCTGCCTTCTGCTTTCTGCCTACTGCCTTCTGTCAGCCATTAAGCTAAATCAAAATTGAGCAACAGTAAACTATGAGGTTACGAACCGCAGTCATTGGCGTGGGACACCTGGGCGCACAGCACGCGCGTATTCATGCGGCGCTGGCCCGGGAAGGTCTTTCGGAATTCAAAGCGATCTGTGATCTTGACGAGTCTCGGGCGCGCGCTGTTGCTACTCAGTGGGATGCAGAAACGAGGACCGACTGGCACACACTTATCGGCAAGGTTGATGCGGTGAGCCTTGCGGTGCCGACTGAATCTCATGCCGACATTGCTTCCAAACTGCTCGAAGCAGGCATCCATGTTTTGGTAGAAAAACCTATTTCGCGAACTCTCGACGAAGCCGATCGAATGATCGCGTCAGCCAGAAAAGGCGGGGCCCTCTTGCAAGTGGGGCACGCCGAACGGTTCAGTCCAGCGCTTGTCGCACTGCGCCCTCATGTGCGCAACCCGGTATATTTCGAGATTCACCGCGTCGGTCAATTTACGGCCCGCTCGCTGGACATCGATGTCGTCCTTGATTTAATGATTCACGATCTCGACATTGTGCAATGGTTTGTTGGTGAAGAGGTTCCGGTAACTTCTCTCCATGCCGTCGGCATACCAATTCTAACCAGTCGCGTTGACGCCGCTAATGCGCGTTTGGAGTTTGCTACCGGTGCGGTGGCAAATATTACGGCGTCGCGCGTCGGCACAGAAAAGATTCGCAAGATGCGTTTCTTCCAACCTCATGACTACGTCGCGGTCGATTACGTCACGAATCACGCATCGATCAGCAACCTGGCTCCGCCCACGGCTACGCCCTGGCCCGGTGTGCAAACGCAGATTCTCGAAGTCAAAGAGGTCGAGCCGTTGCGCGCAGAAATAGAAGCATTTCTGCAAACGGCAATCAATCGTTCACGACCGGTGGTCTCCGGCGAAGACGGCCGGCGCGCGCTGGCGCTGGCTTTGCGGACGCTCGATCAGATTCAGGAACACACAGTAAAGACAGGTATGAGCGCCTATTTGCAAAATGCTTGAGAACTTTTCATGAGGACTTTAAGGAAACCATCGCTTTCGTCGGCATTATAAGGCCTGTTATTATTCTGTTGCTTAGTAGAGCCGAAGAGAGGGATCTCCCAATGACCGACGAAGAGAGACAACGCGCGATGGATTTCATCATCGCCCAGCAGGCGAAGTTCTCGGCGAACATTGAAAAGCACGATGACCGTCTCGGCCGGCTTGAACGGATCGTCAAGCTCATGGCCAGAGCCGGACTAAGAGCACGGCGGCAAATGCGGGAGCAAGACCAACGATTTGACCAACGTTTCGCAGGCGTTACTGAAGCACTTAAGACCTTGGCTGAGGCTCAGACACGTACTGAAACATCCATAGCGCATACCGATAAGCGTCTTGATGCTCTGATCGATATAGTCCGCGAGCAGCGCAACGGTCGCTCATCCTAATCCTCCAACGAAATGTGATCCATCAAACTTACCATCCGTGTCCGACGGTCTAAACACCAATCCAGAGCGAAACATCTCCAGAATGCTCCGTACCCGAATCGGCGCGGGCGACTTTCCTTCTGCGGTTTATCTTGTCGGCCAGCACGGCGAAACGATCTATAGAGACGCAATCGGCGACGCAGTGCGCGAGCCGGAGGTCCACGCCGCCACCTTCGAAACAATTTACGATCTTGCTTCGCTGACCAAACCTTTCGTTACCGGTTTACTTTGTGCGCAGCTTGTCGAATTGGGCGAGCTGACCCTGGACAGTTCGGTCGCAAACTATCTGCTCGAATTCGATCGACCCGATAAGAATCGGATGACTGTACGCGAACTTTTGATCCATACATCCGGCTTGCCCGCCTGGCGGCCCCTTTACATTTTTTCAAACGATCACAAAGACGGCGCCCTGGCAGCGATCGCTAACGAGCCACTTGGATACAATCCGGGTGAGCGAGTTGTTTACAGCGATCTCGGATTTATTGTCTTAGGATTTCTTCTGCAAAGATTAACTGGCAGTCCCTTAGATGCTCTTGCCCAGGACCGAATTATTAAACCGCTTCAACTTAAGCGTACCTTCTTCAACCCTGAGCTCGCGATGCGGACAGGCGTGGCCGCTTGCGAGACCGGAAACGTTTACGAACGTGATATGTGCGAGCGCGACTTCACGACTCAATCATTTTCGAATTGGCGAAAAGAAATTATCTGGGGCGAAGTGCACGATGGAAATGCATATTTTTTGGGTGGCGCTGCCGGTCATGCTGGGCTTTTTTCCACGGTTGCCGATACGCTGCGTTTGGCGAATCAATTCATTGGCGGTCGGTCCGAATTGCTTTCGCAGGATACTTGCGAACTATTCAGACAGAACATGACTGAAGGGTTCAACGAAGCGCGCTCATTCGCCTGGCAATTGGCAGCGACGCCAGATTCCACTGCAGGTCCGAGTTTGCCGCCGGATGCGTTTGGCCATACTGGATTCACGGGCACAAGCTGTTGGGTCGATGCCGCGCGAGAGCGGGTCTTTATCCTTCTCACCAATCGAACGCACACACATCCCCTTCCCTTCGCGAATATCAACGCCGTGCGTCGCGATTTTCACATACTAGCCCAAACGGCTCTGGAATCCGCACCGAACGAAGGACCACTCTAGCCCACGACAACATAGTTGGTTTTCAGATGCAGATTATTTCCTTCTCGGAAGTGGCAGCAGCATCCACACGCGCTGACGATACTGGCGATACGTGTCGCCATAAAACTTAATCAGATCTCGTTCTTCGAATTGGATCGCCACAACGATATAAGCAGTAGTCATTATCGCGAAGAACAAATGACCGACCGTCATGCGTGGAGTGCTCCAAAAAGCCACGATGAACCCGGCATAGAGCGGATGACGAACCACTTTGTACAAGGCGGGTGTTTTGAAAGGTAGCGGTTCATCGGGCACAGTCTTCAGATAACGATAGACCTGCTTTAGACCGAACAGCGCAAAGTGATCGACCAGATATGTTGAGAACAGGACACCTCCCCAGCCAATCCAGAACAAAGCCTGCAACAGCAGCTGGCCAGTTGGGTTTTGCACATTCCACACCACTGCCTTCACCGGCTGCCACTGCCAGAAGAGTAAGATCAGCACCAGGCTCGCCAGCAAGACAAAGGTGCTGCGCTCGACGGGCTCAGGAACGACTTTGGTCCAGGCGCGTTTGAACCATGTTCGCGCCATCACGCTGTGCTGAATGGCAAAGAGGCTGAGCAGAACAGCATCGATGATCAATGCCTGGACGGTGGGAACGGGCACGCCCGAATCGATCGACTTAGGAACGAGAACGTTGCCTACGAAACCTATCGCATAGAGAAAGGTGACGAAGAAGATCAGGTAACACGCTATCCCATAAAGGAAAGCCAGAATGCGACCCATGAGACGAGACTCCTTTCGCGTCTATTCTAGTCAGGAAGGACTGTGATAAATCCGCTCGACGTGGCTCTGGAAACGCCGCAGAGTTTAAGTTACTTGTAGCTTGCGCGTCAACCTAATTCACAGTAGGGTAGTAGGTCAATTTCAATGCAAATGTCCGACAAACTTCAGTTTGTCGTCCAAGTTCGACAAGCTAAAGCTTGTCGGACATCAAACTGACCCGCCACTCACAGTAGGATCGGCGAGCCGCCTAACTGGCCCCCTGCCCATTTGAAAGTGCGACGGACTAATAAACAGCTCGGGTCGAGCCTTGCTAACTTTCTCAGCCTTGAGCGCAACGTCACCATAGCTTCGGGTGCGGTGTTTCTGCTCGGCTTAGGCGAAGAGCTGTGGAAAAAGTTTCTGCCAAAATATCTCGAAGCACTCGGCGCCAGCGTTCCGGTTATAGGCTTGTTCGGAACCGCGGAAGATTTCCTTGACGCCGTTTACCAATACCCCGGTGGCTGGATTGCCGATCGCTTTGGACGGCGAACAGCTTTCCTGATCTTTCTCGGGCTTGCGTGCCTGGGTTATCTGATTTATCTGCTTGGTCCGTCGTGGCCATTCGTTTTCCTGGGACTGGCATTCGTGATGGCCTGGCAGAGCATGGCCTCGCCGGCAATCTTCGCTGTGATTGGCGATGCCTTGCCAATCGAAAAACGGGCCATGGGGTTTTCTGTTCAGTCGATCCTGAAGCGTGTGCCAATTGTTATCGCGCCTGTCGTCGGGGGACTAATCATTGCTAAGAGAGGAATTATCTCCGGCGTTCACATCGGACTAATCGTTACGCTGGCGATTGCGGTACTGACAGCTTTGCTAATCCGTTTCATGAGCATCGCTCGCGACCCGCATTATGCGGTTAATATCTTCGGAGTTTGGAATTCCCTGCACCGCGGCCTCAAACGTTTGCTGGTCTCAGACATCTTCATCCGCACATGCGAGGGCATGACTGACGTGCTGGTCATTCTTTACGTAACCAATGTGCTGCATTTAAGTATGGCAAGGTTCGGCACCCTGCTCGCGATTCTCTTTGCCACCGCGCTCGTCATTTATGTGCCGGCTGCGAAGGCCGCCGATCGAGTCGGCCGCCGTCCCTTTATCATCACGACGTTCTGCGCGTTTGCTTTATATCCGCTGGCGGTTATCGCGGCGCATGATTTCCTCGGGCTGGTAATCGCATTCATCATTGGGGGACTGAGAGAAATCGGCGAACCGGCACGTAAAGCTATGATTGTGGACTTTGCAAAGCCTCAACTTCGCGCGCGCAGCGTGGGACTTTATTATCTGCTGCGTAGCCTCGCAATAACACCAGCCGCGGCGATCGGTGGGCTACTTTGGAATTTTTCACCACAAGCACCTTTTGTCGTTGCCGGAATCTTCGGCGTCGCCGGCACATTCATTTTCATAACTACTGTTCGAGAACGCTTTGCCGCTTAGGTCGCCCTTACGACAGAGTCTGGCAGCTATTAATAGTCTAATCACGCCCTTGCTTACGCGTGGGCTTCTGCTCGTTTCCGCCCGGCACAAGTATTTGCAAATGGTTGTTCAGGTTAAGGTAGTGGTGGGTCAGTTTCAATGCGAATGTCCGACAAACTTCAGGAAACTCTGATCAAGTCAGAAGTTACGCATCAATTGGCAGTTGTTCTTGATCTTTCTCCCTTCTCCCTCTGGGAGAAGGGCCGGGGAAAAGGGGATTTAGCTAATGATAGGCGCGAGCATAAGTCCCTCTCCCCCAACCCTCTCCCAGAGGGAGAGTGAGTTAAAGCAGTTAGCAACAAACTTCAGTTTGTCGTCCAAGTTCGACAAGCTAATAAAGCTTGTCGGATATCGAACTAACCCACCACTCAGGTTAAACTTTTGACGTGCACGGTCCGCGTTTTGTAGTAAGATTACGGCGGCCCGCCAGTGCTCCCCAAGTGCGGGGAGATCCAAGCCAAATGCAAAATCGCTTTAGCACAATCGCAGTGTCGCTAATAGCAAGCCTGCTGCTTTCGCCGCTGACCTTTGCGACTTCGGCCCTGGCCCAGGAAACGCGCGAGCGACGCACTCAGGGCGAAGCGAAAGAAAAGACACAAAGCGTGTGGCCCTTAGAAGCGGATTCTGTCGTTAAGAAGGCGAGCGATTCGAAAGAAACGGTTCGACTATCAAGTGAACCGGTGATGCGCATTGCGCTCGCCATCGATGCGCGCGCGGCCACAATCTCGACCACCGGACGTTTGCTTAATGCTTCCGAATTTAATTCCTCGGCTCAGCCACTTGAAGCTACTCGAGTACGGCTCGAATCGCGCCTTCTATCTCCGTCGCGAGTCAATTACCGAGCACTCGAGCTTGAGATTGCACGATCGGTATCGCGCGAAGATGCAGAACGAATGATCGAACTGGTTCGCGGTCTAACCGGCCAAACTGCGCTTGCGGTCAGCGAGTCTCAAGATAAATGGAGGATCGTAATAACTACACACTCGCCTGAAGATGCCGAGGCTCTGACGTCAAAACTCGAAGACGCGGGATTTGAGGTGCAAGCAACCAGCGCGGCGCCGAAGCGTGATAGTCAAGTATCCACCAGCAATTCCTCGAAGGAGCTCATGGCCGCAACGAAGCAGGTCCCTGGCTCGGTTAATACGAATAAGCTGAAACTCACTTCACGTCCGAGCCCGCCTACCCGCGAGTTGCTCGCCTTTGCTCATGGCGCGGCGCCGTTTCTTCGTTCAAGCGCGCCGTTGATGTTTGCCTCCAGCGATGAATCCAACGCGCCAGTGCG
>WNFY01011591.1_pt1 | contig 12595 bp, 14 predicted proteins | sample 5400091 | NCBI WGS metagenome assembly WNFY01 (sample SAMN13153364, study PRJNA577476) | soil metagenome | isolation source: 60 cm soil or saprolite under grassland replicate 1 | place: USA:California | collected 2016-06-15 | reverse complement strand
ACGGAAAACGGGTGAAGAAGTCAAACGGGATGCTCTACTGGACTGGAACCGCCTCGGATGCGCTGATGGAAACCGATCTCTCGGGGAATCCGACCGCAGAGTACGTGTTTTTCGGGGGCAGACGGATCGCCCGGATCGATCGGCCCGCGAATTCAGCAGAATATTACTACTCCGATCACCTGGGCTCGGCCGACGTTGTGACCAATGCCACGGGCGGGATCGTGAAGGAATCGGACTACTATCCTTATGGCGGGGAGATCCCGGTCATCACCGGCGATTCGAACCGTTACAAGTTCAATGGCAAGGAGCGCGACACTGAGTCGAATCTCGACAACTTTGGAGCGCGCTACAATGCTTCCAGCCTGGGACGGTTCATGACCCCCGACTGGGCGGCGAGGCCGACGGCCGTCCCGTATGCCGTTTTCGGTGATCCGCAATCGCTCAACCTGTACGGCTATGTTCGCAACGACCCCGTAAGTCGCGCTGACGCGGATGGACACACGGACGCGATCCAGCCAAAATGCCCCACCAAGAATTGCGGTGGCGCTCCCTCCTCAGGTTCAACCGGGCTGAGCGCAGCGATGGCAGAGGGGGAAATGAAGAAGCAAGGCGAGGCGCAAAAACAGTCCTTCTGGCAGAAGCTAGCAAGCGTTTTTTATGTCAAGGCATCCGTTGGGGTTTCGGTGGAAGTAGGAGCAGAGGTGCACGCAGGGAGGGCTAAGAGGCCCGCCAAAGTCGGTTTTAAAGTTGGGGCCGACGTAAAATCGACTATGACTGTAACAACAAAGGGGGCCTCAATATCAGCGACGAAAGAGGTACAAGCAGGCCTAAACGCCGGTAAGCACATAGTCGGACCGCAAACCTCCACCGAGGACGTAACTGTGAAAAACGGTGAGCCGCTCGCTAATCATGAGATTGAGAAGTCGTCGTCTTGGCTGTGGGGTACCGAAAAAGCTGAGGCCACGGTATCAAAAGGTGCGGTGGGAGTCGGTGCCGAAGTCGATGCAGCAGTCCTCGTTGTAGGCTTCGAAGCAGGCGTTGATGTCGACAAACTAGTCGGGCTCTTCAAGCCGGAGCAGTGACGACGGCACCGGACCGGAGTCCACCCCGCCGGACTGAGGGCAGCACATCGGAGGTCACTCTATGGAGAACGCAACGCTCATTCAGAAGCATTGGTTACTGCAGCCGCGCCACAAACATCTGTTCGCGGTCTCTGCGGCGGTCACGGCCACGATTCTAGGATTCGTCGTTATCGCCAGCCTCATAACCCAGTACGGAGGAAAGCCCTTCACGCCAGAGGGCGTGCTTTCCGCGATTGTCGGCACCTTCGTTGGGGTAACAGGAGCGATAGCCGCAATGTATCTTTGGGTTGGCATGGGATGGTATTGGCTTCGATTGGATCACTCATCTTCGCGAACGAAGAAGCTCTGGTTCCTTGTGTTGGTTGTCTTTAACTGGGTGGGCGCAATAGTCTACTACTTCATCGTCTATCGCAGAGCAGCCTCCTCAGGAGACCTTCGATGAACTGGAGACTAGCTTGGTTGGCAGCGATAGTGGTCTGCGTATTGTTTTTCGGCATTGTGGGCTTGGCGTACTTCCTCCCGAACCTTGCCACGCACAAGTTCTTGGGAAGGACAATGCTCGCCGTGGGTCTCTTGGTGGTAGTGCCAACACTAGTGGGACTGTTTTGGCACCTTCGTCGCCAAGGTCTCAGAGTGTCAAAGCACACCGTTCAGAACACTCCTGGCTAGACTCGGCCTGGTACCCCAGGTTCGCGTCCGTTCTTTGGACGCGAACCTGGGTTACGGAACACTCGCTCTGGATGGGTGGGCCGCCGGGGTGCGCCACTTCTCGCGGTTTTCGAGAAGTGGCCTGCCGCACCGCCAGCAGTTTTGGCTTCCGCTTTTACGCGGCCGGCGGTCGAACGTTCATCTTGAGGATTTCCCAACCGTGGCGGATCTGTCAACGGAGCCGAAAGCTACAATGCGCGTTTGCAGCCGCTCCAGATGTACTACACGGCTGGGACAATCTCTCAAACAACGCTGAACCAACTGCAGCAGGCTGCCTGTCCCACGACCACGGCAACCATCATGAGCCGGAGTTACCAATTCGGGCAGGGTTCGAACGATAATGGGACTGTGCAGTCCATTACCAACTGCCGGGATACCAACCGCACCCAGAATTTTGTGTACGATTCGCTGAACCGCGTCCAGCAGGCCTATACCAGCGGCCCCAACTGGGGGGAGACATTCGCGATTGATCCGTGGGGCAATCTGACCAACAAAGGACCGGTTGCAGGCAAAACAAATTATGAAAATCTGAACGTGGCTCCGGCCAGCATCAAGAACCAAGTCAATGGATTTTGCAACGACTCTGCTGGGAACCTGGTGTTGAATTCGGCTTGCCCAACTGGGAGCTTCACGCCAACGTACAGCTACGACGCGGAGAACCGGCTGACATCGACCGGGGGCGTAACCTATACCTACGACGGCGACGGAAAACGGGTCAAGAAGTCGGGCGGGATGCTCTACTGGACTGGAACCGGCTCGGATGCGCTGCTGGAAACCGATCTCTCGGGGAATCCGACCGCAGAGTACGTTTTCTTCGGGGGCAGACGGATTGCCCGGATCGATCGGCCCGCCAATTCGGTGGAGTATTACTACTCCGATCACCTGGGCTCGACCGACGTTGTGACCAATGCCACGGGCGGGATCGTGAAGGAATCGGACTACTATCCCTATGGCGGGGAGATCCCGATCATCACGGGCGATTCGAACCGTTACAAGTTCAATGGCAAGGAGCGCGACAATGAGTCCGGTCTCGACAATTTTGGTGCGCGCTACAATGCTTCCAGTCTGGGACGGTTCATGACCCCCGACTGGGCGGCGAGGCCGACGGCCGTCCCGTATGCCGTTTTCGGCGATCCGCAATCGCTGAACCTGTACGGCTATGTTCGCAACGACCCCGTGAGCCGCGCCGATGCGGATGGGCACACGGACGCGCAACAGCCATGCCCCACCAAGCTTTGCGCTACCCCGTTCTCCTCAGGGACAACCGGGTACAGTGCAGCGATGGCAGAGGCGGAAACAAAGAAGCAAGGCGAGGCGCAAAAGCCGTTATCGCCTGCTGACAAAGCTGCTGTCGCTGCGGAAAAGGCTGCCTATGCCAAGAAGGATGCTCTTAAGAAAGAGTACGGCGGGGTAGGCTATAGCAAGAACGGGACAATTTCGACCACAAATCCAAAACACATCTCAGTGGCCGGTCAGAAAGACAGCGAAACTACTGCTATTCGTCCTAGCGACCGCCCCAAGGGAACAACGCTGGAATTTCTGTATCACAGTCACAGCGATGCAACGCCGCGATCAAATGAGTTCAGTTCGGAGGATCTAACCAACGCGTGGATACTTAGCAGCAACGAGAGCAGATCGATCCCGTCATACATCGGAGACGCGAATGGAGGCGTTTACAAGTACACACCGGATATCGGTCCATCAAGCACTGGAAGTCCTTCTTCCGATGTCGAAGGACGGGCAGCAGGACAGGTCACGACGATAGTGCCGCCAAACTAAACATGCCCTAGAGGAGGAAACCCGAGTGAGAGCGCTTGGAGTCAGTGTTTGCTTGTTACTGTCACTTCTATTGGGAATTGTCGTCTCTTCAACTGGACAAACCGATGCCCCCAAGGAGGGTTATGTGCCTGATGAGGCCACAGCGATCAGAGTTGCTGAAGCTGTATTCATCCCGATCTATGGTCAAAAGCACGTTATCTCTGAACGACCATTTCATGCAAGGCTCAACGACGGCGTTTGGACAGTAAAGGGGAGTCTGGGGAAGCCACCTAAGCCAGGCGATATCGTGGCTGGGGGTACGATGGTAGCAGAAATAGAACGTGCAACAGGGTGCATAAAATCGGTGTACCACCTGAAATAGAAAGGATAGAATGCGCAACACCGTCGCGCTCGTTGTTGCCACTTTCGTATTGTCATCCGCTTGCTCTGCTCAAATTAAGACTACAACAACCGATGCAGCTCTGAAAGAACAGGTATTTCGCGCTCCGTTTCTGCTGAAATTACGGATCGATGATCGACGCTTCTATGAGGAGCGCTTCGACAGGGTTCCGTATGTTGCAGAGGACGACGTGTACCTTTTCGCAGGGGAAGCATTCGGAATCACTCTAACAATCGTTGGCGACCGGATATCCCGAGTGATCTATCAGAAAGACATGGCCAAAGCCGATGTGGAACTCAAATTTACGCAGGAGGAATCTCCGAGTGGCCTGCTGATGATGCTGGTGATCCGGAATAAGCTGAAACAGAGGTTGTCTTACGATGCGGTGATGACTGTCCCCGGAAAGAAGGGAGTCTTCAAGACAACTGTCCTCCCAGTCGAACCCGACCTCAGCAACTTCGAGTCATGGCCCCATCCGATCGTTCAATTGGTGCTTCGGGACTTCCGACTTTCAGAGGAGGGGGCGAAGCAGAGCGAGCGCTAGTTTACGATGCAATGCCCTACTACTACGACGGGGCTGCCGTGAGTTGGCGCAAGATAATGTAGATCGGAGCGGGCCGGCCCCGCCACCGCCGCCGACTCCCGATCCCGCCAATGTGCGGGGGGAGCAAACTCCGACGCCAACGCCGACGCCGACTCCCGTTCCAACTACTCCCTTAGTGGCCGCTGGTGTGGGTGGACAGGCGCCCCAAGCGAACGGCAAGGCGGTGGCGCTGAAGGATGCAGCCCAAAACTTCGGTAAGTCGATAAAGCCGGACAAAGTGTTGCGCTCTGGCAAGGATGCAGCCAAGGACGCCATGGAACAGAGCAGATTGAGGCAAATTGCAAAACAAGCGCTGGACACCCTTGGAGGCATAGCTGCTGGCCTTGCGAACGGAGCGACAGAAGTCGTTGTCCCAGTGCCCGTACCTAGCATATTGTTACATCCCAATGGCAACCCAGACGATTGCCACTGCACCTAGCCGGAGGTTCGAAACCGAGTGATTGACTGGAACCGATGCCGCGAAATTCAGGAACTCCGAGACTCGGGGCACCCAGCCGAAGCATTAAATGAGTTCGAATTTCTTCGTGCGGACTCTGAGAATGCGGAGGAAGATAGCGCCATTCTCTTGCACATCGGTATTTGTTATCGCGATCTCGGGCGTTTCGACGATGCGGCGGAGGCAGTTTCGGAAGCACTGCGGCTGTGGCCAGCAGAGAGTCCAACTCGACCCTATGCGGAGTTCTCTATGGCAGTCATCCGAGGGTTACAGGGTAAGTTGGATGTTGCGGCGCAAGAGCTCAGGGAGTTCCTTAAGAGGCACGTGGACCTCTTGAGGACTGATGAATACACATGGCTAAGACATGATGCCCAGACTCGCCTGATTGCGATCCTCATAGCTCTTGATGAGGCCATCGAGCCGTTGTCAATCGTCAATTCGCTTAAGGCGGAAAACATTCCGCCAGAGATGAGGGCAGAACTCTCGTATCGGGAGGCAGTTGCGCACGGAATCCTTGGCCGCCGCGATCACGCTCTGAAATCGTACGAAGAGGCGATCAGCGGGCCGCTGGAGCGCCCGCTGGCCGCACGGGCTCACTTCCACATCGGAGAGATTCTGTACGACCGAGGTGAGTTCTCGCGGGCGCTCGATGAGTTTAAGATTGCCGAAACCGTGGCTGAGACGAGTAGCCCGGACAGAGAGAATTTTGCGGCATGGATCGAAAACGCCCGTCGCGCGTTGGCTGACGATAAGCCTCTGGGCCGTTGAAACTCCTCTGAACCGAAGCCTGGTGCCCCAGGTTCGCGCCGCGAATGATATTCAGAAAGCAACTGGTGTAAAGCCCAAAATGGTTCCAGTCAGACCCTGTACGACCGGAAGCAACTGTCCGAAATAGTGAACTAGAGAAATCCAACCGAAGGCCGAAAGAAATGGGACGACAAGTACACTTTCACATGATGCGGGAAGATCGGAATGCGTTCCTGCGTTTTGTACAGGAACGCGACCCGGTCGTGGTCACTGTCAGGGATTCGGATTCCACCGAGGTTCAACCCGTTACTGATTTCGACGTCGGCCCTGACAAAACCCTATGCCTTTGGAACCGTACCTTCTTTCCGCATCTCGAACGAAAGTGGGTGCCTGATCCCGGATATTACCGGCTAGATGAGTTTGGAATGCCGATCCTGGAATTTACGTCTTCATTCAGCGCAACTTGGGAAGGAAAACCTGCGCTCGGTCAGGGCAGACTGTATGGCATCTTCACGGGGAAACCAGCTGACTTCGAGAAATGGTACGAGGCTCTCGTGCGCTGGATACGTACGAATTACCAAAAGAACCCCAGAGGCACCGGCGGATATGTCGGCCCAGCCGCCTACAAGTTTTACGAGAACGGCGGATATCTTCTCCCCAACTTCCTGCCGCCAAGGACGAAAGAATGGCTAGCTGAAATCGGCAAGCAGCATGCACGGTTCAGGACGCCTCCGCGATCTTCCAAACGTGCAAAGGCGCGATCCTGAGTCCGATCCGGGTCTGTTTCGCTGGATACTGTGCAGTAACTTCCAAAGTCAAAAGCGCGCCGCCTTCGGCGTCGGGTGGAGGGAGTGACACGTCACCCCCGAATCGGTGCTGCTGCGCTGGAAAGGTGCCGCAGGATAACCACTGAAAACACGCGCGACGCGCGAATTGCGGCGCTGTGCGGTAACTTGTTGGAATGTCTTTACTGCCTGCCTCGGAATGGAGGCAAGATTTTGGCGCGGGTCGAGCAAACCCTGTCAAGGTGCGTGCCCGCGTAGCGGCGACCTTCAGGTCGACCTTGACAGGGTTTGCACCCGCGCTACGCTGCCATTATCGGGGCGGGCGGGGGTTCTAAAAACCGATTCCGAGACCTAGGCCGTGGTCCTGCTGTTGACCCTGGGTGGCTTCCTGCTGCGGCGCAATCGTCTGGTTCGGTTTGATCTCGGGCACATGCGCGCTCTGTTGCGATACATCGTGACCGAGCGCCGCAGGCAGCTTCTCGGCGTCGTTGGTGAAAAGCTGTGCATCGTGCGCTCCGCGCGAGACGGAGACATAGGCCATGCGGCTGTTGAGTAGATCCTTAGCACCCAACTCGGTGTCCACGTGAATCAGGACACGGTCGGCAGTCTGCCCTTGGCTGGAGTGGCTGGTCATTGCATAGCCGTGGTCGAGATGCGGATGCTTGCGCGGATCGAGTTCGACTGCGCGGCCACCGGCCATTTTCAGGTACAGCCGCTCGACTGTCAGCCGGTTTTTCGGAGCGTCGATGCTCGTCACCTGTGCGTACTCGCCTTTCTCGATGCCGGTCTCCTTCGACGAGCGCGAATAGCGCAGCACATCTCCCACCTCGTAGCGCTCGGCCCATGTCCGATCCGCGCCGGTGAGGTCTTGGCGCGGCACTAGCGTCCTGATGCGGTGCTCCTCATTGCTGACGAGGCCACTCCGCTGCAATTCCGCATGGACGCGCTCATTGATCTCCATGCGAGAGCGATTATCGGGAGAAATCACCAGCGTGTTCTCCGGCGATTTTGCGTACTCCTTCGCGATAGCGGCGATACGCTCGTCGCGGCCTTGAATCTCATGGACGCGGCCCTGCCGGTCAAGATTCTGTATCGCCTCGTGTACTTCGCCCCGCGCAAGCTGCTCAATTACCTGTAAAAAGTCATGCACCTGCCTGGTCGATGCCAGAGAGGATTCGTCGAGCACATAGAGCCGTTTCTCGCCGTGGTCTGGCTGCTGTCCACGTACCAGATGCTTCTGCAGTGTGGATGTCTCCATGCCTGCTTCCCCGAGCTTCTGTGCCGCGCGGGACGTTGGCGCGAAACCTTCCACCTTGTAGCCCTCGGCCTCCGCGCCTTCGCGGATCACTGATAGAGTTGTTGTCTTGCCGGCCCCTGCGATGCCATCTAAACCGACAACCTTCTCCCGCGAAAGGAAGATTTCGTCTACTGCTTGGCGCTGCGACGCATTCAACTCCGGGTGGCGGTCTTCTGTGGCGATGCGCACTTGCGGCGAGACCAGCATGGGATCGCTGTAGGCGCGCCGATTGCCTTCCTGCATCCGGCCAACGACCTCACGCTCGATGCGTACCATCACGGCGGTTGTGTACTGTCTGCCAGCACCAACGTGCGAGACTTCCCGGAACTCCCCGGCATCGATCCGGCGCTCGAACTCCTGCCGGACCTGGGCATAGGTGGTTTCTCCCATGCCGCGTACCAGCGCTGTTTCAAGGATCGCGCGGCGGTCGTGCACAGCCGATCTCTCGAAGACATGATCGCGCGCCCAAGTCACGGCCTGCTTCGCCTGAACCTCTGGCTCCGGCATCTGGCATTGCCCATGTTGACGCGCGTGTGCGACGACGCGGTCCGCCTGATGCCCGTACTGTGCCGCCAACTCGCGGTGCCGCTGTAAGACTTCTTCCGGCGACAGCAGTTCCTTGCGGTCGCGTGTATGGTGGGCCGCGATCTGCGCTGCCGCGGCTCCTTCGATTCCTTGCTCCCGCAGATGATCTTTGATCTGTTCACGTCGCGGACTGGAAGCCTCCAGATATTCCTTCGAGTAGCCTCGGATTTCCGGCTGTCCATGCTTGCCGCGCTCCAGTTCGTAGCCCAGTTTTTCCAGACGCAGAGCCAACTCGGATCGGTAGACCGCCGTGGCGTAGCGCTGTGACACGAACATCTCGTGTGGCTGCAAAGCTCGCATCTGTTTCCCATTTTCGAGACCGTTCTCGCGCTCGGTCATGTTGAAGATCACGGCATGAGTATGAAGCTGGGGCGCAGCATAGCCATCGACGGGCCGCGCGGTGTCGTGCTCGAAAGTGGCGGCGACGAATTTTCCGGTCGTCTCCGGGGCATGGACATTGCCGATCCGCGCCTGCGTGTATCGCTCAAGTTCCTGAAGTGCTGTGCGTACACTCTCCCGATGGGCTTCCCGCACCCGATCATCGCCGCCCACAAGAGCGGTAAGCGATACCGACTTCGGCGCAGAGAATGTGGCGTCCCACCCGGCGCGATGCTCGGCGCTGGTCACCTCTCTGCCAAATTTGCCTTCATAGGTTCTCGAAACTTGATGCCGTACGAGCTGCTCTTGGGTGTGCGGATGTTGGCCTTCATTCAGTCGTGCAAAGTGTTCGGAACCAACGCCACCTTGCAACCCCCACTGCTCGGCGAGTCTGCCCTGCCACTCACTGTGACCCTGCTGATCGCGGCTCCAGTAGTTCTGCTCCTGCGAGGCAAACTCACGCGCGTGGTAAGCCCGCGCCTGGCTGGCTGACAGCGGTTTCGAGATCGTGAGCATACCGAGCGTTCCTCAAGCGTGAAGTGGTGTTCTTGGCAATTTGTTTCTCATTCGATTCCCTTCGTTTTCTCCCAAGCGAACGCCTCTTTGGGTTTGGTCTCGGGCGCACCGATGATCGAACCAAAGAGCGTGAGCATCGGCGGCGTAGGCTTCTCCAGCGGATCGGCGGGAGCACTCGCGGGCACTGATGGCGCTGATTTCGGCGCGATCTCTGGCATCTGCCGCTGCGAAAATCCCGGCAGTCTGAATCGGATTCTGCCCATCTTTATCCTCCATCTCTCAATCAAACTTGGCCGAGGTCGGCCCCATTCGATCGTCTCCGTATCCCGCCCTTTACGTGAGGACCGGTTCTGCAACACACTCCGCACAGCCAGTAGCAAAAAGAACATCGCTCCTACCCATAGCAGAGCGGTTGAGAACGAAAAGTTTCCGGGCAAAGGCATGACACTCACGGCATACGACCTTTTTGCTTAGCCTCGCGGGCGAAGAAGTCGTCAAGCAGTTTGCGCGCCTGCTGCAGCTTTCGTGCGTCTGCCTGGTCGCGAATTTTAAGGACAGAGTCCGGCGCAAGCTGTCTATCTTCCGCTGCGGCCTCGGCGGCAGCGTGGAAGAGATTAAGCAGCGTGTAACGTACCGCCCAGACTTCGGCCAACACCAGTTCGGCGGGATCAGCGGGCCGCTGTCGCGCAGCGCACAGAGCGGTCCCGCGCAGCCACTCGGAGAGAGCCTGTCCCGCGCTTTCGGCGGCAGCTTCGATCTCGGCCAGTTCGTCCGGAGTCAGCCGCGTGGCCGCAGTCTTGGTGCGGAAGCCGGGCTTCGCCTCGTCGCCGAACGGCAAACTGGACTGTGGAGTGGCTTGAATGCGGGGAATGCTCATTTGCGAAACCGCTTCGTTCCAGGTGCTGAGATCATCTCCGTTGCTTTTGCCACGAAATCACTTTGTTACAGGAAGTTCTTGTGCTCCAACACGTTTACGTGATCGATCCTTTCGAGCACTTTGTCGGAAACAACGTTATCGTTCGCTGCCGTGCTCATTCTGCGAATGAACAAATTTGTTGATGCTGCGAAAGTTAACCGGCGTAAACACCGAAGCGTGCTTTCGCGCTCCGCAGTTACCAACTTGGGGGTGACGTGTCCACCCTTCTTCCGGTGCGAAGCACCGCGTTCTTACAGCTCGCCGTATTCCAGCACCTGCGCCCCCCACGTATGGATCACTTCGGGGGCCTGCCATGCGCGGCGAAACAGATTCCGAATCGACTGCCAGTGTTCCCTCGGGAATCGGAATGTGATTCCGTTCTCACGCGCAAAGAAAAACACTTCCCTTCCCTCGTTCTCCAGGATCGCCGTGTGGGCATAGAAGTAATAGCCTTGCCATTGGCAAAGGACCCGCTCCAAATCAAGCTCTTCCAGCATCCTGCGGAACTCCGCAATCCTCGGATATCCACACACCGGATAGTGCGGGGCAAGTGGACCGGGAAACTCCAAACGAGGGGAGAAATGCCGGCTGAACCGCAAGCTCAAAGTCCTCGTCGTTCGTCTCCGCAGGCGGCTTCTCTCGCAGGGGCTTTCGGTGAAGGGCATAGTGGCCGCGCGCGCACACCCGCCATAGGACTGACCAGTGCGGCCAAAGCACCTCGTTCAGCTTCTCGATATTCGAGAACGTTTCCTCATCGAGAAGTCGGTGGAGATTCCGCACGGCGAGGACCGGTTTGCGTCGCTTTTGAGCCGGGTTCCTCAGCATCTGAATGGTGCGCGTCACCACCCGGCGCACGTCATCGCTTGCGACATCCTCACCCTTTGCCTCCACCTGTTTGTCCTCTGGAAGACTCATCAGGTAGACAAAGTCCAGTGGGGACTTCTTTGGTCTGCGTGCGATGGCGTAAGCCGCAAGGAATCCCTCCAAGATTTCGGCTAGGGACTCGTAGGAGATCTGGCCTTGTGCGGTGTTCGCAAAGGACTCTGCTCCCCTCGCACAGTAGTGGGCCACCATGGTCCATTCCGCCTGCGAAAGGGAAAGTCCTGAGTCCGCCTTCCCACGAATTCTCAGCAGGGAATCGGTCGGCTCCTTGAGCAGGTCTACCAGTTCAAGACGGTCATCTCGGGCAGACTCAAGAAGCTGTTTTGCCACTTCCGATGTAGAGACCGTTTGGCCGGTCTTGAGGAACATGATTTTCCTCAGGGTTTCAAGCCTTAAGCGCAGAGCATCGGAGATGCGAATCGAGATTACCGGCTGTTGCGGTTTTGATGCCTTCTCCGCCATGAATTTCCTTTCAGAAAACTTACAGCAAATATAATTGTAACGTTACCGCTTGACTATATGTACACTTGTAGGGTATTGTCAAGCGCGCTGCTTGGCATAGCTGGATGTGCGCAGCAGGCTAGCGTGGTTGATTGGGGAAAGTTTCTCCGAAGCAGTTTCTCCGGTGAGGTGTAAATTCAATGCAACCGCATACCGATCCGCCAACTCTCGAAATCAGGTCAACCAACAAGAAGCAAGCGGGGCGAGCCCAAGGCGAATCCAATTTTGAGTCATTGTTGGATGTGGCGGAAGCAGCCAAGCTTTTGAGAATTCACCCTAAGACGCTGCGTAACAAAGCACGCCGAGGGATCATTCCCGGCGTTCAGGTAGGCAGACTTTGGCGTTTCCGGGCCTCGGCGCTCAACGAATGGCTGGATGAGATCGCAAGTTGAGGAGCGGACGTGCTGGCAAATGTTTCTCGACCGTTCTACAGTCCTGGATTATTCTGGACTGGGCTGTCAGTGCCGTTTAAACAAAGGAGGCATTTTGTTTAGACGGACACGCTACCAACAAGGAAGTCTGAGGCTCGAAGAGCGGAAGAGAGGTTCCGCAGTATGGGTGTACCGGTGGTGGGAGAACGACATCACGGGAAAGCCAATACGTCGCAAGGTGCAGCTGGGATCTTTGGAACGATATCCAAACGAATCAGCCGCATGCGCGGCAGCCGACGCTCTTCGGTTAACAATCAACAATCAATCCAAGCGAAAGAACCTGCAGAAAACAACCGTCAATACTCTTTGGGAGCACTACTGTCGAGAGGAGATGCCTCTCAAAGAGATATCCACGCAAGATGCGTATCTGGTGTATGGGAAAAATTGGATTCTCCCACGATGGGGAAGCCTCCTTTTGGAGGACATCAAGACCATCGAGGTAGAACGCTGGCTACGAGCAGCAGAAGTTGCAGACGGGACCAAAGCCAAGATCAAGTGCGTTATGTCGGCTGTGTTCTCGCATGCCGTTCGCTGGGAGTTTTGTGGCCACAATCCAATTTCATCGGGAA